>Ga0193743_1000636_pt1 | contig 27485 bp, 27 predicted proteins | sample L2c2metaG_FD_143038 | JGI IMG/M metagenome (GOLD analysis project Ga0193743, IMG submission 143038) | Soil microbial communities from a riparian zone of the East river system, Colorado, United States - L2c2 | ecosystem: Environmental > Terrestrial > Soil > Riparian zone | place: USA: East River...
TCCGTCTCCTGCGAGATGTTCAGCACCGCCCTCAAGCTGGCCAAGCACCTCGACCTGGTCAAGCCCGGTGCGCCCAACCTGGGCAAGCGGCGCCGCGACTTCGCCGACGAGCTGGGAGAGGTAGCCGGCGCGATCGCCCGCATCGCCGACCGCGCTACCTCGTGAGCGGCTAGCGGTCTGATCAAGCCACTCACGAGGTGCCGCGGGACCCGGTGGCCATGAACAGCTGCATCAGCATGTGGGCGAGCAGCTGCTGCCGCTCGCCGCCGAGCTGGGCCGCCACCCAGTCGTCGAGCTGGTGGATCGCCTCGTTCGCTTTGCGGATGAGCTCGTGACCGTGCGGCGTGACCTGCAGGCGCGCGCTGCGTCCGCGCCCGGGTTCGGTCAGCCGTTCGACCGCGCCAAGCTCTTCCAGCTGGCGCAGCGTCGCCTGCACGCTCGGGACCGTGATTCCCGCTCGACGGGCGAGTTCGCTGTAGGACAACCCGGGTTCGCGTGACAGGTGGCCGAGCGCCGAGTAGAGCCGCATCGACAGCCGATCGCGCCTGAGCTGCGCCTCCACCCGGGCGCGCAGTTCGCGCCCCACGACCATCAGCAGGAACGCCGCCGGAGCGGGACCGGGTCCCTCCGAGGAAGGGGCCGCCACCTGCTCGGAGGCCCGGTCCTGATCCGTCACACCGGGAGCATGGCAGGTCGGCATTCCTCCGGCCGCGGATGGTGGACTCCCGGCCGCGGCACGGTGCCCCTACCGCCCGGCCCGCGCACTCGCCTTCCGGAACTGCTCGAGTGCGGCGCGGGCGTCCTCCGCCATCACGGCGTACGCCTCGAGCGAGGCCTTGGTCAATTCGGGACCGGCCAGGGCGGGACTGCCGGTGCCGAACGGTGGGTTCGGCGCGTACTGCATGTCCAGCTCGACCCGTTTGGCGAGCTCCTCCCCACGCAGCTCCGCCAGCACCAGCAGGGCGGCTTCGATGGACGCAGTCGCGGGTCCGGCCGTCCAGATGTTGCCGTCCCGGACGACCCCGTTGGTGTCGACCGGGATCGCGCCCACCTCGGGCAGCTGCTCCATGAGGTGGAAGTTCGTGGTGGCGCGCCGCCCCTTCAGCAGCCCGGCCGCCCCGGCCAGGAAGACGCCACCACACACCGCGATCACGTGCTCAGCCCGGCGAGCGGCGTTCCCGAAGAACTCGACCACCTCCGGATCGGCGAGCACGTCGGGCATCATCGCTCCGACCGCCAGCACGTCGAGCTCTTCAGGGCAGTCGGCAAAGCTCGTGGTGGGCACGGTTGGGAACGTGGGGAAGCCCAGAACGGGCTCGCGGTCCTTCCACAGCAGATGGAGGTTCGCTCCGGGCTGGATGCCGAGGACGGTCTGCGGGCCGACGATGTCGCAGACGAAGTAGCCGGGCGAAACGAGGATCCCGACGTTGAGCGGTTGTGACACAGTGCCCTCCCGGTGGGCAGGCGCAACTTCCAGTGACACTTAAAGTCTAACTGAAACTATCGGGCTGTATCAACGTTGCCTTTCCCTGGAGCGGCTGGACAGGGCCACTCGCCACTCACGACCCCGACCAGGCAAGTTACCGTGTCGACTTACGGCGCCGGGGGTATCCGGGCCGGCGGGGGTGAGCCCGGTGCGCGCCGGGCGGTGGAGGAGGCAACCGTGGCCGTGGTGTCCCGGTTGTCCGAGGACGACGGGTTGGGCGCACGCAGCCTGACCGAGCTGGTGCTGCAGCGGCTGCGCGGCGAGATCCTCAGCGGCGCGTTGTCCCCTGGCGAGCGGCTGGTCGAGGAGCACCTGACCCGCCGGTTCCACACCAGTCGGGCGCCGCTGCGGGAGGCGTTGCGGCTGCTCGGCGAACAGGGGCTGGTCGACCACCTGCCCCGTCGGGGCGTTCGGGTCGCCGAGCTGTCCACCCGGGACGTGGACGAGCTGTTCAGCCTGCGCGACGTGCTCGAGCGGTTCGCCCTGGGCAGCGTGCTGGGCGGCGCCGAGGGCCCGGAGCCCCCAGACCCGGAGCGGTTGGTCGGACTGGTCGCCGCGCTGGCCATGATGGAGCGGGCCACCGCCCGGGACGACCCGCTGGCCAGGGCCGAGGCGCACCGGCGATTCCATGTCGAACTGGTCGCGCTGGCCGACCACCAGCACCTGTCCCGGGTGTACGAGCCGGTGATCCTCAAGCTGCAGCTGTACATGGCGACCAACATCCGCCGGGAGGCCGCGAACAGTTCACCGATGGACGCGGTGCGCCGGCACCGGCGGCTGTACGAGGCGGTAGCCGGCGGGGACCTCGCCGCGGTGCTCAGCGTGTTGGCCGGTCACGGCGCCCGCACCTACCTCCCGCCGGACGCCCGGCACCCCCACGACCGCACCCCCGGCTGACCGCCGCACCCCCGGTGGCCGTTGTCTGCCTGCCTGCGGGGCCCGCCCGCCCGCGGGTCGTGTACCAACTGCACACCAGGCAGGTGAATCCTTGATCGAACATGCCTGGTGTGCAGTTGGGTAACCACAGCGCTCGGCCCCGGCTCCCCGCCTCCCGGCGCCGGCCCTGCTGCCACGGTGCGCCTGTTACGGGAGCGGCGTTGCGCTGAACGTCGTAGCCGCGCTGACCTCCGGAAAGGTGCTAACCGGGCCGTAACGGCGTCGACCCTCGACCGACACCAAACGGTCGACAATCGACAAAATGCAGGTGCGTACGCGCCGGCTCGCCGTCCGGGGGAGTCTCCAGGAGGAACCCTATGACCAGCACTTCCGCGCCGGTGCGTACCGCCAGGATCGGGCCGGTCGCCGCGACGCCGTACGCGTGGCCTTTCGACGGCTCGGTGGACACCGCGCACACCGCGTTGGTCTGCATCGACTGGCAGGTCGACTTCTGCGGCCCGGGTGGCTACGTGGACCGGATGGGGTATGACATCGGGCTTACCAGGGCCGGGCTGCCCGGCACCGCCCAGCTGCTCGAGCTGGCCCGGCGAACCGGGATGCTGGTGATCCACACCAGGGAAGGCCACGCGCCCGACCTGAGCGACCTGCCGGCCAACAAGCGCTGGCGCTCGGCCCAGATCGGCGCCGAGATCGGCTCGCCGGGGCCGACCGGGCGGATCCTGGTCCGGGGTGAACCGGGATGGGAGATCGTCCCGGAGGTGGCCCCGCTGCCCGGTGAGGTACTGATCGACAAGCCGGGCAAGGGCGCCTTCTACGCCACCCAGCTGGACCTGGTGCTGCGCACCCGGGGCATCACGCACATCCTGCTCACCGGGATCACCACCGACGTGTGTGTGCACACCACGATGCGGGAGGCGAACGACCGGGGCTATGAGTGCCTGATCCTGTCCGACTGCACCGGCGCCACCGACCCGGACAACCACGCCGCCGCGCTGCACATGGTGACCATGCAGGGCGGGGTGTTCGGCGCGGTGGCCGACTCGAACTCGGTGATCCAGGCGACCACCTGGAACGAGTCGTGAACTCCGTCGCCGCGACCCCGGGGCCGTTCAGCTTCGATCCGGCCAGCACCGCGCTGCTGATCATCGATATGCAGCGTGACTTCTGCGAGCCGGGCGGGTTCGGCGAGACGCTGGGCAACGACGTCTCCCTGCTACGCGAGGTGATCCCGCCGCTGCAAACGGTGCTGGCCGCCGCCCGGGCCGCCGGCCTGCCGGTGATCCATACCCGGGAAGGCCACCTGCCCGACCTGTCCGACTGCCCGCCGGCCAAGCGGGACCGGGGTGAGCCCGCACTGCGCATCGGGGATGCCGGCCCGAACGGACGCATCCTGATCCGGGGCGAGTACGGCCACGACATCATCGACGAGCTCAGCCCACTGCCCGGCGAGCTGGTGATCGACAAGCCGGGCAAGGGTGCGTTCTTCGGCACCGACCTGGGCGCCGCGCTCGCGGCCCTCGGCATCACCAGCCTGATCGTCACCGGAGTCACCACCGAGGTGTGCGTGCACACCACGGTGCGCGAGGCCAACGACCGAGGCTACGAGTGCCTGGTGCTCGCCGACTGCGTCGGCTCGTACTTCCCGGAGTTCCAGCGCGTCGGCCTCGCCATGATCGCAGCCCAGGGCGGGATCTTCGGCTGGGTGGCGCCCTCCCACGCGCTGCTGGCCTACCTCGCCCTCGAGGAGATCCCGTCATGACCCAGACCGCCGGCAGCACCCCGACAACCGAGACCCCCGCGCCGCCGACGCTGTCCTGGTGGGTCTCCGGGGACACCAACGCGTTCTTCGGACTCGGCTTCAACACCCTGGTCAACGTGCTGGTGCTGACCGGGCTCTGCCTCGGTGTCGTGAAGATCCCCGGCACCGAGGTGTTCGGCGTACTGCTGCCCGCGCTGGGCGTGCAGCTGCTGATCGGCAACGTGTACTACACCTACCTGGCTCGCCGGCTGGCGCGCCGGGAGAACCGCGTCGACGTGTGCGCGATGCCCTATGGCCCCAGCGTGCCGCACATGTTCATCGTCACCTTCGTGATCATGCTGCCGGTGTACCTGGCCACCAGAGACCCGCTGACTGCCTGGGCGGCCGGGCTGGCCTGGTGCTTCATCATCGGGATCATCGTGCTGATCGGCGCCTTCATCGGCCCGTTCATCCGCCGCTACACCCCGCAGGCGGCGATGCTGGGCACCCTGGCCGGCATCTCCATCGCGTTCATCTCGATGCGCCCGGCCGCCCAGATGTGGGAGGCGCTGTGGATCGCGCTGCCGGTCATGGTGATCATCCTGATCGGGTTCTTCACCGATCTGAAGTTGCCGGGCAACATCCCGGTCGGGCTGGCCGCGCTGCTGCTCGGCACGGCAATCGGCTGGATCGGCGGCTACATGTCCGTGCCGGACGTGGTGGCCGCCGCGCAGAACGTGGCGATCTCGCTGCCCACCCTGAACTTCGACCGGCTCGGTGCGGGGCTGGCCGATGTGGCGCCGCTGCTGGCCACCGCGATCCCGCTGGGCATCTACAACTTCACCGAGGGCATGACCAACGTGGAGAGCGCGGCCGCCGCCGGGGACAGCTACAACCTGCGCAGCGTGCTGCTCGCCGACGGCACCGGCGCGGTGGTGGGTGCCGCGCTGGGCTGCCCGTTCCCGCCGGCGGTGTACATCGGGCACCCCGGCTGGAAGGCCGCCGGCGGCCGCACCAGCTACTCGCTGGCGTCCGGCGTGGTGATCGCGCTGTTCTGCTTCCTGGGCATGTTCTCGCTGCTCGGGGCGCTGCTGCCGCTGCCGGCGATCGTGCCGATCCTGCTCTACATCGGGCTACTGATCGGTGCGCAGGCGTTCCAGGTGGTGCCGAAGGCGCACGCGGTCGCGGTGGTGATCGCCATCCTGCCCAACATCGCCGCCTGGGCCACTGGCCTGATGGACAACGCGCTGGCCGCCGCCGGCACCTCGGCCGCCAAGCTCGGCGAGGATGCGTTGACCAGCGCCGGGTTGGTCTACCACGGCACAGCGCTGTTCGGCGGCGGCGCGATCCTGGCCGGCATGGTGCTGGGTGCGATCGTCGCGTTCATCGTGGACAAGAAGTTCCTGCCGGCCGCGATCTACTGCCTGCTCGGCGCGGCGCTGGGCTTCGTCGGGCTGATCCACGCCCCACAGGTCGGCTGGAACGTGGGCGGCCAGGTCGCGCTCGGCTACGCGTTGTCGGCGGTCACCCTCCTCGGGTTCTGGCTGGCCACCCGGGCCCGGCGGGTGCCCGCCGAGGTGCTGACGTAGACCGGGGGTGGCCAGGTCAGTAGGCGACCGCGGCGCCGCCGCTGGCCTGGACCGCCTTCGGATTCGGACCCCACTGGTTGGACTGGGCGTGGCCGTCGGTGGCGCACCAGACGATCAGAATGATCCCGCCGATGAGCGGGATAAAGCTGATCAGCTCCCACCACCCGGTGCGGCCGATGTCGTGCAGTCGGCGGGCGCCCACCGCCAGGTTTGGCAGCAGTACGGCCAGCGAGTAGATGAGGGCCAGGAACCCGGTGCCGAGCACCTGGTCGATCAGGACCAGCACGATCATCGCAATAATGTTGAAAGAGATCAGGTGGACGGCGTGCACACCGGGTCGTGGACGGCCGCTGTCTGGTTGGCCTGGCCGGCGGCCACCGGACTGGCACCCCGCCGTAGGTAGGGCAGCAGGCTGAGCAGGCCGAGGGCGGCGAGCGCGGCGCCGATCCACAGTGGCGCGGTCAGTCCGAGCCCCGCGCTGATCGCCAGCCCGCCGAGCAGCGGGCCGACCGCGATGCCTACGTTCACCACCGACGCGCCGACGGTGTTGATCATCGGGGTGTTCGCCACCACGCGCATCCGCCGGACGATGGTCGCCGAGTTGAGCGGCAACCCGACCAGGCCGATCCCCGCCACCGCGACCAGCGCCGCCGCCGGCTGCCCCGCGCCGAGCGCGAAGCTGACCAGCAGTACGACCAGCGCGCCGAGACCGACGGTGAGAACCGCCATCGGATAGCGGTCGGCGAGCCGCCCGACGATCACGTTGCCGAGCACGGCGGCAACCCCGTAGCCGGTCAACACCACCGGGACCAGCTCCGACGCGAGCCCGGTCACCTCGGTGAAGATCGCCGCGAAGTAGCTGAACGCGGCGAACAGGGCGCCGATGTGCAGCATGCTGGTGAGGTAGACCGCCCAGAGCTGCCGATTGCGGAACAACACCAGTTCGCTGTGGAGCCCGTCCCGCGCGGCGGGCGCGGTCCCACTAACGCTCCGGATCGGCCGGCGCACGGCGGCCAACACGGCCAACCCGGCCACCAACACCAGGCCGGCGACCGCCCAGAACGCGCCCCGCCAACCACTCCACTGGGCCAGCAAGGTGGCCAGCGGCAAGCCGAGCACGCTGCTCAGCATGAGCCCGCCCAGCACGACCGACGCGGCCCGGCCGGCGAGCCGGGGTTCCACCGCGTTGATCGCCACGGTCAACCCGACCCCGAAGAATGCGGCCTCGGCGGCGCCGGTGATCAACCGGGAACCCACCAGCATCGGGTAGCCGGTGGCGACGGCGCCGAGGACCTGGCCAGCCAGGAAGGTGGCCAGCAGCAGCATCAGCGACCGCGACCGGGACGCCCTGGCCAACGCCGCCGACACGACCGGCCCGCCCACCGCCATGGCCACCGCGTAGGCGGACACCAGGTAGCCGATCGCGGAGATCGACACGCCCAATCCGGAGGCCAACTCGGGCAGCATGCCGGCCACCATGAACTCACTGGTGGTCATCGCGAAGATGCCCAGTCCGAGTACGTACACCACTGCTGGCATGAATGGTCCCCTGTTTTTGATTGATGTGTACAAAACTGCGGCGGCCACAACCGGGGCCCGCCGGTTTCCGCCGCTCAGCGCAGCGCGGCCAGCGCCCCCTCCATGACGTCGAGCAGCGCGGCCCGGTCCGAGGCGACGCTGCCCAGTACCCGCAGTCCGTAGTAGGTGCTCTGCAGCGTGCGAGCCAGCCGAGCCGGATCGCGGTCGGCGGCGAACTCGCCGGCCCGCTGCCCCTCCTCGATCACCTCGCGCAGGGCCTGCTCCAGCCGGGCGAAGTGTCGGCGGGTCGCCTCGGCGATCGGGTCGGTGCGCCCGGCGGCCTCGACCGACGCGTTGATCGCCATGCAGCCACGCCGGACCGGGTCGGCCAGGTCAGTGTCGATCACCCAGAGCATCAGCGCCCGCAGTCGCTCGCTCGGGGCCCCCGGCGCGCGCAGGATCTCGAGGGTCTGCGCGTAGCCGATCTCGGTGTACCGGGCCACCGCCACTTCGTAGAGCTGGTGTTTGCTGCCGAACGCGTTGTACAGGCTGCCCCGGCCCAGCCCGGTGCTCTCGCACAGCTCGGCGGTGGTGGTCGCCTCGTAGCCCTTGGTCCAGAACGTCTGCATCGCGGCGTCCACCGCGGTCAGGTCGTCGAACTCGCGAGGCCTAGGCATGCTGGCAGCGTAGGCAGTTTTGTATAGCTCAGTCAAGAACCGGTGGTGGGCATCGCCCAGGCATTGGGGAAGATGGTGCGGATGGACGACACCGAGCGGGGGTTGGCGAACCTCGAACTGCTGACCTCACCGGCCGGTGATGCGCTGCTCGCACGGCTGGCCGGCACCGAGCTGCCCGCCGGGGCGGAGCTCCAGCTATCCGCCGCGCTGCGCCGGGACTACCCCGCCGAGCTGGTCATCGCCGCGCTGGCGCAGCACGAGCTGCGGCTGCGGGCCCGGGCCAAGTTCACCAGGGCTGAGCAGATGTGGCTGACCAGGGAGGGGCTCGAGCAGGCCTCGGCGGAACCGATCGCCCGGCACCGCGCGACCAGGTATGCCGGCAGGGCCCGGGTGGCCGACCTGTGCTGCGGCATCGGCGGAGACCTGATCGCGCTGGCCGGCGCCAGCGGAGCGGACAGCGCTACGCAGGTGCTCGCGGTGGACCGGGACCCGCTGCACCTGCGGATGGCCGCGCGCAACGCCGAGGTCTACGGGGTGTCCGCCGAAACCTGGCTGGGCGACGTCCGGGCGGCCGACCTGAGCGGGGTCGACGCGGTGTTCGTGGATCCGGCGCGGCGGGCCGGCGGTCGGCGGCTGCGCACCGGGGAGAGCGAACCGCCGCTGGCCTGGTGCGCCGCGCTGGCCGATGCGGTGCCCGCCGTCGGGGTCAAGGCCGCGCCCGGGCTGGACCGCGCGCGGGTGCCGGCAGGGTGGGAGGTGGAGTTCGTCGCCGACGGCCGCGACCTGAAGGAGGCGGTGCTCTGGTCGCCCGCGCTGAGCGGTGGGGTGGCCAGCCGGGCGACCGTGCTGCCGGGCGCCCACCAGCTGCTCCCCGAGCCCGGTCCCGCCGTGCCGACCGCGCCACCGGGGGAGTTCCTGCTGGACCCGAACCCGGCGGTGACCAGGGCCGGGCTGGTCGAGGACCTGGCCCGCCAGCTGGGCGCATGGAAGATCGACCCGAGGATCGCCTTCCTCTCCGGGGACCGCCCGGCGCGCACCCCGTTCGGCCGCGCGCTGCGCGTGCTGGACAGCGGCCCGTGGCGGGAGAAGGACCTGCAGGCCAGGCTGCGCGCGCACGACGTCGGAGCGCTGGACATCCGTCGCCGCGGCCTGGCCGGTGACGTCGAGGTGCTGCGCCGCAAGCTGCGCACCACCGGGAGCACCCCGGCCACCCTGGTGATGACCAGGGTGGACGACCAGCCATGGGCACTGATCTGTGTGGACGCTCCCGCGGTCTGACGGAGAGCGGGTCACCGCCCGGCCCCTCGGTAGCACAACAGCGCGGCGGGACCGCTCTGCTCAACCGAGACCAGGCCGAGCTTGTCGGCCCCGGTCGGGCTGGTGAACAGCCGGCGGCCGGCGCCGAGGACCGTCGGGAACACCAGTAGGCGGTACTCGTCGACAAGGTCGTGCTCCATCAATGTGTGCACGACGCTGGTGCTGCCGATGACGATGACGTCCCGCTCCCGGCGCAGCCGCTGCACCTCACCGGTCAGCTCGCCTTCGATAACGGTGGAGTTGTTCCACTCGCCGACATCGGTGAGTGTCCGAGATGCCACCCACTTCGAGGCCGTGTTCATCCTCGTCGCGAACTCGCCAGAGCGGCTGGGCCAGCGCTTGGCGAACAGTTGCCAAGTCCCACGGCCCAGGAGCAGCGCGCCGGTGTCGAGCTGGGCGCCCAGCTTGAACTTGTCCCCGGCCACTCCTTCGGGGCCGTAGCGGAACGCCCAGCCTCCGCCCGGTGTCGCGGCGGATCCGTCGGGATCTTCGACCACACCGTCGAGCGTGATGAACTGGATGACGATGACGCGGTTCATGGCGATCCTTCCCCGGCCGGCTTTCGGCTCTTCCCGTGGTGCGGTCGGATGTACCTACCGGCGGCAACCGGCGAACTCATCGCCCGTCGGGAAAAATGGCCGGGAGCGGCACGGACGGGGGAACGAAGAGTGACCGTCCCCATCGGCACGGACTTCGAGGCGGCAACCGCCCCGTTCCTGCGCGAGCTGGTGGTGCACTGCTACCGGATGCTGGGTTCGGTGCACGAGGCGGAAGACCTCGCGCAGGAGACGTTGATTCGGGCGTGGCAGGCCCGCGACCGCTACGACGAGCAGCGCGCCTCGTTGCGCACCTGGCTCTACCGGATCGCCACCAACGCCTGCCTGACCGCGCTCGAGAGCCGGGCCCGGCGGCCGTTGCCTTCGGGCCTCGGCGCGCCGAGCGACGACCCGCACACACCGCTCGTGCCGGACTTCGAGGTGCCCTGGCTGCAGCCCCTGCCCGACCGCTACCTGCGGCGTGACCAGGGGGATCCCCAAGCGCGCGCGACCGAGCGCGACGGCGTGCGGCTCGCCCTGATCGCGGCGATGCAGCTGCTGCCACCGCGACAGCGGGCCGTCCTGGTGCTGCGGGACGTCCTGGACTTCAGCGCGGCGGAGGTGGCCGCCCAGCTGAACACCTCGGCGGTGGCGGTCAACAGCGCGCTGCAACGTGCCCGGGCCGCACTTGCCAGGGCAGCGCCCCGGGCGAACGCGCTGCGCGAGCCCGACGACCGGACCGTCCGAGTGATGATCGAGCGCTACATCCGCGCGTTCGAGGCCGCCGACGTGGACACGCTCGTCACGCTGCTCACCGACGACGCCGTGCTGGAGATGCCGCCCATTCCGCTCTGGTACACCGGCCGGGTCAACTATGGCCGGTTCATCGCCCGGGTCTTCGCCATGCGGGGCACCGGTTGGCGGATGGTCCCGACCGCGGCGAACGGCCAGCCCGCGATCGCGGCCTATTGCCCCGACGACGCCGGCGTCCTGTGCCTGCACACGTTGCAGGTGCTGACGGTGACCACGCGGGGGATCGCGCACGACGTGGTGTTCCAGGACCCTCAGGTGTTCGCCGCGTTCGAGCTCGACCCCGTCCTCTGGCGGGGCGTTCCCTCAGCGCGCTAACGTGCCGGGATGGGGTCGGGCAATGCCGCTCTGCAAACCCGGGAGTACGAGCGTGTGTTCGGCGTGCTCGAGGCGTGCGATGAGGCGAACTCGATACCGGAGTTCGCACAGCGGTTGCTGTCCGCGCTGGGCAGCCAGTTCGGGCTGCGGCACACCACCTTCTTCACCGGGTCCAGTTTTCATAGCGCGTTCGACGACCCCGCCCCGCTGCTGTTCGGGCACATTCCCGGGATGTTCGCGGAGTACCACTCCGACTGGTCGGATCGGGACGGCTTCGACAGCCCCGAGCCCAGGCGGATGCTGCAGGCCACCCGGGTCGGCTCGTTGCGCGAGCTGCACCGGCTGGATGACCAGGCGCGCGGGTACTTCCACGACTTTCTGTTCAAGTACGGCATGTACTCGGCCACCGCGATGTGGCTGCAACTACCCAGCGGCCGGCACGCACTGATCGGGCTGTTCGATTCAGACCCGAACCTGGTCGCCGACCGCGAGTTGGTCACGCTGCGCCGGCTGGCTCGCCAACTCAACGTGATCAGCCGAGGGCTTCCCGCCGAACCGTATGTCAACCCACACGTGCTGGCCGGGTTGTCGCATCGGCAGCGGGAGGTGGCCGGCCTGGTCGCCAAGGGCATGACCAACGCCTCGATCGGCCGGCGGCTCTCGCTCACCGAGGACACCGTGAAGAAGTACGTCAGCCGCGCGCTGGCCGCCACCGGCTGCCGTACCCGCACCGAGCTCGCGCTGCTGGCCCGCTCGAACGCCTGAGAGTCCTCCTTCGTGCACTGCCGGAGCCTCCGCCGGCCCGATTAGCGTCCCAAAGAAGGACGCTGACCAGGGGAGGACCAGAATGGGACGAGTCGAGGGCAAGGTCGCCTTCGTCACCGGAGCGGCACGGGGCCAGGGTCGGTCACACGCGCTGCGGCTGGCCCAGGAGGGCGCGGACATCATCGCGGTGGACATCTGCGACCAGATCGACACGGTGCCGTTTCCAATGGCCTCACCCGACGACCTGGCCGACACCGTCAAACAGGTGGAGAACCTGGACCGGCGGATCGTGAGTCGGCAAGCCGACGTGCGCGATCTCGCCGCCCTGGAATCGGTAGTGGCCGAGGGCATCGCCGAGTTGGGCCGGCTGGACATCGTTTGCGCCAATGCCGGCATCGCCAACATCGCGCCCATTTGGGAGTGCAGCGAGCGGCAGTGGCAGGACATTCTCGACGTCAACCTGACCGGGGTGTGGAAGACGGTCAAGGCGGCCATTCCGCCGATGATCGAGCAGGGCACCGGTGGTTCGATCATCTTGACCAGCTCGATCGCCGGCCTGGTGGGGACGGCGAATATCGGCGCGTACACCTCGGCCAAGCACGGGGTGACCGGGCTGATGCGCACCCTCGCGGTCGAGCTCGCCCCGCACAGCATCCGGTGCAACTCGGTGCACCCGGGCTTGATCAACACCGACATGGTCCACAACCCGGCGTTCTACGAGTTCGCCGGCGTGCCCGGGGCCAGCCGCGCCGAAGCCGACGTTGCGCTCAAGTCGATGAATGCGCTGCCCATCTCGCAGCTGGAGCCGATCGACGTCAGCAATGTGGTGCTCTGGTTGGCCTCCGACGAAACCCGCTATCTCACCGGCACCACCCAGATCATCGACGCCGGCGCGATCGCTCCGTTCAAGATCCCGCACGCCTGACTAGCACGGCACCCGCTGCTTGTGGCCACTATGGGGTTTTCGCACACTGCCCGGCGCCGAAGATCACCCAGAACGACCAACGAGCAGGTTGCTCCTGGCTAGTGTCGCGTGCCGGAAGTTGATTGACGGTGGGCTTTAGCGATGATGGTGTCTGCGTCCTTGGTCCAGATGAATGGTTGGCAGCGTTCGTTCCAGCCGTTTATGAACGTTGTGATGGCCTGGGTCAGTTCGCGGACGGAGCCGAAGGTGCCGCGGCGGATGGCTTGGCGGGTGATGATCCCGAAGAAGATCTCGACCATGTTCAACCACGAGCCCGAGGTCGGGGTGAAATGCAGCGTGATCCTCGGATTGCGTGCCAGCCAGGCCTGGATGGCTGGGTGCTTGTGGGTGGCGTAGTTGTCGAGCACTAGGTGCAGGGTGACCCTTGGATAGGCCTTGGCGACCTGTTTGAGGAACAGCAGGAATTCCTGGTGGCGATGTCGGGGAAGGCAGGTCTGCTCGATGCGGCCGGTGGCGACATCGAGCGCGGCGAACAGGGTTGTGGTGCCGTTGCGCACGTAGTCGTGGGTTTGTCGCTCGGGCACCCCTGGCATGATCGGCAGGATCGGCGCTGTCCGGTCCAGGGCTTGGACCTGGGACTTTTCGTCCACGCACAACACGACGGCCTTCTCTGGGGGATGCAGATACAGCCCGACGACGTCACGGATCTTCGCGTCGAGTTCGGGGTCGGTGGAGAACTTGAACGTTTGCACCCGCCAGGGTTGCAGGTCCCATTTGCGCCAGATCCGGGCCACGGTGGCGAAGGAGATCTTCAGCTCGGCGGCCAGCAGCCGCGCCGACCAGTGCGTCACACCCAGGCGCGCCGGCGGGCGGCCTTCGTCGGCGATCGTGGCGACCACGACGTCGATCTCGTCGATCTCCGGTGGCCGCCCGCTGCGCGGCAGGTCATCCAGGGCGCGGATGCCGCCGGCGTCGTAGCGGGCGCGCCAATCCACCACAGTCGGGCGGCTGGTCCCGGTCCGGCGCGCGATCTCGGCGTTGGGCAGCCCCTCGGCGGCCAACAACACGATCCGCGCCCGCCCCGCCAGGCCCGCGGACACCGAACTCGACCGCGTCAACACCTCCAGCCGAGACCGATCACCATCACGCAGAACCAGCGGTGCAGCTACCGACATGCCTCATTGTCCCGCGCCACCAACCGTAAACAGAGTTGCGACACGCAACACTAGCGGAGTAATGCTTTTGAAGCAATGACGGCACCCATTGGGTTTAAGTCCGCCATAACCGCCCGTGGGTCGGTATCGGCCTCCTACCGTTCGGAACAGGTCACGCTGCATTTTGACGGTGTGGTCTCTGCGCCGTTCTGCTTCAACGGGGGTAACTATGGGTGCGACCGGCTTGATTTTGGCATTCAATGCGGACTGTGGCACATGCGCGAAGATCGCTGGCAGTGTTAGTGAGGTTGTCGGTGCCAAGGTTTCTGTCCGACCACTGCAAGATTCAGACGTCGAGCGCTGGCGGACCGATATTCTCGGACCGGATGCCCCGTGGGCGCCTACTCTCATAGAGATAGGTGGGCCGCGGCCGCGTGCGTGGACCGGACTCTCGATGGGTCGGGCACTTGCTACAAGAATAGGTCTGCGCGACAGTTGGAGGATCCTGCGCATATTGGGCGACTCTAGAACGAGCTTGATAGATGGAGAGGATGATTCCGCTGCGGTACGTCGAGGTGTCACTCGTGCCGCTTTCTTGCGATCTAGCGCCCTTGGTGGTGCACTCGCGTTTGCATCCCTTGCGGCCCCTGGCCTGATCAAGTCTGCGTGGGGAGCCGGCCAGTCGGCTGATGTGATGGCTTTCCGTACGCTCGGACACGTTGTGTTGCCGTCCGCCCAGCGGGCAGAGGCTCTCGCCCGAGTGGGTGCTCGCCCGGAAGTTGTTCAGGTTCTTGCCGAACTCCGTGTCGCGCAAGCTGCTCTAGTGGGAGGTGCGGTTCACAGCGCACTACATCGGTTGTCCGGTGGTAACTCGGTCCAGGTTACTGTACTCGCCCCGCCTAGCGCTCCCGATCACCTCGTAGAAGTGAAGGAATTCAGGGAGCCGCACGAAGGTTTGATATATGAGACGCGACTTTGGCGAATGACTGAGCGAGAAACCCTCCTGCTGGAGGGTATCTCCTTCAATGGCGCGGAACTGCAGCTGCCAAGCCAGGATAAGGATCCCCGTGCGTGCGGACAGTGTGGGTTAGGCAACCTCCAGGGCGGGGCAGCGTGCAAGGAGATTCACTGGAAGTCTTGCGCAACATGCGTTGCGTGCGCTTCGTGTATTAACGCCAAGAACGCTGCTGGTAGAGCTGCGTGTGGAGCATGTCTGGTCTCTTGCGGCCAGAGCGCTCCCGATTGTTGCGTCGGGACGATCACCGTTTGTCGGCCATGCGGCGCGAAGGCGTAGGCCGCCCTGACTGGTCCTCCGAGCCGACGCGCTTAACCTTTAAGCCGAACTCTGAACGGCAGCCCCTGCCTGTCTGGTGGGCCGTAGTCCGTGGAGCTGATCAGCCGATCATGGCCTTGGCGAATCCCAGCCGGCGCGGGGCCGGGTTCCTCAGGCCGGCATCGTAAGTTGGGCTACTTCCGTGACAGTCGTATCTACTCGAAGTACCCGACAGTAGGCTGCCCAGATTGCCGGGGCGGGGCAGATCCTTCGTCCCTGCGCGGATGAAGGGGTGGGCTATGTCCGAGACAGCAGCGAGGCTGGAACAAGAGCCGGGGCCGGCAGGACGGACGGTCTTTGGCCATCCGATTGGTCTGACCAATCTTTTCGGAGTCGAGCTGTGGGAGCGCTTCTCGTATTACGGGATGCTTCTGATTCTCGGTTACTACCTGTACTACTCGCTCGACCAGGGCGGATTGGCGCTGCCACAGTCCACCGCGACCGGCATCGTGGGCGCATACGGCGGGTTGGTCTATCTGTGCACCGTGCTCGGCGGTTGGCTGGCCGATCGAGTGCTGGGTATGGAACGGATGGTTTTCTACGGCGGGCTCGTGGTCATGCTCGGCCACATCGCGCTTGCCGTGCTTCCGGGCCTGGCTGGCGTCGGCGTCGGCCTGGTGCTGGTTGCAATCGGCAGCGGTGCGCTAAAGGCGAACGCATCGTCGCTGTTGGGCACCCTGTACTCGAAGGGCGACCCTCGCTGCGATGGCGGCTTCACCCTGTTTTACCTGGGCATCAACATCGGTGCCTTTGTCGGGCCCCTCGTCACGGGCTTGCTGCAGACCTCGCTTGGATTCCACATTGGCTTTGGGGCCGCCGCCATCGGCATGGCGCTGGGGCTGACCCAGTACGTCGTGTTCCGGCGCAACCTGGGCACGCACGGCAAGCAGCCGACCAACCCGCTGCCCGCCGAGGCGCGGACAAAGGCCGCGCTGATCGGCGTGGCGATCCTCGTCGTCATCGTGCTGGTGCTGCTCACCGGGTGGGTCACTCTGGCCAACCTCAAGTGGGTCACCACCGGGGTGATCGTGCTGGCCTCCATCGCCTACTTCCTGGTGATGTTGATCAGCAGCAGGGTCACCCCGGTGGAGAAGAGCCGGGTGGGCGCGTTCATCCCACTTTTCATCGCCAACGCGGCGTTCTGGTCGCTGTTTCAGCAGATGTTCACTGCGCTGGCGATCTACTCCGACGAGCGGATGAACTGGAACGTCTTCGGCTGGACCGCCCCCTCGGCCTGGATCGGGTCCGAGGAGCCGATCTGGATCATCCTGCTGTCTCCGGTGTTCGCGGTGATCTGGACGAAGCTGCGCGAGCGGGCGCCGTCCACGCCGATGAAGTTCGCCATCGGGGTGATCGGCATGGGCGCGGCATTCCTGCTATTCCTGATCTTTGCCGGAAGCACCGGCAAGACCACTCCGGCGATCGCGGTGTTCTTCATCATGGCGGTGTTTGCCATCTCCGAGCTGATGCTCTCGCCGATCGGGCTCTCGGTGACCACGAAGCTGGCCCCGGAGGCGTTCCGTGCTCAGATGATGGCGCTGTACTTCTTCTCCGTCGGCCTGGGCACCTCGATTTCCGGCGTGCTGGCCGGGTTCTACTCGGCCTCGAACGAGCACGCCTACTTCGGCATCAGCGGCGGGATCACCATCGTGATCGGCCTGATCGTGGTGGCACTCAGCCCGTGGATCAGCCGGAAGATGGAGGGCGTCCACTAAGGCGTCCGGGCTCACGGCGTCGCCGGGCGGGCTCGGTCGGTGAGTAGCCGCACGGCCAGCGCCGCGAGCACCCCGCCCATCAGGTAGCGCTGCACGCGCAGCCAGGCGGGGCGCTCGCGCAACACCCGGGACAGCGTGGCCGAGGACAGCACGATCAGGCCGTTCACGGTGAGCGCCACGGCGATCTGGATCGCGCCGAGCACCAGGCTCTGCGCGCCCACCGAGCCACGCGCCGGATCGATGAACTGGGGGAGTAGCGCGATGTAGAGCACAGCGATCTTCGGATTGAGCAGGTTGGTCACCAGGCCCATCACGAACAGCCGCCGGGCGGGATCCGGGGGCAGCGGCTCGGGCGCGAACACCGAGGTGCCGCCGGGACGCAGCGCCTGCCAGGCCAGGTACAGCAGGTACACCGCCCCGGCGATCTTCAGCACGGTGTACGCGATCGGCACCGAGGCGAAGATCGCGGCAATGCCGGCCGTGGCGGCGGCCAGGTAAGCCAGGAAGCCCACCGCCACGCCGAGCAGCGAGACCAGGCCGGCGCGGCGTCCCTGGGTGATGGAGCGGGACACCAGATAGATCATGTTCGGACCTGGGGTGAGCACCAGGCCCAGTGCCACCAGACCGATGCCGCCCGCCGCCGCCGCGCTGACCACGTGATCTCCCCTCGCCTTGTGAACCTCAGCTCACCGCGCGCGAGCGGCCCGGGCCAGGGCCAATTCCGGACGACTGGCACCCTGCCGAGCAGGATCGTCAGTGAGGAGACCGAGGACATGCGGGTCGGCATCACACTCGGGCCGGATCAGCCGAACGTCGCCACGGAGGCCCGCTGGGCCGAGGCGACCGGGTTCGACCAGGTGGCCGTCGGCGAGCACCTGTTCTTCCACGGCCCGACCACGAACGGGTTCGTCGCGCTGGCCGCCGCGGCCGGAGGCACCGAACGGATCCGGCTGCTCAGCGCGCTGACCATCGCGCCGGTGTACCCGCTGGCCGTGCTGGCCAAGCTGGTGGCCAGCCTGGACCAGGTGTCGGCGGGTCGGTTCGACTTCGGGGTAGGCGTCGGCGGGGAGTACCCGCCGGAGTTCGTCGCGGCCGGGGTGGACGTGCGGGAGCGGGGCGCGCGGACCGACGAGGCACTGGCCGTGCTGCCCCGCCTGCTGGCCGGCGAGACGGTGACCCATCACGGCCGGTTCGCCGAGATCCCCGGGCTGGCGCTGCAACCGCCGGCAGTGCAACGGCCCGGGCCACCGGTGTGGCTGGGCGGTCGCAAACCCGCCGCGATTCGCCGCGCCGGCCGATTCGCCGACGTGTGGCTGCCGTACATGTACACCCCGGAACAGCTGGCCGACTCGCTGGCTCAGGTCAACGCGCACGCCATCCAGCTCGGCCGCCCGGAGGGCGCGGTGCGGGGCGCGGTGTACTGCTGGGGTGCGGTACACACGTCCTCGGCGCGGGCCCGGCAGTCGGCGATCGACGTGGTCAGCACGGTGTACCAGCAGGACTTCACGCCGTTGGCGGATCGGTACCTGCTGCACGGCGACCCGGATCAGGTGGTGCGCCGGCTGCGCGAGTACCACGACGCCGGGGCGCGGGATCTGGTGTTCAGCGCGGCCGCCGCGACGCCGGAGCAGCGCGCCGAGATGCTGGAGCTGTTCGCCGCCGAGGTACTGCCCGAAGTCAGGAGCTGGTCCGGCGGGCCTCGCACCGGCGCTTGAGGCTGGCCGCCTCGGTGGCCGCGTAACGGCGCGTCATCGGCCAGACCACCACGGTGAGCAGCGGCGCCAGCGCACCGGTGACATTGATGGTCAGGGTGAGTCGGCCGCGGCCGTTGGGCAGCGGGTCGATCTGGTGATCGCCGCTGGTGGTGACGCCCAGCGAGGTAGTAGCCCACTCGAAGCGCCGACCCGGCTCGAATGCGGTGACCCGCCAGATCGCGCGCGGCAGCTTGGGTTGGCGAACCTCGGCCGCGCTGCCCACGCCGAGCGGGCCGTCATCCAGCCGCCGGACGCTGGTCATCGTGGGGCACCAGTCCGGCCAGCGCTCCACGTCCGACAGCACGGCCCAGACGTCCGAGGGGGCGGCGTCGATCTCCTCGGTCACCTGGTGCTTCATGTACCAGATGGTACATCAACTGAGGGCGAGCCCGTGTGCCGGGTCACCCCCGCGTTGACACATCACTACTAATCTGGTGGATTTGGGGTATGTATGGGCAGCGCCTCACCCAGCGACGTCATGTCGACTTCGCTCGGGTCAGTTCACAGGCCTGTCGTAGCTGAATCTCGTCGCCCCGGCGGCCCGCTGCCGCCCTTCTGATACCCGCGACGAATGCAACCTGGCATTCCGCCTGCCCAGACCAAGGGATTTGAGACATCAATGTCAGCACACCCGAGTACTGATCCGATCAAGTTCGCCTACTGGGTGCCGAACGTCAGCGGCGGCCTGGTCACCAGCACCATCGAGCAGCGCACCGACTGGGGTTACGACTACAACGCCAAGCTGGCGCGGCTCGCCGAGAACAACGGCTTCGACTACGCCTTGTCGCAGGTTCGCTACATGGCCAGTTACGGCGCCGAATACCAGCACGAGTCCACCACCTTCAGCCTCGCGCTGCTGCTGGCCACCGAGCGGCTGAAGGTGATCGCCGCGGTGCACCCCGGCCTCTGGCACCCCGGGGTGCTGGCCAAACTGGGCGCCACCTCCGACCACCTCTCGCACGGGCGCTTCGCGGTGAACGTGGTCAGCGGCTGGTTCAAGGGCGAGTTCACCGCGCTCGGCGAGCACTGGCTGGAGCACGACGAGCGCTACCGCCGCTCCGAGGAGTTCATCCGGGCACTGCGCGGCATCTGGACCGAGGACAACTTCACCCTGGCCGGGGACTTCTATCGGATCCGCGACTTCTCGCTGAAGCCCAAGCCGCTGAACACCTCGGAGCGGCCGAACCCGGAGATCTTCCAGGGCGGCAACTCCACCGCCGCGCGACGGATGGCCGGCCGGGTATCCGACTGGTACTTCAGCAACGGCAAGGACTACGACGGCGCCGCCGAGCAGCTGCACGACGTGAACGCCTCGGCCGCCGAGAACGGCCGGTCGGTGAACTTCGGGCTGAACGGCTTCATCATCGCCCGGGACACCGAGAAAGAGGCCAGGGAGACGCTGCGGGAGGTCATCGCCAAGGCGCACAAGCCGTCGGTGGAGGGCTTCCGGGACGCGGTCACCCAGGCCGGCAAGTCAGCCTCGGACGGCAAGGGCATGTGGGCGGACTCCTCCTTCGAGGACCTCGTCCAGTACAACGACGGGTTCCGCACCCAGCTCATCGGCACGCCGGAGCAGATCGCTGAGCGGATCGTGAAGTACAAGGCGCTCGGCGTGGACCTGATCCTGGCCGGCTTCCTGCACTACCACGAGGAGGTCGAGTACTTCGGCAGCCGGGTGCTGCCGATCGTGCGCGAGTTGGAGGCGGACCTCCCCACGCGCGAGCCGGTGTCGGTCTGAGGCGAGTGTGCTGAAAACCCCGACACGGTGTGCTGAGAATCCCGACTCGCGGAAGAAGACGAACGTATGAAGGTGCACTGGTTCCTGCCGACCTATGGGGATGGGCGACAGTTGGTCGGCGGGGGGCATGGGGTGCCGGTCGGGTCGGCGGGAGGGGTGCGGCCGGCCACGCTGAGCTACCTGACTCAGGTGGCTCGGGCGGCCGAGCAGCTCGGGTTCGAGGCGGCGCTCACCCCGACCGGGATGTGGTGCGAGGACGCCTGGCTGACCACGGCGATGCTCTCCCAGCAGACCGAGCGGCTGAAGTTCCTGGTCGCCTTCCGGCCGGGGATGCTCACCCCGACGCTGGCCGCGCAGATGGCGGCCACCTACCAGCGGCATTCCCCAGGGCGGCTGCTGCTGAACATCGTCACCGGTGGTGAGCCGTCGGAGCAGCGCGGCTACGGGGATTTCCTGTCCAAGGACGATCGGTACGCCCGTGGCGCGGAGTTCCTGCACGTGGTGCGGGCGCTGTGGCGCGGTGAGCGGGTGGACTTCACCGGCAAGTATCTCCGGGTGGAGGGCGCCGCCCTGGAGCGGGTGCCCGACCCGGTGCCGGACATCTACTTCGGCGGCTCCTCGGCCGCCGCCGGTGAGGTGGCCGCCGAGCACGTGGACGTCTACCTGACCTGGGGTGAGCCGCCCGCGCAGGTTGCCGAGAAGATCGCCTGGGTGCGCAAGCTGGCCGCCGACCGGGGCCGCACGCTGCGCTTCGGCATCCGGCTGCACATCATCGCCAGGGACACCTCCGAGGCGGCCTGGGCGGTGGCGCAGTCGCTGCTCGACGCGTTGGACCCGAAGGCCATTGAGGCGGTGCAGGCCGGGCTGGCGCGCAGCGAGTCGGAGGGGCAGCGGCGGATGCGGGAGCTGCACGGCGGCTCGGTCGACCGGCTGGAGGTGGCACCGAACCTGTGGGCCGGCATCGGGCTGGTCCGAGGCGGCGCGGGGACCGCCCTGGTGGGCAGCCACACCGAGGTCGCCGACCGGATCGCCGAGTACCACGCGCTGGGCATCGACGAGTTCATCCTCTCCGGCCACCCGCACCTGGAAGAGGCCTGGTGGGTCGGCGAGGGCGTGCTCCCGGTACTCCGCTCGCGGGGCCTGTGGGAGCCGCCCGCCGGTTCGCTCGCCGCCGCCCCGCCCACCGACACCGCCGCCGTCCCCTTCGCCCGCGCCCGGTGACCGAAACGCGCAGGTCAGACGTCGTGAGTGGCGATGGTCGCTATAGCGACCATCGCCACTCACGACCCATGAGCAGGGGAAATGGGCAATGACGGCTACTGCTGAGCGGGTGCCGGAGGGGGCGCGGGCGCCAGCGTCGCATCGGACCGTCTTGCTGGCCAGCCTGGTCGGCACCACGGTGGAGTGGTACGACTTTTTCCTCTACGCCACTGCCGCCAGCCTGGTCTTCCCGAGGCTGTTTTTCCCGGCGCAGGACGAGGTGGTCGGCACCCTGCTCGCGTTCGGCACGTTTGCGGTCGGGTTCGTCGCCCGCCCGGTCGGCGGGGTGCTGTTCGGGCATGTGGGCGACCGGTTGGGCCGCAAGCGGACGCTGGTCGCCACCATGGTGCTGATGGGCGTGGCCACCGCGCTGATCGGGCTGCTGCCCGGGGTCGCCTCGATCGGCATCGCCGCGCCGGTGTTGCTGGTGCTGCTGCGCATCCTGCAGGGCCTCGCGGTCGGCGGGGAATGGGGCGGCGCGGTGCTGCTGGCCACCGAGAACGCCCCGCCGGGCCGGATCGGCCGGTTCGGCAGCGTGCCGCAGATCGGGCTCGGGCTCGGGCTGGCGCTGGGCACCGGGGTGTTCGCCCTGCTCGGCGAGGTGATGAGCCGGGACGCGTTCCAGTCCTACGGCTGGCGGATCGCGTTCGTGGCGAGCGTGGTGCTGGTCGCGGTCGGGTTGGTGATCCGGCTGCGGGTGCTGGAGACGCCGGAGTTCCGCCGGTTGGAGTCTCGCGGCGAGCTGGCCAAGGTGCCGGTGGTGGAGGTGTTCCGCACCAGCCGGCATCGCCGCGGCCTCGGGCTGGGCATGCTGGCCCGGTGGGCGGAGGGTGCTTCGTTCAACACCTGGGGCGTGTTCGCGATCAGCTACGCCACCGCCACGGTGCACCTGAGCCGGGTGGACGTGCTGCTGTCGGTGACCGCGGGCGCGCTGTTGATGGCGCTGCTGGTCCCGGTGGCCGGCTGGCTGGCCGACCGATACGGGCGGCGGCTGGTGTTCGGCACCGGGGTGGTGCTGTTCGGGCTGACCGTGCTGCCCTCGTTCTTCGCGCTGCGCTCCGGGGTCACCTGGCTCGCCGCGGTCGTGCTGATCTTCCAGCTCGGCGTCTGCTACGCGCTGATGACCGGGGCGGAGGCGACCATGTTCGCCGAGCTCTTCGATACCGGCGTGCGCTACACCGGCATGTCACTGGTGTTCCAGGGCTCCGGCGTGTGGGCCTCCGGGCTGACCCCGGTGATCCTCACCGCGCTGCTCGCCGTGGCCGGCGGGTCGCCGTGGGTCGCCGGTAGCTACCTCGCCGCGGTGGCGGTGATCAGCCTGCTCGCCGTGTTGGCCATGGGCCGGTGGCTGCCGGCGGAGAACCTGGACGGCGGCCCGGACCCTGGTGCGCCCGCGAAGGGCACGGTGTCCCCGGCGGCCTGAGCGCACCCACGCGCCCGGCCGCCGGGCACTGCCACAAAGCGGTCAGGCCCGCTGCGGGGCCCGGCGGGCGTCGGCCTCGGCGTCCGCCTCCGCCATAGTCTTCTTGACTTCGCGGTAGCCCTCGTCGTCCAGACCTCGCCGCCAGTAGCCGGAGATGGACAACTGGTCGAGTGACAGCCCACGCTCGTCCAGCAGGTGTCGGCGCAGTTGGCGCACTGAGCCCGCCTCGCCGTGCACGAACGCGTGCACCCGCCCCTCCGGAAACTCCAGCTCGCGCACCGCGTCGACCAGCGGGTCCTCGCCCGAGGTGGAGCGGTGTACCCAGCGCAGCCGAACGTCGCCCTCGGTGCCCAGCTTCTGCTCCTCGGCCGGGTCATCGACCTCGACCAGGGCATGCACCGGCGCGCCGGACGGGACCTTGGCCAGCGCGGCCGCGATGGCCGGCAACGCGGACTCGTCGCCGACCAGCAGGTGCCAGTCGGCGGACGGGTCGGGTGTGTACGCCCCGCCGGGCCCGAGGACCAGCAGCTCGGTGCCGGGCTCGGCGGTGGCCGCCCACGGCCCGGCCAACCCCGCGTCCCCGTGGTAGACGAAGTCGATGACCAGCTCCCCGGCCGCCTGGTCGACCTCCCGGAGGGTGTACGTGCGCAGCGTCGGCCACTGCTCGCGGGGCAGTTCGCGGGCGGTGGCCATGTCGAACGGCTCGGGGTAGCTCACCCCTGGCCGGCGGAACACCACCTTTACGTAGGCATCGGTGTGCGGGCTGTCCGCGAAGCGATCGATATCGGTCGGCTCCGAGGGGGCGGCCACGATGCGGATCAGGTGCGGGGTGACCCACTCGGTCCGCCGCACCACGAGCTTGGTGGTGCGGGGAGCCCTCCGTTCCGGGCGATCTGGCATGGAATCTCCGATCCGTGACCTTTAGGTAAGCCTACCCTCACCTGTCGCGGTGAGATGTCGCACGCTCCGGGCGACGTGGCCCGCGAGTGGCGGCGCGGAACTCCTCGGAGTCCGGCTCTCATCCAGTATGCGCCCGATGATCGCCAGATGGCAGCGCCGGCGCGGCGGCCTCCCACGGTCGTGAGTGGTAAGTGGTCCCAGGGGACCACTTACCACTCACGAGCCACTACTCCGCGAGGAACTTCAGCAGTAGGTCGGAGATCTCGTCGGCGTGGGTCCACAGGAACCCGTGCGGAGCGCCGTCGATCTCCACGTACCTCGCGCTGGGCAGCCGCTTGGCGAACTCCCGCCCGCTGGCGTCGATGGGCAGGATCCGGTCACCGGTGCCGTGCACGATCAGCGAGGACACCCCGCTCTCGGCGATCTTGGGGATGTCCGCCCGGAAGTCGGTCAGCCAGCTGGGCACCACGGCCCAGGAGGCCTTGGCCCCGGCGCCGGAGGCCACCGCGAAGCTGGCCCGCACGACCTCGTCGCTGATCCGGGAGCCGAGGTTCTCGTCCAGGTTGTAGAAGTTGTCGAAGAACGCGCTGAACCAGGCGTAGCGGTCGGCCTTGGCGGCGGCCTGGATGCCGTCGAAGACGGTGCCGTCCACGCCGGTGGGGTTGTCGTCGGTCTTGAGCAGGAACGGCTCCAGGGAGGCCAGGAAGGCCGCCTTGGCCACCCGCGCGGCGCCATGCCTGGCGATGTAGTGGCCCACCTCGCCGGTGCCCATGGAGAAGCCGACCAGCACGACGTTGGTCAGGTCCAGGGTGCTGAGCACCTTGTCCAGGTCGTCGGCGAAGGTGTCGTAGTCGTAGCCGACGCTCGGCTGGCTGGACTGACCGAAGCCGCGCCGGTCGTAGGTGATCACGCGATATCCGGCGTCCAGCAACGCCTGCTCCTGCTTCTCCCAGGATGCCCCGGAGAGCGGGTACCCGTGGATCAGCACGACCGGCTGGCCGGTGCCTCGGTCGGTGTAGTGCAGGTTGATCTCGGCGGTGTTTTCTTGTCCAACGGTGATGTACGGCATTTGCGGGTTCCTCTCCGGTGGTACTCGGACGTTGCCCTTCCGGTTGTACTCGGACGTTGCTGAAGGTATTACCGAACGACCGGTAAAACAACGTGACGAACGAGACGCAGCGCCGCGCCTCTGATCACTTGAGGCGTTACCGTTCGTTCGGTAATCTGCTGGGATGGCGCGCCCTCCCACAGTGCAGGACGACGAGCTCTTCGACCGGCTCGCCGAGGTCTTCCGCATCGCGGGCTACGAGGGTGCCTCGCTGGGCGCCCTGGCCGAGGCCGCGCAGCTGCGGCGGGCCAGCCTCTACCACCGCTTCCCCGACGGCAAGGCCCAGATGGCGGAGGCCGTGCTGGGCCGGGTGGAGCGGCTGTTCGACTGGCTGCTCGAGCCGATGCGCACCGATCCCGACCCGCGCACCGGGATTACCGGGTCGGCGCAGCGGATCGGCGAGTTCTACGGCGGCGGCCTGTTGCCCTGCGTGCTGGACACGCTGCCGTTGAGCGGCGCGCCGGACGGGGTGCGGCGCAAGGCGGCCGGGGTGGCCGAGACGTGGATCGCCGCAATGGCCGACGCCGCGCGGCGCGGCGGGCGCCCCGCCGCGCGGGCCCGGGCGGCCGCCGAAGACGCGTTCGCCCGGATCGAGGGCGGCCTGGTGTACGGCCGGCTGTTCGGCCGGGGCGAGCCGTTCCAGCGCGCGCTGGCCGAGCTGCCCGCGCTGCTGCTCGGCTAGAGCATGTCCCCCGGATCATCCAGCCGGCTGCGCGGCGCCCAGGCGGCGCCTCGCTGCGTTGTCGTCGCGGCCGATACAACCCCGGTATCGGCCACTCCTCCGCCTTGCGATGCATCCACCTGGATCACCGCGCAGCCGGCATAGATCCACGGGACACGCTCTGACGCTTGGCTGATCGGGCTGCCGGCGACCTCAGCTCAGCCGGTGGCCTGGACCTGCCGCATGATCGGCTCCCAGAACCCCTCCGGCACCGGGTACGGGCCGTAGAAGCCGGTGCGGGTGAAAATGTCCCCATAGCGGCCGAGCAGTTGCTCGGCCACCTGGTCGGGCGGCGCCACCACGGCGAACGCGTGCAGCACGTCGTCGTCGATCCGCCGGCCCATCTCGTCCCACTCGCCGCGCTTGGACAGCGTGTTCAGCTCCTGCCCGAGCTCCGTCCAGCCGTGCGTCTCCAGCACCGGCCAGTACGCCGGGGTGGAGCCGTAGAACGCGATCTGCTTGCGTACCGCCGCATCGGCGACGGCGATCTGCTCGTCGGTCTCCCCGGTCACGATGAACGGCAGCCCGCTGATCTGGAAGCCGTCCAGGCCGTTCTTCCCGGCGGCGGCACGTCCCTCGGCGAGCGCGGGCAGGGTGGTCTCCCGCAGGTAGCGTTCGGTGGTGAAGCCGTGCACGAAGAAGCCGTCGGCCACCTCGCCGGCCACCTTGGTCATCCTCGGGCCGACGCCGGCCAGGATGATCGGTGGGTTGCCGTGCGGGTTCGGCCCGGGGTCGAAGAACGGCGTCATCAGGGTGTGCGTGTAGTACTCGCCGAGGAACCGCAGTGACTCGCCGGTGGCCCAGCTCTGCCAGATCGCCCGCACCGCGAGCAGGTACTCCCGCATCCGGTCCGCCGGCGCCGACCACGGCATGGAGAAGCGCTTGGTGATGTGCGGCTTGATCTGCGAGCCGACGCCGAGGACGAACCGGCCGCCGGAGTAGAGCTGGAGATCGTTCGCCTGCACCGCGAGCGACATCGGGTTGCGCGCGAACGCCAGCGCGATCGCGGTGCCCAGCTCCATCCGCTCGGTGCGGGTCGCCGCGACCGCGAGCGCCGGGAACGGGTCGTGCTTGATCTCGCTCAGCCAGCCGCCGTCGTAGCCGCGTCGCTCCGCCTCGGCCGCCGCGTCCCAATCCCCCGGCTTACCCTCCAGGGTGAAGTCGACCTTCATCTTCCGCTCCACTCGTCGCGCCGCCAGCCGCTCGTCCGCCGTTCGTCGCACCATAACCGTTCACCGGCTGAGTCTGGTCGACCGCCGAGTCATAACGTCCTCATAGCTCCCCGGTTGGGAACCGGAACTATTGATAGGGCAACCTGGATGTCGGACCCAGACAAGATCGGCAGCGGACGGTGGCCTCTCACCCCGCGCGACAACGGAGGAACTGGCAATCATGTCGGTCGGCTACCCGGAGAGTTCCGCCACGGTGCTCGAAGGGGCTTCGTCGGCGGGCCGTCCGGCTCGCGTCGACGACCGGTCGGCCGACGGGGCGGCGGCTTCCGGGCCGGAACCCAAGCCTGTTCAGAAGGCTCGGTCAGGTGGCTCCCGGGTACGCCAGATCGACGCGCTGCGGGTGCTCAGCTGCTTCTCCGTGGTGACCGTGCACGCGGTCGGTGGCCCGTTCCCGGCGGACAGCATCGGGCTGGGTGAGACCAGCTTCCTGCTGCACTACAGCCGGGAGATCTTCTTCTTCGTCTCCGCGCTGGTGTTGGTGCGGACGTACTACCCCCGGCTCGGTCCGAACGGACGGCTGCCGGACGAGGGTAGGTTCCGGCTCCGCCGACTGCGGGTGATCGGCGTGCCC
>Ga0193743_1000637_pt1 | contig 27477 bp, 24 predicted proteins | sample L2c2metaG_FD_143038 | JGI IMG/M metagenome (GOLD analysis project Ga0193743, IMG submission 143038) | Soil microbial communities from a riparian zone of the East river system, Colorado, United States - L2c2 | ecosystem: Environmental > Terrestrial > Soil > Riparian zone | place: USA: East River...
GCCGCTAATACCACGCATCTTTCTTATTTCATCGCTTCATCTTCAACTCGCCACCATAGATAGGAAGAAGCGGATGCCTGATGACGGCACGGAACTCGTATACCGCCTTTGGCGTCAGGCCTTCGATATTCGCAGAAAAGGTCCCTGGCTTGGAGATTGTCTGGAGCGGCGTTGTTATCCAGGCAGCCGAGCGCGAATTAACGTCTTCTCCGGTGATGGAACGATACTCGAAGCAGACCTGCAACGAAGTTGCATCTCCCATGTCGATCAACTTGCCCTGCAAGGTCTCTTTTTGACCTGCGGAATCTGCGACCGAATCGAGAGTCTGAAGGTGCGGAGGCGTAAATGCAGGTTCGACGTCAGTGATCTTGAGAACCACGGGATTCGGCCATTTGAAGTTGTCCTGCAGGCGCTGTGCCTGAAGTGCGCGAACGTGAAGCCCATCCTTCTCCTGGTGCCAGGTCGACTTGGGCACGATCTCGGGATGATACTCGACAACCTCATCGTTCTGGCCGAGCACGCTCACCTGCGTCTTGTCCGTGGCGCGGACCGAGTGGAGGACGAAATCCTTCCAGGTCGCCCGCTCCCATGGGGTGTCCGACTCGACAATTGCATAGAGTGTCTTCGAGTCCTTTTTCTTCGTGAACCAGATGTTGCCTTCGTTCGTGATGACCCAGGGCCGGACGGAATAGATCGAATCAGAGTTTACGAACATCCACAGGGCAATTTCACGGAGGCGCTCTTCCTGCTCGATGGCTAACTTTCCATTCGGCATCGGGCCGACGTTCAAGAGGAAATTTCCACCCTTGGCGCGGGTCTGGATGAGCATACGGATCAGTTCCCCGCCGGACTTGTAGTGCTCGTTCTGCGCCTGGTATTGCCAGGAGGTGCCCATGGTCATGCAGGTCTCCCATGCCCCGGGCAAGGGCATGCCCGGGATGGTCAGCTCCGGCGTCGTGATGGCGCCGCGCGTGACGACGATATTCGGCTGCAACTTCCACGCGAGCTCACGGAGGCCGTTGGCTTCGCCATCGAGGAAGATCGCGTCTACCGGGCCATAGTGAGTCAGCAACTCTCGTATCTGGGCTTGGTCGTACTCCATGAGTTGGGGGTTGTTGCGAGGCTGAAGCTGCAACTTCCACGCGAGCTCACGGAGGCCGTTGGCTTCGCCATCGAGGAAGATCGCGTCTACCGGGCCATAGTGGGTCAGCAACTCTCGTATCTGGGCTTGGTCGTACTCCATGAGTTGAGGGTTGTTGCGAGGCTGAACATCCGGCACAGCGCGTCGTATCGTCTTGCCATGCTGGTGGAGCCACCAGAAATCGTCCGGGGAGTAGTACACCCCGGCGGCGATGCCCTCGGCCTGAAATGCCTTGAAGACCTCTGCCGTCACATCGCGATGAAGCGGTGTGTTCATAATGTTGAACGGCGTGGTCGCGGTATCGAACATGGCGAAGCCGGAGTGATGCTTCGTTGTGAACATGACATACCGGACACCGGCAAGATGCGCCAGCCGTGCCCAGTCCTGCGGATTGAACTCATGGGGGTCGAAGGATTTGGGCAGGTCATTAAAAAAGCGGTCGGTGTAATCGGTCGAGGCTCCGACGAGGGAGTGGCTGATGACTACACCGAGCTGGCTGTCGAGGCTCCAGTGAATGAACAGGCCAAATCCCTGGTCACGAAACCATTCAAGCCTCTCCTGTTTGTTCAATGAGCTGAATTCGGGATCGTCTTTCTGAGCGTGCGCACGCGGCATGTTGAAGGCGATGGAAAAGAGCAGTAGTATCGCCGCGCAGCAACGTCTTCCGCTCCGACTCGTGAGTTGTGTAGCGCTTTTGCCGGACAATATAAGTCACCCTTAATTTGGTGGCTTAACTATACGTGAAGAAAACTAGTCATTCATCAATGAAACAGACCGCCCTCAGCCTCGCTGCCCGACCGCGTGTGGGAGCTGCTCCATCAGGGGAGGAGGAGGAGCTTGCCGGTAGTCTTGCGCGACTCGAGATCGCGATGGGCATGGGCGGCATCGGTGAGCGGGTAGGTATGTTCGAGGCGCAACTTCAGCGTGCCCTGTGCCACCGAGTCAAGCACATCGTGGGCACGAGCTTCGAGGTCCGCGCGGGTGGCTACGTAATCCTTGAGGGTAGGACGGGTGACGTAGAGAGAACCCATCGTCGAGAGCTTGATGAGGTCAAAGGGCGGTACGGCGCCACTGGAGCCACCGAAGAGGACCATGGTGCCCCGAGGGCGGAGGACCTCGAGAGACTTCTCGAAGGTTGACTTGCCTACAGAGTCGTAGACGGCGTGGAGGCCTGGACCGGTGGAGAGTTTTTTCACTTTGGTCGCGAAGTCTTCCTGAGTGTAGAAAATAGTCTCGTCGGCTCCAGCGGCTCGTGAGAGAGCGGCCTTCTCTTCGTTGGAGACGGTGGTGAAGACGCGAGCGCCGAGGGCCTTCGCCATCTGGGTGAGAAGGAGGCCGACTCCGCCAGCGCCTGCATGGATGAGGACCTCGTCACCGCGCCGAATGGGATAGGTAGAGTGGGTGAGATAGTGGGCGGTCATACCTTGCAATAGGGCGGCGGCGGCCTGTTGGGCATTGACGGCGTCGGGAATATGTACGAGGCGGGCGGCGGGGGCTACGGCCAACTGCGCGTAGGTTCCGGGGATGAGGCACCAAGCCACCCGGTCCCCTACCTTGAAGGTCGTAACGTCGGGAGCCAGGGCCACGATGATTCCGGCGGCCTCCTGGCCGAGCGTGTAAGGAAGTTGGGCGGGATAACGGCCCTCGCGGAAGTAGATGTCGATAAAGTTGACGCCGGAGGCTTCAATGCGAATGAGAGCCTGGCCGGGACCGGGAGTCGGCGTAGGGAGATCGAGGAGAGTAAGGACGTCGGCACTGCCGGTGGTGTGTATCTGGATAGCCTGCATGGGTGTTGGATGCTCTCCTGCGAAGCGGGGTTCGGTGAAGCAACAACTATAGCTCTCACTCGTCGGATGATCTCATGGCGTATCGTCGCGTTGCTGTGGCTCCAACTTCACTCAGCCTCCAGAGAGGCGACCAGCGCCGGACTGGGCCGAGCCTCTACCGCATCCCCACCACAACCTTGGACGTCGTCACTGCCTGCCCCACATGCCGCTGCGTATGCTCCGCGCAGTGCACCAGCAACCCACCGACCGTGCTCTGCAACTTCTTCCGCCCAACCCCGCGCACCTCCTCATAGCTCTCCGGAGAGATCTTCAACACCCGGTCCACCGACACCTCCATCGACTTCGCGAACTCCATAAACGTGGCCTCGCGCCCGGCATCATCCTCCATCTCCGTCCGCAGAGCCTTCATCTGTCGCTCGCTTAACTGCTGCCCCTCCGCATACGTCAGTAGCCGGTCCAGAGATCGCGCGATATGCCTCAACTGGAACCCTACCGAGGGCAGCCCCAACGGACGCGCCTCCACCTCTTCGTCTGGCAGCGGAGCGCACCACCGCTCCACATCCTCCGCCGCCAGCTCCAGTGCATGCAGCACCTGTCGCCGCAGCGCATCCACCTCCGTCAACGTTCCCCGCAACCACGGCTCAGCCATCAGCAGCAGACCTCCCTCTTTCTCTCGACTCGAAAGTCGAAGCACCCTGCCTCGAAGTCGCGCACCAGCACATACTGAACGGCAGCATCCGCAAACATCTCGGCGAGCACCATCTCGTGGTTCCCGCCAGCCGCTCTCCGCTGTACGACGAGCTGCTGCTCTAGATCATATCCGTCCAGCACCGCTGGATACTTCAGCAACTCCGCCGGGTAGCCACTCTCCTCATCGAAACGCTCGCATAGCTCCGTATGGATGAACACCGGACCCGGCAGCGGCACCTCCGCCAGCCTATAGAACGGATTGCACGTAAACAGCGTCCGTCTCTCCTGTCCTACGCGAAACGGCTTCAGGCAATGACGGCAGGGCCCATACCCCGTAGCCACCTCCGTATGCGCCGGATGTCCATAACCTGGTGACTTCATCGTAGCCAACACCCTCTGCGCAGTCTCTGTCGGCAGAGCAATCACTCGAATCTCAGCCATCTCTCACCTCCACGGCCATTCACTCAACCGTTGAAGCAAGTCTCGCCGAACACGATCCGATCCACACTCCGTTTCTTGCTCTCAAACTCAAAGCCCCTTGCCCCTTCGAAACTCCCGCACGACTTCACCCACATCTCGATGCTGCCCATCCACGGCATCGTTCATCCCCTGCACTTCTTCCGCCGATACCTTCCCCGCCAGCCGATCCATCGCTATCTGAATCCCAGGATGCCGCTTCAACGAGTCCGCCCGCATCAACGGCACCGCCTGATAGGGCGGAAAGTAGTGCCGGTCGTCCTCGAGCACCACAAACCCCAGCGCCCGTATCGGCCCATCGGTCGAGTTCCCCGCCACCATATCCACCTGCCCACCCGACAGCGCCCGATACAGCAGCCCGAGATCCATCGTCCGCGGATCCTCCTTGAACTTCAATCCATAGGTCGCCTCCAGCCCCACTAAACCATCCGGCCGCGACTGAAACTCGTACCCTACCCCCAGCCTCCACTCCCCAGCCTCCACTCCGGCGCCCCGTCTCTTGCAAGAAGCCGCACCACGTCGGAGATCGTCTTCAAGCCCATCCGCCGCGCATCGTCCCCGCGCACCACCATCGCAAACGTATCCTCGAACCCCAGCGGCGGCCCCACCCGAACCCCATACCGGGTCTGGTACAGATCTGTGACCCGATGCAGCACGGTAGCCGCGTCCCGCTGTCCCACTGGAGGCAACGGCTGCTTCAGGATCGCCGTTAGTGCCGTCCCCGTGTACTCCACATACCCATCGATCCGTCCACTCACCAGCGCCTGCTGACAGATATAGCTCCCCGCCAGATAGAACCGCCGCTCCACCCTGTCGCCGGTGACGGCCTCAATCTCCTGCGCCAGCATCTCCCCCAGCACCACCTGCTCCGTAAAGTTCTTTGCCCCAATCGTCACCCGCGAAGATCTCGGCGGAGCACACGCGGTCACCAGTTGAAGCCCCACGAAGGCAAGCAGCACGAGGAGACCGCTCATCACCCTCCGCAGAACACTCCGCAGATCGCTCCCCTCAGTTGACAAACGTGCCCTCCAGAAGAGGCGCCCTCCGAGCGTGCCTTCGATATCCCCGAGACCACAGCTTCCCCAGGAGTCCGGACCTAAAGTATCTAATTCGAATACTTTAGGACTTTTAGAGGGGGATGGGGGGTATCCGTCCGGTCTCATACGCGCCGCACCGCCAATCGCTTCTCCAGCAGACCCAATCCCGCATCCGCCACCAGAGCCAGCAGAGCAGCCGGAACCGCCCCCGCCAGCACCAGCCCGTTATCCACACTGGCCACCCCGCGAAAGATCAGCTCCCCCAACCCACCCGCCCCAATCGCCGCCGCAATCGTAGCCACACCGACACACGTCACCGTGGCAGTCCGCAGACCCGCCAGAATCACACTCGCCGCCATCGGCAATTCGACCTTCACCAATCTCTGCCACGAGGTCATCCCCATGGCCTCGGCCACATCCACCAGCGCCTCGTCCACGCTCCCTATTCCCGCGTACGTATTCCGCAGGATCGGCAGCAACGCATACCCCGTCAGCGCCAGGATCGCCAGCCGAGCCGCATTCTCCCCCAGCCACGGCACCGGCAGGAGCAACCCGAACAGAGCCAGGCTAGGCACCGTCTGCACGACGTTCGCAAACCCGATCACCGGCCCTGCCAGCCGTCGTCGCCGCGTCAGCAAAATCCCCAGCGGCAGCCCAATCGCCGCCGCCAGAAGCATCGCGCTGAATGTCAGCCAGAGATGCTCAAACGTCAATCGAGCGATCTCCCATCCATGCGCAAGCCAGAGATGCTCAAACGTCAATCGAGCGATCTCCCATCCATGCGCATAGAGGAACGACATCATTCTCCTCCGCCGTAATGTACAGCCTGAACATAATCTTTTACATGAGGGTTTTCGGACTCCAAAACCTCTCCCGCCGGCAGATCCGCCACCACTGCTCCCTCCGCCAAAAACACCACACGTCCCGCCAGATACAGCGCCTCGTCCAGATCGTGCGTCACCAGCAGAACTGTCTTCCCCACTCGCTTCAACAGCGCCCGCAGCATCCTCTGCATCTCGGCCCGTGTCAATGGATCGAGTGCCCCAAACGGCTCATCCATCAGCAGCACCGAAGGATTCATCGCCAACGCCCGTGCCAGCCCCACTCGCTGCCTCTGTCCGCCCGAGAGCTGCCATGGGTAGCGCCCCCGAAGTCCCTCGAAGTCCAGCCCGCACAGATCCAGAACCTCCTTCGCCCGTGCCGCAATCTCCGCACGCGAGCGTCCCGCCAGCTCCAGCGCCAGACCAGCGTTCCGCTCCACCGTCATATGCGGAAACAGCCCCGTCTCCTGGATCACATACCCGATCCCTCGCCGCAACGCCACCAGATCCCGCACCGACCCATGGGCCGCCGACACCCCCCGTCCCTCCACGAGAACGTCCCCAGCCGTCGGTCGAACCAGCCCATTCACCGTCCGCAGCAGTGTCGTCTTGCCTGACCCACTACGCCCCAGCACAGCCGTCGTCGTCCCCGCCTCCAGGTGGAGAGAGATATCGCGCAGCAAGACACGCCCATCCGCCAGCGTGTAGCTCACCTTCGCGAACTCAACGCCAGCTGTGGGCATGTCTCTGCTCTTCTAACGCGTCTTTGAGATTTACTGCGCCGCCTCCGGCACAGCCTCCGCAGCAGGCTCAGTCCCCGGCTGTCCCTTGACCCGGACGACCGTAATCTTCTCGAACCCTTCTTTGAAGGTGGGCGGCTTCAGGCGCTCGGCCATCTTCTGCATGACTTCGTCGGTCACCGCACGGTCGCGCTTGCTGTTCCGCTCCATGCACACGGCCAGCGGAACGTCGAAGAAGACCGCCTGCACCTCGTACCCAAAGCTCTTCGCCATCTTGATCCACTGTCTCCGCTCATGCGGCGAAAGATTCGTGGCATCCACATAGTTCCATGGCATCTTGGCGATCAGCCGCGCACGCAGCAAGCTCCGCAGCGTCGAGAAGACCAATCCCTGGTACCGCTGTTCCGTGATGTCGTCGAACAGCAGCGTCCGCAAAAGATCACTCGACAGAGGAGTCACTCCCCGTCGCTTGTACCAGGTCGTCTTACCCGACCCCGGCAGTCCGATCGTCAGGACCACATAGCCCTTAGGAGACTTCAAGGGCGTCTGCTCTGCAGGTGGAGTACCCAGCAACTCCGGCTGTGTCTCCACTTCGATCTTGCGTTCAGGCTCGGCGGCCACGGCCACCGGTTCGGGGGGCCGTGGCGCAACCGGCTCAGCCCCGGCCACAGGGGGCGTTGGCTCCGGCACACGCACCGGAACGGGCTCCGGGTACGATGGTCTCAGAGGAGCAGGCTGGTTGGCTGGCAGCTCCTGCCCGCTCTTTCCCGTGGACTCCGACTCATTCGGTCCACGTCTAGGGCGTCGTCTCATTTTTTCGCGCATCCAATCGCGCAGTTCGCGCATGTCACGCTTATAACACCGCGTCGAAGCCAGCCGCAAATCCCTCGCACCTTCAGCGATACCTCCCCCATCCAAATGCGGCTTTTTTCTAATTGGATTACAGACGCAAAAGAATCTTCTGCGCCGTCGCAGCTGCTGAGCCCCGAAAGACCCGAAGCCCTCTCTATGCTCGAGGCATTGGTTTGCGCCACCCTTGCCCCAGTGGTAGCATCCCGTTTTGATGGGATGCAGGTCATTCCAGCGCGCTCTACAATCAATTCAAACGTTTTTTTACCGGACAGGAGTAATCGCAATCATGGCAGTAAAGGTAGGTATCAACGGCTTCGGCCGCATCGGACGCAACGTCTTCCGCACAGCTCTCGGTAACCCGGACATCGAATTCGTCGCCGTAAACGACCTCACCACTCCGGCCACGCTCGCGCACCTGCTCAAGTACGACTCCATCCTCGGCAATCTGTCACACGAGATCACCCACGGAGCTGATTTCATTGCGGTAGACGGCAAGAAGATCAAGGTCTTCGCCGAGCGCGACCCCGCCAAGCTCGACTGGGCCTCCGTAGGCGCTCAGGTCGTCGTCGAATCCACCGGCTTCTTCACCGACGCCGAGAAGGCCAAGGCTCACCTCGGCTCGACCGTCAAGAAGGTGATCATCTCTGCTCCTGCCACCAACGAGGACATCACCCTCGTCCTCGGCGTAAACGACGACAAGTACGACGCCGCAAAGCACAACATCATCTCGAACGCGAGCTGCACCACCAACTGTCTGGCACCCGTCGTCAAGGTCCTCAATGACACCTTCGGCATCGCCTCGGGCATCATGACCACGATCCACAGCTACACCAACGATCAGGTCATCCTCGACACACCGCACAAGGACCTCCGCCGCGCTCGTGCCGCCGCCCTCAGCATGATTCCCAGCTCCACCGGAGCCGCCAAGGCCCTCAAGCTGGTCATTCCGGAGATGGACGGCAAGCTCGACGGCTTCGCCATCCGCGTCCCCACCCCTAACGTCTCGGTCGTCGACCTTACCTTCGTCGCCGAGAAGCCCATCACCGTAGCCAGCGTCAACGAAGCCCTGAAGAAGGCCTCCGAAGGCGCGCTCAAGCCCTACCTTGGCTACACCGACGAGGAGCTGGTCTCCTCCGACTTCAAGGGCAACCCGCTCTCCTCTATCGTCGACTCCAAACTGACCAAGGTCATCGCCAACACCGGCAAGGTCATCAGCTGGTACGACAACGAGTGGGGCTACTCCAACCGCGTCAAAGACCTCATCCTCTTCCTCGTGAAGAAGGGTCTCTAATTCGCCATCCATCCTCACGTATTGCGAAGGCCACTCTTCTATGAGTGGCCTTCGTTCTATTGGCGACCATCTGCCTCAAAAGACAAGATCATTTCGATATGCTTTGATTGTGTCTGGTTACGCGCCATGCGGGTGTAGCTATCTAACCGAACTGTAGCAAGTTGAACAGCAGGGCAACAAGGAAGAATATTAGAGAAGCGGAGAACTCATGCGAATTACAGGGGAGATGCTCATCGGGGCACGGACAGTGCGCGGGTCGCACGGCACGATTCACGCGGTAAATCCTGCTACTGGCAAGGAGATGGAGCCCGCATTCGGCGGTGGCGCGAGCGAAGATGTAGACGCAGCGTGTGCTCTGGCAGGGGCAGCCTTCGATACCTATCGCGGCACTAGTTTGGAGCTACGGGCAAAGTTCCTCGAAGCGATCGCACAAGGCATCATGGACCTTGGCGACGAACTCGTCGAACGAGTGATGAGCGAATCCGGACTGCTGCGCCCCCGCATAGAAGGAGAGCGTGCCCGAACCTGCGGGCAATTGCGACTGTTCGCTTCGATCGTTCGTGAAGGGCGCTGGATCAACGTAATCGTCGATCCAGCGCTGCCGGATCGCAAGCCTCTCCCGCGACCCGACCTGAGATCGCAGAAGATACCACTAGGCCCAGTAGCCGTATTTGGCGCAAGCAATTTTCCCCTGGCTTTTTCTGTGGCCGGTGGCGATACGGCCGCAGCCCTTGCGGTGGGATGCCCTGTCGTTGCCAAGTCTCACCCATCCCATCTTGGCACCTCTGAGCTCGTCGGCAGAGTGATCGGGCAATTGCGGCTGTTCGCTTCGATCGTTCGTGAAGGGCGCTGGATCAATGTAATCGTCGATCCAGCGCTGCCGGATCGCAAGCCTTTCCCGCGACCCGACCTGAGATCGCAGAAGATACCACTAGGCCCAGTAGCCGTATTTGGCGCAAGCAATTTTCCCCTGGCTTTTTCTGTGGCCGGTGGCGATACGGCCGCAGCCCTTGCCGTGGGATGCCCTGTCGTTGCCAAGTCTCACCGATCCCATCTTGGCACCTCTGAGCTCGTCGGCAGAGTTATCCAGGCAGCAGTTGCGACATGCGCGTTGCCAGAGGGGGTCTTCTCCCTTCTAGTTGGAGACGGCAATGCCGTAGGGGAGGCGCTCGTCAAGCACCCTGTCATCCAGGCCGTTGCCTTCACTGGATCTCGTAGAGGTGGCTTGGCTCTCGTAGCTGCCGCCGCCAGCCGACCACAGCCCATTCCGGTCTTCGCGGAGATGAGCAGCACAAATCCTGTCTTTCTTCTGCCCGAAGCGCTCGCCGTCCGAGGCGCAGCCATCGCAACGGGACTGGTCGAATCGGCCACACTTGGGGTTGGCCAGTTCTGCACAAAGCCGGGTATCGTGATCGGGATCGAGGGCCCCGCCTTCGATCAGTTCTCTACCGCTGCAGCAAAGGCAGTCGAGACAATGGCTGCCGGTACCATGCTCAACGAGGGCATTCACAAATCCTATGTGGCGGGGACTGCAGCGCTGTCCAGCGAAACATCGGTACGTCAGATCGCCGATGGCCAGCCTCCAAGAACAACCGCCTGCTCTGCCCAGGCGATGCTCTTCACCACGTCCGCTCAGGCATTCCTCTCCACACCCCCGCTTGCTGAGGAGGTCTTCGGTCCTGCCACGCTGGCTGAGCATCTTTCGGGGCAGCTTACCGCCACGCTTCACCTCGCTGACGCGGACCATGCGATCGCACGGCAACTCCTCCCGATTTTAGAGCGCAAGGCTGGCCGGATTCTCGTCAACGGGTTTCCAACTGGAGTCGAGGTCTCCCATGCCATGGTTCATGGTGGCCCCTTCCCGTCTACGTCTGACAGTCGAGCGACCTCTGTCGGCGCTATGGCGATCGAACGCTTTCTCCGTCCCGTCTGCTATCAGAACTTCCCTGCCGGCCTGTTGCCTGAGGCCACGCAGGACTGCAACCCTCAGTCACTCTGGAGAGTTGTCGATGGCAAACTCCAACAGGATTGAGAGTGCATAATGCAGCATTCGAGGAACCGCATCATGCCGAGCGATCCTACCCGCCCACTGTACGTTCGAGTTCATCCTTCCGATAATGTAGCCATTATCGTGAATGAGGGCGGCCTACCCGCAGGAACTCGTTTCGACTCCGGCCTCGTCCTTGGCGAGGCGATACCGGAAGCACACAAGGTGGCACTTACAGCCATTTCGCAAGGCAGCCCTGTCGTCAGGTATGGTGTGGTGATTGGCCACGCAGAGCAAGAGATCGCCAGAGGCAGTTGGGTCCATGAGGGCATCCTCACACTCCCTCAGGCCCCGGATCTCGATCGTCTGCCGATCAGTACCGCAGTCGGTGAGACACCGAAGCCACTTGATGGTTTCACCTTCGAAGGCTTCGTGAATGACGACGGCTCGGTCGGCACGAAGAATATCCTCGGCATCACCACAACCGTCCAGTGCGTTGCAGCAACAGTCGACTTTGCCGTAAAGAGAATCAAGTCAGAGCTTCTGCCGAAGTATCCGAACGTGGACGACGTGATCGCCATCACCCACACCTATGGTTGCGGCGTCGCAATCAACGCCCCAGGTTCAGAGATACCGATTCGCACACTCCGCAACCTCAGCCTCAACCCTAACCTCGGCGGAGCTCCCCTTGTCGTCAGCCTCGGCTGCGAAAAGCTGCAACCGACTCAACTCCTTCCCAACGATTCGCTTCCTATTCTGTCTACAGTGCCCTACATCGTGCGCTTGCAGGATGAAGAGCACCAGAGCTTCGGCGATATGGTCTCCGCCATCATGGAGATGGCAGAGAAGCGCCTCATACAGCTGAATGCGAGAAGCCGCACCACCAGACCAGCATCTGACCTTGTCGTCGGCCTACAGTGCGGAGGAAGCGATGCCTTCTCGGGAGTTACGGCGAATCCTGCCGTAGGCTACGCTGCCGATCTTTTGGTGCGCGCTGGCGCTACCGTCATGTTCTCCGAAGTGACGGAGGTCCGGGATGCCATTCATCTGCTCACGGCGCGCGCAGCTACGGAGCCTGTAGCGCGCGATCTGATTCGCGAGATGGCTTGGTACGACGCATATCTTCAGCGTGGTGGCGTCGACCGAAGCGCTAACCCTACGCCGGGCAATAAGCGGGGCGGCCTTGCCAACATCGTCGAGAAGGCGCTTGGCTCTATCGCAAAGGCCGGCACCAGCTCTATCAGCGCTGTCTATGGACCAGGCGAACGAGTAAGGACGAAGGGACTCGTCTTCGCAGCCACGCCGGCAAGCGACTTCGTCTGTGGAACCCTGCAACTTGCCGCTTCTATGAACATGCATGTGTTCACCACAGGACGCGGAACGCCTTACGGATTGGCTATGGCTCCTGTCATCAAGGTGTCTTCCCGCACTGCCCTGGCGGAGCGTTGGGCTGATCTAATCGATATAGACGCCGGCACGATTGCATCGGGCAATGAAACGATCGAACAAGTGGGTGAAGCCATCTTCCGTTTTATTCTGGAAGTGGCAAGCGGCCGCAGGCAGACGTGCGCGGATCGTTGGGGATTGCACAACGAGTTCGCCTTGTTTAATCCCGCTCCAATCACCTAACTCGTTTGCTTGGAAAACAACTCATCGCGCCCCTTCAGAACAACGCCGTGTCGGCCTGGACTTATACAAAGACCACCTTCCAAGTATGACGCTGTCCAGTCGCCGCCGCTTGGTCATCTCCGGTATGCTATAGCGATTCTCTTCTATCTATTAGTCACGAGGCCGTGTGAGTAAAATGAAAAGAACTTCAAAGACTGCCGAGGATAGCAGTGCTCTGAAACCTACCCGGCTCGATATTCGAGCCGTGGCAAGGCATGCAAATGTGTCCATCGCCACCGTTTCCAGAGTGACGAATTACGTTCCTACGGTAGCGCCTCACCTTGCTGAAAAGGTCTGGCAAGTAGTTAAAGAGTTGAACTATTCGCCGAACGCCCAGGCGCGAGCGCTCGTTTCGGGACGCAGCAAAGTCTTTGGGGTGCTCATCTCGGAGATCACCAATCCATTCTTTCCAGAGCTGATTCAGGGGTTCGAGGAGGTCGCCGTAGAACTCGGCTACGAGCTTCTCATCGGCTCCACAAATTACAACCTCGATCACATGAAACGCTGTGTGCAGCGAATGCTCGATCGCAAGGTCGATGGCGTTGCGGTCATGACATTTGGAATCGAAGGCCCCCTGCTTGACCATTTGGCTGCTCATGACATCCCCCTTGTATTCATTGATGTGGCGCCGAAAACCGGCCGCATGCTCGATCGCAAGGTCGATGGCGTTGCGGTCATGACATTTGGAATCGAAGGCCCCCTGCTTGACCATTTGGCTGCTCATGACATCCCCCTTGTATTCATTGATGTGGCGCCGAAAACCGGCCGCGTCTGCGCTATCCAGGTGGACTATGGCAGTGGTATCCGACAAGCCGTACAACACCTGGCGACGCTTGGGCATCGCGACATTGCCTTCATCACGGGGCCGCTACAACTTAGTTCGGCGCACGCCCGAAGAAGCGCCTTTCTGTCAGCCACAAAAGAGATTGGGGTAAAGGTACCTCCATCCTATCTCTGCGAGGGGAATCACACACTGGAGGGTGGAATAAGTCAGGCTCAAAGACTGTTCCGTCTGAAACGCCCACCCACTGCGATTATGTGTTCTAACGATATGACGGCGATGGGCGTCGTACATGCGGCAGCCCACCTCGGACTGCGCATTCCCACCAATCTTTCTGTAATTGGATTCGATGACATAGATATTGCCCGGTACTGTGTTCCTCCGCTTTCCACCGTGCGCATGTCTAGACGGAAGCTGGCCCGTGCCGCCTTTATGGCTCTCAAATCGCTTGCTGACGGAACCCCGAAAGACGATATTGTCGTTAGTACCATTCAGACGGAACTCGTGGTGCGGGAATCTACCGCTTCTCCTTCCGTACTGCGGTAAGCCGGCTAAACCTGTCAAATGGACAAGTACGAGTCGAACGTCATCTATCTCAAGAGTACAATCGTCCTATGCGGTTAAGTGCTACGCTCGCGACGCTGACAGCAGTTCTCCTGCTGTCGATCTCCTGCGTAGCCTCAGTCTGCCAGACATCCTGCGTCCTAAAAACCCTTGAAACGGCCTGCGATTACACTGCCACCACAGCCTCAAGTCCTCATCAAAAGACCACTTCCCATATGCCCGGGATGGATGATTGTGGAATGGCCAGCACTGACCACGCGGTAAAAGTCCCATCTGTCATCGTGCAATCAAACACCGCTTGCAACCACATGGTTTGCGAACAGCCCGTATTGGCAAACAACGAATACAGCATCTCTGCGCAGCTGATCCTACCCCAGTACGCCGCGATTCCGACTCTTACGCTCCCCATGTCAGAGTTGTTCTCGATAGTCAAGAATACTGAGACACCGCCTCACCGAGCTCCCTTGCTCGTCTCTCTCCAGACAACCCTTCGCATCTAGACTCGCGACCTTCCAGTCGACTTTCAAGTCAGCTGCCGGAGTGCGTCACTTGTCTCTATTTCCCTGGACATCTGTGGCATTCCGCGCCGCGACACCAACTTTCCCTTTAATGCGTCCACGGAGTTTTCATCATGGCGAATCGCCGTTCGTTCCTCCAGAGTGCCCTCGGTATCGGTGCCGGACTCTTTGCCACCGATAAACTGCTTGCTTCCACTCCACCATCCTCTGCACAACGCCTGAAAGAGAGCCGCTCCCGCAGCAACAGTCCGGCCTTTAACGCTCCGGTCGTCACAACGGATATCGGCGATCTGCCATACACGATGGACGGTGACGTGAAGGTATTTCACCTGATAGCTCAGGTAGTGAAACAACAGATAGCACCCAACAAAACGATCGATGCGTGGGGCTTCAATGGTTCAGCGCCAGGTCCGACCATACAGGTCAATCAAGGCGACCGCGTACGTGTCATCTTCGACAATCAGCTTCCGGAGCCTAGCTCGATCCACTGGCACGGCTTCGAAGATCAGATTCAATACGATGGCCAGCCTGTCATCAGTCAGCCTGCTGTAAAGCCGGGTGGCCGCTTCGTCTACGAGTTCAATATCCATCAGGAGGGGACCTACTTCTATCACTCGCATATGGCCATGCAGGAGATGACCGGAATGCTCGGGGCCTTCATCATGCATCCGAAAGAGCCCTACCGGCCGCACTGCGATAAGGATTTCGCTATCAACCTGCAGGAGTACGCCGTACTCCCAAACAACACCGTTCCTAACACGATGAGTATGGAGTTCAACTGGCTACTGCTCAATGGAAAGACAGGGCCGGCGACGACGCCGTTGATCGTCCGGCTGGGAGATCGAGTACGAATTCGCTTCGTCAATCTAGGAATGGATCATCACCCGATGCACCTTCATGGTCATACCTTCTATGTGACCGGCACAGAGGGCGGCCGCATACCGGAGACGGCGTGGTGGCCCGGCAACACGGTCCTGGTCGGCGTCGCGCAAGCGCGCAACGTTGAGTTCATCGCGAACAATCCGGGGGACTGGATGTTGCACTGCCATCTGCCCCACCACATGATGAACCAGATGTCATCGAATGTTGGCAAGATGACTCGTATGAGCAGTATGGGGATGCCCGCCGGATCCGGCATGAATACGGGAATGGGGATGCTCCAGGGGACCGCAGGAACGCCTCTCGGAGAAGACTACGGCCCGAGCCTCGGAAGAGGCATGGGCATCGGTGGTGCCTCAGATGTGGCCACAACCAACGGTCCCTTATCCGAAGCGAAGGCCAGGACTGCCATGCAGGGCATGCAACATGGCGCAGGCGGCATGAACATGGCAGACATGCAGAGCCATGTCGCTCCGAATGCAAATGATGTTCCAAACTTCCCGCAGGATGCCTACATGGAAGGCCCCATGATGGCGATGGACAAAAGGGTGGAGCGACCGGAGAACTATGGCCTGAATGCCGGCTGGAGTCAGTACATGCAGGGCATGATGACCTTCATCCGTGTTCTGCCTCCGAACAAATACGACGAGGTTATCTCACGCATGAAGCAGGCAAAGCGATCGAACGATCCATACGCGTCCGTTCTCAACCGCGGCTGATGCACTACTCAGGAGAATCACGATGAAGATTTCTATCATGGCCGCCACGCTTGTCATCGCGGTAAGTGCCTTCGCGCAAGACCAGTCGATGCCGACGATGGACATGAGCCAACACAATCAGCAAGATCAGAAGCCGCCAGACAACATGGACATGCAGCACATTCAATGCAGCCACACGGATACGCCGATAACACAGACTCCAGTGAACAGCTCCGTTACCCACTCCACCATGACATTACAGGAGCCGGAGAATCCTACGAACAGAACTGGCAACAATCTTCCCGCGCCGGAGCTACTTAAGGATGTCGTCTCACGACCAGCGAGGAGCCTTGCGGAGTTTCTGGGGATGGCAGATCAGGCAAACCCGACCATTGCTCAAGCGAACGCTCTCGTCCAACGCTCCGCTGCCCAGGCACGTCAGGCAGGTCTCTATCCCAACCCCATCGTCGGCTATCAGGGAGAACAGATAAGAGGCGGAAGCTATGGAGGGGGCCAACACGGCGGCTTCGTTCAGCAGACGATCGTGCTTGGCGGCAAACTCGGCCTACGCCGCGACATCCACGAGCAGCAGAAGCAATCAGACCAGATCGGCGTCGAGGAACAGACGCTCCGCGTTCACAACGACGTAACCCAGGCGTTCTACGCGGCCCTGACTGCGCAGGCCCTTGTGGACGTTCGCCGAAGCCTCCTCGGCGTCACCCTTGATGCGGTCGAGACAGTCCATCAGCTTGCGAATGTAGGACAGGCGGACGCACCAGACATCCTACAGTCCGAAGTGGAAGCGGAGCAGGCGAAGGTTGATTACGTCACAGCACAACGCCGGTTTCTCCAGAGCTTTCGAACATTGGCCGCCGTAGCCGGGCAGCGGGATATGCTTGCCTCCCCATTGCAAGGGGATCTGGAACACCCGCCCCAGATCGACGCAGAGCAGCAGGTCACCAACATCATCGCGAACAGCCCAGAGGTGCGCCGCGCTCAGCAGGAGGTTGCCGTAGCCGAGGCCCGCCTCAAAGCTGCACGTCGCGAACCGATACCAGATCTTCAGCTGCGAGCTGGAGAACAATATAACGGCGAACTCGTTCGCCAGAACCCCAACCTTCCCGCAGGCGCTCAGACCTTCGCTACCGCCGGTATCAACATACCACTGTGGAATCGGAATCAAGGCAACAAAGATGCAGCAACCGTCGAGATGGATCGCGCCCACCAGGGCGTCGTTCGCACCCAGCTCTCCTTGCAACACGAGGCCGCACCTCTCGCCCAGTCGTATGAAGCTGCTCGGTTCGAAGCGGAGCGGTACAAGACGGAGTTGATCCCGAGGGCTAAGCGCGCCTATGAACTCTACCTGGCGAAGTATCAGAACATGGCGCAGGCTTATCCGCAGGTACTCGTCTCTCAACGAACGCTCTTTCAGTTACAGGTAGGCTATCTCACGGCCCTTCGCGAGACATGGACGAATGCCATTGCCCTGCAGAACTTCACTCTTACCGGTGGTTTGAGCGAACCACAATCCAGTAGTACACCTAGCACCTCTCTCAACCTGCCTAACGCCGGCGGTGGTATCGAGTAACAGTGACGTTTGTAGTGCGTGTCAGGAAACGGTTTGTAGCTGTCGAAGAAGCAACTGTAATATCGCTCCGCCTCGTGCGTCAGCAGCAATATAGGATCAGGAGGAGATGATGGACTGCTGTGAAAAGTCGAACGACAAGGTGAGAGATCCGGTCTGCGGTATGACCGTCTACCCCGCGAAAAGCGCAGGCTCCAGCGCCTATCGAGACTCGACTTACTTTTTTTGTTCGAGCGGCTGCAAACGCAAGTTCGATAGTTCACCCGAGCTATACCTTGAAACTTCAGCCCCTACTTTCGAGGCCATAAGAGAAGAGAAGCGCTCTGCCATCGATCCAGTGTGCGGCATGACCGTCTCGCCTGAGAAAGCGGCAGCAACCGTCGAGTATCGGGGGAGCAGCTTCTACTTCTGCAGCCAGGGCTGCGCCACAAAATTCCGTGCTGCCCCTGAAAAATACTTGAATCCCAGGCCGGCTGCAGCTCCGTCCCGCCCACCCACCAAGGCAGAGCAACAGACGGAATACATCTGCCCGATGGACCCAGAGATCAGCAAGTTGGGTCCGGGTAGTTGCCCCAAGTGCGGAATGGCCCTCGAGCCTGCGACGATCTCGGCTCCCCCCTCACGGACGGAGTACACGTGCCCTATGCACCCGGAGATTGTTCGTACGGAGCCAGGAAGCTGTCCGATCTGCGGCATGGCGCTGGAGCCGCGAGAGATTACCAGCGAAGAGGTAAACCCGGAACTCGTCGACATGACCCGCCGCCTTTGGGTGAGCGTCGCGCTGTCTACACCCATGCTTGTTTTTATGTTTGCTCAGATGATCTTCGGGCAATCGATTGAACACTTGATTTCATCCCGCACATGGGCCTTGGTCGAGTTCGCTCTCGCGACGCCAGTCGTTCTCTGGTGCGGGGCTTCATTCTTCGCGCGAGGCTGGCAGTCGATCCTCAATCGTAGTTTAAACATGTTCACGCTCATCGCGGTGGGAACCGGCGCAGCCTACGTCTACAGCCTGGTAGCGATATTTTTTCCGGCGCTCTTCCCTGCTTCTTTTCAAGACCCGAATGGACAAGTAGCCGTTTACTTTGAGCCAGCGGCGGTCATTACAGCTCTTGTCCTTCTCGGGCAAGTGATGGAACTGCGGGCGCGCAGCCAGACGAGTGGTGCCATTCGCGCCTTACTAGGGCTAGCTCCAAAGACAGCCAGACGCGTCGAGCAGGACGGACATGAGGTCGACATCCCTCTCGATGAAGTTGTCATCGGCGAGAGGCTGCGCGTTCGTCCAGGTGAAAAAATTCCGGTCGATGGTGTCGTTCTCGAGGGTCACAGCTCTGTCGATGAGTCGATGATCAGCGGCGAATCGATTCCCGTGGGAAAAAATGTGAACGCAAAGGTCACCGGCGGGACGGTCAATGGCACTGGCAGCTTCATCATGAAGGCAGAGCGCATCGGTGCGGATACGTTGCTCTCTCAGATCGTCAGAATGGTCAGACAGGCACAGCGCACGCGAGCACCCATTCAACGTCTGGCAGATCGTGTATCGGCCTTCTTCGTCCCAGCAGTAATCGGCGTCGCACTCATTACCTTTGCGATCTGGTTTATGGCCGGGCCGCAGCCGCGCTTCTCCCATGCGCTCGTAAACGCCGTAGCGGTGCTTATCGTTGCCTGTCCCTGTGCGTTGGGCCTTGCCACTCCCATGGCGATTATGGTGGGCACTGGCCGAGGCGCTCGAGCAGGGGTCTTGATTCGAAATGCGGAGGCGCTTGAAACCTTAGAAAAAGTAGATACCCTGATCATCGACAAGACCGGAACGCTCACCGAAGGCAAGCCAAAGCTTGCGTCAGTCATTCCGATGAACGGTCAGGACGAAGCTAATCTCTTACAACTTGTTGCAAGCCTGGAGCAAGCGAGTGAACATCCTCTGGCCCAATCCATCGTCGACGGAGCGAAAGCGCGTGGGCTGGCACTTCTCCTCGTAGCGGAATTTCGCTCCCTCACCGGCAAAGGCGTTCAAGGCAATATCTCCGGGAGAAGCGTCGCTGCCGGAAATGCGTCGCTGTTTCGCGAGCTGTCTATCGATCCAAACGGTCTCGATGCGCAGGCCGAAGAGATGCGAGGCCAGGGACACACTGTCATGCTCATAGCTATTGACGGGAGAGCCGCAGGCCTGATCGGCGTCTCCGATCCAATCAAGAACTCGGCACCCGAGGCTGTGAAGGAGTTGAAAGCAAGCGGCCTCAGGCTGCTCATGGTAACTGGTGACAATCCGACGACGGCTGCCGCAGTAGCGAACAAACTCGGCATCGACTATCAAGCCAACGTCCTTCCAGCTCAGAAGGCGGAGATCGTCAAGGCAATTCAAGCCGAAGGCGGCCTGGTCGCGATGGCTGGGGGCGGGATCAACGATGCGCCAGTAGCGAACAAACTCGGCATCGACTATCGAGCCAACGTCCTTCCAGCTCAGAAGGCGGAGATAGTCAAGGCAATTCAAGCCGAAGGCGGCCTGGTCGCGATGGCTGGGGACGGGATCAACGATGCGCCTGCGTTGGCACAGGCGCAGGTGGGTATCGCGATGGGCACTGGAACGGATGTGGCCATGGAGGCAGCGGGTGTGACGCTTCTGAAGGGCGACCTGACCGGCATCCTTCGAGCCCGGCGGCTCAGTCAATACACCATGCGAAACATCCGTCAGAATCTCTTCTTTGCATTTATCTATAACGCGCTGGGCGTGCCGATCGCTGCTGGAGTGCTCTATCCATTCTTCGGGTGGTTACTAAGCCCCATGATTGCCGCTGCCGCCATGAGTTTCAGCTCTGTATCGGTCATCGCAAACGCCTTGAGACTGCGGAGCACGAAACTGTGACGCACTCGGGCCGTGAGATTAAAGTGGAGTCTCTGCCCTCAATCGGCGGTCGCTGCTGCCAACATCAAATAACTCTGGCTCCAGACAACTCATCAATCGCCGATCCCCGCCGATAGGGTACGTAAGACGGCGAGCACTGCGATCAACCACAGATCCGACCTGGCCCGACCCAGGCGAAGTCTGAGAGAAGACCGACCTGGCCCGACCCAGGCGAAGTCTGAGAGAAGAGATGACTGAATGGTGCATTTGATGGATGAACCGAAGCAGAGTGTATTCTCCGCCGTAACCGACACAGCGATTCTGGATCAAAGTGTCGAAGAGGTCCTCGGACTGATGTTGGGCGTTCCAGTCAGCGTGGCAGCCGATGTATCAGGCACTGACTATGAAGCCATGACGCTGACCGCTGTCATCGGCCTCGCCGGTGCTCTCAGTGGCGCATACACGGTGCTCGTGCGCGCGGAGGCCGCCATGCAGATGACCGCCTGCATGGCAGGCATGGAAGTCACCTCGGTCGACGAGACGGTACTCGATGGCCTCGGCGAGATCACCAACATGCTGGCCGGGGCATGGAAGTCCAAGATCTCCGGGTTGAACGCCGCATGCCTGCTCTCGGTGCCAACCGTCGTCACCGGCACCCAGTACGAGGTCCACAAGAGAACCTCCGCCTTCCGCCTTACCAGAAGCTATCGCTTCAACGATTACTTCTTCACCGTCAGCATCTACGGGGAGAACCCGTAGCGCACCATCTGTTTCCTGCCCTCCATTCTGCTAGCATCGAAGTTTGGCCCCCATGATGACTAGCCCCAACACAGAAGCCCCCATTCGCGTCCGTATAGCCCCATCACCCACTGGCGACCCTCACGTCGGCACCGCCTACATCGGCCTGCTCAACTACATCTACGCTCGCCAACGCGGCGGCCAGTTCGTCCTCCGCATAGAGGACACCGATCGCACCCGCTTTGTCTCTACTTCAGAGCAGATGATCTTCGCCTCCCTCCGCTGGCTCGGCCTCACCTGGGACGAGGGCCCGGATGTCGGCGGCCCCCACGGCCCCTACCGCCAGTCCGAGCGCACCGAGATCTACCGCCAGCACGCCGACCTGCTCCTTGCCAACGGCACCGCCTACCGCTGCTTCTGTACCGCCGAAGAGCTCGACGCCGTCCGCAAACAGCAGATCGCTGCCAAACTCCCGCCCCGTTACCCCGGAACCTGCCGACATCTAACGCCGGAGCAGATCGAAGCCAACCTAAATCCGAAAAACGGGGCGGTAAACAAGCCCTTCGTCATCCGCATGGCCGTCCCTCCACACGATGGAGACACCACCGCCTCCACCACCTTCCGCGACGAGTTACGCGGCGACATTACCTTCGATCACAACAACGTCGACGATCAGGTCTTGATGAAGTCCGACGGCTTCCCCACCTACCACCTGGCCAACGTTGTCGACGACCACCTCATGCAGATCACCGACGTAATCCGTGCTGAGGAGTGGATCTCCAGCACGCCCAAGCACGTCCTCCTCTACAGGGCCTTCGGCTGGCAAGCGCCCCGTTTCTGGCACATGCCGCTCCTGCGCAATCTGGACAAGTCCAAGATCTCCAAACGCAAGAACCCTGTCTCGCTCGTCTTCTACCAGCAGGCCGGCTTCCTTCCCCAGGCCATCATCAACTTCCTCGGCCTCATGGGCGGGGGCATGCCCGCCGACATCAACAACGGCACAGAGAAGTTCACCCTCGCCGAGATGGTCGAGCACTTCGTCTTCACCAACATCCGTCTCGGCGGCCCCGTCTTCGATCTCACCAAGCTCAAGTGGCTCAACGGCGAGTACCTCCGTGCCCTCACCCCGGAGGCCTTCTTCACCGAGCTCCGCGGCACCATCCTCTCCGACGCCTACCTGCGCGAGATCGCCGCTCTCGTTCAAACCCGCATCGAGACCCTTGGCCAGTTCGGCAATCTCACGCACTTCTTCTTCGCCGACGACATCCTTCCCACACAGGAGACCTTCCTACCCAAGAAACGCACCCTCGAGGAGACCCTCACCTTCGCTGCCGATCAACTCACTCTCCTCGAAGCCACCGACTGGACCACCGAGGCACTGGAGCCCGCCATTAAAAAACTAGGCGAAGAGAAGTCCTGGTCCGTCAAAGAGAACTTCATGCTCCTCCGGGCCATCATCACCGGCAGCACCATGTCCCCGCCGCTGCTCGAGAGCCTCGTCGTCTTCGGCAAAGCTCGCAGCCTCGACCGCGTCCGCCGCTTCCTCGACGCACAGAAGAAGCAAGCCGCCACAAAAAAATAGACCGAACGGAGATTCAAGAGTATGCGAGTTGCGATTATTACAGGCGCAGCCCAGGGTATCGGGCGTCGCACGGCAGAGATCTTTGCAGCGGCAGGCTATTCACTTGCATTGATGGATATTCGCTCCTGTGATTCGACCTTAGCTGCCGTTCGGGCACAAGGCGCGGATGCAGAGGAGTTCATCGGAGATATCTCCGATGAGGCTACGGTGACACTGCTCCGTGGAAGCAGTGCAAAGTCGCTGGGGACGCGCCGACGTCCTGGTGAACAACGCTGGAATCAGCTTTATCTCTCCAGCGGAGACTGTAGAAGCGCAAGCATTTCGACGTGTGCTCGAGGTGAATCTCGTTGCGCCATTCCTCCTTGCCCAGGGCTTCGGAGCCATGATGCTTGAGCAGCGGACTGGAAGCATTGTGAATGTCGCATCCATCGCAGGGCTAGTAGCCATCAGCGATCGTACGGCATATAACGCATCCAAGCATGGACTGATTGGATTGACGCGCACACTTGCGGCGGAGTGGGGAGGGCGCGGCGTGCGCTGCAATGCGGTCTGTCCCGGATGGGTCAAGACGGAGATGGATGTTGCCGACCAGGCAGGCGGAGGCTACACCGATGAAGACATCATTGGCCGTAACCCGATGGGTCGCTTCGCGGCGCCAGAAGACATTGCTCGCGCCATATTGTTCCTGGCAGATCCTGAACAGAGTGGCTTTATCAATGGTCAAGCACTACCGGTCGATGGGGGTTGGACGACCGATGGAAGCTGGCAGAGTCTACGCATGCGCCACCGGTAAGCCACCCTCAACGATCAATACCAGAACTCCTCAAAGATGCAGGAAGAGCTACCCGTTCTTGAACATCTGCTTGATTCCCCGCAGAGCCTGCCGCGTACGCTCCTCGTTCTCGATCAGTGAGAACCGCACATGCCCGTCCCCATGCTCGCCAAACCCAACGCCGGGACTCACCGCGACCTTGGCCTCGGCCAGTAGCTTCTTCGAGAACTCCACCGACCCCAGCGCCCGATACTGCTCAGGTATCCTGGCCCATGCGAACATCGTAGCCTTCGGCAGATCGACCGGCCAGCCCAGCTTATTCAACCCCGGCACCAGCACATCCCGCCGAGCCTTGTAGTTCTCTACGATCTCCTTAACGCAATCCTGCGGTCCCTCCAGCGCGGAGATAGAGGCCACCTGAATCGGCGTAAACGTCCCATAGTCGAAGTAGCTCTTGATCCTTCCCAGAGCCGCAACCAGCTTTGGATTCCCTACCATGAAGCCAACTCGCCATCCCGGCATGTTGTAACTCTTCGACAGAGTAAAGAACTCAACAGCGATATCCTTGGCCCCTGGAACCTCCAGGATGCTGGGTGCGCGATACCCGTCGAATACAAGGTCCGCATACGCAAGGTCATGCACGATATAAATCCCCAACTCCTTGCACAGCGCCACAATTCTCTCGAAGAACGGTAGGTCCACACACTGCGTCGTAGGGTTCGCCGGGAAGTTCAGAATTAAAAGTTTGGGCCGCGGCTCCATGCGCGGCAGCTCATACTCGAGCTTCGCCAGCACCTGTTCGGCGCAGGAGTCTTCGATCGGGATGCTCTGCACCTTCGACCCCGCAATCACCGGTCCGAAGATATGGATCGGATAGCTCGGGTTCGGCACCGCAACCGTGTCCGCATCATCGAGAACCGCCAGGCAAAGATGCGCGATCCCCTCCTTCGAGCCAATGGTGACAATCGCCTCCGTCTCCGGATTGAGATCGACGTTGTAGCGAGTCTTGTACCAGTTGCAGATCGCCTTCCGCAGCCTCGGCACACCCCGTGACAGCGAATACCGATGCGTCTGCGTCCGCTGCGCAGCCTCAATCAACTTGTCGACGATAGCCTTCGGCGTCGCGCCATCGGGATTCCCCATCCCGAAGTCGATAATGTCCTCGCCGCGCTTGCGTGCCGCAGCCTTCAACTCACTGGTTATGTTGAACACATACGCCGGCAGTCTTGTCAGCCTTCTAAACTCGTCCATCGCGTCCCGCTTGCTCCCGAACCAATCGTCTCAGTCAATGATGCCATTGCCGCGAATCAAAAAAATCACTCGCCTCGACAAAGTTGCTCGTTGTGCCTTAGTTGCAACCATCCGAGCCGACTACTTCGCCGTAAAGATCACCTGTACTGGAAGGCTCTTCGGTGGATAGCACGCCGCGTTGTCGCAAGCCTGATATCGCAGCGTCCCTTCCACGGTACGGGCTCCTGCCTCAGCCACTACCGGCAGCTTCACCGTGAACGCGCCGGAGTAGACGTCCAGCTTCTCGGTCGGATCGAAGCTGAAGCTGTAAGCCGTTCCCGCCGGATACTCCAAAGTGTCCACCTTCACCCCCGCTGCCGGCTGCAGCGCGAGTTTCGTCGGAATCAGAAGCTCTGATTTAGGCGTGTGCGAGTTCACATGGAACCCATCCTGTACGCGAAAGTGCAACTCCAACACACTCCGTTTCCCTGCCCTCACACTCTGGGGCTCGGCTGCAAACGTTACGTACGACTTTTGCTTTACGGCAGAAGCATCAAGATTCCCCATCTGCCCCAGCAACGTTCCCGAGCAGACCAGTATCCCAGCGACCGCACCCAATCGCATCACTGCCCACCCGCCACAACTGCAGTCCCACCCGAGGCAATGGTCTTCTTGATATGCGCCTCAATCTCATCCTTCGACCCAAGGCCAGCCGTCTCTTCCACAATCACGCCGTTCTTATCGACATAAAAAGACATCGGCAGAACATCCAGACCGCCATAAGCCTTCTCCACCTTCTCATCCACCAGCAGGATCGGATAGCTCACGCCAGCCTTCTGTGCCACCTTTGCGATGGCATCCTTACCAGCATCCACGTCATCGGCGAGCCCGAGAACCTCAAAGCCCTGCCCCGCATACTGCTTGCGGAGCTCCTCGAACCACGGCATCTCCACCTTGCAGGGACCGCACCACGTAGCCCAGAAGTTCACCAGAACGGGCCGTCCCTTATAGTCGCTCAGCGAGACCTTCTTGCCTTCGAGCGTCGTCAGCGTAAAGCCAGGAGCAGCCTTGCCACGCATGTGCGGAGCCTCACCCTCGCCCGTGGCAGCCTGCCCGCCCTTCTCGGGAACCAGCACCATCCGGCTCTCCTGAGCCTTCTGCATCGCCAGGCGCCGCTCCCGCAGGTTATGCCATCCCGCCCACAGCAGCATCGAAACCCCAACCACCATCACACCAAGAACCAGCGCGCTCCGCTTCAATTTGGACATCCTTCCGGCTGGCGCTCTGCGCCAACCCTAGCTTCAGTTTAGACGCAAACTCACCCCAAATGATCCAGTCAGGACCTCACCAAGATGCTAACCGCTCTGCTAGCATCGACATGGTCTGGCAACCATGTCCAATAAAGCCTCCATCCCCTCCGATCCCATCCGCCCATCCGACTTCGTGCGCATCGAAGCACGAGCCCTGCTGGAACTCTCCATGAGACTCGATGGCGCCATGCTTGCTCCGTTCAACCAGGCCACCGATCTTCTCCTCAAGTCGGCTACCGGCCAGAGCCGCATCATCGTCACAGGCATCGGCAAGAGTGGCATCATCGCTCGCAAGATAGCTGCGACCCTTCGCTCCACCGGCACTGCGGCCCACTTTCTCCATCCCGCGGAGGCCGTCCACGGCGACCTCGGAATGCTCTCTCACGGCGACACCGTTCTGACTCTCTCCTCCAGCGGCGAAACCGAAGAGCTCCTGCGCCTTCTTCCTCTACTCAAACGCCTCGCCGACAAGCTCATCACCCTCTGCGGCTGTCCTTCCTCTACCCTCGCCCAGGCCAGCGACATCGTCCTCGACACCAGCGTCTCCACCGAGGCCTGCCCCCTCAACCTGGCTCCCACCGCCTCCACCACCGTGATGCTCGCCCTCGGCGATGCGCTTGCCCTCGAGGTAAGCCGACGCCGCGGCTGGAAGGAAGAGGACTTTGCCGAACTCCATCCCGGAGGCCGCCTCGGCAAACGGCTCGCCCGCGTCCGCGACCTCATGCACTCCGGCGACGCCCTCCCGCAGGTCTCCCCCACCACGCCCATGCCCCAGGTTATCTACGAGATGTCCCGCAAGAAGCTCGGCATGACCACCGTCCTAAGCAATGACGACACCGCCAACGGCAAACTCCTCGGCATGATCTCCGACGGCGACCTGCGCCGCCTCCTCGAGCGAGATGGCCCTCACGCCTTGGAGCGAACCGCCAGCGACATCATGAACCCGCAGCCCCTCACCATCGACGGAGACGCCTTCGCCTCCTCCGCCCTGGCTCTGATGGAAGAGAAAAAGATCACCTCGCTTATCGTCACGGACAGGGCGGGTCTGGCGCAGGGTGTCCTGCACCTTCACGATCTATGGACAATCAACCTGCTTTGAGAGAGCTACAAATGCTGCGCACCGTCTGCTGTCTCTTTAATGACGTGATGCTTCGGCAGCGCTTGTAACAGTTCCATCGTGCGTCTAACCAAACGACTAGGCTCCGCCGAACTTGTAGCATCAAGTTCGGTCGCTCTGTAGGGCCTCTCCCGCGCCCCATCGAAGACCACCTGCAGGGTTCTGGCCTGGGGCCAGAGCCGACGGACTGTGGCGATTATCTGGTCCGCCTCCTGGTCCAATAACGTATGACAAAGAACCACCAGATCGAACTTCTCTGTTTTGATAATCTCTCGAGTCTCGCTTGCGCTGCAGCAGACGACACTCGCGCCTGTCTTTCCGAGTACCGCCGCTCGTGTTCCAAGCAGTCGAAAATCATTCCCCGCTAACA
>Ga0193743_1000638_pt1 | contig 27458 bp, 23 predicted proteins | sample L2c2metaG_FD_143038 | JGI IMG/M metagenome (GOLD analysis project Ga0193743, IMG submission 143038) | Soil microbial communities from a riparian zone of the East river system, Colorado, United States - L2c2 | ecosystem: Environmental > Terrestrial > Soil > Riparian zone | place: USA: East River...
TGATGCGTCCACGGGCGACGAGCAACTGATCAATATCATTGCTGAACTGTTGAATTCATCGCCCCTGATGGACTGGAAGACCGCCGCGCACGAGTTCTGGTCGCGTGCGGCTGACTCCCCAGGAATGCCCCAGGAATTGGTCGTCGAATGCGCCACGAGCCATGAGCGGCTGGTGCTGGGTTCAGGTCTGCCTTCGTATCGGCTCGTGGCGGACGGTGACGACCTGTCCCGCTTGTGTACCGGCACAGTGGGTCTGCTCGAAGCTCTCGGCGCCGGGGTCGTCGCCATCCAAGGGACTCTTCCGCAACTGTCGGTCATGACCGGCGCCTTCAACAAGATGAGGTTCGATGTCTGACTCAATCGCCACCTGGCTGGCCGAACACGACATCCGTGAGGTCCGTGTCGAGGGAACCAACCTCGAAGGCTCGTTCATCGGAAAGTTCGTCTCACCGGCAAAGTTCCTGTCGGGCTTGATATCGGGATTCGCATTCGCCGATGTGGCCTTCGGGTTGGACATGTCCAACAATCCCCAATTCGGCTTCGCCATGCCGGACTGGCGAGGGGACCTTCTCGACATCTATCTACACATTGATACCGACACGCTCATCGAGTGGTCGCCAGGGCGGGCATCGGTGATCGGCGACTTCCGCAAACCCAATGGAGAACCGATTTCCGCGTGTCCGCGAGCAGCACTGCGCCGGATGACCCAGGACCTCAGCGGGCTGGGCTATGAGGTGAAGTCGGCGGTCGAGATGGAGGCCACGTTGTTCGAGGAGTCGATCCACGAGGCGCGGGCCAAGGGCTATCGCGATCTGACACCGCTCGGCGGCACGGCAGGGTCGTGCTACCACTTGGCCAAGTCGGCGGACTGGAGCGACTACATGCGGGCGGTCATCGACCGACTCGATGAGGTGGGGATCCCCTGGGAGGCCTACAACGACGAGGCGGCAGCAGGTCAGATCGAGTTCAACATTTCGCCGTCGGACCCGGTGAGCACCGCCGACCATTGGGCACGGACCCGGCAGATCATGCGGGAGACCGCTTTCGCGATGGGCAGGTGCGTGACGTTCATGGCGAAGTACTCGAATGAATACGGCCAGGCATCGCACCTCAACGTCTCGCTCGAGCGCGACGGCCACAACGCCTTCTACGCCGAGGACGGGCCGTCTGCGGTGATGGACGAGTTCATCGGCGGGGTCATGGCGACGCTGGTCCCCGCGACCTCGTTCGCGTTGCCTATGATTACCTCCTACCGACGCCTCGTCGACCTTGACGGCCCGCCCACCACGGCGACGTGGGGTATTGCCAACAAGACCGCAGCCGTACGTGCCGTGGTCGGCCACCAGAAGCAGGCGCGCATCGAATACCGCACCCCTGGATCGGATTCGAACGTCTACCTGGTACTCGCCGTGATCCTTGCCGGCGGAATCGCCGGGCTCAAGAACAAGATCGCGGCACCCGCGCCGTTCCAGGACATGGCCTGGTGCCTGCCCGAAGGGGTACAGCGCCTACCTGACACGTTGAGCAAGGCGATCGTGGCCCTGAAAGAAGACACCCTGCTTGCCGACGTCCTCGGACAGGACCTCATCGATTACTGGGTCGGCACCCGGGAGTGGGAGTGGCTGCAGTTCCACACCGGCGGCGGCGAGCCCGACGTGGGCGTCACCCAATGGGAATCCGACCGCTACTTCGAGCTGCCATGAGCACGTCGATTCGCGCCGCGGTACTCAACACGGCGCCCGGACAGCTCGACCTCGAGATACTCGAACTCGACCCGCCCGGCCCCGACGAAGTCCTCGTCGGAATCGTCAACGCCGGCCTGTGTCACTCAGATCTGCACGAGATCGACGGCACCTTCGAGACCGAACCACCCATCCTCCTCGGACACGAGGCAGCCGGAATCGTGGAAATGGTCGGTGTGAACGTCCGCGACATCAACGTCGGCGATCACGTCGTGAGCTGTCTATCGGTGTTCTGCGGACAGTGCCGCTACTGCATCAGCGGACGTCTTTCGCTGTGCGTCCATCGCAACGAGCTGTCCCACGCGCGGCCCCGTCCCCGCCTCCTGAACGGTGTCGGCGTCGCTGTCCGCCCCACGGCGGGCATCGGCGCGTTCGCCGAGGCAATGACGGTGCACCGCAACGCTGTAGTCGTCATCCCCGCCGACGTCCCGTTCGCCACCGCAAGCATCCTCGGATGCGCCGTCACGACCGGACTGGGTGCGGTGTTCCGTTCCGCGCGCGTGCAGGCCGGTTCGACGGTGGCAGTCATCGGCACCGGCGGAGTGGGCATGATGGCCATCCAGGGCGCCCGGATCGCGGGCGCAAGCAGGATCATCGCGATAGACGTGGTGCCGGCCAAACTCGAGGCCGCCCGCCGATTCGGAGCCACCGACGTGGTGGACGCCCGCGAGGTAGATCCCGTCGGGACAGTTCAGGACCTGACCGGCGGGGGCGTCGACTACAGCTTCGAGGCCGTCGGTCGGGCAGCGACTGCGGGCCAGGCGTTTTCGATGCTCGCACCGGCAGGTGTGGCAACGGTGATCGGCATGATCCCCGACTCCACACCGATCGAAATCCGCGGATCGGAACTGTTCCTGCAAGAGAAGACGCTGCAGGGGTCGTTCATGGGCTCCAACCAGTTCAAGGTCGATATCCCGCGCTACGTCGAGCTCTACCGGCAGGGCAGGTTGTTGCTGGACGAAATGATCAGCGAGCAGCTTGATTTGGCGGACATCAACAAGGGCTTCGACATCCTCAAGGCCGGTGCCGCTGCGCGCGTGGTGGTCGGAATGGGGACCGGACGATGAGACCGCTGGTCGGGATCACGGGCCGACGCCTTCAGTCGTCGGTCATCAGCCATATGGATGCCCGCTACGCCGACCGGGACATCGACTTCTTCTTCACTGACTATGCAAGCAAAGTGGCTGAGGCGGGCGGGATTCCGATCCTGTTGCCGTACGAGGCCGGCTGTGTTGACACCGTCGAACGCATCGATGCCCTCGTCATCACCGGTGGCCAGGATGTACATCCGGCGATGTGGGGTGGGTCGGTGGCGGATGCGCGCGTTCCCGTCGGCTCGTCGCGCACCAGTGGCTTTGCCCTTGACCCGGATCGCGACCTGTACGAGTCGACGCTCCTGCACGCCGCGATCGATCGGGACGTCCCCGTGCTCGGCATCTGCCGAGGACATCAGCTGCTCAACGTGACCCGCGGCGGCACCTTGATCGCGGACCTTCCCCCCACGTCCGTCGACCACTACCCGAACGATGGCGCACCCAGCGATGGCAGGCCTGAGCACACGGTGACGTTCGTCCCGGGCAGCCTTGCGCATTCTCTGTATGGAACCACGAAGGTGGTCAACTCATGGCACCACCAGGCGGTCGATCGCTGCGGCGAAGGAATGGTGGTCACCGGATCCGCGCCCGATGACGTGATCGAGGCGATCGAGTTGCCCGGGCATCCCGTGCTGGGGGTGCAATGGCATCCCGAATGGCAGATCACGCCAGACCCGGCCTTCGGCTGGCTCGTGACCACCGCTCGAGAACGCCAGCCCATGGCATCGGCATAACGACCCCAAGATCCGAAATCCCCACCACCGATTGGACACCGATGAAACTGACCCGGCTCGGCGACTGGCTGAAACTGCGCGCCAACATCAATCTGCCGAGCGGGATGTGGATCAACGGGCGCACCACCGGCGCGGAGGATGGCGCGACGAGCCCCTTGGTGTCACCCCGCGACGGCGAGATCCTGACCCACGTGCCGGCTGCCGGCGCACGCGACGTAGCCCGGGCAGTGCGCTCGGCACGGGCCGCGTTCGACAGCGGAGTGTGGTCCCGCATTTCGCCCCGTGAGCGAGGGGAGACCCTGATCCGGTGGGCCGACCTGCTCGAGGAACACCGCGACGAGATGGCACTGCTGATCTCCCTGGAGATGGGCAAGCCCGTCACCGTTGCCTGGAACGTCGAAATGCGAACCACGATCGGGCTCATCCGTTGGTATGGCGAACTCGCCGACAAACTCATGGACGAATCCCCACGCGGGAAGGGCGATGCACTGGCGCTGGTGACCCGCGAGCCGATGGGCGTGGTCGCCGCGATCACGCCCTGGAACTTCCCGATGACGTTGTCGGCGTTCAAGATGCCTGCCGCGCTCGTCGCCGGTAACACCATGGTCCTCAAGCCGGCGAGTCAGTCACCTCTGTCAGTGCTGCGGGCGGCCGAACTGGCGAGCCAGGCCGGGCTCCCTGACGGGGTGTTGCAGGTCGTGACCGGCAGCGGCCCGGTCACCGGCGCGGCCCTGGCCAGCGATGACGACGTGGCCACGCTGACGTTCACCGGATCGACGGCGGTCGGAAAGCAGCTGCTGCACTATTCGGCGGACTCCAACGCCAAACCGGTGTGGCTCGAGCTTGGCGGCAAGTCGCCCAACATCATCTTCACCGACGCTCCCGACATGGCGGAGGCCATTAGCGTTGCGGGTTGGGCGATCTCGTTCAACTCCGGTCAGATGTGTACAGCGGGCTCGCGTCTGTTGGTGCAACGTGATGTCCACGACGAGGTAGTCGCCGGCGTCTCGGACTATCTCGGTGCGTTACGCATCGGCGATCCACTCGATCCCGAAACGCAGCTGGGCCCGCTGGCCTCACAGCGCCATCGCGACGAGGTCCTGTCCGAGATCAGCAAGGGCAAGCAGACCGCGGCTGAACTCGTGTTGGGCAGCGATCGACCCCTTGATGGCCCAGGCTGGTTCGTCGAGTCAGCGGTGTTCACCGGCGTAAAGGCCGATGATCGCCTGGCACAGCACGAGATCTTCGGCCCGGTGGTCTCGGTGCTGGCATTCGACGACGACGACGAGGCGATCCGAATTGCCAACAATTCCGACTACGGGCTGGGATCGGCGGTCTGGACCTCAAACCTGTCTCGCGCGGCGCAACTCTCACGTCGGATCGATGCCGGCCTGGTGTGGGTGAACTGCTTCGAGGAAGGTGACTACTCGGTACCTTTCGGCGGTCGCAAGCTCTCCGGGCACGGGGGCGACAAGAGCGTCCATGGGCTGGACAAGTTCACCTCGATGAAGACCACCTGGATGGCGGTCTGACGACCCAGCCGTTGACCCGAGTACGCACTTCGCTCGGGTACGCATGCAATGAGGCATGCGTACAACATGTTTGGAGCATCTCATGAATGCGGTATCACACACGGAGCTGACGCCGTTGTCATTCCTGGAGCGCTCGGCACGGGTGTTTCCGACGAAGACCGCCGTGGTCTACAAGAGCACTTCGTGGACGTATCGTGCGTTCGCCGATGAGGTCGACCGCATCGCTGACGCGTTGATCGCCAGCGGTGTCGGCCGCGGCGACCGGGTGGCCTACTTGATGCCCAACCTGCCGGAGATGCTGGTCGCCCACTACGCCGTGCCTGCGACAGGGGCGGTGTTGGTGGCGATCAATACTCGACTGTCCAGTGACGAGATCGCCTACATACTGGAGCATTCGGGCGCGGTGATGCTCGTCGCCGACGGCGACTACGCCGATACCGTCGCTGCTGCCGTCGAAGCGGTTTCGACGGTGCGTGAAGTGGTCATCGCGGTCGACCAGATCGGCCACCCAAGCGACGATGCGTCGCAGGCACACGTCCGACGCCTGGGCTTCACCGACTACCACGACCTTCGCCGCAGAGCGTCGGACGCGGTCAGTCGCGCCGTCGATCTGCGTGAGCGCGACCCGATCACCATCAACTACACCTCCGGCACAACTGGACGCCCCAAGGGCGTCGTCTACTCCCATCGCGGGGCATATCTGAACTCGTTCGGCGAGATCGTTCACTCGTCGTTCACCGCGAACACCGTCTACCTGTGGACGCTGCCGATGTTCCATTGCAACGGCTGGTGCACGACGTGGGCAGTGACGGCGATCGGCGGGACCCATGTATGTCTGCGGGAGGTCAGGGGAGATGTCATCTGGCGTGAAATCCGCTCCAGGGCAGTAACTCATCTCAACGGCGCGCCGACGGTCGTCACCACCATCCTGAACACTGCGGGCGCCGGCCCGCTCGATCACGCGCTCACCATCACCACTGCGGGCGCTCCACCCAGCCCGTCGACGATCGGGGAAGTGGAGCAGCTGGGCTTCAACATCGTGCATGTGTACGGCCTGACCGAGACCTACGGTCCGTACAGCGTCTGCCAACTGCAACCGTCGTGGTCCACCGAAGAGCCAGAAACTCGCGCACGGCTGCAGGCGCGCCAGGGCGTTGGCATGATTCAGGCTGACCGGATGCGGGTGGTCGGACCCGACATGCGTGACGTACCCGCCGATGGAGTCACGATGGGTGAAATCGTGATGCGCGGCAACAACGTCATGCTCGGGTACTACAACGACCCGGACGGCACCAGCAAGGCGTTCGAGGGCGGCTGGTTCCACTCAGGTGACCTCGGCGTCGTGCATCCCGACGGGTACGTCGAATTGCGAGACCGGGCAAAGGACGTCGTGATCTCGGGTGGCGAGAACATCTCGACCATCGAGGTCGAACAGGCGCTCATGAGTCATCCGGGTGTGCTGGAGACGGCCGTGATCGGGGTGCCCGACGATCAGTGGGGCGAGCGACCACGGGCCTACGTCGTATTGAGGGCGGGCGCCGAGGTGTGCGAGCAAGACCTGGTGGCCCACGTCAAGGAGCGGATAGCGCGGTACAAGGCGCCCAGGGAGGTCATCCTGATCGACGCCCTTCCCAAGACTTCCACCGGCAAGATCCGGAAGGTGGCGCTGCGTGAGGAAGCCTGGGCCGAGAAGGCCGTGCGGATACAGGGCTGAGGTCACTTCAACGCCATTCGGCGATGAAGGTCAGGCCGATGCGGCCCAGGCCTTCGTCAAATGCTCGGCCGCGTCGCCTATCGCCTGGGTGGTGCGGGCGTAGACGCCCACCTCGGTGAAGAACCCATGGAAGACACCGGGATAGCGGGTCGCCGTGGCGGGCACCCCATCAGCGCGCAGGCGCTCGACGAATGCTTCCGAGTCGTCGCGGAGGACGTCGACCTCGGCGGTGATGACGTGAGCCGGCGGCAGCCCGGCCAGGGACGGCGCCTTCTCGGGCGAGACCAAGGGGTTGTCGCGATCAGCCTCGTTGCTGAGGTACAGGGACATGAACCACCGGGCGTCCATCGCGGCCAGGACGGGGGCATCGGCATGCTCGGTCCACGAGGGGCGCTGCGACTCGAAGTCGGTGGGTGGGTACACCAACAGCTGGAAGCAGGGGAGCGGATCGCCGGAGCGCACCGCCTCCAGGCAGACCGCGATCGATAGATTGGCGCCGGCACTGTCGCCGCCGATGGCGATTCGAGTCCGGTCGATGCCGAGATCCGTTGCGGTGCGCGCGGTCCAGTTGAGCGCGGCCACAGTGTCATTCAGTCCGGCAGGGAATGGATGCTCGGGGGCCAGCCGATAGTCCACCGACACCACGACACACGTCGCGGCCGTGGCGAGGCTCCGGCACAGTTCATCGGCCCCGTCGAGCCCACCCAGCACCCATCCACCGCCGTGTACCCATAGCAGCGCTGGCAGATCGACCGCATCGGAGGGCCGATACACTCGGGCCGCGATGTCGTGACCATCGGATTCAATGGCAACCTCGGTGACCTGGTGGACCGGTGTCAGCGGCATTTTGCCCGGTGGCGTGTCGAGCAGTTCCCGAGCCCTGGCTACTCCCAGCGTGTGAATGGGAAGCGGAAATGACCGAGTCCAGGCGTCGGCCGCTGCTCTCGCATCAGGATCGAGCATCGGTGAATCCTCCGTGCACAGTGGAAGGGCGGAGAGGATTCAGAGGCCGAGGTAGCCGGCGATGTCCTCGTAGTTGGTCTGCCACAGGCCCGGTGAGCCTTTGGGGTAAAGAGACCGGAACCCGATGAGCTTTTGCACGCGCGGTGACAGTGTCTTGACGAGCTCCAGGTCGACGAGAAACGGGTAAGCTTCTTCCGGCGTCAGAAACGCCGGCTGCAGGGGGATGGTCAGGCCGCGCCGAAACTCCGAGTGGGTGACGTTTGCGCCGCCACCGTGAGACACCTTGCCGTTGAAGAAGATCACGTCGCCGGCCTTCATCTCCGCTGCAATGGTCATCTCCGGTGTGCCGCGGTCCTCGTAGTCGTCCCAGTGGTTGCTCCCTGGAATGACGCGTGTCGCACCGTTCTCGGAGGTGAAGTCGGTGAGGGCGATCAAGAAGTTGACCATCACCATCGGGCCGGCCTTGCCCATGCCGATGGCGAAATGGTTGTTCTCCAGATCGCGGTGTAGGAGCTGCGCCTTATTGCCCGGCCCGATTTCGATGACCTGGGCCGTTGTCATCCAGTAGTCGCCGGACTCTTCGCGATATATTGCTTCTCCGAGCTCGTGGAGCAGGTCGTGATCAATGATCTCATTGCGGAACGTAGCGCTCAGGGTGATCAGATTCGTCAGCCGTTTGGTCTGTGCACCATGGAAGTCCGCCGCGAACTCATCTTCGTGCTTGGAGCCTGCGCCCAGCTTGTCGAGCGCGGGGTCGACTTCCTCGTTCACGCGACGGACCTGGTCGTCGGTGAGGAACTTCTCGATGATCACCCCACCATCGGCGTCGACGATCTTCAGAATCTCTGCGACAGGTGTCTCTGGCGAGACGTGACGCAACGCTAGGACCGTCGAGGTTTCGGTGCTGGTCATGACGTATGTGCCCTCTGCTCCGGGGGTTGACTATCCACACAGTGGATCAAATGATTCGGTCGTTTGACCATATTTGCCGCTACCGGGCGCGCTGTCAAGTGGTGATCGGCTGAGATCCAGGATGAACCACGGCTTTAACGCATTGTCAGACGGCACTTGCAGAGCGGAGTGCGCCACTGCCCAGGGCACCACAGGGTTGACAGATCGCCGCAATGCAGGTCTCATTTCACTACGCGATCAAGTCAAACGATCAGAACAACGGCCATCGGCGGCTGGCCCGATGCAAGCGGCTCCAACTCGGTTCGTTGAGCCCTGATGGCATTGGACAGGGTTCGGCACACGGAGATGGGAAGCACATGGTGCAGGGCGGAGTTCACCGGTGGACAAGGTAGTTGCCTCGGCTGAGCACGCGGTCTCCGACATCACTGACGGAACTGCGGTCTCGGTGGGTGGGTTTGGCCTGTGCGGGATCCCCTCGGTGCTCATCGACGCGCTGCTGCGCGCCGATGTCCATGACCTGGAAATCGTCTCCAACAACTGTGGCGTCGATGACTGGGGTCTGGGACGTCTACTGTCTGCACGCCGGATCCGTCGGATGGTGTCGTCCTATGTCGGGGAGAACAAGGAGTTCGCCCGGCAGTATCTCGCCGGTGAACTCGAGGTCGAACTCACGCCCCAGGGAACACTCGCCGAGCGGATGCGGGCGGGCGGGTCGGGTATTGCGGCGTTCTACACGCGGACGGGTGTCGGTACTCAAGTCGCCGAAGGCGGACTGCCGTGGCGCTACGACGCGCACGGAGACATCGCCCTCGCGTCACCCTCGAAGCAGACGCAATACTTCGAAACGGCGCAGGGGCCACGCGAATTCGTTCTCGAGAACGCAATCACCACGGACTTCGGACTGGTGCGTGCGTGGAAGGGCGATCGTCACGGCAACCTCGTCTACCGGGACTCGGCACGCAACTTCAACCCGGTGGCCGCCATGTGTGCAAAGCTCACCATCGCCGAGGTCGAAGAACTCGTTGAACCCGGCGAACTCGACCCGAACTTCATTCACACCTCGGGTGTCTTCGTGCACCGCGTCGTCGCATTGACAGCGCAGCAGGCAGGCGACAAGCGGATCGAACGCCTTGTAACGCGACCACGGCCACGTCGGGAGGGGGTTCAATGAGCTGGACGCGGGAACAGATGGCCGCACGCGCCGCCGCCGAACTTCAGGACGGCTGGTATGTGAATCTCGGCATCGGAATGCCCACCCTCGTCCCCGCCCATGTTCCTGCCAACGTCCATATCGTCTGTCAGTCTGAGAACGGTCTGCTGGGTATGGGGCCCGCACCCTACGAGGGCGACGAACACCCCGACATGGTGAACGCGGGAAAGGAGACCGTTACCCTGCACGCCGGGGCATCGATCGTCGACTCCGCCACGTCCTTCGGAATGATCCGCGCCGGCAAGATCGACGCATCCATTCTCGGGGCCATGCAGGTCTCCAAGAAGGGTGACATCGCCAATTGGCTGATCCCCGGGAAAATGGTGAAGGGCATGGGTGGCGCCATGGACCTGGTCCACGGCGCCAAACGGGTGATCGTATTGATGGAACACGTGGCCAAGGACGGATCCCCCAAAATCCTTGAACACTGCTCACTCCCGTACACCGGCCGAGGTGTGGTCGACCGGATCATCACCGATCTTGCCGTCATCGACGTCGCCGTTGACGGGCTCCACGTCGTCGAGATCGCACCCGGCGTCACCACTGAACGCTTAGAAGCATCCACGGAGTGCGAACTGCTCTGGTGAGTTGGCCACGACGCCGTAGGCCTTCGAACAGACCCACCAGCAGGCTGTGCGCGAGAGCAGAATCGGCTGGCCAGACGGAAACACTGCTCATGACGGCGGACAGTGCAGGTTTCCGCGACCAGATCACCTTCGAATATCTCTTGACAGGCCAACGCACAGATGTGATCATTTGATCAAGTCGAATGACCAGACGCGACGTTTAGGAAGCCAACGTGAGCAAGCTCGGAGTTGAACACCTCGACGTCCTCATCGTTGGGGCCGGCCTATCCGGCATCGGTGCGGCCGTTCACCTTCAAGAGAAAGCGCCGAACAAGAACTTCGCCATCATCGAGGCGCGCGACAACCTCGGTGGTACCTGGGATCTCTTTCGCTACCCCGGTATTCGGTCTGATAGTGACATGTACACCCTCGGCTACGGCTTCAAACCGTGGACCAAGGAGCGTGCTATAGCGAGTGGGGATTCAATCCTCGACTACCTGTGGGAAACCGTTTCCGAACATGACCTCAAGCGCCACATCAAGTTTGGCTACCAGGTCCGGCGCGCCGAATGGTCGAGCGAGGCTGCGGTCTGGACTGTGCATATCGACCACCTCGGTGAGTCCCTCTCGATCACCTGCAACTTCTTGTTCATGTGCTCGGGCTACTACAACTACCGCGCAGGGTTCTCCCCAGATTTCCCCGGACAACACCGGTTCACCGGCCCGATCATCCATCCACAGCAGTGGCCCGCGGATCTGGATTATGCGAACAAGAAAGTGGTCGTGATCGGATCGGGCGCGACCGCGATCACGCTCATCCCGAATCTCGCACCCACGGCCGAGAAGGTGACCATGCTGCAACGGTCTCCGTCCTATGTCGCGATCGATCAATCCATCGACCAGAAGGCACTTCGCCTCCGCAGGTTGTTTGGCGACCGTCTCGGCTACTGGATGATCCGCCGGCGAAACACCAACCGGCAGCAGAAAATGTACAACTTGGCACAAACACGGCCGCACGAGTTCAAGGCGACACTGTTTCACGGCATCCGCGAGTTGGTCGGACAAGACTACCTAGACAAGCACTTCACCCCTACCTACCAGCCATGGGATCAACGCGTTTGCCTGATACCCGACGGAGACTTCTTTCAGGCAATCAAATACGGAAAAGCCGACGTGGCGACCGGACACATACGCTCGTTCACCGAGAACGGTATCGAGCTCGAATCCGGCGAGGAGATAGCGGCCGACATCATCGTCACCGCAACCGGTTTGGAGCTCGTCTCACTCGGTGACGTCGATTTCGTCGTCGATGGCGAGCAGGTGGACTTCTCGCAACGATGGACCTACAAGGGACTGGCTTACTCTGGCATCCCGAATCTCGCGTCCACGTTCGGATACATCAACACATCGTGGACGGTGCGAGCCGAGCTCGTCGCAAAATTCGTCTCCCGACTCCTCAACCACATGGACAAGACCGGAGCCTCGACCGTGACGCCGACCCTGCGGCCCGGCGATCGTACGATGCCGAAGAAGTCGTTCGTCGAAGGTTTCACCTCGGGATACTTCAAGCGCGCAAACGGTGTCCTGCCCCGTCAGGGCGATCGTGCCCCATGGATCAACCCACAGAACCACGTAGCCACCAAGAAGCTTCTCACCGCGCCCTTCGACGATGGCGTTCTCCAGTTCGAAGCCGGCTGACGAGGCCAGAACATCCGTCCAGTAATTGCACCAAAGACCGTCCAGGGAGAACCACGCTGTGACCACGTCCCCCGCCATCAATCCCTTCGTCGCAGGATGTGCCTGGATCGACGGTGAGTTCCTGCCGATCGGGGAAGCGCGGATACCCATTCTCGACACCGGATTCACGCGATCCGACCTCACGTACGATGTTGCGGCCGTGTGGAAACGACAGTTCTTTCGGCTTGACGACCACCTTGATCGGCTCGAACGCAGTTGTGCGAATCTCCGCTTGCGACTGCCCAAACCCAAGGAGGAGATCCGCGAGCTCATGGTCGAATGCGTCCGACGCGGGGGGTTCGACGAATCATTCGTTGAAGTAGTGGTGACACGCGGAGTGCCGGTACCTGGTGAACGAGATCCTAGAACGGCGACCCAACGGCTGTACGTATACGCCGTTCCCTACGTCTGGATCGTCAAACCCGAAGTGCAGCAGCGCGGTGTGGACGTCATTGTTGCGCGAGATACCATCCGAATCCCGACGAATGCTGTTGATCCTCGCGTTAAGAACTTCCACTGGGCCGACCTCACACGTGGACTGTTCGAAGCGTACGACCGAGGCGCGACCCTGGCACTGATGACTGACGGTCTCGGCAATCTCACCGAGGGTGCCGGATTCAATATCTTCGTGGTGCGCCAAGACGGAAGCCTGGTCACGGCAAAGGACGGTGTTCTGGAGGGAATTACGCGACAAACCGTGATCGAGATCGGCCGCGCCGACGGGCGCGATGTGGAAGTGGGGACACTTCGAGCCGAAGACATTGCAGACGCCTCTGAGGTGTTCTTGACAAGCACGGCAGGAGGAGTGATGCCGGTGGCCACTGTCGACGGAGTCCGCCTGCACGAAGAGTGCCCCGGGCCAGTGACTCGAATCATCAGCTCCAAATACTGGGACCTCCACGAGGACTCCGAACACACCACCAGCGTTGACGCGTGAGTGAACCGGCGGCAAGGGTCCGCACTGCCGGAACTGCGCCGCCTACTCCGCAAGCAAGGCAGCCAATTCAGGACTTACCCGCGATCTCGCTCAGCAGTGGGGAAGCCGAAAGGGTATCCAAGTCAACGCGCCATCGCACTGGGGTACTTTGCCTCCGAGATGTCCGCGGAATACCCCGATGGGCCGGGAGATCTCGGATGGCACAGGAGGGTGAAATGGAGACGCATCAGGTACAGACGCTGGGCCAGCGTCGTGACGCCCCTGCGCCATCTTGAAGTCGCTGGCATTGTCTCAGTGCCACGGCAATTGAAACAGGTGACGTGTTGGGGAACAACGCCCGCGCAGCGGGCATGACGAACACTGCCGACATCGGCGAGGGTTTTAGGGCGTACCGCGCCGACGAAATTGGGCACTCGACTTGCGCGGCGGCGATGTTGTTGTCGGCGTCGTGGAGGCGGTGTACGGGCGGCACGCTCGTGGCGAGATCCACGCTCTAAACAAACACGCTTGGCATCACAACCGTGACAGCGAGATCGGATACGTCAACGTCCCTGGAGCCCCGTCGCAGCCCGCGTCGAATGGCGACACGAGTGTCCCGGCCATCGTGGTCGCATCCCACGAGTAGACGTCGTGGGTCATGGACGTGGGACCGTAATAGACGTTCCCGCAACGCAGTCCGTACGGATCATCGACGGTGAGCGTGTAGCGGCCATCGACGAGCTGAGCATCGCCTGCGTAGTTGAACGCCTTCGCAACCGGCCTGGCGATCCCGAACACGTGAATGCACTCGGGCGGTGACGCACCGCTGACGCACGGCGTTACCGACCACACCCACGTGTGGAAGTCGAACCTGTCCGGAATGATGAGATCGAAGTTGCCAATCGGGTTGGCGGCGTTGGCGGGTGGCGCGATGAGGGTCGCGACCGAGACCAGCGCAGCGCCCACGGCGCCCACGAGAGCCTTCTTCATGGGGCGCTCCATTTCAGCATGACGCCAACCGGCCGAGCTCAAGCGGCAACCAACTTGAACGGCATCTGGACCACCAGCTGCTTGTTGATACCGCAGGCGCCGCTGGCGGAGGTCGTGATGTCGTCGCCGAGATAGGTGTCAGAACCCGGCAACTGCTGGCCGGTCAACGGGTCGCCCGCGTAGAAGGTGAACAACTGCAATCCGTCGGCAGCTGTACCGTCGGGACACGGCTGCCAGTTCGGTATCGCGTGCCGGACGTACCACATGCCAGACTTCTTGTGGATGTCGGCAGTCCAACCAAGGTCGCTGGTCAGCGTGCCGACGCAGTCGGTGGGGTTGGCGCACGAGGACGAGATCGTCCACGTGCTGCGGACGCTGGTCTCGTTCCTGTATTGATCGTTGGTCGTCGCCCAGTCACCGTTCGATGTGGCGATGTAACGGCCGTTGAGGCCGCCATCATCGGCGTCCGCCGTAGCAGTTGGGTGGGCGGCGAGGCAGACGAGCGTCGTGGCCGCTCCGACAGTCGTCACGCCGCGCAAAAATGCGCGCCGCAGCGGAAACATCATTTCCGCATGTTAGAACGCTTATGGGCACACCGTATGATTTTGACGCTCACAAGCCACGCAATTTTGTAAGCTCATCTGATCAAATATCGGCACCTTACGTCTGTCGAAAAATGGCGTTAACGTATCCCCTAGGCTGTAGCCTGCCGTGCAGGAGCGGTTTGATGTCGGACAACTTCGGGGGGATCGATCACCGGTGGGAGGTGCTTGTTGACGGACTCAATCGACACGGCACGGCCCGCCGACGCGGCTGACCACCCCGGCGACCTCGACGGCGGAAGGTGCCGTCGTGTGGGTCGCCCGACTGCGGTGCGATGAATCACCGCGTGGTGCGGCCCCTTGCCGGTCTCGCGACCGTTCTCGCGATCATCGCGGCCGTGGCAACCGCCACCTATTTGTTCCGCGGGGGTTCCGTCGAGACCGTCCCGGTGACGGTGTTGTCACAGCGTGCCGGCCTGGTGATGAATCCGGACGCCAAAGTGAAATTGCTCGGTGTGCCCGTGGGACGGGTCGCCTCCATTGAGCAGCGCCCCGACGGTCGAGCCGTGATCCACCTCGAAATGGATCCCGCGCAACTGGCCCAGATTCCGGCCAACGTCGGCGTCGAGATCGCCTCGACGACGGTGTTTGGCGCCAAGTCCGTCGATTTGGTCCCCCCCGCCGATCCGTCTCCGCAGAAGCTGAAGCCAGGCCAGGAGCTTGACGCCGGACGCGTCACCGTCGAGTTCAATACGATCTTTCAGCAGTTGACGTCGGTGCTGTCGAAGATCCAGCCCGAGAAGCTCAACGCGACGCTCGGCGCAATATCGTCGGCGATGGACGGCCGCGGCGAGAAGTTCGGCCAGGCGCTCACCGACCTGGACAGACTGCTGGCCAATCTCGACCCAAGCCTGCCCAATCTGAGTCACGACATCGAGATGTCAGCGCCGGCGCTGACTGCATACGCCGACGCGGCTCCGGATCTGGTGGCGACGGCGGGCAACGCGACGCGGTTCAGCCAGACCATCGTCGAGGAGCAACACAATCTCGACGCCCTCCTGATCAGTGCCATCGGGCTGGGCGACATCGGCAACGACGTCATCGGATCGAATCGCCAACCGCTGACTGACGTGCTGCACCTGTTGGTGCCGACCACGCTCCTGACCAACCGCTACAACGAGGCTCTGACGTGCACGCTGTCCGGGTTGCACCGGTTTGCGCTGGAACCCCCGTTGCCGGTGCCGGGGGTGATCGTCTCGATCGGATTCATGCTGGGTTTGGAGCGGTATCGGTACCCAGCCAACTTGCCGAAGGTGGCCGCGTCGGGCGGTCCGCGGTGCTTGGGCCTGCCGGTGGTCCCTCCGAATACCCGTCCGCCCTTCCTCATCGCCGACGTCGGCGCCAACCCCGCGCAGTACGGAAACCAGGGGATCCTGCTCAACTCCGACGCGCTCAAGCAGGCGTTGTTCGGACCCCTCGACGGACCCCCGCGCAACACTGCGCAGATCGGGCAGCCCGGATGAGTGCCCACCGCCGCAGCGGTCTGAAATTCGGCGTCTTCGCCATCGTGATGGCGCTGCTGACCGCATCGCTGCTCATCATCTTTGGCCAGTACCGGTCCGGCGCGACGCATGCGTACTCCGCGGTCTTCCGCGACGTGTCGGGGCTGAAGGTGGGTGACTCGGTCCGGGCCGCCGGCATGCGGGTAGGCACGGTCGAAGACCTCGTCATGCAACAGGACAACACGGTCGTGGCGACGTTCGACGCCGATCGCGACGTCGTCCTCACCACCGGCAGCAAAGCGGCCGTGCGTTACCTCAACCTCGTCGGCGACCGCTATCTCGAACTGATCGACGGCCCGGGGTCGACCCGCCTGATGCCTGTCGGTTCGCAGATCCCGATCGACCGGACAGCGCCGGCGCTGGATCTCGATCAGTTGTTGGGCGGTCTCAAACCGGTCATCGCCGGCCTCAATCCGCAGGACGTCAACGCGTTGACGGCATCGCTGTTGCAGGTGTTTCAAGGGCAGGGCGGGACGTTGGATTCGCTGCTGTCGAGTTCGGCGTCGTTCTCCAACGGTCTCGCCGACAACGATCAGGTGATCCAGCAGTTGATCGACAACCTCAACACGGTGGTGGCCACACTCGCCAAGGACGGCGACAAGTTCTCCGGCGCCATCGACCGCTTCGAGCAACTCGTCAGCGGACTCGCCGAGGACCGCGATCCCATCGGTGCCGCCGTCGACTCGCTGAGCACAGGGACCGCCTCGATCGCCGAGCTCCTCGATGCTGCACGGCCTCCTCTGGCTGGCACCGTGGACCAGCTGAATCGGCTGGCGCCTCTGCTCGACCAGAACAAGGCGCTCGTCGACACCGCGCTGCAGAAGGCTCCGGACAACTACCGCAAGCTGGTTCGGCTCGGCGCGTACGGCGCCTGGTTCAACTACTACCTGTGCGAATTGTCTTTGCGTGTCAGCGATCTGCAAGGCCGCACCGTAGTGGTGCCCTTTGTCAAACAGACCACGGGGAGGTGCTCTGCTTCCTGATGCTCAAATATCGTGGAGCCCACCTCATTCGGCCTGGAATCATCGGCATCGTCCTGATCCTGCTCGTCATCGCCATTGGGATGCAGCCCGAGAGGCTGTGGTCTTGGGCGACGGCGATCCGCTACCAGGCGATGTTCGCCGAGGCGGGCGGACTCGCAGTCGGCAACGACGTACGCACATCGGGCATGAAAGTCGGTTCGGTAAAAGGTGTTTCACTGGATGCTGGCAAGGTCCTCGTCTCGTTCAGTGTCGACGGAAGGATCCGACTCGGCTCGGACAGCACAGCGCACATCCGCACCGGGACCTTGCTTGGCCAACGCATACTGGCCGTCGAGTCAGCAGGCAGCGGGCGTCTAAACCCGTCCGATGTCATCCCGATGTCGCGAACGTCGTCGCCATACTCGCTGACCCAGGCGGTCAGCGACCTGAGCACCAATACGGCCAGCACCGACACCGACAGCATCAACCAGTCCTTGGATACGTTGTCGGACACCATCGATCAGGTGGCACCACAGCTGAGCGCGACATTCGACGGGCTTTCTCGATTGTCGCGCGCGCTCAACGGCCGCAACGACACCCTGCGACAGCTGCTGAAGAGCGCAGGGCAAGTCAGCGGCGTGCTGGGGGAACGCAGCCAACAGCTCAACACGCTCATCCTCAACGCCAACGACTTGGTGGGGGTACTCAATGACCGGCGCGAGGCGATCGTCGGCCTAATCACCAGCACGTCAGCGGTGGCGCGGCAGCTGTCCGGACTGGTGGCCGACAACGAAAAGGAACTGGCGCCCGCGCTGGAAAGGCTCAACTCCGTCACCGCGGTGTTGGAGAAGAACCGCGACAACATCGCCAAGGCCTTGCCTGGACTGGCGAAATACCAAGTCACCCAGGGTGAATCGGTGGCCAACGGTTTTTACTACAACGCGTATGAACCCAACCTGGCACCCGCCCAGTTCCTGCAGCCGTTCCTCGACTACGCGTTCGGGTTCCGGCGTGGCGTCAACGCCGGGCAGCCACCCGACAATGCCGGGCCACGGGCCGAAATCCCGTTGCCCTACAACGGAATCCCGGGGGGGACGCGATGACCAGGTGGCGGCGTGCAACCGCGCTGGCTGCTGTGTTTGCCTTGCTGGTCGTGGGCGGCGCAGCCTTCCTCCTGCGGCAGACCTACTTCGGCCCGACCAGGATCACTGCGTACTTCGTCAGCGCCACCGGAATCTATCCCGGAGACGAGGTGCGTGTCCTTGGGGTGAAGGTCGGCAGCATCGCCGCGATCGAGCCGGCGGGCGCCAACGCGAGGATGACGATCGACGTCGACCATGGCGTACCGATACCCGCCGACGCGAAAGCGGTGATCGTCGCTCAGAGTCTGGTGGCCGCGCGGTATGTCCAGCTGGCCCCCGCCTACGAATCCAGCGGTCCGACCATTGCCGACGGCGCGGTGATTCCCGTCGAGCGGACCGCCATTCCCGTCGAGTGGGACGAAGTGAAGGCCCAATTGATGCGACTCGCAACGGATCTCGGGCCCCGCAGCCGTACGTCGGGTACGTCGGTGTCTCGGTTCATCGACAGTGCGGCCGACGCGATGCGCGGCAACGGCGACAAGCTGCGTCAGACGTTGGCGGAGCTGTCGGGGGTCGGGCGCATCCTGGCCGACGGCAGCGGCAACCTCGTCGACATCATCAAGAACCTGCAGACCTTCGTCACTGCCCTTCGTGACAGCAATGAGCAGATTGTTGCGTTCCAGGACAGGTTCGCCACGTTGACCAGCGTGCTGAACGACGAACGTTCCGGACTTGACGCTGCGTTGACGGATCTGTCCGTCGCGGTCGGTGACGTGGAGCGCTTCATCGTCGGTAGCCGCCTGCAAACCGCCGAACAGATTCAGCGACTGGCCAACGTCACCCAGAATCTCGTCGATCACAAGACCGACGTGGAGAACATCCTGCACGTGGCGCCCAACGCCATCGCCAATGGGTACGACATCTACAACCCCGACGCCGGAAGTTTCGTCGGGTCGTTCGCCTTCAACAACTTCTCCGACCCCGTGCAGTTCCTCTGCGGCGGAATCGCCGCGGTCGCCGACGCCACCTCAGCCGAGACGGGGAAGCTGTGCGCGCAGTACCTCGGGCCCGCGCTGCGACTGCCCAACTTCAACTACCTGCCGTTCCCGTTCAACCCGTACTTGACGAAGTCGCCCGCCAACGTGATCTACAGCGACCCGGCTCTGGCACCCGGCGGTGAAGGCCCTCGGCCGGGTCCGGCTGAAGCGCCTCCATCGGTGTCGGCCTACACCGGCTCATCGGATAGCCCGTTCCCAGCGCCCGCAGCCGTTCCGCCGCCCTTCCCTCCTGGACCTTCCGCACCCGATCATTTGCCTGCCGCGCCGTCACCTGCCCTGTTCCCCGGTGCGCCGGTGCCCGCGCCGCCCCCGATCGCAGTGTCGGAGCCGGAGCCGCCACCCGGGGTAAAGACACTGCCGCAGTTGCTGTTACCCGCCGAGGGGCCGCCGCCATCATGATCGAGAGGACACCGATGCTGCTGACGCGGCTGATCGCAGTGGCCGGCTGCGTGGTCGTGGTTGCCACCGGCTGTGCCTTCCACGGCTTGAACTCGCTGCCGCTGCCCGGCACCGTCGGTGACGGAGCCGACGCCCAGATCTACCATGCCGAGTTCGCCAATATCGGCACGCTGGAATCGAACTCACCGGTGATGATCGATGACGTCGTGGTCGGCAGTGTCAGGAAGATGACGTTCTCGAATTGGCATATCGACGTCGACTTGTCAATTCGAGACGACGTCGTGGTGCCCGCCAACGCGGTGGCCAGCATCGGACAGACGAGTCTGCTCGGATCCCTGCACGTCGCGCTAGACCCTCCGGTCGGGCAGTTACCCAGCGGGCGGCTTGCCCCGGGCGCAACACTGCCGCTGCAAGACTCGGCGACCTATCCCACGACCGAGCAGACGTTGTCGTCGCTGTCGGCGGTCGTCAACGGCGGCGGCCTGGGCCAGATCGGCGACATCATCCACAACTTCAACGCCGCACTGTCCGGCCGGCAGGGCGATGTCCGGGACCTGCTGACGCGCCTAGACCATTTCGTCGGAGTACTCGATGCGCAACGGGACAATCTGATCACGTCCATTCAGGCGCTGAACCGCCTCGCCGGTACCTTCGCCAGCCAGCGCGACGTCATCTCGGACGCGCTGCTCAAGATTCCACCCGCACTCGACGTGCTGATCGCCCAACGGCCGCGCATCACCACCGCGCTCGACAAACTGCGCGTCTTCAGCGACACCTCCACGCGGCTGGTCAACGACAGCCAGGCCGATCTGGTGACGAATCTGCGCAACCTCGACCCCACGATCCGTGCCCTGGTCGACGTCGGAGACGGACTCGACCAGGCGCTCGCGACCGCGACGGTATTCCCGTTGGGCCAGAACGTGATCGACCGCGGGCTGCGTGGTGATTACATGAATCTCTTCACGGTCATCGACCTGACCATTCCCCGGCTCAAGCGCTCGTTGATGCTGGGTACCCGCTGGGGTCAGCCCGGCGCAGCCCTGGTGCCGGCGCCCGGAGACCCCTATTACCTGCGCTACACCTACGACCCACTGACGATGCCGATCACGCCGGCGCCCAATGCCCCGGTCCCACCGGGTGGTGTGCCACCGGCAGTCGACGGTGCATCGCCGCTGCCGACGAGCGCTTCTGCGGTGCCCGGCGAGGCGGTGCCCGCTCTGCCCGGAGGTTCACCGCCGCCGATCTTCGCAGGCCCTTACGGCCGGCAAAGTGCGCCGGCCGGCGCGCCACCTGCGCCGGCGGGCGGCGGCTGATGCTGACGCGATTCGTCCGCAATCAACTGATCATCTTCACGATCGTCGGGGTCATCGGTGTCGTAGTGATGGTGCTCGGTTACATACAGGTACCGACTCTGCTCGGCATCGGGCGCCTCACCGTCAAACTGGAACTGCCGGCCTCCGGCGGTCTCTACCGGTTCAGCAACGTCACCTACCGGGGGGTGCAGGTCGGCAAGGTGACCGAGGTTAAACCCGTAGACGGCAACCACGTGGAAGCGACTCTCTCGCTGAACAAAACGCCAAGGATCCCGTCCGCTCTGACCGCGCAAGTCCGCAGTATGTCAGCGGTGGGCGAACAATACGTCGACCTTCAGCCGCGCGACGAGTCCGGGCCCTATCTGCAAAACGGATCGGTGATTCCCTTGGAGAACACCGTGATTCCCCAGCAGGTGGGACCCATGCTGGATCAGCTCAATTCTCTGGTGAGCAGCATTCCGCAGGACAAGTTCGGCGAGCTGCTGGACGAATCGTTCAAGGCTTTCGATGGGGCCGGCTATGACTTCGGTTCGTTGCTCGACTCAACGGCGAAGGTCACCGGCGACCTCAACGGGGTCGCCGACCAGACACGTGCACTCATTGACGACAGCGGGCCCCTGCTGGATTCCCAGGCGCAGAGCACCGATGCGATCCGACTATGGACGCACAGCCTGGCCGGCGTCACCGATCAGGTGACCCGCAACGATCCGCAGATACGCACATTGCTGCAAACCGGGTCAGGGGCCGCCGACGAGGTGTCCAAGCTGCTCGCCGACATCAAGCCCACGCTGCCGGTGTTACTGGCCAACCTCACAACAATCGGCCAGATCGGCGTGACGTACAACCCGTCGATCGAACAGCTGCTGGTGCTGCTGCCTGCCTACGTCTCGGCCATCCAGTCAGTGGCGCCGGCCAACAATCCCACCGGCCTCGCGTTGGGCGACTTCTCGGCGACCGTCGCCGATCCGCCTGCATGCACGGTCGGCTTCCTGCCGCCCTCCGCGTGGCGATCGCCGGAGGATACGGGTGAGTCAGACACGCCCGACGGGCTGTACTGCAAATTGCCGCAGGATTCGCCGATCGCGGTGCGCGGTGCGCGGAACTATCCCTGCATGGGCCATCCGGGAAAGCGGGCACCCACAGTGCAGCTATGTGACGACCCAATCGGATTCGCACCGTTGGCTCAGCGGCAGCACGCCCTGGGCCCATATCCGATCGACCCCAACCTCATCGCGCAGGGAATCCCCCCCGACAGTCGGGTCGATGCCGACGCCCGTCTCTACGGCCCGATCGAGGGAACCCCGTTGCCTCCTGGCGTGCCATCTGCGCCAGAGGCGACAGCGCCGGCCGCGCGAGCGCAGACTCCACCATCGCCGACCGGTGACCCATCCTCGCAGCCGGAGTCCGATCCCGCGGCAGCTCCAAGCTCGTTCGGCGGCAACGAGACTGGTGCCTCTCCGTCGGTTGCGGTCGCTCGCTACAACCCGCGAACGGGGGCGTACATGGCGTCAGACGGCCATCTTTACCATCAGTCGAATCTCACGGCAACGGCGCCGAAGGCGTGGACTGATCTGGTCTTGGGCGCGCAGTGACGCCCGGTCAGGTCTGGGTGTCCTCGGCGGGAAAGGCCGGGCGCGCGCGGCCTGTTCTGACGTCGGCCGACATGCGCAACAACGACTTTCGAATATGAAGAAGCTGGTCATCGGCGCGAGCGGTTTCGTTGGCTCACACGTGGTCCGCCAACTCGTCGAGCGCGGCGACGATGTTCGCGTGCTGCTCCGCGCGACCAGTTCCACACGGGCCATCGACGACTTGGACGTCGAGCGGTGTTACGGAGACTTGGTCGACGACGACTCGCTGCGCGCCGCCATGAGCGGATGTGACGACGTGTTCTATTGCGTCGTCGACGCGCGCGCGTGGCTGCGCGACCCCGCGCCGCTGTTCGCCACGAACGTCGACGGACTGCGCCACGCCCTCGACGCGGCGGTAGCCGCGAATCTGCGGCGCTTCGTGTTCACCAGCACAATCGGCACCATCGCGCTCCGTGACGACGGCCCGGCCACCGAGGACATGCCCTTCAATTGGTCCGACAGAGGCGGTGCATACATTCGGTCGCGGGTCCAGGCCGAGAACCTCGTCCTGCACTATGCCGAGCATCGCGGCCTGCCCGCCGTGGCGCTCTGCATCGCCAACACCTACGGGCCGCGTGACTGGCAACCCACACCCCACGGAGCATTGGTGGCTGCCGCCGCATCCGGCAGAATGCCGTTCTACATCAAGGACATTGGAACTGAGGTAGTCGGTATCGAGGATGCCGCACGGGCCATGATTCTGGCGGCCGACAAGGGCCGGCCCGGTGAGCGCTACATCATCTCCGAACGCTTCCTCACCGCCCGTGAGCTCTACGAGACCGCTGCCGACGCCGGCGGCGTGCGGCCACCCCGCATCGCCATGCCGCTGAGTGTGGCCTACGCCTTGGCATTCGGGGGGAATGTCGCCGCTACGGTGTCACGTCGGGATGTGCGGCTGTCGACGTTGATGGTCAGGCTGATGCACATCATGTCGCCGATGGACCACGGGAAGGCCACCCGTGAACTCGGGTGGGAGCCCGAACCCATCCACGAGGCGATCCGCAATGCCGTCGCGTTCTACCGCCAAACCCGGTGACGCTCAGACGAACGAGCCCTTCGCGCTGATCATGGGCAGATCGAGAAATGAGCACACGCCCGACGGCGCGGCGCACACGATCGGAATCGAGTTCACGACTCTCGCTGCCGTGGCCACACAGCCAGCGGTGGTCTGGTCGTCTTCGTCGAAGACGACTTCGGCGGTGAATGACGGTGTGCCCTCGACGATGACCCGGAAGCCGCCTGTACCGACCGACGGCCAGTGCGGCGCCACGTCGGGATGGATCCGGGTGACGTGTTCGACGGCGATTCTGGCCTCCGAACCGACCATGCCCAGTAGCTCGAAGCGATATCCAGCGACGGTGCCTCTGCCTATCGGCCCCATCGGGACCTCGAAGTCCACGTCGGCGGCGGCGAGGTCGACCACGGCCGTGACGTCGTCGAGCGTCACCCCGAGGGCCTTGGCGAGCAGGAGCACCGGGCCACCCATGCCGGCCGCGAGGATGTGGTCGCCGAAGGCATCGGCGTAACTCGGATCGCACGGCGCCCCCCAGATCCCGCCGCGGGAGACGTGATAGTTCGGCTGGTCGTATGTCGCGTAGCTGAGGCACTCCTGCGCGCGGATCGACCTGATGTCGCGGGAGATGCTGCTCAGGCCGAGCGCCAGGGCGTCGCACATGAAGCCCGGTTCGATGCCGGTGCCAAAGAACGTGGTTCCGCCGGACTCGGCACCCAGGCGCAGCCGGTCGTAGACGTCGTCGCCGAACGCCCGCGGGTTGGTGAGCCCCGAGATGCCGGTGGCCACAACGTTCTTGCCGCTGGCGAGGAGTCGGCACATCGTGTCGACACTTTCCCAGCCGTCGGTGCCGGGCTGCTTGGGAGACCCGTTGGGCTCTGCGGCCATGTACACGACGCAGTCGGCGTCCAACGCGACGAGATCATCGACGTCATGGGTTGCCGGCGGGCCACCCGTCACGGACCCGGCGAGTTCACCGGCGGTCCGCCCGACGTTCTGCTCCCGGCTCACCCAGACGCCGACGACTTCGAATGCCGGATCTTCGAGTAGGAAGCGCAATGTGTGCGCACCGGTGTTGCCGGTGCCCCATTGAATGACTCGATACGGCACGGCTGGCACCTCTCGCTGGCTGGTCGTCTGGCGTCACGACCCGGCAGCACCGGGAGCGTCGAACATCTTGGTCAGATCGAGCTGGCCGGACTGAACTGCGCCGAAGAAACCGCCGTCGGTGACCAGCGCTTCGCCGTTGACGTAGCTCGACCGGGGGCTGTTGAGGAAGATCAGCGGCCAAGCCTGCTCCTCGGGGGTTGAACGCCGACCGATCGGGCCGATGAAGGCGTCGATGATGTTCTCCCCGGCGAACTCCACGAAGTGAGGCAGCATCGCGGTGTCCGTGGGGCCGGGGTTGATGCAGTTGAGCCGGATGCCATCGGTGATCAGCGTGGCACCCCGGGACGCGACCCAGGCGTTGATCGCCTTCTTCGAAAATGGGTACGCGCCAACGGCACCCATCTCGCTGTTGGCCTCGCACCACTGCTTGCCCTCGTCGAATCCGTCGGTGACGACCAGGCCCATCAGCTGCTCCAGCTCCAGCTGCCACCCCATCGCGGCGTTGGACGCGACCGCCGCGATCGCGCCACCGGCGGGAATCTTGGGCAACACCAAGTTCACCAGATGGCGTGCCCCCACGAAGTTGACCAGCATTACGTCCAGAGCGGAAAACGGCGGGCCCGGCAGGCCGGCGCAGCCGAAATAGCCGTCCACCGGTCCTTCGATGGATTCGGCGGCCTTCTCGATGGAGGCGCGGTCACGTAGGTCCACCTCAAGCACCCGGTCGACGGGAACGTTGGTGGGCCGGACGTCGAGCGCCGTGACCCGTGCTCCCAGGCTGGTCAGGATCGTCGCCGTCGCGGCACCCATCCCGGACGCAGCGCCGGTGACCACCACATGGCGTCCCGCATATCCCAGTACGTCTTCCATGCGTCCTCCGAACGAGTTGGTGCGAAGATGATGTGTGTCCGCATGAAGATATAACAGGTGTCCAAAAAGAAACATTATATTCTCCTCACCAGAATATGCTGCTAGCGTGATCCGACGTGATCATCTCCGATACACCAGGCCCGTCGGGGCGGTGCATCGGTGATCGAAATCTTCGGGAGATGGAGGTAGTGCGCGGTGAGTGACCGGTGGGACTACGACAACATGTTCATCGACGGCGCCTGGACGGCGGACGACACGGTGGGGGTCATCGAGGTCATCGACCCGGCCACCGAGGAGGTCATCGGGTCGGTTCCCGACGCGGGCCTCAAGGCCACCCACGCAGCGATCGCGGCGGCTCGGCGGGCATTCGACGACGGGCCCTGGCCGCGGACGTCACCCCGCGAACGGGCAACGGTGCTGCGCCGATTCGCGGCCATCCTCGATGAGCGCCACGACCTACTCAAGAAACTGGTGATGGCCGAGTCGGGGTCGGTCGGCTTCCTCGCCGACATCATCCAGGTCCGGGGCACCATCGACATCGCCGAATGGATCGCCGAAGCCATGGAGCTCGCGGTGCGCTGGACGGAGGTGTCCCCGCCGGCCGGCGGTCCGACCGGAATGGCCGGACATGCCGTGGTCAGAGAACCGGTGGGCGTGGTGGCCGCCATCACCCCGTTCAACTTCCCGTTCTTCCTCAACATCGTCAAAGTGCTCCCAGCCTTGGCGGCCGGCTGCACCGTGGTGCTCAAACCGCACCAGTGGACGCCGCTGGACGCCTTCGAAATCGCCAAAGCGGCTCAGGACGCCGAACTTCCGCCCGGCGTGCTGAACGTGATCGCCGGCGGACCCGAGGTCGGCGAGGAGATGACCACCCACCCCATGGTCGACATGGTGACGTTCACCGGCTCCACCGCCACGGGCCGGGCGATCATGGCGGCGGCCGCCCCGACGGTGAAGCGCCTGCAGCTCGAACTCGGCGGCAAGAGCGCCTCCATCGTCTTGGACGACGTCTCCGAAGAGCACGTCGCCGGGATGGGGATCATCACCTCGATGATTCATGCCGGGCAGGGCTGCGCCATTCAGACCAGGCTGCTGCTGCCCGAGCACCTGCTCGACGCCTACGTCGAGGGTGCCAAGAAATCGGCGTCGTCCCTCAAGGTCGGCGACCCCCGGGAGCCCGACACCCTCATCGGCCCGCTGATCCGAGAGCAGCAACGCGCCCGCGTCGAGGGGTACGTGCAGTCGGGGATCAACGAGGGCGCCGAACTCGTCTTCGGTGGCAAACGTCCCGAACACCTGGCCAAGGGCTTCTTCTACGAACCGACGCTATTCATCAACGCCCGCAACGACATGCGCATCGCCCAGGAGGAGATCTTCGGTCCGGTCCTCACCGTGATCACCTACAAGACCGAAGCCGAGGCGATCCGCATCGCGAACGATTCGATCTATGGACTTGGTGGTGGCGTCGTCGCAGGCAACACCGCACGCGGCTTCAACGTCGCGCGCCAGATCCGGGCTGGCAACGTCTCGGTGCAGACGGTGGGGTCGCCCACCCACAACGCCGAGGCCTTGGGCACCTCCGGTCCTGGCTGGTCAGCCGAACAGCCGAATGGTGTTGGTATCACCGGTGTCTTCGGCGGGTTCAAGCAGAGCGGGGTGGGCAGGGAATGGGGTCACCACGGGATCGAGGAGTTCACCGAACTCAAGTCCATCGCCTGGAGTTGAGGCGTTCTCGGAGTTCGTCCTTGCGCACCTTGCCGGTCGCCGTCCGAGGTAGGTCATCGACGATCTCGAGGCGTTCCGGTGTC
>Ga0193743_1000639_pt1 | contig 27443 bp, 22 predicted proteins | sample L2c2metaG_FD_143038 | JGI IMG/M metagenome (GOLD analysis project Ga0193743, IMG submission 143038) | Soil microbial communities from a riparian zone of the East river system, Colorado, United States - L2c2 | ecosystem: Environmental > Terrestrial > Soil > Riparian zone | place: USA: East River...
GATCACCTTTGCGACGCGTCGTGCACGGCGGCGGTCGAGTCCGCTGCCGACACCGTCGAAAAGGTGATCGACGAGGTCGCCGCGACCCGGATCACCGAGCGTGGTGCCACCCGCGGCGACGACCGGGTCAGCGAGGCGGCCATGGAAGACCGCAAGCGAGAGGGTTACTTCTGATGTCGGCGCCGACCATGCCTGCCTCCGAGCAGCGCGCGATGGACCTGCTGCGGTTCGCGACCGCGGGCAGCGTCGACGACGGCAAGTCGACGCTGATCGGCCGGCTGCTCTTCGACACCAAGTCGCTGTTCACCGACCAGCTCGCCGCCGTCGAGGCGGTCAGCGCGGCGCGCGGTGACGAATACACCAACCTGGCGCTGCTCACCGACGGCCTGCGGGCCGAGCGCGAGCAGGGCATCACGATCGACGTCGCCTACCGCTATTTCGCGACGCCACGGCGCAAGTTCATCATCGCCGACACCCCCGGGCACATCCAATACACCCGCAACATGGTGACCGGTGCGTCCACCGCCGACCTGGCGCTGATCCTGGTCGACGCCCGCAAGGGCCTGGTCGAGCAGTCCCGCCGGCACGCGTTCCTCTGCTCCCTGCTGCGCGTCCCGCACCTGGTCCTCTGCGTCAACAAGATGGACCTGGTCGACTGGTCGCAGGAGGTCTACGAGCAGATCGCCGACGAGTTCACCGCGTTCGCGGCCAAGCTCGAGGCGCCCGACCTGTCGGTGGTCCCGATCTCGGCGCTCAAGGGCGACAACATCGCGTCCCGATCCGAGAACATGCCCTGGTACGAGGGCCCGTCGCTGCTGCACCACCTGGAGCGCGTGCACATCGCCTCCGACCGCAACCTGGTCGACGTGCGCTTCCCGGTGCAATACGTGATCCGTCCACAGTCGACCACGGTGACCGACTACCGGGGCTACGCCGGCCAGGTCGCCTCGGGTGTGCTCAAGCCCGGCGACGAGGTGATGGTGCTGCCGTCCGGCCTCACCAGCCGGATCGCCTCGATCGACACAGCCGACGGCCCGGTCGCCGAGGCGTTCCCGCCGATGTCGGTGACCGTGCGCCTGGAAGACGAGATCGACATCTCCCGCGGCGACCTGATCTGCCGGCCCAACAACGCGCCCGCGGTCGCCCAGGACATCGAGGCGATGATCTGCTGGATGGACGAGAGCAAGCCGCTGCGGGTGGGCGGCAAATACGCGCTCAAGCACACCACGCGGTCGGTCCGCGCGGTCGTCCGCGACCTGCACTACCGGCTCGACGTCAACTCGCTGCACCGCGACGAGGAGGCGGCCGAGTTGCGGCTCAACGAGATCGGTCGGCTCAAGCTGCGGACCACCGCGCCGCTGCTCGCCGACGAATACCGCCGCAACCGCACGACGGGTGGCTTCATCCTGGTCGACGAAGCCACCAACCGCACCGTCGCCGCCGGCATGATCGTCGAAGCGAACTAGTTCTTCTGGGGCTTTGTCTCTTGCCCCACCGGGGCGCTGCCCCGGGCCCCGGCCGCCCCTACAGTGCAGCGGCTGGTGCCTCGGACATCGGATGCCTTGATCGTGTGCACCAGATCGGCACGATCCGAGGCTCCCGCCATGATCATGTGTGCTGTGTCTGCACGACACGCCGTGCTGATAGTCGATGAGCTGCACACGATCAAGCGGACCCTGCTCGTGGGTGTCGACCAGATGCACATGATCATGGACGGCGCGGCCCAGAGCCACCGGTCGAGACGGGGCAGTCCCCGCAAGGCGCTACCGGCGGCGGGTCACCGCGTAGGTGAGTCCTGCGCCGATGAGCAGCGGCGGGCCGTGGATGTTGCGCAGGGCGGTCAACGCGACGCCCACCACCAGCGCGCCGGCCCCGACGATCCGGCCGAGCGTGCGGTTGCCGCGGCCGGTCTCGCCGCCCGCGACCAACGCGACCTGCACGGCCACGCCGGCCGCGACGCCGATGTAGAGGGCCACCTCGGTCACGGTGCCGAGCAGCGCCACCGACCACCAGGCCACGCCGGCCGGCAGCCACAGGTGGCGGGGCCGCAGGCCCTCCCCGATGGCGTCCGGCCGCCAGGCGGCGCTCGCGCGCAGCGGCCGGGTCAAGAGCGCGACCGCCAGTGCGCCGGCCAGGCCGCAGATGGCGATGGAGTTGCCGCCGCCGGTCGGCTGCCAGGCCACGGCGATCGCTTCGGCCGCCAAGCCGCAGCCCAGGTAGCAGGTGGCCCACAGCCAGCGGCGCAGCACGAGTTCGGCGAGTGAGCCGACGAGCAGCAGGAAGAACAGGTTGGAGATGGTGCCGAACCACCCGCCGTCCTGCACCAGCAGCGAGGTGACCAGCCGCCACACCTCGCCGTCGCGGATCGCCGGCGTGCGCTGCAACGAGGTCAGCACTGACGGGTAGGCGAACTGCAGGAGGCTGGGCACCGCCGTGACCACGAACACGGCGATGGTGAGCGGATATTTCCGCAGCAGGGTCATTCGATCCGCTCCGCGCCGGCACCGGGCCGCGCGGCGAACCAGACCGGCGCGGTGAAGCTCCGCTCGGCATAGGCGGTGGCGACCGCGGCCGCCACCCGCTCGATCTCGGCCGCGTCGACCAGCGCGAGCACGCAGCCGCCGAACCCGCCACCGGTCATCCGGGCACCATAGGCCCCCGCGGCGAGCGCTGCCCCGACCGCGAGGTCGACCTCCGGCACGGTGATCTCGAAGTCGTCGCGCATCGAGGCGTGCGATGCCGTCAGCAGCGGGCCGATCTCGCGTACCCGGCCGGCGTGCAGCAGGGCGACCGTGTCGAGCACCCGCTGGTTCTCCGTCACCACGTGCCGGACCCGGCGGCCCATTACCTCGTCCGGCAGCGCGGCCAGCGCCGCGTCGAGGTCTTCGACGTCGCGCAGGGCGGGCACGCCGAGCAGGGCCGCCGCTTCCTCGCAGGCGCGGCGGCGGGAGGCGTACTCGCCGCCGGCGTGCCGGTGCGGTGCCCGGGTGTCGACGACCAGCACAGCCAGCCCGAAGGACGCGACGTCGAACGGGATCTGCTCGATCGCGAGCGTGCGGCAGTCGAGGAAGAGCGCGTGGCCGGCCTCGGCGCGGATCGACGCCGATTGGTCCATGATCCCGCACGGCATGCCGACGTAGTCGTTCTCCGCCCGCTGCGCCAGCCTCGGGCGTTCGGCCACCGGCACGGGCAGGTCGCCGAGGTCGACGAGGGCGGTCAGCACGGCGGACTCCAGCGCGGCCGACGATGAGAGCCCGGCGCCCGCCGGCACGTCGGAGGCCACGGCGAGGGAGGCGCCCGGCACGTCGTACCCCTTGACTCGCAAGGCCCACACCACGCCCGCGACATACCCGGCCCAGCCGTCAATTTTGCCCGGCTGGTCGGCCTGCGCCGCATCGAACTCGATCGTCTCGTCGCTCTGCTCCGACCACACCCGCCAACGCGGCTCTGGCAGCGGTGCGGCGGCCACCACGATCCGGTGCGGGAGCGCGAACGGCAGCACGAAACCGTCGTTGTAGTCGGTGTGCTCGCCGATGAGGTTGACCCGCCCCGGCGCGGCCCATAAACCGGCCGGTTCGGCACCGAAAGCGGAGGAAAAGCCCGCGGCAGCACGGGCGGTGACGTCGTTCATGGGCTGCATCCCATCACAACGGTTCGGCGCGAGGAGCGGGACGTGTCTACGATCGCTGCATGCAGGCAGGGCCCGCTGCTAGTCAACCCGGCACAGCCGGGCCCCGTCGGCGTTTTCCGGCGGGGCGTCTCCAGCGCAATCCAGGTCCGGTCGCCCGGCGCCTCGCCCGTCTCGTGGTGCGTACCGCCGACGGGCTGACCGCGGCGCTCGGCGCCGACCCGTCGTCCGGGCGCGAGCAGATCAGCGAGGCTGACCTGCGCGAACTGGTCGCCGCCAACACCCGCCTCGACCCGGTCGAACGCCGGATCATCGACGAGGTGCTGGTCGCCCGCGACACCATGGTCCGCGAGGTGATGCGGCCGCGCACCGAGGTGATTTTCCTGTCCGCGGGACTCACCCTGGCGGATGCCGCCCATCGGGTACGCGAACAGACACACACCCGATATCCCGTGATCGACGGCACTCACGACGACGTCGTCGGTTTCGTGCACCTGCGCGACCTGTTGATCCGCCCGGAGGGCGACGGCCGGGTGACGATCGGTGACCTGACCCGCGAGGTCAAGCGGATTCCGGCCAGCAAGCGGGTGCTGGTCGCGCTCAGCGAGATGCGCCGCGAGCGGCACCACTTGGCCGTGGTGATCGACGAATACGGCGGCACCGCCGGGATCGTGACGCTCGAAGACCTGATCGAGGAAGTGGTCGGCGAGATCCACGACGAGTACGACATCGAGCCCGACCTGGTGCCCGGCCGCCAGACCGACCTCGACGGCCGGCTCAACCTGGCCGACTTCGCCGAGCGCGCCGGTTTCGACCTGCCGCCCGGCCCCTACGAGACGGTCGGTGGCTACGTGATGGCGCGGCTGGGCCGGGTGCCCCGGGTCGGCGACGAGGCGCCGGTGCCGGCCACCGCGGAAGGTGCCGAGGGCTGGGTGCTGCGGGTGCTGGAGTTGGACGGTCGCCGGGTCGCCCGGGTGGCCATCCGCATGGTCGAGCCGCCGCCCCCGCCGGCCGAGCCCGCCCAGGTGATCGCGACCATCCCGATGCCGATGCTGCCGCCCCGGCGCGAGCCGGCACCCGAGGCGGCCACCGCGCGCGACTAGTGAACTTGCAGCTTCTGCCAGGTGGAGCCGTCGGCGGAGAACGCCATCCAGGTGTCGTCGAACAGGCGGTAGGCCACGTAGCCGGCGTAGGTGCGGCGGATGAACCCGACCGCCGGCAGGCCAACCACCGGGGTGAAGCTGGCTCCGCCATCGTCGCTCACCCACCACGAACTGGGTGCACCACCCTGCTCCACGAGCAGCAGCCGCCCATCGAGCAGCGGCACCGGGTCGCCGGAGACCACCGCCGGCGCCTTGTGGTCGGCCGCCGCCCCCGCCAGGTCGTTGGCGGTGAAGTGGCCGCCGCGGTCGGTGGAGTGGTAGACCGCGCGCAGCTCACCGTTCTCGCCCCGGGCCACGGCGTATACCTCGGTGCCGAGCGTGCCGATGGTGACCGTGTCGACCTCGCCGGCCGGCGCGGCTAGCGACGTCGTGGACCAGTGCCGGCCGGAGTCGCGGCTCACCGCCACCGCGGGTCGGCCGTCGGCCACGCCGCCGATCCACCAGGCGCCGTCGGCCGCCGGAGGCGGAAGTGCCGACCGGATGGTGAGCTGTGGCTGCTCGGCCAGCGGCCCGAGCGGTCCCTGGTCCGGGCTCACGACGGTCACGGCGCCGGTAACCGGGTCGTAGCGGAGCAGTTCGCCCGGCCCGATCGCGGCGCGGGTGGTTGCCGCCGGCGGTGTGACCATCGTCCAGCTTGTCCCGTCGACCGACGACCAATAGGAGCGGTCTCCGATGATCAGCCAGCGGCCGCCCGGGAACGCGATCAGATCGGTCAGCCCGCCGCCGACCGGTGACGGTGCCCCGGGACCCCAGGTAAGTCCGCCGTCGTCGGTGCGGCCGAGCGGCGGGCAGTCCTGGGCGCAGGCAGTCGCGGCCAGGCCATGGGTCCGGTCGGTGAACTCCACGTCGGCCGGCTCGCCGCCGAGGACGTAGACGGGTTGGGGCAGTAGCCCGACGATCTTGATGCCGCCAGCCTCGTAGACCGGCGTGATCGCGGGCGGGCCGGTGGCGGTCACGTCAGGCGTCCCGTCGTGTTGCCAGGGCCGGGCGCCGATGCCGATGACGCCGAGCAGGGCGAGCACCGTGGCGCCGGCGGCCGCGGCGCGACGGCGGCGGATGCGGCGCGCGCGCCGGCGGACGTCGGTGAGCGGTGGCTGCTCGATCTGGTCGAGCAGGGCGGCGCGGGACCGGGCGAGCCGGTTGTCAAGATCGGGCACGGGTCACCTCCGTCCGGTAGCCGTCGAGCTGGCCGGCGAGCGCCGCGCGGGCCCGGGACAGCCGCGACTTGACCGTGCCGGCGGGCACGCCGAGCAGCGCGGCGATCTCGTCGACCGGCAGATCGGCGTAGTAGTGCAGGACGACCACCTCGCGGAACCCGGCCGGCAGCGCGGCGAGCGCCTGGCGCAGGTCGGTGCGCTCGGGCCCGGGCGCCGGCGCGACGGTCTGCGCCACCGGTCGGTCCCGCAGCATGATCGTGTCGAGCAGCTTGCGGCGCCGCCAGCGCCGGCGGACGACGTTGACGGCGACCGTGCGCAGCCACGCCTCCGGGTTGTCCACGTCGGCGAGGCCCCGCGGCCGGGCGATGGCCCGGGCGAACGCCTCCTGCACCACGTCTTGCGCCTCCGTCAGATCGCTGGTGAACGCGTAAACCTGCGCGACCAGCCGGCGATAACAGGCGTGGTAGAGCTCTTCCATCGCCTGGCCGCTCCTGCCCCGGTCGTCCGCCAATCGCCGTCCCTCCGCTACTGGCCACACCGTACGAGTTCCGAGGGGCTGATGGGGTTCCCGGCAGTGTCTACTGAGCGTCCTCGGCCATCACGAGGCCGCGCCTCGCGATGCCCTGCGGTCATGCTGGCAGAATTGCCGGCATGTCCGACGCTCCCACTGCCCGGCCCCGGGTGCTCTCCGGCATCCAGCCGACCGCCGACTCCTTCCACATGGGCAACTACCTGGGAGCGGTGCGCCAGTGGGTGGCGCTGCAGGACACCCACGACGCCTTCTACTGCGTGGTCGACCTGCACGCGATCACCGCCGGCCACGACCCGGCGCTGCTCCGCGCGCGCAGCCGGGTCTCCGCCGCGCAGCTCCTCGCGCTCGGTCTCGAACCGGAGCGGTGCACCCTCTTCGTGCAGTCGCAGGTGCCCGAGCACCCGATGCTGTCCTGGGTGCTGAGCTGCATCACCGGCTTCGGCGAGGCCAGCCGGATGGTCCAGTTCAAGGACAAGTCGGCCAAGCAGGGCGCCGACCGCGCGAGCGTCGGCCTGTTCACCTACCCGATCCTGCAGGCGGCCGACATCCTGCTCTACCAGGCCGACGCGGTGCCGGTGGGTGAAGACCAGCGCCAGCACCTGGAGCTGACCCGCGACCTGGCCGGCCGGTTCAACACCCAGTTCGGCAAGACCTTCACGCTGCCCGCGCCGTTCATCGTGCGGGACACAGCGAAGATCACCGACCTGCAGGAGCCGACCGCCAAGATGTCGAAGTCGTCATCGTCGCCGGCCGGCATCATCGAGTTGCTCGACGACCCGGCGAAGTCGGCGAAGAAGATCCGCTCCGCGGTCACGGACACCGGTCGCGAGATCATCTACGACCCGGCCAACAAGCCCGGCGTCTCCAACCTGCTGACGATCTACTCGGTGCTCGGCGGCCGACCGATCGACGAACTTGTCCTGGCGTACGAGGGCAAGGGCTACGGCGACCTCAAGAAGGATCTCGCCGAGGTAGTGGCCGAGTTCGTCAAGCCGATCCAGGAGCGCACCAAGGCCTATCTGGACGATCCGGCCCAGCTCGACAAGCTGCTCGCGATGGGTGCCGACAAGGCACGCGCGGTGGCGTCGCCGACGCTGGCCGCGGTCTACGAGCGGGTGGGCTTCTTCCCCAGTCGCGGCGCCTGAGACACCGGCCGCGCGGGTCCGCGTAGATCCGCAAGAATGTCCCGTGTGAACGTCTTCGCGCGTCTCGAGGCCGGCATCAACCGGTCCATCGACCGCGCGCGCGTTCGCTCGGCCGCGTTCAACCATTTCTGGCTGACCGCCGACCGGTTCGGCTACGTGCTGGGTGGCCGGCTGGCCGCGGCGATCGCCTACTACGGCTTCTTCGCGATCTTCGCGTTCGCCCTGGTCGGCTACGCCGTCTTCGGCTTCGTGCTGAGCAGCAACGACATCAACCGGGCCGTCGTCACCTTCCTCGCCGACAACCTGCCGTTCCTCGACATCAAGAGCGTCGAAGACGCGGTCAACGGTGTGCAGACCACCGGCCGCCCGATCGGCATCGTCGGCCTCATCGGCCTGGTGTTCACCGGCATCGGCTGGATCGAGGCGCTCCGCTCGTCACAGCGCGCCGTGCACGGCTTCAAGCAGCAGCCCGGCAACCTGGTCGTGCGCCGGATCATCGACCTCGGCGTGCTGCTGCTGGTCTTCATCATGTTGATCGTCTCGGTCGGCGCCGTCGACGGGCTCAGGACCCTGCTTACCTGGGCTCTCGGTAGCGGCGGCCGCTGGCTGATGGTGCTCACCTACGTGCTCACCGTGCTGGTCAACCTGGTGATCGGCTTCGCGCTGCTGTGCGCGATCCCACGGATCCGGATGAGCCCGCGCCGGCTGGTGCTGCCGATGGTGATGGTCAGTGGCGGCCTGACCGTGCTCAACTCGGTGGGGCGGCTCTACGTCGACTGGGTCCGCACCAACGCGGCGTACGCCCTGATCGGTCCGATCGGTCTGCTGATCTATCTCTACCTGTTCAACCAGGTGTTGATCTGGGCGGCCGCGGCGGCCGCCACCGACACACACGGCACGGTGCGCGATCTGAGCGCCGACCGGGAGAACGTGCCGCCGCCGCACACCACCTCGCCGGTCGATCATGACGAAGATGACCCGCCGAACGGGCACCAGGGGCCGTCCGGCGGCGCATGATGGTCGAATGGGTGCACTGGTGACCTTGCGGCTGCCCGACGACTCGCCGCTCCATGAGCTGCCGTGGATCATCACGTTCGGCCCGCTGGCCGACGACGAAGACTGGGAGCCCATCGTGAGCGGGCCCTACGAGCGCCCGCACGCGCTCGCGCTGGCCCAGTCGGTGGTCGCCGACGAGGAGCTGATGGCCGTCGTCGAGCCGTTGATGCCGCACATCTCCGACGACGAGATCCGCGGCGAGGTCGAGGCGGCCCGGATCGCCGCCCTGCACGAGGAGCGCCCATCCGACGGCTCCCTCGACGACCTCGACCTGGAAGACGCCGACCTTGACGGCGAGACGGGCAACGAAGGCGAGGGCCTCGACTACGACGGGCACGGCCTGCCGCCGCCGAGCCCCGACCAGGTGATGGCCGGCTGGGGCCGGATCGCGGCCAAGCTCACGGCGCCCAGGGCCGACAACCCCTGAAGCTGGTGGTGCCCCGGCGGACCGGAGTCGACGCCGGGGTCACCTTACCCACCACACCCCCACCACAGGGGCCTCGCGGGTAATGGGTTACCCCAACCGCACCGGTTTCAACCAGGCCGCCGCGTCGACCGGCAGAAAATCTCCGTCGAGCGGTGCGGTGGTCAGGATCGGCGCGCCGTAGCGGGAAACGTCGATCGGCTCGCTGCCCAGGTTGACGACGCAGCTCAGCTCGCCGCGGCGGAACGCGAGCACACCCGGCTCGGCCTGTAGCCAGGTCAGCTCGCCGCCGCCCAGCGCCGCCTCAGCGCGGCGCAGCCGCAGGGCCGCCCGGTAGAGCTCCAGCGTCGAGTCGCCGGCAGCGTCCTGGGCGGCCACCGTGCGCCCGGCCCAGCCGGCGGGCGCCGGCAGCCAGGTCGGCGCGCTGCCGTCCGGACCGAACCCGTAGGGCGGCGCGTCGCCGGCCCAGGGCAGCGGCACCCGGCAGCCGTCGCGGCTCTCGCCCGTGCGCCGGAACGCCGGGTCCTGCCGCAGCTCGTCAGGGATGTCGAGGACCTCTTCGAGGCCGAGTTCCTCGCCCTGGTAGAGGTAGGCCACACCGGGGAGCGCGAGCATCATCAGCGCCGCGGCCCGGCCCCGGCGCAGGCCGACCTCGCCGCCGCCGTACCGGGTGACGTGTCGCTGCTTGTCGTGGTTGGACAGCACCCAGGTGGTGGGCGCACCGACCAGTGTGGCCTCGGCGAGCGCGGTGTCGATCACCTTGCGGAACGAGTCGACGGTCCAGGTCGCGTGCAGGAAGTCGAAGTTGAAGACCTGGTGCAACTCGTCGGGGCCGACGTAGCGGGCCAGCCGTTCGGGCGTGGACGCCCAGGCCTCGGCGACCGCCATCCGCCCACCCGGGTAGCTGTCCAGGATCCGGCGCCAGGACCGGTAGATCTCGTGTACGCCGTCCTGGTCGAAGTAGGGCAGCGCGGTGCCCTCGAGCAGCCGGCTCTGCCGCTGGTTGCGGCCGGTCTTGCTGCTGTAGCCCACGTCGGGCAGCCCCGGCGCCTTCACGTTGCCGTGCGCGACGTCGACCCGGAAGCCGTCGACGCCACGGTCGAGCCAGAACCGCAGGATGTCTTCGAACTCGGTCCGCACCTCGAGCAGCTCCCAGTTCAGGTCGGGCTGCTCGGAGTCGAAGATGTGCAGGTACCACTGGCCGTCCGGAACCCGGGTCCAGGCGTCGCCGCCGAAGATCGACTCCCAGTCGTTCGGCGGCTCGGCGCCGTCCGGGCCGCGGCCGTCGCGGAACATGTAGCGCTCCCGCTCGGGCGATCCCGGCGGTGCGGCGAGCGCGGCCTGGAACCAGCGGTGCGCGCTGGAGGTGTGGTTGGGCACCACGTCGACGATCACCCGCAGGCCGAGCGCGTGCGCGTCGGTCGTCATCGCGTCGAAGTCGGCGAGGTCGCCGAACATCGGGTCGACGGTGCGGTAGTCGGTGACGTCGTAGCCGCCGTCGATCATCGGCGAACGGTAGAACGGCGTCAGCCAGATCGCGTCGACGCCGAGGTCACGCAGATAGGGCAGGCGGTTGCGGAGACCGGCTAGATCGCCGATGCCGTCACCGTTGGAGTCGGCGAAACTGCGCACGTAGACCTGGTAGATGACCGCGTCCCGCCACCAGCCAGCGTCTGCTTCATCCGCATTGGTTGCGAATTGCCCCTGTTCCATTGGCACCGAAGAAGCATGCCGGAAACAACCCCGACGTTGCAAGGACCCGACAGGGCTTGCGCAAGCTTCGCAAGGAGCGCTTTCAGTGCGTCCTGGCGGTCCCGGTCGACGAACGGACGACCAGCTCCGGACGGAACAGATATTCCGAATGTGGCGCGGCGTGCCCTTCGATCTCGTCGACCAGCGCCCGCACCGCCGCGACCGCCATCGCCTCGACCGGCTGCCGGACCGTGGTCAGTGGCGGGTCGGTGAACGCCATCAGCGGCGAACCGTCGTAGCCGACCACCGACACGTCGTCGGGCACCCGCAGCCCGCGGCGCCGGACGCAGCGGATCGCGCCGAGCGCCATCATGTCGGAGCCGCAGACGATGCCGGTCACCTCGGCGTCGAGCAGCCGGTGGGTGGCAGCCTCGCCGCCCTCGACGCCGAAGAGCGACAGCGAGATCAGCCCGTCCAACTCGGCGTCGGAGAGGCCGACCTGTGCCCGCATCGCGGCCCGGTAGCCAGCGATCTTGCGGCGCACCGGCAGGAATCTGTCGGGCCCGCTGATCAGGCCGATCCGGCGGTGCCCGAGCGCGGCCAGGTAGGCGACCGCCAACTCGGCGGCGGCCTGCTCGTCGGGGGAGACGAAGGGCGCGGCCAAACCCGGCACGTAGCCGTTGACCAGCACGATCGGCAGCTCCCGGGCGACCAGCCGGCGGTAGCGCTCGTGGTCGCCGGTCGCGTCGGCGTGCAGGCCGGAGACGAACACGATGCCGTTGACCTGGCGGTCGAGCAGGATCTCGACGTATTCGTCTTCGGTCGCCCCGCCGGGCGTCTGGGTGCACAGCACCAGCGTGTAGCCGCGCTGCGCCAGGGCCGACTCGATGGTCTGGGCGAACTCCGGGAAGATCGGGTTGTTGAGCTCCGGCACCACCAGCCCGACCAGGCCCGCGCTGCGTCTGCGCAGCCGGGCGGGGCGCTCCAGGCCGAGCGCGTCGAGGGCCGCGAGGACGGCTTCCCGGGTGTCCGGGGACACTCCCGGCTTGTCGTTGAGCACCCGGGAGACAGTCGCCTCGCTGACCCGCGCCCGGAGCGCGATGTCGGACAGGCGGGCACGCATGGCTGAACAGTATTCGGTCAGGAAGTGAGGGCACGTAACCCGGCGAGGTAGGTCTTCGGGTCGGGGCCGGCTGACAGGATCCGCTGCAGCGCGTAGCCGGGGACCATGCCGAACAGCACGGCGCCGACCGCCTCGACGTCGGCGTCGGCCGGCAGCTTGCCGGCGTCGCGGGCGCGGCTGGCCAGCAGCGTGAAATGGCCGCGCATCCGGCTGTAGGCGTCGGAGACGAACGCCGCCAGCGCGGGGTCGCGCATCGCCTCGGCCCAGACCTGCAGGGCGATCCGGAACAGGCCGTCGGGGCCGGTCTGCCGCTCGACGAACTCGATCGCCCGCTCGGCCGCCTCGGTGGGTGACAGCGCCGGCTCGTGCTCGGCGAGTTCCTCGAACATCGCGGACGCGGCGCCGACCACCGACTCGGCGATCGAGGTGATCAGGTCGTTCTTGCTCTTGAAGTAGCGGTAGACCGCGCCGACCGAGAGGCCGGCCTCGGCGATCACGTCCTGCATCGACGTGTTGTGGAAGCCGTCGCGGGTGAAGCAACGCTGCGCGGCGTCGAGGATCTGCTGGCGACGGGCGGCGAGGTGGGCTTCGGAGACGCGTGGCATGGGCCTCATCCTAAAACGAACGCTCGTTCTTGACTACCGCCGGCGATCGATGGGATGCTCGGGTCACTGAAGAAGAACGAGCATTCGTTTTAAGGAGATGGTCATGCCTCGCCAGGGTCGCCCACCGCTCCTGATCGCCGTCCTCATCGGGATCGGCATCGTGGTCGCGCAGGCTCTGCTCGTCCCGCTCTTCGCGGCACCCGCCGCCAACCTCGGCCCGCGCGACCTGCCGGTCGTGGTCGCCGGGCCGGCACCCGCCGCCGACGCACTGGTGGCACAGCTTCCGGCCGGCAATTTCGAGGTCACCCGCGCGCCGGACGCGGCCGCCGCCGACGCGCTGCTGCGCGACCACGAGGCCTACGCGGCGTTCGTCATCGGCCCGACCGGCCCCGCCGTGCACACCGCGAGCGGCGCCAGCCCCACCGTCGCCCAACTCGTCGGCCAGGCCGCGGCCTCGATGAACGCGCCGGTCACCGACGTCGCACCCGGCTCGCCGGACGACCCGCGGGGCGCCGGCTTCGCGTCCGGCTTCCTCCCGCTCGCCCTCACCGCGCTGGCCGCCGGCGCCGCGCTCGCCCTGTTGGTCCGCGGCCACTGGGCCCGGTTCACCGGCGTGCTCGTCTTCGGCGTGCTGTCCGGCGCGGTCGGCCCGTTGGTGCTCCAGCAGTGGCTCGGCGTGCTGACCGGCGACTATCTGCTCAACGCGGCCGCCATCGGGCTGTTCGCGACCGCCGTCGCCGGCACCGTGTGCGGGCTCGGTGCGATCGCCGGGAGGCCGGGCATCGGGCTCGCGGTGCTCACCGTGTTCCTCGTCGGCAACCCGCTGTCGGCGGTCAGCGCGGCACCCGAGTTGCTGCCCCAGCCGTGGGGCACGGTCGGCCAGTTCCTGCCGATCGGGGCCGGCGGCTCGCTGCTGCGGTCGACGGCGTTCTTCGATGGCGCCGGCGGCGCGGGTCCGGCCTGGGTGCTCGCCGGCTACGCCGTCGCCGGCCTGCTGCTGGCTGTGGCCGGTGCCGTCCGCACCCGCCGCGAGCCGCCGGTTGCCGAGCCGGCGGAACGCGTGCCGGCTGCGGTCTGAGCGACATCGGTTAAGAAGGGCCCCTTCCTATGCGGAAACCGCTAGGAAGGGGCCCTTCCTTACTCGCAGGGCGATTTCGCGTACGCCATAGTCACGCCCTCATAACGGCCATCCAACAGTCGAGTCTGGATTTTCGTTCCGCGCGGTAGCTGGGCGTACGCTCCCGAGAAACGTGAACTCACCGCGTATCCCTGCGGTGTGTAATGGGAAGGGAGACCGTCTTGCGCTCTGTGCGTGGGATGCGGATCGTCTCGATACTTGCGGTGGGTGGCCTTATGGCGGGCCTTGCCGCGTGTGGTGACGCTCCGGAAAGCAGCAGCGGCACCGGTGACAGCAGTGCCGCCCCCGCCGCTGGCACCTATAAGTCGTGCATGGTCACCGACATCGGGGGCATCGACGACCGGTCGTTCAACGCATCGGCGTGGAAGGGCCTCCAGGACGCCAAGGCGGACAGCGACAAGCTGGCCACGCCCAAGAACGTCTCGTCCAAGGCCGAGGCCGACTACGTGCCCAACCTGACGCAGTTCGCGCAGCAGGACTGCAACTTCGTCCTGGCGGTCGGCGGTCTGATGGGCGACGCGACCAAGCAGGTCGCGGCGGCCAACGCCACCAAGCAGTTCGCGATCGTCGACGCGGCGATCCCGGGCGCGACCAACGTCTACCCGATGCAGTTCGACACCGCGCAGGCCGCGTTCCTCGCCGGCTACCTGTCCGCGGGTTACTCGAAGAGCAAGAAGGTGGCCACCTACGGCGGCCTCAAGATTCCCCCGGTCACGATCTTCATGGACGGGTTCGCCGACGGCGTTGCCTACTGGAACCAGCAGAAGAACGACAAGGTCCAGGTGCTCGGCTGGGACAAGGCCAAGCAGAACGGCTCGTTCGCCGAGAGCTTCACCGACCAGGGCAAGGGCAAGGTGCTTTCGGACGGTTTCGTGGCGCAGGGCGCTGACGTGATCATGCCGGTCGCCGGCGGCACGGGCCTTGGCACCGCGGCCAACGCGGGCGACAAATACTCGGTCGTCTGGGTCGACGTCGACGGTTGCGAGAGCGCGCAGCAGTACTGCTCCTCGTTCCTCACCACCGTCGTCAAGAACATCCCCGAGGCGGTCAAGGAGGCGGCGGTCAAGGGTGCTGACAGCACCGCCATGCTGACCGGCTCCTACCTGGGCACGCTGGAGAACAACGGTGTCTCCATCGCGCCCTACCACGACTTCGACAGCAAGGTGAGCCCCGAGCTCAAGACCGAGGTCGACAAGCTGAAGGCCGACATCATCGCGGGCACCGTCAAGGTGACCTCACCGGCCCAGCCGAAGTGAGCTGAATCCCGGCCGAACAGCCGGTCCCACTCCGGTGGGACCGGCTGTTCCCTGGCCGGGCCCGATCGTGAACAATTCTCCGCACCACACCGTCTGAAGGAGGTCACGCTGAGACTCGAACTGCGCGGCATCACTAAGCGCTTCGGCGACCTCGTGGCCAACGACGACATAAGCCTCACCGTCGAGTCCGGCGAGATCCATGCCCTGCTCGGCGAGAACGGCGCCGGCAAGTCGACCCTGATGAACGTCCTCTACGGGCTGCTGCAGCCCGACGAGGGGGAGATCCTGGTCGACGACAAGCCGGTGCAGATCCGCGGTCCGCGCGACGCGATCGCGGCCGGCATCGGCATGGTGCACCAGCACTTCATGCTCGTGCCGGTGTTCACCGTCGCCGAAAACGTGATGCTCGGCGCTGAGCAGACCACCGGCGGGCCGATCGGCTTCCTCGACCGGCGGCGCGCCCGCAAGCTGGTCCGCGAGGTCTCCGACCGCTACCGGCTCGCTGTCGACCCCGACCGCACGGTCGAAGACCTGCCGGTCGGCGTGCAGCAGCGGGTCGAGATCGTCAAGGCGCTGACCCGCGACGTCGACCTGCTGATCCTCGACGAGCCGACCGCCGTGCTGACCCCGCAGGAAACCCAGGACCTGCTCGAGGTCATGCGCACGCTCAAGGCCGCCGGCAAGTCGATCGTCTTCATCACACACAAACTCAAAGAGGTCCAGGCGATCGCCGACCGGATCACCGTGATCCGCCGCGGCCGCACCGTGGGCACCGCCGCCCCCGACACCAGCGAAGAGGAACTCGCGTCGCTGATGGTCGGCCGGTCGGTGCTGCTCCGGGTCGACAAGGGCGCCGCCGACCCTGGCCCCGCCGTGCTCGAGGTTGCCGGCCTCGCCGTCAACGACGACCGCGGCCACCGCGCCGTCGACGGCGTCGACCTGACCGTGCACGCCGGCGAGGTGCTCGGCGTCGCGGGCGTCCAGGGCAACGGCCAGACCGAGCTGATCGAGGCGATCATGGGCCTGCGCCCGGTGGTCGCCGGCAACACCGCGATCGAGGGCCGGCCGACGCTGGGGCTCTCGACCCGCGACATCCTGCGCGAAGGCGTCGGCTACGTCCCTGAGGACCGCAGCGTCGACGGCCTGATCAAGGACTTCACCGTCGCGGAAAACCTGGTGCTCGACATGTACAACACCGAGCCCTACGGCACCCGATGGGTGATCCGACCGGACGCGATCGCCAAGTCGGCCCGCGAGCGGGTCGAGCAGTTCGACGTGCGCACGGACGCGTCCGGTGACGCGCCGGTCGGCACGCTGTCCGGCGGCAACCAGCAGAAGGTGATCGTCGCCCGGGAGTTCTCCCGGCCGCTCAAGCTCTTCATCGCCGCCCAGCCGACCCGCGGCGTCGACGTCGGGTCGATCGAGTTCATCCACCGCCAGATCGTCCGCGAGCGCAGCGAGGGCACAGCCGTGCTGCTGGTCTCCAGCGAGCTCGACGAGGTTCTCGCCCTCTCCGATCGGATCGCGGTGATGTACCGGGGCCGGGTGATCGCCGTGGTGTCGCCGGACACGCCACGCGAGGAGATCGGTCTGCTGATGGCAGGCGTCGCGACGGAAGGCGCCGGCTTGAAGGACGGGCACACCGATGACTGAGCAGACGACGGCCACCGCGGAGGACCTCGCCGCGGCCGGTGCCGACCAGCTCCCGCCGCCGAAGACGTTCGCCGGGCGTTACCTGCGGGCGATGTGGACCGCCAACACGGTCACGGTGACCGTGCTCGCCGTGCTGTTGGCGCTGATCATCGGCGGCATCCTGATCGCGATCTCCGACGAGAGCGTGCGGGCCAGCTTCTCCTACTTCTTCAGCCGCCCCTCCGACTTCTTCAGCCTGTCCTGGGACAAGGTCAGCGACGCGTACGCCCAGCTGTTCAGGGGTTCGGTCGTCGACCCGGCGGCGGTGCAGGCGGCGGCCAACGGCTCGGGCACCTGGGAGCGGGTGTTCTTCCCGATCTCGGAGACGCTGACCTACGCGGCGCCGCTGGCCCTGACCGGTCTGGCGTTCGCGCTGGCCTTCCGCGGCGGCCTGTTCAACATCGGCGTGCAGGGCCAGGCCATCATGGGCGCGGTCGGCGCCGCCCTCGCCGGCTTCCTGCTGCCGCTGCCGGTGGGCATCCACCTGGTCGTCGCGCTGGTGTTCGGCGCAGCGTTCGGTGGCGCCTACGGCTTCGTGCCCGGCTTCCTCAAGGCCCGCACCGGCGCGCACGAGGTCATCACGACCATCATGCTCAACTACGTCGCGCTGTTCTTCCTCGGCTGGCTGATCATCCAGAAGGGCATCCAGGACCCGGAGCGCAGCGACGCGATCAGCAAGCCGGTCGACGACTCGGCCCAGCTGACCCACCTGCTCGGCTTCCTCGGCCCCAGCCTGCGGGTCAACCTCGGCATCGTGGTCGCGGTGCTGGTGGTCGCCGCGGTCGCCTGGTTGCTGCGCCGCTCGACGTTCGGCTTCGAGCTGCGCGCGGTCGGCCTCAACCCGGAGGCGTCGCGCACCGCCGGCATCGGCGTCGGCTCGACCTACGTCCTGGTGATGACCGCCGCCGGCGCGCTCGCCGGCCTCGGTGGCGCGACCATCGTGATGGGCACCGCGGTCAGCCTGACCGGCGCGGTGATCGGCAGCGTCGGCTTCGACGGCCTGCTGGTCGGCCTGCTCGGCCGGGCCAAGCCGTGGGGTGTGCTGCTCGCGGCGCTGCTGTTCGGAGCGCTCCAGGCCGGCGGCAACCGCATGCAGTCCTTCTCCGGGATCTCGCTCGAGCTGGTGGGCGTCATCCAGGCGCTGATAGTGATCTTCGTCGCCGCGCCCGCGCTGGTGAAGACCGTGTTCCGGCTCCGGCCGGCCAAGGTCAGCGGGCTCGGGACCGGCATGTCCAAGGGATGGTGAGACCGTGACGGCCAGCACCGTCGACACGGCCCAGGTGGTCGTCGAACCGGTCCGCTACTGGACCCGCCAGCGCAAGGTCGGCGTGGGCCTCGCGGCCGCCGGCGTCCTCGCCGCCGTGCTCTTCGGCGCGCTCGCCACCGCGCAGAAGGCCGAGTTCACCCTCGCCGAGACGATCAGCGGCAGCGCGATCGGGATCAACGGCACGGTCGGCGCGGTCGTGTTCGGCGCGCTCGCCGCCCTCGCCGGCGGCGCGATGCTGGTCACCGCGCGCCGCGCGTTCGGCTGGCTGCTCGGCCTCGGCATCGTCGCCGCGCTGATCTCCTTCCTCTGCTGGCAGCTCTCCCAGGCGCCGGACAACCTCAACACCATCCCGCTGGGCAGCGTCGCGCACAGTTCGGTGACGCTAGCCCTGCCGCTGATCCTGGGCGCGCTGGCCGGCGTGCTCTGCGAGCGGTCCGCGGTGATCAACGTGGCCATCGAGGGTCAGTTCCTGATGGGCGCGTTCGCCGCGGCGATGTTCGCGACCTTGGCCGGCAGCGTCTGGATCGGCATCCTGGCGGCCGGCGTCGGCGGCCTGATCATCGGGCTGTTGCTCGCCGTGCTGGCGATCCGCTTCCTGGTCGACCAGGTGGTGCTCGGCGTCGTGCTCAACGTGTTCGCGCTGGGCCTGACCGGCTTCCTCTACGAGCAACTGATGGCCAAGGACCAGTCGCGCTTCAACCAGCCGACGTTCGTGCCGGAGTGGGACATCCCCGGCCTGTCCAAGATCCCGTTGCTCGGCCCGGCGCTGTTCAAGGGCAACATTTTCCTCTACGGCGCGATCGCGCTGGTGATCCTGATCCACGTCGGGCTGTTCTACACCCGCTGGGGCCTGCGCACCCGCGCGGTCGGCGAGCACCCGGCGGCAGCCGACACCGTCGGCGTGAAGGTGCTCGCCCTGCGCTACCGCAACGTGCTGGTCGGCGGCGTGGTGGCCGGCTTCGGCGGTGCCTACTTCACGCTGCTGTCGACCACCAACTTCAACAAGAACATGACGTCCGGCCTCGGCTTCGTGGCGCTGGCCGCGCTGATCTTCGGCCGGTGGAGCCCGATCGGCTCGATGCTGGCGGCGCTGTTCTTCGGCTTCTGCAGCGCGCTGGCGGTGAGCCTCAGCTCGATCAACAGCCCGATCCCGAGCGGGTTCCTCAACATGCTGCCCTACATCGCCACGATCGTCGCGGTCGCCGGTCTGGTCGGCCGGGTGCGCGCGCCCGCCGCGGACGGAACGCCCTATATCAAGGGTTAGGGTCTGTTCATGGAGATCGACTGGGTGGCGCTACGGGCGGCCGCCGTCGAGGCGATGGGCCACGCGTACGCGCCGTACTCGGACTTTCCGGTAGGCGTCGCGGGGCTCGTCGACGACGGGCGGCTCGTGGTCGGCTGCAACGTGGAGAACGCGTCCTACGGGGTGACCCTGTGCGCCGAGTGCGGCATGGTCTCGGCCCTGCACGCCTCGGGCGGCGGCCGGCTGGTCGCGGTCTCCTGCGTCGACGGCGCCGGCCAGCCGCTGATGCCGTGCGGCCGCTGCCGCCAACTCCTCTTCGAGCACGGCGGCCCGGAGTGCCTGGTCGAGGCGGTGCCCGAGCCGCTGCGGGTCGGTGACCTGCTGCCGCACGCGTTCGGCCCGGCCAACCTCGACCGGGGCCGCGGCGCGATCCCGGAGGTGCCCGAGCGGCTGGCCCGCTGGCGCGGCCGGGGCACGGTCTTCGTGCACACCGACAGCGCCGGCGGCGCGCTGGTCTGGACCGGCTACTGGGAGCGCTCGTCCGGTGAGGGCGAGGAGAGGGGCATCCTCGAAGAGGCGCCCACCTGGCACGACCCGGCCCAGGGGATCGAGTGGGCGCGGGCCCGCACCGCGCGCATCGTGGTCGTCGACGAGGCCGGCGAGACCTGGTGGGCCGGCGAGGGCCAGGCGCCCGCCGAGATCGGAAAGCGGTGGGAAGCGTGAGCGAGCGAACCATTTGGCTCAGTACCCCGGGCGAACGCCCGACCGCGCGAAGCGTGGTCGGGGGATGACTTTCGCGGCGGTCGACGTCATCCGCACCAAGCGCGACGGCGGCGTGCTCTCCGACGCCGCGATCGACTGGGTGGTCGACGCCTACACCAAGGGCGTGGTCGCCGACGAGCAGATGTCGGCGCTGGCGATGGCGATCCTGTTGCGCGGCATGACACCGGCCGAGATCGCCCGATGGACCGCCGCGATGATCGCGAGCGGCGAACGGCTCGACCTTTCCGCGGTCGACCGGCCGACCGCCGACAAGCACAGCACCGGTGGCGTCGGCGACAAGATCACGCTGCCGTTGACCCCGCTGGTCGCCGCCTGCGGCGTCGCGGTGCCGCAGCTCTCCGGGCGCGGCCTCGGGCACACCGGCGGCACGCTCGACAAGCTGGAGTCGATCCCGGGCTGGCGGGCGCGCCTCGACAACGCCGAGTTCATCGCCCAGCTCCGCGATGTCGGCGCGGTCATCTGCGCCGCGGGCGACGGGCTCGCGCCGGCCGACCGCAAGCTCTACGCGCTGCGCGACGTCACCGGCACGGTCGAGGCGATCCCGCTGATCGCCAGCTCGATCATGAGCAAGAAGATCGCCGAGGGCACCGGCGCGCTGGTGCTCGACGTGAAGGTCGGCTCCGGCGCGTTCATGAAGTCGCTCGCCGACGCGCGCGAGCTCGCCCGCACGATGGTCGACCTGGGCAATGCCCACGGGGTACGCACCGTCGCGCTGCTCACCGAGATGTCCACCCCGCTCGGCCGCGCGGTCGGCAACGCGATCGAGGTCGCGGAGTCGGTCGAGGTGCTGGCCGGTGGCGGCCCCGCTGACGTGGTCGAGCTGACCCTGGCGCTGGCCCGGGAGATGCTCGACGCGGCCGGGCGTCCCGACGCCGACCCCGCGGCGGCGCTCGCCGACGGGCGCGCGATGGACGCCTGGCGGGCGATGATCCGGGCGCAGGGCGGCGACCCCGAGGCGGCGTTGCCGGCCGCGCGGGAGACGCACACGGTCACCGCCGAGGCCGACGGGTTCGTCGCCGCGGTCGACGCGTACGCCATCGGGATCGCGGCCTGGCGCCTCGGCGCGGGTCGGGCGCGCAAGGAGGATCCGGTCTCCGCGGCGGCCGGGGTGCTACTGCACCGCCGGCCCGGCGACCCGGTGCGGGCCGGCGAGCCCCTGTATGAGCTGCGTAGCGACGACCCGGCCCGGTTCGGCGCGGCGCTGGAGGCCGCCGCCGGCGCGGTGACGATCGCCGCGCGACCACCGGCCGCCACGCCGCTGGTCATCGATCGTCTCGTCTGACGTTCCGCTGCGCGCCCGGAAGGGCTATCCTCGCTGGCCAGGGGGATCGTCGACGTCAGAGGAACCAAAACGCCGTGACCGTGCCTGCCCCCGACCCGCGGCCCATCCGGGCGGCCAGCGTCGATGAGCTGCGCCGGCTACGCCTGCCGGCGCCGCCGGCCGGGTTCCCGTTGGTGTGGGAGCCGGGCGACGAGGTCGAGCTGCGACCCACCGGCGACATCGAGGCGCGCACCGCGATCCTGCATCTGGTGCTGGCGCGTTGCTTCGGCATGCCGCCCCAGGCCGCGATGAGCTGGCTGCTCACCTCGCACCTGGTGGAGCTGGTCACGCCGCCGGAGTGGCAGTTCGTGGTGGCCGAGCGGGGTGACCGGCGCTCGTTCGTGCTGCACCACGACGCGATCTTCGCCCTTGCCTGGCTGCTCGGTTTCAGCAAGCACCTGGATCCGACCGCGCCGACCGACGAACGGTTGATGGAGGCGTTGCCGCACCTACCGGAAGGTGAGACATTCCGGGCGTGGCGCTCGCGGATCCTCGCCGCGCCGCGGGACGCCGCCGAGGCCGCCGCGATGCTCGACTTCTACTACTGCCTCGACTGGAGCTACCTCGAGGCGGAGCGCCGGGGCATCGGGCTGCCCGGTGTGGTCGACGCCAACGCGATCGGGCAGCGCCGGTGGGCACTGGAGTGGGCCGTGGTCTTCAAAGGCCCCTACCACGATCCTCCGGGCGGCTGGGAAGAGGTCGACCTCTCTACCTAGGCGTGTATTGATCGACCCGCACCGCGGCGGTCACCTCGACCGGGGTGGGCAGGTCGATCGCGGCCGGGGCGCGGTGCCAGGCGCTCGGGCCCATGCCGACCACCGCGGCGACCTCGTCGCGGTCAAGCCGCAGGGCCGACCGCAGCGTCTGCCGCCGCTCCAGCACGAACTGCCGGTCGAGGCTCGCGGCCAGGCGGTCCTCCTTGTCGGGGTCGACCCGGAGCAGGCCGAGCGCGTCGACGAGTTCGGCCAGGTGGTCCGGCTCGGGCGTGACGACCAGCAGCCGGCCGTCGGGGCGCAGCACCCGGTGGAACTCCGGCCCGTTGCGGGGCGCGAACACGTCGAGCAGCACCGCGGTGTCGTGGTCGGCCAGCGGCAGCCGGCCCCAGGCGTCGGCCCGGACCGCGCCGGCGCGGTCATGTGCCCGCGCGGCCCGGCGCAGCGCCGGCTTCGACGCGTCCAGGGCCAGCCCGACCAGGCCGGGATCGCGATCGAGCACGGCCGCGAGGTGCTGCCCGGTGCCCGCGCCGACGTCGACGGCCAGCCCGCTCGACCCGGCGGCCGCCTCGGCCAGCGCCGCGGACACGAACGCGTAGTGCCCCGTCGCCAGGAACGCGTCGCGCGCGGCCACCATCTGCGGCGTGTCACCGGTGTGCGGCGAGCGGCCGGCGCTCAGGTCGACGTACCCCTGGCGGGCGATGTCGAAGCTGTGCCCCCGCGGGCACCGCAGCGCCCAGGCCGCGCCGTCGGCGACGGCGACGGCGGCCAGTGTTTCGTGGCACACCGGGCAACGCAGGTGAGCCACAGCGTCACGGTTCATTCGACCTCAGCCACTCAGCTACTAGGGTCTTTCCATGGTCGCAATCGGCATGGAAGAGATCGTCAAGGCCCCTAAGGCGTTGCTGCACGACCACCTCGACGGTGGGCTGCGACCGGCGACGGTCGTCGACCTCGCGGCAGAGGTCGACCATGCCCTGCCGACCACCGATCCCGAGGAGCTCGGGCGCTGGTTCGTCGAGTCGGCCGACTCCGGCTCGCTCGAACGCTACCTGCAGACGTTCGAGCACACGGTCGCGGTGATGCAGACCGCGCCGGCGCTGCACCGGGTCGCCGAGGAATGCGCCCTCGACCTGGCGGCCGACGGGGTGGTCTACGCCGAGGTCCGGTTCGCGCCCGAACAGCACCTGGAGAAGGGCCTGACGCTCGACGGCGTGGTCGAGGCGGTGCTCGGCGGGTTCGCCGCGGGCACCGCGAAGGCGGCGGCGAAGGGGCAGCAGACCCGGGTCGGCACGCTGCTGACCGCGATGCGGCACGCCGCCCGGTCGCAGGAGATCGCCGAGCTCTCCGTCCGCTACCGCGACACCGGCGTGGTCGGCTTCGACATCGCCGGTGCCGAGGCGGGCTTCCCGCCCACCCGTCACCTCGACGCGTTCGAATATCTCCAGCGGGAGAACTTCCACTTCACCATCCACGCCGGCGAGGCGTTCGGGCTGCCGTCGATCTGGCAGGCGATCCAGTGGTGCGGCGCCGACCGGCTGGGGCACGGCGTGCGGCTGGTCGACGACATCACGCCCGGTGGCGAGCCGGTGCTCGGCCGGCTCTCGGCCTACGTGCGCGACAAGCGGATCCCGCTGGAGCTGTGCCCATCGTCCAACGTGCAGACCGGTGCGGCGCCGTCGATCGCGCAGCACCCCATTGGACTGCTCCGCGACCTGCGCTTCCGGGTCACCGTCAACACCGACAACCGGCTGATGAGCGGCACCTCCATGTCGCGCGAGATGGCCCTGCTGGTCGATGCGTTCGGTTACGGCTGGGCCGAGATGCAGTGGTTCACCATCAACGCGATGAAGAGCGCGTTCATCCCGTTCGACGAACGGCTCACCATCATCAATGAGGTGATCAAGCCCGCGTACGCCAAATTGGCGTGACTGCCGTCTTCACCACGTGCACAATCCGGCACATCGGAAGTCCAATTCAGACTTAACGGGTATTTCTCGTCGTCTCTTCGTACGAATCCGCAGCGCGCTTCCCCTATAAGGGGCATTGCAGCAGCGCTGTGTCGATCCGCGCGCCCCGGAAGTAGTACCGCCCACGGGAGATCGACGCTCACCTAGGGTGACGCGAGGTCAACGCCGTGCTGACAAACGGCCTGAACATCGCATCAGTACGGCGATCACGGACAGGGTGGGCTTTCTCTTTGCTAGCCCGACGTGATGGAATGCCGGGGGTCCGACCCGCCCGGGTCGGCCGATCGGCGGTGCCCGTGCGCAATTTCCTGACGGCGCCGAACCGGAGGGCGGTGACGTGAGCAAGCGGCCGAAGACGGCGAATTCCTTCATGTCGCGTCTCCGCCGGCCAGCCGGCCGGCTTCGTGATCTGCCGATCTGGTCGAAGCTCGGCCTCATCATGATCGTCCCGACCCTGGCGACGATCGTGGTTGGCACCAACGGCCTGATCGACCACATCGACACGTCGGAGAACGCGGACCAGGCACGTGACCTTGCCGTTGTGGTGGAGGCGTCGGGGGATCTCGTCCAGAACCTGCAGAACGAACGGGCCGCGGCGGCGATGCTGCTCGGCACGGCACCCGGGTCGACGCAGGGAAAGAAATATCGCACCGCCTTCGACAGCTCGTCGACGGCCGTCGACCGCGTGGTCAACAACTACGCGACGCAGCGGGCCTCGCTCAACTCCCTGCCGACCAACTTCGTCACCACGCTCAACCAGATCGACAACGGACTGCAGGGCCTGCCGGGCGTGCGCAGCCAGGTGACCAGCGACAAGTTCGCCTTCACTGACGCGGCGCGGGCCTACAACGCCCTCGTCGACAACCTGCTCAACCTCCGTGACGGCGCCGCACAGCTGGCCGCCAACACGTCACTGAGCGAGCGGATGCGTGCGGTCGCCGCCGTGGCGCGGCAGAAGGAGTTCCTCTCCCAGGAGCGCCTGGTCGTGCTGCAGGCCTACAGCGCAGGCAAGATGAACCCCAACCTCAAGAAGGAGTTCATCGCCTCCCAGACCGGCCAGTTGCAGGCCGCGGAGACCTTCATCTCGGTCGCCACGATCACCGAGGAAGAGTCTTACAACCAGACTGTCGCGGGCTCCGACCTGCGTTCCTCGACGCAGTACGCGGGCTGGATCACCAGCATCATGCCGGCCGACGGCACGCTCGGCGGCGCACCGTTCACGATCGACTCGTGGGACAGCGCGCTGCTCGGCCACAGCCGGTTGATCCGCAGCGTTGAGCGGCGGCTCGACAACACCGTGGTCGACACCGCGACCACCCTGCGCGACGACGTGCAGCGCCAGGTCCTCATCGAGACCGGCCTGCTGCTCGCGATGCTGCTGCTGGCCATCCTGTTCGCCTGGTTGGTCGCCCGGTCGATGGCGCGGTCGCTGCGCGAACTGCGGCACGGCGCCCTCGCGGTCGCCCAATACGGCCTGCCGCAAGCGGTGGCCCGGCTGCGTGACCCCGCGCTGTCCACCCAGATGTCGCCGGCCCAGCTGGCCATCCAGATCGCCGAGCCGCTGCCGGTCCGCAGCAAGGACGAGTTCGGCCAGGTGACCGAGGCGTTCAACGCGGTCCACCTCGAAGCCGTCCGCACCGCGGCCGAGCAGGCCGCCCTGCGGGCGTCCGTCGCGACGATGTTCGTCAACCTCGCCCGCCGTTCGCAGATCCTGGTCGACCGGCTGATCGGTCACCTCGACCGGCTCGAGCGCGGCGAGGAAGACCCGGACCGCCTGGCCGAGCTGTTCCAGCTCGACCACCTGGCGACCCGGATGCGCCGCAACGACGAAAACCTCCTGGTGCTCGCCGGCGCTGACTCGACGCGTATCCAGCGCGAGCCGGCGGCCCTGATCGACGTGCTGCGCGCCGCGCAGTCCGAGGTCGAGCACTACACCCGGATCGAATTCGGCGTCATCGACCGTGACCTCGAGGTATCCGCGCACGCGGTCAACGACCTCGTGCACCTCGTCGCCGAGCTGTTCGACAACGCGACGGCGTTCTCGCCGCCCGACTCGAGCGTCATGGTCGAGGCCCGCCGGATCGGCGAGCACGCGGTGCTCTACGTCGAAGACCGCGGCATCGGCATCACCAACGAGCAGCTCAACGACCTCAACGACCGGCTGTCCCAGCCGCCGATGGTCGACGTGGCCGTCTCCCGGATGATGGGCCTCGTCGTGGTCGCGCGGCTGGCCGCGCGACACGGCGTCAAGGTCGAGCTTCGTCCGGCGTCCGACCGCGGCACCGTCGCCGAGGTCGCCCTGCCCACCTCGGTCCTGGTGCCCCGGGCACTCGCGGGCCGCGGGCCGCTGGCCGGCGCGTTCGAGGTCCAGATGCAGCCGCCGCCGGCTCAGGTCTCCCGCACGCCATACCCGGCGCCGGCGCCGCTGGCGCTGGAGAGCGGCCCGATGGGGCAGCGGCCCGACCACGACCTGGCCGGTGCCGGCGCGGGTGGCGGTCTCGCAAGCGCGTTCGGTGGCCGTCCGGGCGACGCGCCGCTCAACGGTGGCGGCAACGGTGCGCACAGTGCCAACGGCGGCACCCGGAGCGGGCCGATGCCGGCCTGGTCCGACCTCACCGGCGCCGGTCCTCAGCACCGCCCGAGCGACCCGTTCGGCTCGCGCACCAACAACGGAGCGCGCAACGACCCGCCGCTGCCGCAGCGGCGCTCGACCGACGGCTGGGCGATGGAGGGCGAGGTGACCGCCGGCGGCCCGCAGTCGCCCGCGATCCCGCGCCAGACGCCGCGCGACAACGGCACGCCCCCGGTCTTCTCGGCGCCCCCGGTGATCTCGGCTCCGCCGTCGTCGGCCGCGCCGCGCGGGCCGGAGGTCTGGGAGCAGGGCGGCCCCACGCTGCCGCCGAGCGCCCCGGCCGGTCCGCCGATCGCCATGCCCGACAGCCCGGTCGTTCCGGGTCGGTCCAGCGGGTTGCCCGGCCGTCAGCCGGAGCAGCCGGCCGGTCCGAGCTACCAGCAGGCCGCACCGATGCCGGCCACCGCGCCGCCGCCGCAGACCACCGGCCCGGCGTCGCCATACGGCCTGGCGGGTGCGGGCATGGGTGCGCCGGCTCCCGCGCCCAACCCCGCGCCGCCGGCGTGGCCACCGGTCGCCGCCGAGCCGCAGCCGGCCGTCGACCACCTCAGCGCCGGCTACGACCTGACCACCGAACTGCCCCGGGTCGAGCGCCCGGCCGCACAGGCACAGCCCGCCGTCCCGCCGATCATTCCGGCCGCCAACAAGGCTCGGTTCGCCGACGAGACGATGGAACTGCCGATCTTCCGTGAGCTCGAGTCGGCGTGGTTCCGCACCCGCCGGGCCGCGGCGGAAGAGGCCGCTTCGCTCACGCCGACGAGTGCCGCGGCAGCCGCACCCGCACCGGCCGCCGAGCAACGGATGGGCGGGGGAGCCACCGCGGCACCGACGGAGCAGTTCGTCACCGTCGAGGCCAGCCAGCGGCTCACCAGTTCGCCGCAGTCGCGGACGGCGCCGGCAGCG
>Ga0193743_1000640_pt1 | contig 27408 bp, 23 predicted proteins | sample L2c2metaG_FD_143038 | JGI IMG/M metagenome (GOLD analysis project Ga0193743, IMG submission 143038) | Soil microbial communities from a riparian zone of the East river system, Colorado, United States - L2c2 | ecosystem: Environmental > Terrestrial > Soil > Riparian zone | place: USA: East River...
TCGCGGGAGATGAGCGAGGCCTTCATGCCTTGAGTGCCCATGGTGATACCGTCGTGGACGGTGATGGTGTTGAACTCCATCGGCGTCCCGCCTGCCTCGCGCACGCCCTGCTTCACGGCCTCGGCTACCTGCCGGAGATGGAAGTTGCAGGGGCCGACCTCGGTCCACGTATTGGCGATTCCGATGATGGGCTTGTGCAGGTCTTCTTTACTGAAGCCGACGCTGCGGAAGTAGCTGCGCGCAGCCGCCCGGTTGGGTCCTTCAGTGAGGACGATGGAATTCTTCTTTGCCGGGTCGAGTTGGTTGCTCACTTATCTTCTTCCTCTCAGTGGTGGATCGAATGTATTAAGCGGTCGCGGCCTTCGGGGCGGACCAGAAATCCTTGTTGTGCTTCTCTTCAAATTTGTCGAGCGATTCTGCATGGCGCAACGTTAAGCCGATGTCGTCGAGTCCGTTCAGCAGGCAGTACTTGCGGAACGGGTCGATGTCGAAATGGGCGTTGAAGCCTAGTTCGTCGGTGACGGTCTGTTTCTCGAGATTGATGGTGATTTTGTGCTTGGGGTTCTTCGTGCAGCGATCGAGCAGAATTTGGACCTCCTCTTCTGTCAGGCGGGCGAGGACGATGCCGTTCTTGCCTGCGTTCGAAAAGAAGATATCGGCGAAAGTAGGTGCAATGACGGCGCGGAAGCCGTATTGATTGATGGCCCAGGCAGCGTGCTCGCGCGAACTGCCGCAACCGAAGTTCCTTTCGGCGATCAGGATCTGCGCGCCTTTATACTCCGGCTTGTTGAGCACGAAGTCCTTGCGCTCCTCGACATGGTCAGGCGTATCAAGATCGTAGCGCCAGTCGAAGAAGAGGAACTCGCCGTAGCCGGTGCGCTCGATGCGCTTAAGGAACTGCTTCGGGATGATCTGGTCGGTGTCGATGTTCGGCAGCGGCAGCGGAACAGCGGTCGAGGTGAGGATGTTGATGGGCTCCATTAGCGCTTGGCTCCTTCCGTCTGCTTCCACTTGCGAATATCGGTAAAGTGTCCGGTGATGGCGGCGGCGGCGGCCATCTCCGGCGAGACGAGGTGCGTGCGTCCACCGCGTCCCTGGCGTCCTTCGAAGTTGCGATTAGAGGTGGAGGCGCAGCGCTCGCCGGGTTGCAGGATGTCCGGGTTCATGCCGAGACACATCGAGCATCCGGGCTCGCGCCACTCAAAGCCCGCCGACTTGAAGATCTCGTCGAGGCCTTCTTCTTCTGCCTGACGCTTGACCGCCTGCGATCCGGGAACCACCATGGCGCGGATCTTTGTGGCGATGTGATGCCCCTTCACGACGGCAGCGGCTGCACGCAGGTCTTCGATGCGGCCGTTGGTGCAGGAACCGAGGAAGACCGTATCGATCCCGATCTCTTCTATCGGTGTGCCGGGCTTCAGGCCCATGTACTCGTAGGCTCGTGCGAAGGACTTGCGGTCGGCCTCGGTCTTCGCGTCTTCGAGCGACGGAACTGTGCCGTCGATGGTGGCATGCATGCCGGGTGAGGTTCCCCAGGTGACCGCGGGCGCAAGCGTCGCAGCGTCGATATGCAGTTCGCGATCGAACACTGCGCCCTCGTCGGTGGGCAATGTGCGCCAGTGCGCGACGGCCTCGTCCCACGCTTTGCCCTGCGGCGAAAAGCGGCGGCCCATGAGATAGGCGAAGGTGATCTCGTCGGGAGCGATCATGCCGGCGCGCGCGCCTGCCTCGATGCTCATGTTGCAGATGGTCATGCGGCCCTCCATCGAGAGTGAGCGGATGGCCGAGCCGGCGTACTCGATGACGTGGCCAGTAGCGCCGTCAGTGCCGATCTTACCGATGATGTCGAGGATGATGTCCTTGGCAGTGACACCAAAGGGAAGCTCGCCATCGACGGTGATGCGGAAGGTCTTCGGGTTCGATTGCGGCAGGGTCTGCGTAGCCATGACGTGTTCGACCTCGCTGGTGCCGATGCCGAAGGCCAGCGCGCCGAAAGCTCCATGCGTCGAGGTGTGCGAGTCGCCGCAGACGATGGTCATGCCGGGCTTGGTCGCGCCCAGCTCCGGCCCGATCATGTGGACGATACCCTGGGACGAGTCCTGCACGTCGAAGAACTCGACCCCGAACTCCGCGCAGTTCTTGCGCAGCGCATTCACCTGCGCGGCCGAAACCTGATCGATGATGTGAAGGCGGTCGTATGCGCTCGTGGTGGGGACGTTGTGGTCCACCGTAGCGATGGTGCGGTCAGGGCGGCGAAGCTTACGGCCTGCCAGACGAAGACCGTCAAAGGCTTGCGGGCTGGTGACCTCGTGGACGAGGTGCAGGTCGATGTAGAGGATCGTCGGTTCGCCCTCGGGCTCGACGACAACGTGCTGCTGCCATACTTTTTCAAACAATGTCTTTGGTGTCGTGCTCATGGATGTGCCTTCGGTATTGCGCTCAAAGCCTGATCGGGCTCTGTGGTGGTTTCGGCGGGAAGCCTGTTATATGCCCCAACGGCATTGGGACTGACCGGGTGCGGCGTGCCGTCAGGATCGACAAGGAAGACGCGCGTGATGTTCTGTAGATGAGTGCTTCCCGAGGAGGGATGCGAGGTCCAGCGAGCAATACTGCGCGTTAGCGCCGCAGGAATATGTGCCGGACTGAGAGAACGATTGGAGAAGACCCACATCGTATATGCGGCGCCGTCTTCGTCGGTAGCCTTGTTGTCGCTGATCCAGTCAATAGCGGCGAAGACGATCAGAGGGTGTGCAACGCCGAGATCCACCCACAGCAGCCCTCGATTGGGACAGAAGTGGGGGACGCAGCCATCCGCATTGAAGTAACGGTTGTCGTCACCGATTACCTGGCCCGGAACGGCGAGAAACTCCATGGCGACATCGCTAAGAGTCTTGTTCTTATCCCAGAATGACTGTGGAGCCGTAAGGTTCTTTTCCAGATAAGGCTTGAGATGTGAGTCCCCGAGAAAGGCATTTTCCTGACTTCTTACCGTATCGGGCTGCGTGTACTGCCACATCCACGAGAGATCCTCCACCGGCGGCTTATCCTGCTTCAGGTGAAGCTGCGCACGCGCTCCCGATGCTGTGGTGATCAGCAGAACAGCAGCGGCGAATTGGAACGTGCGATACATCGTCATCTTTTTCCTGAAACAGCTTTAGTTCGAGTGAGCAGAAGGAGCACGTTCACCAGAAGGAACATGACCAACCCGGTAATCACCAGAGGTACGATGGCTGCGCCATGAGACCAGCGGTAGTACAAGGCCGCTGCAACAGCGCAGTTCATCAGAGCCAGTTTGAATCTCCAGTTCATCGTTCTATACGGCGTGCATCGCCTGTCGGCGGTCGATCGACTCGGCCAGCGCCTGATGGACATGCTTGCCCATCTCCTGCGTCGAGACCAGTTGTATGTTTTCACCCTTGCGGGAGATGTCCGCTGTCCGGTAGCCGGCGTCGAGAACCTTGTGTACGGCCTGCTCGACGGCGCGCGCATCCTGCTCGAGCCCAGCGGAGTGCCGCAGCACCATAGCCACCGTAAGAATCGCGCCAAGCGGATTCGCCTTGCCGGTCCCGGCGATATCGGGCGCCGAACCGTGCACAGGCTCATACAGATTGACCTGTCCGCCGATGGTGGCCGAAGGCAGCATGCCGAGCGATCCGGTGATGACGCCCGCCTCGTCCGAGAGGATGTCGCCGAAGAGGTTCTCCGTAAGAACCACATCGAAGTTTCGCGGAACGTTCATGATGTGCATCGCCATCGAATCGACCAGCTGATGCTCGAGCGTAACTTCGGGGTAGTCCTTGGCGATCTCCGTGACGGTCGCGCGCCACAGCTGCGAGACCTCGAGCACGTTGGCCTTGTCGACCGAGGTGACCTTCTTGCGTCGCTTCGCGGCCAGCTCAAAGGCGACGCGTGCAACACGGACGACCTCGTCGCGCGTGTAACGCATCGTATTGATCGCCTCGTTGGTCTCCTTGTTCCACCAGCGCGGAGCTCCGAAGTAAAGGCCGCCAAGCAGCTCGCGAACGAAGAGAATATCGACCCCATCGGTAACCTCTGGTCGGAGAGGAGAGCTTCCGGCAAGCGAGGTGTAGGCTACCGAGGGGCGAAGGTTGGCAAAGCCGCCAAGCGCCTGACGAATCTGCAACAGGCCGGCCTCGGGGCGTTTGTCGGGAGTCAGTGAGTTGAACTTGTTGTCGCCGACCGCGCCCAGTAGAACAGCGTCCGAATCTAGCGCGGCATCGAGCGTTGCGGTGGGAAGAGGCGATCCTGTCTCCGTGATCGCAACGCCGCCAATCAGGTTCTCGACGAAGGTGAAGTCGTGACCGCCCAACTCGGCTACAGCGCGCAGAATATTGGTAGCTTCCCGCGTAACCTCAGGACCGATGCCGTCGCCGGCGAGGACTGCAATTTTGAGGCGCATTCTCTTTTCCTTACGAAATGTGATGAGGGCACTTGCCCTGCTCTTCGTGATCCCAATCCTGCCGAGATACCGTTCAGGTGGTCGCTACGACGGCAGACTTCTCCGGCTTCAAAAGTCCAAGAATGTCCTGGTCGTAGATGGACTTCTTGCGATCGGCCAGCTCAGTAAAGCGGTGATACACCTCGTCAAGCTGCTCGCGCGTAAGCGTGTGGCCGAGCCTTTCAAGCCGGTCGGCCAGGGCGCGGCGGCCGGAGTGCTTGCCGAGGACAAGGTTTGTGCTTCCCGCGCCCACCGAGGCCGGCGTCATGATCTCGTAGGTCAGTGGATTGGCCAGCATGCCATGCTGATGAATTCCCGATTCGTGCGCGAAGGCGTTTGCCCCGACGACCGCCTTGTTCGGCGCGGCTCCAAAGCTGATGACCTCAGCCAGCATCTGGCTGGTCGGATGAAGCTTCTCCATCACGATGTTGTTTTTGTAGGGGAGCTTGTCGCGGCGCACCATCAGGGCTGCGGCAATCTCCTCGAGCGCAGCGTTGCCGGCACGCTCGCCGATTCCATTGATCGTGCATTCAATCTGACGCGCGCCGCCCTGTACTCCGGCCAGTGAATTTGCAACCGCCATGCCCAGATCATCGTGGCAGTGTGTGGAGAGCACGACGTTCTCGATGCCGGGAACGCGCTCGCGAACCATGCGGAAGATCGCGGCGTACTCCTCGGGAGTGGTGTAACCGACCGTGTCGGGAATGTTGATAGTCGTCGCGCCAGCCTGCACCGCGACGGTGATCATCTTCACCAGAAAGTCGGGATCGGTGCGGGTTCCGTCCTCGGTGGAAAATTCCACGTTGTCGGTGTAGGTCAGGGCCTGCTTCACGGACTCGGCGGTCTGATCCAAAGCCTGCTCACGCGAGATGCGCAGCTTGTACTCGAGGTGAAGATCGGACGACGCAAGAAAGATATGGATGCGATTGGACTTCGCGGGTTGAATTGCGCGGCCTGCGGCATCGATGTCTTCGCGCTTGCAGCGAGCGAGCGAGGCGATACGGGTGCCGGTCACCTCGCGGGCGATGGCCTGCACGGCATCGAAGTCGCCTTCAGAGGCAATCGCAAAGCCGGCCTCGAGGATATCCACGCCAAGGTCGCGAAGCTGATGGGCCATGCGAAGTTTTTCGTCATGATGCATGGTGCAGCCCGGGGACTGTTCGCCATCGCGAAGGGTGGTATCGAAGAAGACGATTTGGTCAGAATTTTGCATAGTTCTGGTCACTCTCGATCCTGGACGTTATCATAACGCAGGCTTATGATGGTTGGCGCGTGTATCAAAATTTCTAATTGAAGTATTCGCGCAATCAAAGGGTTCGGTTCGTAGAGAGGGAAAACGTGGATCTGGTCCAGATGGAGACATTTCTGGCCGTAGCGGAAGAGCGAAGTTTTTCGCGCGCCGCCTCACGGCTCCATCGTACTCAGCCGGCGGTAAGTCAGGCAATTGCCAAGCTCGAAGGTGAGCTCGGGGAGGTTCTCTTTGACCGCTCGTCGAGAGACGGGACCCTGACCGATGCAGGGGAGGTCCTTCGCGAATATGCGGCTAAGATGTTGAATCTACGCGGAGAAGCCTCCGGAGCGCTGACCGAGCTGCGATCGCTGCACCGGGGTCGGCTGAATCTGGCCGCCAATGAATACACCAGTCTTTATCTGCTGCCTCTGCTGGACGAATTCCGCAGGCAGAATCCGCGGATCAAGCTGGCGGTCCAGAGAACCCTCGCCAGCCGCATTCCCGACGAGGTATTGATTCATTCGGTCGAATTTGGAGTCCTCTCCTTCCGGCCGGATGACGCGCAGATTCGATCGATCGTCGTCTACCGGGACGAGCTGGTCCTGGTAGTGAATCCAAGGCATACTCTGGCCGGGGCGGGGAAGGTATCGATCCGGCAGCTCGGGGCGCAGAACTTCATCGCGCACAATATTCCCTCTCCGCAGCGCCAAAAGGTGATCCAGACCTTCAAAAAGCACAAAACTCCCTTGAATATGGGGGTCGAGCTGCCGTCGCTCGAGGCCATCAAGCGCTTTGTGGAGATGGGCAATGGCGTCGCGTTGGTTCCACGGCTCACCGCGGTCCCCGAGCTGGCCAGCGGGGCCCTGGTCATGCTCGAGGTGCCGGAGCTGCAGACCGAGCGCAAGTTGCGCCTGGTCTATCGCCGCCAGGCGAATCTTTCGCATGCAGCCCTCGCCTTCCTCAAGGTGGTGGAGTCCTATGCTGCCACCCATGGCGATCCCTACTGCTTTCAGCCCGACCGTGGGGTTTGACCAGACAATAAATTTCTTTGCAGATGCAGAACATTTTTCTCCCGATCGACGTCTGTAGGAACAGACTTTTGAGGGGCCGGCTCTCCGGTCCTTCCAGATGTGAGGTGAAGTCGATGATGAGAACCATGTTTCGCAAGGCAGGTATGCGGATCGCTATGGTCGCCCTTTGTAGTGGCGTACTATGCGCGCTTCCGGTGATGGCGCAGGATACGGCGCCGGCGGCTTCGGCACAGGGAGCAGAAGGTCACGGAAGGCGTGGCGATTCGACGGCGATGCTGACCAAAGCCCTCAATCTCACCACGGACCAGCAGACCCAGGTCAAGTCGATCAACGACGACACACGATCGCAGATGATGGCTGTGAGGAACGACACCTCGTTGTCGCAGGACGACAAGCGCAGCAAGATGATGGACCTTCATAAGTCGTCCAACGATAAGATTCGCGCCGTGCTGACCGATGAGCAGAAGACGAAGTTCGATGCGATGCAGGCAAAGATGCAGGAGAGGATGAAGAACCGGGGCCAGGGAGAAGCCGCTCCCCAGTAAATCCGTCGAAGTCATTCAGGAGATCCAGAAACGGCCGGAGGAAAAGTTCCCTTCGGCCGTTTCTACGTTCTTAGGCGCATGAGGCACGGTTGTGCGGTTACAATGAAAGCACAGTGACGAAGGCGCTGGAAGTTGTTGCGGCAGGTGTCGTTGCCGACCAAATCAGCCCGGAGTTGTTCTGGACGATTTCGAAGGGGTCTGTCGAAGAATGAAGAAGACGATGTTGTTGGGCGCGCTGATGCTGGTGGCGTCGGTCGGGTATGCGCAGGAGAGCCGGCAGGACGTAAGCATCAGCGTGATGGGGGTCTTTTCGCCGCAGGTAAACGGAAACGCGGTGCAGTTGAATGCGACGAAACCAGTTGGAGTTTTGGCCAGCTATCGGTACATGCTGACGCCTCGCAGCGCGCTCGAGCTGAACTACTCCTTCGCGCAGTACATCTCGAAGTACAGCACCAGCTTTCTCCCCAATGTGCGCATCCACACCCGCCAGCAGGAGATCACCGGAGCGTACGTCTATAACTTCCGGAGCTTCCGGAACTTCAATCCCTTCCTGGAAGGCGGCGTCGGCGGCCTCATCTTCACCCCTATCCGCGACTACCAGACCACGAACTTCGACACCCGACAGAACACCAACATCGGCGCTCTGTTCGGCGGCGGCATCGCCTACGAGCTCAGCCCCAGCTGGGACATCCGTGCCGAGTACCGCGGTTTTGTCGTGAAGGCTCCCGACTTTGGCTTGACGAACTTCAAGACGAATCGCTGGGAGGTCGTTTCGATGCCGACGATCGGCATGGCATACCACTTCTAAGACAACTTTGAAGGGACGCACAAAGCCCCGGAATATTCCGGGGCTGTTTCTTTTAAGACGGAGTCAGGTGGAATCTAAGGCAGGTCTAGTGGAACCGGTAGGCTGCGCCGATGGTAACCACGGAGGGCGCCAGCCCGTTGGGGGGGAAGCCGTACCAGTGTTGATATTCGTACTCGGCACGGACATTGAGAAAGCGAAGGGCCTTGTAGTCCAGGCCTCCTCCCAAACCGATCATGTTGTAGGCCAGGTTCGCGATCGTCTGATTGCGATACGTGAAGTTGAAGACGCCTCTACCGTAAAGAGCCTTCGCGTATGGAGAGAAGCGCTCGTGGTAGGTTCGGGAGTACCGCGGGCCAATCTCGTAGGTCTTCTCGTAGATATTGGTCTTTCCGTCCTTGATGTAGCGGAACTCGCCCTCCAGACCAAAATGATGATAGAAGTCCCAGTCCGCGTAGATCGTGGTTCCGTTCACTCGATTGGGAACGTAGTCGGTATTGGCGGATGAAAAGCCGGCGCCTACCTGGAGCGAGGATTTGCGGGTGGCGGTTGGTGCAGCTTGTCCATGCGATATGGCGGAAGTGCTTACGAGTGTTGCTGCGATCAGAATCTTCTTAAACAATCACGATCCCCTGGAAGAGGCCCTTGTGCATCCGGTGAGGCAGGCCCGAAACCTTGTCGATGGAAAGAGCTGCTCCCCGATTCTACCGGAGGAGCAGCCCAGGATCTTAGTGGAAGGTGTAGGCGGCGCCAAAGGTGAAGACGTAGGGGTTCAATCCATTCGCCCCGAACCCCGGCCATCCCTGATATTCGTAGTCAACCGCGCGAATATTCAGATGCCGGTTGAGGTGATAGTCCAGGCCTCCGCCCACGGCGAAGATCTTGAAGGTATTCGAAAAATTCACCTTTTGCTCAGCTGGATCGTAGTCGGTCTTATAGCGTCCTATACCGAGCTCCCCTTTGACGTAGGGCTGGAAGCGGCGGTAATGGAAGGAGTAGCGGGGTCCCAGAAGATAGGAGTCTAACCCTACATCGTTGGGGGTAATGATGCTGTTCCGATGGATATTGCCTTCAATGCCCCAGTGCCGGGTAAAGTCGAAGTCCCCGTAGACCGTGAACCCTTGAATCTTCTTCCTGTAGATGTCGGTCCTGCCAAAGGAGTATCCGCCTCCAAGCTGGATCGAACCTCCTTGTGTTGCTGTGGGTGATGCCTGTGCATGGGAAACAGGGGCCGTCGTCCATAAAAGAAAAGCGATTGAGGTAATAAATAGAATGCGTTTCAACTAGTGTTCCTCCAGAAAAAAGTGACTTTCAGCTTAAGTTGCAGGGACGAGGACGAGAGAATCCCTGCAGGTTGGTCGAAAGTGAGGATCGTCTCGTTGAACGATCCTCGCTGGAACGTATAAAAGTGTTCAGTTCTGCGGTGGGTTGGCCGCAGTAGGTGCAGCAGGTGTGCTTGCGGGATCAGCCTGTCCAGCGGGAGGGTTGGCAGGCTGTGGAGTTGTGGCTGGAGCGCCGGCTGCAGGAGCCGGGGCCTCAGTCGGTGGTTTGTAGTACGCGAGCTTGATGTAGACCGGCGCAACTTCAAATGGCATCTTATCGGCCGGAGACAACAGTGGCTCGAAGGCAGGGTGAAGCGTAATCATCTGGTCGGTCCAGGGATCGCGGCGCAGGAAGCTGGACAGCGGCATCGCAGCCTGTTGCTTCAGGTTCGCCGCATCCAGCTTGGGTCCCTTGGACATCAGAGCCTCCATCCAGAAGGTCAGATCGTTGTCGCTCTTAACCAGCCCATCTCCGATCATGGGTTGATTGAGCGCCCTCAGCGATCTCACTCGTGCCTGCAGCTGCTGCAGGTAAAGACCGAAGTATTGCTGCCCTCCGACCAACTCCTTGGCATTGAGCAGCTCCAGGGCCTTCTTGGCCGCCGCGGCGTTATCGGCATCCGTATGGTGCATTGGAATGCGGGTAAAGACCGAGGTTGCGGGGAAGAGCAGCCGGTCGTTGAAGGCGAACTTCGTGTCGAGCCGGTGTCCCAGAATGATGTGGGAGAGCTGGAAGGCGAGCAGGGCATTCAGATTGCCCATCTGCTGCGCGCCATCCTGGCTGAGAACGGCGGAAGTATCGATCAGGCTCTTCGACACGATGATCGTGTTTCCGACCGAGAGCGATTCCAGAGGCTCGGTCAGCAGCGTGCGGACGTGGATCGGCCGCGACAGGGTGATGTTGTTGTAGGCCAGAATATTGGTTGCCAGGGCCTCGAGAGTCTTGTCGAACTCGCTCGGAGCATCCAGCAGACCGGCCTGGAAGAGGCGTTCGACGACGTTATCCTCCGCCTGCTGAACCCAGGCGCGCTGGGCTCCCAGGGCGCTCACGTCCTGGGCATCGTTGCTGACATCCGTAGCGCCCACCACATCCATCGAGGTGTTCTCGGAATCCTTCTGCGGAACCTTCAGAACATAGCCCCAGATATGGTTGATCGCCTTGAACTTCAGCGAACGGGTGGAGCTCTTCGGGTCGCTCTCCTCCACGTAGAAGGAGGTCGGAAGCCACAGGTTGGGCTGAACGTTGGTCCGCCAGCTGTCGAAGTGGTAGTACTCGCGCGAATCCTGCTCGGTGCCGGCGAAGTTTCCGTTCAGACGCACGATATTGCCGTCACGCGTTTCGATCCAGATGCGGCCGAAGAAGCGGCCTCGCCTGTCCTTGCCGATCGGGGCAACATCGAAGACCGCCGTGGGAGTATTGCCCAGAAACTCGTTGCGCACGTAGGCAAACTGATAGTGCTGTCGATCGAAGTCGTTCGAGTCCATGATCAGCATCTGGATGAAGCCTGTCTCACTGAAGGCGAGGTGCAGACTGCTGCCGATGCCGGTGATGAACGAGGTGGAGTGCTTGAAGAAGCCGCCGAACCTCCCGTTGTCGCCCTCCGAGATGGACTTGTTTACCTTGTACTCGTTTCCGCCGATGATGCGGCTGAACTCGACGCGGCCGAGAAAGTGCTGATCCGACTCCGGGACCTGGCCAAGCGTGTTGTCGGGCCGCATGTTCTGGATGTAGGTCTCCACCAGCGGAGCGCGCTCCTTGAGGGTCTTGATGACATCCTTCTCGCGCACGACCGACTTATCGATCAGCTGATTCTGGCTGGCGCTCAGTTTCGTGGCCGGGAGGTCCTGTGACTCCTTTTTTTTGCCCAGTATCGAGGCTGCGAACACTGCCGGCGCGCAAAAGGTGGTAACGAGAACTGCCAGCGCTAGACCGGCGGCGGGTTGTTTCCGAAAGATCATGTCTACGGCTCCTGCGGTGACCTTAGGTCATCCATTGGTGTCTTGCTGTGATTGGTAACAATACAAATCAATACGGACCAAAGCAATAAATTACCCTGCAAGCTGGAATGCGACGTTCACGATGCCTTCCCAATCTACGGGATTTCCCGAAGCATCTGTCGCGGGCTGGAAGCGGGTCGCCTCTACGGCGCGGATAGCAGACTCTCCCAGGCCATGTCCCAGATCGCTCGTGACCCCAAGAACATGTACGGCTCCGGTCGCGGAGACGTGCACGCGGACGGAGACCGTTCCTTCGATGCGGAGCTTGATTGCTTCCTGCGTGTACTCAGGACGAGGCTTGTACAGCACCTTCGGTGCCCTGGCCACGGATGCGGCGGGACCCGCCGGCTTCGGCATAGGCGGCGGAGCTGCCTGACCCAGATTGACCGGGCCGACCGCGGCGCTGCGGCTCGTCGAGTTGAGCGGACCGGTTCCACCGGGAACTCCCAGCTTGACTCCCTGGACCGGACGAGACCCATTGCCGGTCATGCTCTGGCTTCCGGGACTCCCGGAGCCAAGGTTGACTGCCGTGGCACGAGGACCGGTTCCCGTGTTCGAAGCCGGCATGCCTGGCGCTCCTCTCTGACCCAGATTCACACTGGCAGTTGCCGGGAGGTTCGAGGGAGCAATGGGATTATCTGGCCGTCCGAGAGCGACCGGCGTCGGATGAGGCGAGTTGTTCACGACCGATGCAGCCTGGGGATGAGCCAGAGAGACTGGCTTCGGCGCTGCGGGAGCGACGACCCGCTTCGGGGGAGCAGGGGGAACCTCCGGCGCCGGCTGCGGCATCTTGACCTCGACCGGCTTGATGGGCTCAGGAGGCTTCTCCATCGGCGGAGGAACGATCTTGGGAGGGGAGACCTTCACCACAGGGGGTGGCGGAAGGGGCTTGGGAATCACCTTCGGCTTGATAGGTTCAATCGGCTTTGGAGGCAGCGCCAGGCTTAGCTCGGTCAGCTTGTGAGTGTCTTCTATGGTCTTCTTTGCCGCCGCGCCCACAATGCAGACGATGATTGCAAGAATGACGTTTACAGTAATGGAAGTGTAGAGCGATCCCTTGCTTTGCTGGCCCGCATGCAGAACTCCGAAGTGCGAAAACTGCGTGCTGGGTGGGGTGAGATCGTCAGAACGTAGTGGCTTAGCCATAAAAAGTCCTTTTTGTTGACACCCCCTCTGCGCAGAAGAGGTGGAACATTGGGACCAATCCGAGTAAAGAAACGGAGGACTGGTGTACCGGGGAGAATGAACCCTAGCCCAACGGGAAAACGCGGTCGAGCGCTGCTCAAAAGTTACCGACGACAACGCAGTGCTGGCGCCGTGAAGCGTAACAAGACAGACGTGAAGCATTGCAACAGGGTTGCAGCAATTTCCGTGCAATTGGGAGACCAAAACCGGTCCTGAATTCGCCGGGGACCTTCCAATACACAGCTTCCAGTATAGTGCCGCAAGCCTATGTGGTTGACACTGATACTTTTGTGGTACGCAGAAATAAGACTTAAGGAGCCGGAAATGAACATCTTAGTGACGGGCGGCGCGGGTTACATCGGGGGCACCGTAAGCCGCTTTTTACTCGCTGAAGGGCATAAAGTTACGGTCTATGACAACCTCTGCCACAGCCGCAGGGAGGCTGTTGCTCCCGGGGTACATTTCGTCGAAGGAGACCTGGCCGACCGGTCCAGGATCGAGGCGACTCTCCGCGAGGGGCGTTTTGATGGGGTGATGCACTTTGCCGCGCTCATTGAAGCCGGCGAAAGCATGAAGGTTCCCGAGATCTATTTCCACAACAACACCATGGCTACCCTTACCCTGCTGGAGGCCATGCTGGCCACCGGCCACGACCGCCTCGTCTTCAGCTCGACCGCCGCCTGCTATGGGGAGCCGGAGACGACGCCGATCACCGAAGACGCCCGTCTGTTGCCCACCAACGCCTACGGCGAGAGCAAGCTGCTGGTCGAACAGATGCTTACCTGGATCAACCGTATTCATGGCTTCCGTTACGCTAGCCTTCGCTACTTCAACGTAGCCGGGGCCATCGAGGGATACGGCGAGGCTCACGAGCCGGAGTCGCACCTGATCCCCCTGATCCTCGACGTGGCTATGGGACGCCGGGCCAACATCAAGGTCTTTGGCCAGGACTACCCGACCAAAGACGGCACCTGCGTCCGCGATTACATCCATGTCAGCGATCTGGCAGAGGCACACTTTCTCGCCCTCGGAGCGCTCGAACGCAACAGCCGCCTGATCTATAACCTCGGCAATGGGCAGGGTTTCACCGTGCGCGAGGTTATCGAATCGGCGCGCCGCGTCACCGGCCGCCCCATCGCGGTGGAGGAGTGCGAGCGCCGTCCGGGTGACCCGGCCGTGCTGGTCGCCAGCTCAGAGAAGATCAAGACAGAGTTGGGCTGGCAGCCGAAGTTCCCTGAGCTGGACCAGATCGTCGCCAGCGCCTGGGACTGGCACCAGCGCCGTTACGCCTGAGGAAAGAACGGCCGCAGGCATCGAAGTTCACAAGGGAGGAGCTCTCTTTGATCGAAAGCATGTTTCACTTGCACCTGCCCGTGCTCGAAAAGATCCTGCGGCCCATCATCGTCTATCTCTGCCTCGTCGTCTTTGTTCGCCTCTTCGGCAAACGCGAGCTGGCACAGCTCAACCCCTTCGATCTGATCGTATTGCTCTGTCTCTCGAACACGGTGCAGAACTCCATCATCGGAGACGACAACTCGGTCTCAGGGGGAATCGTCGGTGTCTTTTCCCTCTTAGGGATCAACTTTATACTGACCCGGATTCTCTTCCGTTTCCCTGCGTTGAACAGGCTGATAGAAGGGAAGGAGACGGTGTTGATCCGCGATGGAAAGATCGACATCGAGGCGGTAAAGCAGGAAGCGCTCACTGAGCTCGAGCTGAAGACCGTTCTGCATAAGCAGGGGTTGAAAGCCTACAGCCAGGTCCAGCGTTGCGTTCTCGAGCCCAGCGGCAACTTCTACGTTGAAGAGAAAGATCCGCTGCGCGAAGGCAAGGAGCGCGACGAGATCCTGAGGCAGATCACGGCGCTGACCACCGAGGTAAAGGAGCTGAAGACCCTGCTGGCCGCCAGAGGCTAAGACCGTACCGCTTCTCTACGTTGTTCAGGCGCAGCCAGAGCGCGCCAGCGCTTGCCGAGATACCGGTTCCAGTACATCAGCACGCCGGTCGCGCTCAACACAGCCAGCGATACGCCCAGCAGACACCACAGAATCTTGATCGGAAGCCCCCACAGCGTTCCGAAGTGTAGGGGATGCATCGCCCACAGGATCCAGTCTCCGAGGCTCTGGTTGCGTCCGTAGTGCCAGATGGTAAGCAGCCTCCCGCTTGCGGTATCGAGCGTCACCATATCGCGGTGCGAGAAGTCTCCCGGCCGGCCAAGATCCATCAGGACCATCGCTGTCGGCTCGGTCAGGGTCGGGTTTATCAGGCCGCTGAGATGACCCGTCGGGGAGGACTTCTGTGCGGCCTCCACTATCTCCGCGAGACTCGCCTTCGGTGTTCCCGCAGGCAGAGGGGCCAGTTTTGGAGGAGTCGGCGGAATCATATTCCGCAGCGGCGAGACCATGTTTACGGCGAACCCCACCTGCTGGTACCACCCGAAATAAACCCCTGAAAACGCCCACCACGTCACGATGGCCAGCGTCCAGATTCCGATGGCGCTGTGGGTGTCGTAGTTGATCCGCCGCCAGCTATGACGAAACGAGACGCGCAGCCCGCGCGTCCACACCTTGACCCCCGGCCACCACAGCACCAGACCACTGACCGCCAGCAGCAGCAGGATAGCCGCGCCCACGCCATTGACCTGAGCTCCGTGAGCCTCGCCCAGCAGCAGATAGATGTGCAGGTCGTGCACGACGTTGAGCCAGTTGCGCGGCTGCGCAAAAAGTGTTCCCGTCACGGGATCGCCCGCAACGCTGAACTCCCGATGCTGTCCGTCCACTGCGTGGATCTGAAATGCAGGAATCGCAGCTATGGGCACAGTAAGGTATTCGATCTTCGTTGCCGGATATGCGGAGCGGAAGTTGTCGACTACCGTAGTGACTGGCGCCACTCTCTTCGCATCGTAGTCGTGTAACCCGGCTGGCAGGGTCGTCGAAGTAAGCTCCTCCTCGAAGACCAGGATCGCTCCGGTCAGCGCAATGACGACGAGATAGAGCGACAGCAGAACACCCGCCCAGAGATGAACCTGGAAGAGCGCTCGGCGCAGCCAAAGCTTTCGTGGGTGATGCAGCGCATTCTGAAAGAAGTTCATCTCGTGTGCTCGCAGTTCAGAAGCGATATTTCGGACCGTATTTGTCGAGCATGCGGGAGCTAGCAGGAGCACCGGATCTGGCGCGCTGCCGAAGAGGAGAGGTCCGGCAGCGGACGCCGGGGAGAGCAAAAACAACAGGGAAGCTACGGTACATCGCCATAAAAATCGCCTTTCGGACGCAAGGGGGCGAAGGCGCGAGCGCGCCGTTTCACCATCTCGCCAAATGTTTCAAGATGCGTTACGGATCTCTTGTTGGGTCCGGCTGCTTCGCCAGAAAGACCGCCAGGCCCAGAATTTACATCAGTTGAATAAAGACTAATTCAGTCCTATATCTGAGGCAAGAGAGTTTTCGAAGAAATTTCTGAAAGGATTGAAACGGGAGAGTACAGGTCCCCGCCCTGTCTTTTTTGGCGAAGCGGAACGGGGACCCGGAGATCGGCAACCGGAAAGGCTGACGACGTTGTAAGACTACCGGGGCCCAGGGGGTTCTACAAGCGCGCATTTTTGCTGTTCTGGAGTGAATTCACCTTCTTCAACGCTGTCCGGTAGCGTTCCGGCGGTTCAGCGAGTTTGGAGTCGCGAATGGCCGCGCGGTATCCACCCATGTAGATCGAGTACATCACGGCCAGCGCGCAGCCCACACCGAAGAAAAAGCCGATAAAGAAGCCGATGCCACCGGACCAGAACAGTGTTGTGGAGGACATTCTGTCTAGAGTCTATTCGTCCCTCTAGCAGAGTGGTAGACGCAACGGTCGGTGCATGTAGTCTTCACTGCCGTCGTCCTCAGTGGCAGACCTTTTTCGCTGGAAGGCTCGAAAAATCAGCAAAAAGAACGAAGGAATCCTCCAGCTTCCCTGCGGGGCCGGGACATTTGTCCTAGCCTCTTGTTGCCCCTCGTATAAGCCATAGCGTACCTTTTTCTTACTGAAATTCTGTGGAGGATGTTGCGTGACGGTGATTGCGGAAGGAACGACGAATCTGGATTCGAGCCTGCGGGAAAACAGGGTCTTTGAGCCCTCAAAGGAGTTCCGCGCCAAGGCTCATATCTCCAGCCTCGAGCAGTACGAGCAGATGTATCGCCGCAGCATCGAAAAGCCGGAGGAGTTCTGGGCCGAGGCGGCCTCCGAACTGGAGTGGTTCGCTCCCTGGACGAGTGTTCTTGAACCTGGCCGTGACGGCTCCGGCTTCGGGGCAAAGTGGTTTACCGGAGGCAAGCTCAACCTCTCGCACAACTGCGTGGATCGCCACGCCACAGGAGCTCGTCGCGATAAGGTCGCGCTGCTCTGGGAAGGTGAGCCGGGAGAAGTTCGAAAACTCACCTACGCCGACCTGCACGCCGAGGTGCAGCGCTTCGCCAACGTCCTCAAGGGGCTTGGCGTTCAGAAGGGCGACCGCGTCGCCATCTACATGGGGATGTGTCCCGAACTCGCCATAGCCCTCCTGGCATGCGCCCGGATCGGCGCGGTGCACTCCGTGATCTTCGGCGGCTTCGCGGCGCACGCCATCGTCGATCGCGTCAACGACTCCGCCTGCGTCGCCCTCATCACCCAGGACACGTCCTACCGTCGCGGGACCGAGATCAATCTTAAGAAGATCGCCGACGAAGCGCTGGAGCAGTGCCCCACGGTCAAAAATGTCGTGGTCTATCGCCGCAGCGGAACCCCTGTTTCGATGAAGGCCGGTCGCGATGTCTGGTGGGATGAGTCCATGCTCGCCGCCGAAAAAGAGTGCCCGGCCGAATGGATGGATGCCGAAGACCCGCTCTATCTTCTCTACACCTCCGGCACGACCGGCAAGCCCAAGGGACTGCTCCATACCACCGGAGGCTACGCGGTCCAGACCTACCTGACCTCGAAGTACGTCTTCGATCTACGCGACGATGACGTCTACTGGTGCACCGCGGATATCGGCTGGGTCACCGGCCACAGCTACGTCGTCTACGGCCCGCTGCAGAACGGAGCCACGGTACTGATGTACGAGGGCGCGCCCAACTGGCCGGAGTGCGACCGCTTCTGGAAGATCGTCGACGCCCACAAGGTCTCGGTCTTTTACACCGCGCCGACCGCCATCCGCGCCTTCACCAAGTGGGGAACCGAGCACGTCCGCAAGCACTCGCTCGCCTCGCTGCGCCTGCTCGGGACCGTTGGCGAGCCCATCAATCCCGAGGCGTGGATGTGGTTCCACCGCGAGATCGGCAAGGAGCGCTGCCCCATCGTCGATACCTACTGGCAGACCGAGACTGGAGCCATCATGATCGCGCCTATTCCCGGCGCCGTCTCCACCAAGCCCGGCTCGGCCACGCGGCCCTTCTTCGGAATTGTTCCCGAGGTCGTTACAAAAGAGGGCGACCCCGTTCCTGACGGCATGGGAGGCCTTCTCGTCTTCCGCACCCCATGGCCCTCTCTCGCGCGCACGGTCTACGGCAATCCCGAGCGCTACGAGCAGGCTTATTGGTCGGAGATTCCCGGAAGCTACTTCACCGGTGACGGTGCCCGACGCGACTCCGACGGCTACTACTGGCTGATGGGCCGCGTCGACGACGTTCTCAACGTCAGTGGCCACCGCCTGGGAACCATGGAGGTCGAATCCGCCCTGGTCGCTCATCCAAAGGTTGCTGAGGCCGCCGTCGTGGGCCGCCCGGACGATCTCAAGGGCCAGGCCATCTGCGCCTTCGTCACCCTCGAGGAGGGGCATGCCGCCTCCGACGATCTCAAGCAGGAGATTCGCCAGTGGGTCGCCAAGGAGATCGGCGCCCTCGCCCGTCCCGACGATGTTCGCTTTGCCGACACGCTTCCCAAGACCCGCAGCGGCAAGATCATGCGCCGTCTCCTGCGCGAGCTTGCCACCAACGGCGAGGTGAAGGGCGACACCACGACGCTCGAGGACTTTTCGGTCATCGCAAAGCTACGCGAAAACGACGAGTAGGAGACGTCGAGCCTGACCTTTATCGCAGGTTAGTCCGCGGCCTGGTCGGCAGTGTGAAGTGGACGGTCGTGCCTTTGCCCGGCACGCTGGTGGCCCAGATATGACCGCCATGCTGGTTGATGATCCTGCTACAGATGGTCAGGCCCAGACCAGCTCCGCCCAGGGCGCGCGAGTCCGAGGCGTCTGCCTGCTGAAAGCGGTCGAAGATCCGCTCCAGCTTGTCGGCGGGAATCCCGCAGCCGTTATCGATGACCTGGAACAGCACCTCCTGATCGTCGAGGCTCTGCACCTTCAGGTGAATCTCCCCGTCAGGCGTGGAGAACTTCACTGCGTTCGAGAGCAGATTGTGCAGCACCTGCAGAATCCGCTCCGGGTCGGCCCATATGCTCACATCCACCGCCGCGAAGAGGATCCGCGAGCTCAGCCCCGGCGTTAGCATCCTGTAGGAATTTACGGCGTTGCGCAGCAGTTCGCCGGCACGGATGTTCGCGAGGTGCAGCTCGCTCTTTCCGCTCGAAATTCGCTCCAGATCCAGAATGTCGTTGACCAGCCGCACCAGCCGGTCCGTGTTGTGAATGGCGATCTCCAGCATATGCTGCGACTTCTCCGGCCGGGCCTCCAGGGCTCCTCCCTGCAGCAGGCCCAACGCTCCCCGCAGCGAGGTCAGCGGTGTCCGCAGCTCGTGCGAGACCGTCGAGATGAACTCGTCCTTCATCCGCTCCAGCGCGCGACGTTCGGTCGTGTCGGTAAACGCGACCACCACGCCCAGGGCGCGAGTCTCCTCGCTCTCGCTCACGGTCGAATCGACCAGTGGCCTGGCCACATACTCCACCGGGAAGCATGTCCCATCCTTGCGCCAGAAGATCTCGTCCCGCACACGCGTCGTTCCGAAGCTCAACAGGCTCTTGCGGATCGGCGACTCCTCCTCCGGATACGCCGTTCCGTCGGCTCTCGTGTGATGGATCAGGGGATGCATCACTCTTCCCAGCATCTCCTCCTGGCTGTAGCCGAGCATCTGGACCGCCGCCGCGTTCGCCACAGTGACTCTTCCTGCCAGATCGATGCAGAAGATGCCGTCGCCCACCGACTCCAGGATCGAGTTCGACTGCCGTGTCAGCGTGCGCAGCTTTCTCTCCGCGCGAACCTGTTCGGTGATGTCCACCCCGAAGCCCAGAACATACGGCGCTCTTCCCGGAACCGCGATCAGCCGGTTCCTGTACGCGGTCACGCGAATCTCGCCATCGGTATGGACAAGATGCAGCAGGCCCTGAGCCTCGCCGTCCGCCACAATCGTCTCCAGGTAGTCGCGGATCGCCGCGCGCCGCTTTGTGGGAACGAACTTCTCCAGCGGAAGTCCGGCCATCTCTTCCACGCTGCGCCCGAACATGGACGCGCCGTGCGCGTTCAGCGAGAGCAGCTGCCCCTCGAGATCATGCGTGAAGACGATGCCGAGCGAGCTTTCCACCAGCTGCCGGTACTGCGCCTCGCTCTCGCGCAGCGTCAGCTCGGTCCGCTCCATCTGCCGAATCCGCTCATTGCCTTCGAGCCTCGCCATCACCTGTCGGCTCAGGGTCGTCAGGGCGCTGCTCTGGGCCTCCGTCAGGTGCCGGGGATGCGCATCGAACACCGCGAGAGTTCCGATATTTTCCCCCGCGGAGGTCGTCAGCGGAGCGGCGGCGTAAAAACAGTACGATTGCCCTTCGAGCAGTACACCCTCCGGCTCGAACTCCGGCTCCAGCCGCGTGTCGGAGATCTCGTAGACCGCATCGCCCAGCACCGCCATCGCACACGGTGTGCTTCCCGCGGCCAGGGTCGTCGTGACGATACCGCAGGCCGCCTTCACCTGCAGATCCTCTTTGCCGACAAGACAGACCAGCGCCAGAGGAGTTTCACAGATCTGGGCTGCAAGTCCGGCAAGGTCGTCCAGAATCGGATCTGCGGCGGAGTTCAGCGCATCGTCGAGTTCAGAGTCCAGATTTCGCTGGGCTTCGTCTTTGACCAGAAGGGCGTTCATTTGCGTGCAGCTAAATCCTAGGCAGGAAGGGATATATGGGATATCCAACGAAAGGGGTAGCGCCGTCTACGGCTTTGGTAAGCACACAGTCACCTGCTGCGGCAGTGACTACGGCTTCGGTAGGGCACAGCAGTCACCTGTGGCGGGCGGCTCGTTCGAACTCGCATCCATGGCCACCTTCCAGTTGCCGTCCGGTAACTTCCTCCACACCGTCATATAACGCCCCGAAATCACCACCGGCTGGCCGTTCTTGTCCTTGGAGTGACCTTCGTAATGCCCCCAGGTGAAGCCCATGTCGTTCGAAGGCCCCATCTGGGCCCCCTGCGGAACCCAGGTCAGTTGATAATCCTTCGTGTCCCACTGAGCCTGCGCCGCAATCGCTCCGCGTCCAAGGACTGCGGGCTGTCCGTTGTTCAGCACCACGGCGTCATCGGCAAACCACTGCACAAAGGCCTTGCCTCCGCCCGCCGCTACCGCCTGGGCAAACCGTCCTTCCAGCTCCATCAGCAGGATCACCCCAGGTGAAAGCGTCGGCTGCGACAGCGGGCTCAGAGTTGGCCCCTTCTGCCCCAGGCCATCGAGCGATGCCGGAGGAGAAGGCATCTGAGCCTCCGTCCGGCACACTGCCGCAAACAGTAGCGAAGAAGCGATGAGCAGGATGAGCAGGATGAGCAGATGGATCGATCGATATTGTTTCCGCATACTTCAAACCTCGCGCAGCTTTTTTCGGGACACCGACAGATTCGCCGTCCCTTTTGTCCGGATCAGGTTGTCTCAGAGAGGAACGAAGCGCAGCCGGATCCCGAACGGGCCCTCATCAGGGGCAAAGCTCTTTATACCAAGAAACGCCGTGGGAGATTTTTCCCGCGATCCGGCAAGGCAGCCCCGTGCCAACTGATATATTTCGCGAAGTGAGAACGCGCTCCGAACAGATTCTTTTAGCTGCCTCTGGCCTCCTGTTTGCCACCGGCATCGCCATCGCGTCTTTCCACGCCTCGCCCCTCGCCGCGCGCTCGCTGCGCTGGATCGCCATAGCCCTGCTTGGAGCCTTCGCCACACGCCGCCGTACCCTCACCCCGTGGATCTTCGTCGCCATGGTCGCAGGGGCCGAACTCGGCTTCGATGCCCCACACTTCGCCGTCTCGCTCCGTGTCTTCAGCGACATCTTCCTGCGCCTCATCAAGGCCATCGTCGCTCCGCTCATCTTCGCCACCCTCGTCACCGGCATAGCCGGCCACGGCGACCTCAAAGGAGTCGGCCGCATCGGCATCAAGAGCCTCGTCTATTTCGAGGTCGTCACCACGCTCGCGCTCGTCGTCGGGCTCATCGCCATCAACCTCAGCCAGGCCGGACGTGGCCTCATGGTTGCGCCTTCTACGGTGGCCGCTGCCGAGGCCGTCCAGGCCGCTACTCCGCCCGCTACCCATTGGCAGGACTTTCTCCTCCACGTCTTTCCCGAGAACATCGCCAAATCCGTCGCTGAAGGCCAGATCCTCCAGGTGGCCGTCTTCGCCGTCTTCTTCGGCATCGCCCTGGCAGGCCTCAGCGAATCCCGGCGCGCTCCCGTCCTTCAGCTCTGCGAAGGCCTCAGCGAGACCATGTTCCGCTTCACCAACATCGTCATGTACTTCGCCCCCATCGGCGTCGGCGCGGCCATGGCCTACACCGTCGGCCATATGGGACTCGGCGTTCTGGTCAATCTCGGCAAGCTGCTCCTGACCATCTACGGGGCCCTCGTCGCCTTCGGCCTCTTCGTCCTGCTCCCCGCCGCGCTTCTCTTCGGCGTGCCCATCCGCCGCTTCCTCAGCGCCGTCGCCGAGCCCGCCACCATCGCCTTCGCCACCTCCACCAGCGAGGCCGCCCTTCCCCGCACCATGGAGTGCATGGAGGCCCTCGGCGTCCCCCGCCGCATCGTCGCCTTCGTCATTCCGGCCGGATACAGCTTCAACCTCGACGGCTCCACGCTCTATCTCGCCGCGGCCAGCATCTTCGTCGTCCAGGCCGCCGGACGCCACTTCTCCCTTGGCCAGCAGGTCGTCATGATGCTCACCCTCATGCTCACCAGCAAGGGCGTCGCCGGCGTTCCCCGAGCCACCCTCGTCGTGCTGCTTGCTACCGCAGCCACCTTCGGGCTGCCCACCGAACCCATCTTCGTCCTGCTGGGTGTGGACGCCCTGGCCGACATGGCCCGCACTACCGTCAACGTAGTCGGCAACTGTCTGGCCTCGGCCGTCGTGGCAAAGTGGGAAGGAGAATTTGGATTAGAACCCGTGAGCGAGACTGTTCTGGAAGGAGCCTCGGAGTAGAGTACCGCTGCCTAGGGGCAACCAATCTTTCAACGGCATCGGTTAGACTGTCAGACCAGGGCAGAAGACCGCCACGAACCCTCGTCTTTGGAGATCGAAAGTGCAAAGAAGAAACTTCCTCACCGCAGCGCTCGCCACCTCGGCTGCGGCGCTTGCTCCTCGCGTCTCGGCGCAGGCCCCAGCCTCCTCCGGCCCCCGTGAGTACTATCAACTTCGCAAGTACACTCTGCGCAACGGACCGCAGGGCAAGCTCTCCGACCAGTTCTTCTCCTCCGCGCTCATCCCCGCCCTCAATCGCCTCGGCCTCAACTCCATCGGGGCCTTCAAGGTTCAGTTTGGCCCGCAAACCCCCACGACCTACATCCTCATCCCGGGAACCAAACTCGAGACCGTCGTCGACGTCGATCTCCTCCTCGCCAAAGACGAAGTGTTCCTCAAGGCCGCCGAGCCCTTCTGGACCGCCCCCGCCAAAGAGCCTCCCTTCGAGCGCATCGAAAGCACCCTGCTCAAGGCCTTCGAGGGGTATCCCAGGCTCACCGTTCCCGCCAAGGCCTCCAAGCGCATCTATCAGCTCCGTACCTATGAGAGCGCAACTCCCCTCGATCACATCCGGAAGGTCGAGATGTTCCACCACGGCGAGTTCGAATTCTTCCGCCGCTCCGGCTGCGACAACGTCTTCTTCGCCGACGGCCTCGTCGGACCCAACCTGCCCAAGCTCACCTACATGCTTTCCTTTCCCGATCTCGCCGCTCTCGACGCAGGCTGGGCGCGCTTCAACGCCGATCCGGACTGGAAGAAACTCGGCACCGACCCGCGCTACAACTTCGAGCCCACCGTCAGCAACGTCGATAACCTCATCCTCACCCCTGCGCCCTACTCGCAGGTCTGAACCGCAACCGTCGCGCGCCCGGTGCAAAGCTTACCGAGAAAGTGTCATCCTGAGCGAAGGGGTTCGCGTGAGCGGACCCCGCAGTCGAAGGACCTGTGGTTATCACCTATTCAAAGGCGGCCCTGCTCCTGGACATCCCCTCCCCAAATCCTGTCAAGTCCCGAAGGCCCATAAGCCGAACAAACCAAAGCGCATGGGAGTTGCCGATCCACCCCTCCCGATTCGCTAAAATAAAAGTAGAAAAAACAATGCCTCAGGGAATCCTGAGGCTTATTTCTATAAAGCACCTGTTATCAATACTCTGTATTTAACGTATTTATTTTCAATACTTTACGGACTTAGTCCAAGGCTAAGTCAAATAAAATGAAGACTTTGCACTAAAAGAGGTAGGAGGGGTAGGGGCTGATAACGAAACGCTCGGAGCAACGTTATACTTAGAGATTGTCGAGGAGATGTAAAGAGACCGAAAGAGTCTCACCGTGGTAAGCGGCGTCCAATCCGAAGAATCAATCGCAAATTAGGAAGCGGCCAGATGGACGGGATTTTAGCGAAGATAAAGTCGCCAGCCGATGTAAAGAAGCTCTCGTTGGCTGAGCTGGAAGGCCTCGCCGAAGAGATTCGTGAGCGCCTCATTACTGTGGTCGCCAAAACGGGAGGCCACATCGGCCCCAACCTCGGGGTCGTCGAGCTGACCATCGCTCTGCACTATGTCTTCGATACCCCCGCCGACAGCTTCGTCTTCGACGTCAGCCACCAGGCCTACGTCCACAAGCTTCTTACCGGGCGTGAAAATAGCTTCCACACCATCCGCCAGCCCGACGGCCTCAACGGCTTCATGCTCCGTACCGAAAGCGAGCACGACAGCTACGGTGCAGGCCACGCAGGAACCGCTCTCTCGGCCGCTCTCGGAATGGCTGTCGCGCGCGACCTCGCCGGTGGCAAAGAGCATGTCATCGCCCTCGCCGGAGATGCAGCCTTCACCAACGGAATCTCCTTTGAGGCGCTCAACAACATCGCCACGCAGACGCGCCGCATGATCATCGTCCTCAACGACAACGCCTGGTCCATCGACAAGAACGTCGGAGCCATCGCCGAGTACTTCCACAAGATCACCGCCACCAACACCTTCAGTAACCTGCACGACAAGGCCGCGGGACTGATCGAGAAGTTCGGAGGCAAAGCCGCACGTCACGTCGTCCGCAAGGCCGAAGAGGCCGCCAAGGGACTCATCGGCCCCGGCATGCTCTTCGAAGAGTTCGGTCTCAGCTACTACGGTCCCATCGACGGTCACAATCTTCCGCTGCTCATCGAGACCTTCAAGTTCCTCAAGCAGCAGAACAAGCCTGTCGTGCTGCATGCGATCACGCAGAAAGGCCGCGGCTTCCAGCCCGCCCTCGAAAAGCAGAAGAAGTTCCACGGCCTCGGACCCTACGATCCCGAGTCGGGCGAGACCAAATCCGCCGGCCAGAAGACCTACTCGGAGATCTTCGCCGAGAGCCTCACGAAGCTCGCCACGGCAAACAAGAAGGTCGTGGCCATCACGGCTGCGATGCCCAACGGAACCGCGCTTGATCTCTTCCGCCCGCACCATCCGACCCGCTACTTCGATGTAGGCATCGCCGAAGAGCACGCGGTCATCTTCGCCGCTGGCATGGCGACGAAGGGCTACAAGCCGTTCTGCGCCATCTACTCCACCTTCCTGCAGCGAGCCTTCGACCCCATCGTCCACGACGTCTGCCTGCAGAACCTTCCCGTGGTCTTCTGCATGGATCGCGGCGGCCTGAGTGGAGACGACGGCCCGACCCATCACGGCCTCTTCGACATCAGCTACCTCCGCAGCGTACCCAACATCATCCACATGGTTCCCAAGGATGAGGACGAGCTGCAGGACATGATGTACACCGCAATGCTGCACGACGGCCCTTCCGCCATCCGCTATCCGCGCGGAACCGGCCCTGGAGTTAAACCAAAGGCAAAGCCTGTTGCGCTCGAGATCGGCAAGGCCGAGATCATCAGCGACCCTGGCCGCGCCGATGTTGCGATTCTCGGCCTCGGCGCCATGCTTCCCGAGGCAAACCGACTGAAGGAGATGCTCGAGCACGAAGGCTTCTCCGCCGCAGTCATCAATCCGCGCTTCGCCAAACCGGTCGACCGCGCCTGCCTGGCAGACTTCGGCTCACGCTCGAGCCTCATCATCACGCTCGAAGACCACGTCCTCGCCGGAGGCTTCGGCTCGGCGGTGATGGAAGCTCTCAGCGATATGGATCTGAGCGTTCCCGTGGTCCGCATCGGCTGGCCCGACACCTTCATCGAACACGGCAAAGTAGAGGCTCTGCGGGCGAAGTACGGCATGACTGCGGAAGCGGCGCTCCAGAAGTCCAGACCCTACCTGAACCGGCTGATGGAGCGGGTTTTAGCGAAGCACTCCTGATTCGTACAACGAAGCTGAGAATCATATCTTCGTTTTGAACGAGATAGTCCTTGTCTCTTGGCGGCGTTGACATTTTCTCCGGAAGCCCGTCAACTGAGAATCAGAATGGAAAGTGAATTAAGAACTGATCGCAGTTGGATCGAGTCCGGAACGGCCGTGCAAGAGATAGACAAACATCGGCATCGGGACCGCGGCCTGCTGGCGATCGGTCTCTTCAAGCTGGGCAAGGCAATTCTCTTCTTCTCCCTTGGAGTCGGAGCGATTCACCTGCTGCATAAGGACCTCGGCGACGAGGTGATGCGCCTGGCAACCGCACTCAAGTTCGATCCGGAAAGTAAATTTGTCACGCTTCTGCTCGATAAGGTCGACTTGATCGACGCACACCGTCTAAAGCAGATCAGCCTGGCAACCTTTGCTTACTCCGCGCTCGCGCTGACCGAGGGAATCGGCCTGATGCTGGAGAAGGTCTGGGCTGAATACCTAACCCTGATCCTGACCGTCTCCTTCCTTCCCTGGGAGCTCTTCGAGCTGAGCCGCCACCCCAACTGGTTCCGGCTGAGCCTTCTGCTGATCAACCTCGCCGTGCTTGCTTACCTCGTGTGGCTTTTGAAGAGGAAAAAGAGCGCGCAGGTCTTAAATGAAGGCTAAAGCGAAGAGTTTTCGCTTTTATTTCGCTTACCAGATACTTCGAGCACCTACAAGTGACAGACTTGATATGAACCGACTCCGTAAGCCCAATATGTAGTGGGTATCTATCCAGCTAACCCAATTTACGGGGTTATCCACATCCCATTGTGGGAATAACCCCTTTTTATTCAAATTCCGTGCTTTACACAGGCATTCGTCTGGGAGACTATGTGGACGGAAGTGGTAAAAAGTGGAACAAAAGGGACTGGATCAAGCAAGATTTGAACAAAGTCTACCTCCGCAGACTGCTCCTTTCGTAGCAATGAGTTGGAAGAGGTATCGAGGTTGTCATGTTTCGGGGAAATCACCCAACCCGCGTGGACGAAAAAGGCCGGCTGAAGCTTCCGGCGGAGTTCAAGCGTAGGGTGGATGAGCTTTACGGTCCCCAGTTCTACATCACGAGCAAGGACGGGAAGCGGGCTGAGATTTATCCGCTGAAGGAGTGGGAAAAGATCGAGGAGAAGCTGGCCGCGATCCCCTCCATGAACC
>Ga0193743_1000641_pt1 | contig 27384 bp, 30 predicted proteins | sample L2c2metaG_FD_143038 | JGI IMG/M metagenome (GOLD analysis project Ga0193743, IMG submission 143038) | Soil microbial communities from a riparian zone of the East river system, Colorado, United States - L2c2 | ecosystem: Environmental > Terrestrial > Soil > Riparian zone | place: USA: East River...
GCCGTTCTGGCAGGGCGTCGCGGTCGGCTCGGTGCTCATCGCCGCCGTCTACGTCGACCAAACCCGACGCGCCGCGGCCATGCGCAGTGCGCGGACAAGAGGCCTCTTCAAACGAAGAGGTTCCAAATGAAAGGAACGCCAGTGAACCGTAAGCGCGTAATGCTCGTCGCGGGAGCATTGGGAGCGGTAGTGCTCACACTCCCGGCGTGCACATCGTCGAAGCCGCAGTCGAGCGGCGCGGGTGAGTCGTCGAGCGGAGCCCCTGCCACCTCGGAGGCGGCGGCCACGACCGTTGCCGCTCCGGCGAAGGCAAGCAAGAACTACAACATCCAGTTCCTGCAGGGCGTGGCGGGCGATCAGTTCTACATCACGATGCAGTGTGGCGCGCAGGAGGAGGCGGCCAAGCTCGGCGTCACGGTCAACACCCAGGGCGCGCAGAAGTTCGACCCAACGCTGCAGAAGCCCATCGTCGACTCGATCGTCGCAAGCAAGCCCGATGCGCTGCTGGTCGCACCGACCGACGTGCAGGCCATGCAGCAGCCCCTCGAGCAGGCGGCCGCGGCCGGGATCAAGGTGGTGCTCGTCGACACCACCACGAATGATCCGTCCTTCGCGGTGTCCGCGATCGCCAGCGACAACGTCGGCGGCGGCAAGGCGGCGTTCGACGCCATCAAGAAGCTGCACCCCGAGGGCGGCAAGGTCATGGTGATGGGAGTCGACCCCGGCATCTCGACGACCGATGCCCGCACCAAGGGCTTCGAGGACGCCGTCAAGGCCGACAACAAGTTCACCTACGTCGGCGTGCAGTACAGCCACGACGACCCAGCCACCGCCGCCCAACTCATGGGCGCACAGCTGCAGAAGGACCCCGACCTCGTCGGCGTCTTCGCCGCCAACCTGTTCGCCGCCGAAGGCGCGGCCACCGGCGTCAAGCAGGCAGGCAAGAGCGGCCAGGTGAAGATCGTCGGCTTTGACGCGGGCCCCAATCAGATCCAGGCGCTGCGGGAGGGCACCGTCCAGGCGCTGGTCGCCCAAGAGCCGGGACTGATCGGCAAATTCGGTGTCGACGAGGCCGTGACCGCGCTCGACGGCGGCAAGAACACCAAGGACGTGCAAACCGGCTTCACCATCATCACGAAGGACAACCTGGAAGGCGAGGGCGGCGCGGCGGCGTACAAGTCGAACTGCTGACGGTCACCCGCTGACGACGTCGAGCAGCCTGGCGACGGTGTCGGTGACCGCGGCGCGCGCGGTCTCCAGCGGCGACCGCGGGTCGACCTTGGTGGTGCCGGCGAGTGCATCGCGCAGTGCGCGGGTGTAGGCCACGTTGAGCGCGGTGCCGATGTTGACCTTCACGATGCCGGCCCGAACGGCGGCCCGCAGCGTGTCGTCGGGCACGCCTGAGGAACCGTGCAGCACCAGCGGCACCGGCACCGCGTCGCGCAGTGCGGCAATGAGGTCGAGGTCGAGGTGAGCCGTCTGCGTCGTCATGGCATGCGAGCTGCCCACGGCGACGGCGAGCGCGTCGACGCCGGTCGAGGCAACGAAGACGGCGGCCTGCCGCGGATCGGTGCGCACGCCCGGCGCGTGCGCGCTGGTCACCTGGGTGTCCTTGCCGCCGACGTGGCCGAGCTCGGCCTCGACCCAGAGCCCATGCCTGTGCAGCAGCCTGGTGATGTCGGCGGTGATGGCCACGTTCTGCTCGTGGGGCAGCGATCCGCAGTCGACCATCACCGAGGAGTAGCCGGCAAGGGGGGCCCGGTGCCACAGTTCCGCCGTCTCGGCGTGGTCGAGATGCAGGCTCGCCGAGACGTCGGCTTCGGATGCCAGCGCGTTGAGTGCGGCCGCCAGCGGACGGATCTGACCGCCGTGGAATTTCACCGTGTTCTCGCTCACCTGCAGAATCACCGGGTGACCGGACCGGCTGGCGCCGGCGACGATGCCCTCGGCGTGCTCGATCGTGATGACGTTGAAGGCCGCGACGCCGCCGCCGCGCAATCGCGCGTCGCGGACCAGTTCGGCGGTCGTGACCAGCGACATGGTGCTCCTGCTCATTCGATGCGGGGTTGACGCGTCTCCAACAATACGCAACCATATCCACGAAACCCCAATCAGGGCAATACCGCTAACAAGGGTCAGGAGCGCCGATGGCCGCGTTCGCCGGACTCGACGTCGGGACGACGTCCAGCAAGGCCGTGGTCTACTCCGAGGACGGTGCGGCACTCGGCACCGGCCGCGCCACCACGACGTGGAACGTCGACCAGCAGGGCACCCAAACCGACGCAGAAACCTTGCGGCGCAGCGCCTTCGATGCGCTGAGCGCGGCCGCCGAGGCGGCTGGCGTGCCCGTACGCGCGGTCGGCATCACCAGCATGGGGGAGTCCGGTGTCCTCACCGACGCCCACGAGCGGCCGCTGGCGCCGGTGATCGCCTGGCACGACGATCGTGATGGCGACGAGGTCGCCGACCTCGCCGAGGCGCTTGGCGCCGAGGCATTCGGCGGTGTCGCGGGCAAGCCGCTGCGAGGCCAGTTCGCAGTCACCAAACACCGCTGGCTGCTGGAGCACGAACCGGCCAGCCGTGCCGCCACGCTGCGCTTCGACGTGGGTGGCTGGGTGGTGCGCAGTCTCGGCGGCGAGATCGTCATCGAGCTGTCGCTGGCCGGCCGCACCGGCTGGCTCGACGTGGCGACGTGCGACTGGTGGGACCAGGCGCTGGCCTGGTCAGGTGCCAGTCGCGCGCTGATGCCGCCACTGGTTCAGGCCGGCATGCCGGTCGGCACGGTGACGTCCGAATCGGTGAGCCCCCTGCTGCGCGGGGCAGTGCTCACGCTCGCCGGTCATGACCACCAGGCGTCGGCACTCGGCGCTCGCGCGGTCGGACCTGGCGACGAGTTGGATTCGTCGGGTACCGCGGAGGCGCTGGTGCGCACCGTGCCCAGCGTGCCGAGCCGTGCCAACGTCGCCCGGCTGGCCGCCGCGGGCATCACCACCGACCCGAGCATCCGGGCGGGCCACTGGAGCCTGCTCGGCGGCACCGAGGGCGGCCTGGCGCAGAAGCGTGCGCTCGAACGACTCGGCGTGGGACTTGATGGGCTGGCCCAGCTCGACGCCGACGCCGAGCACGCGTCGGATGGGCCGGGTGAGATCTGGAAGGCGGTGGTCGCGGCCGCCGCCGACGAGGCGCTCGAGCTACACCGTGCGATGGACGACGTCGTCGGGCCTGCCGCCCGCGTCATCGTCACCGGCGGGTGGCGGCACAGCGAGGAAGTCCTGCGCGCGAAGGCGGCCCGGTTCGACCATCTCGAGGTCTCGGCCGTCGAGGAGGCGGGCGCGCTCGGCGCAGCGGTACTCGCCGCGCGTGCCTTGGGCGCGATCGGCCCCGACGAATATCTGGACGCTCGGTGACGTCGGGCGACCCGGAACGGACATGGTTCGCCGACGAGCGGCAGACCGAGGTGCTTCGCCTGCTCCAAACCGAGCATCGCGTCGAAAGCGCCCGGCTTGCCGAGCTTTTCGGTGTCAGCGCAGAGAGCGTCCGCAAGGACCTGGCTCAGCTCGAGGCGCACCAACTCCTGCGGCGCGTGCACGGCGGGGCCATCCCCTGCCAGCGCCAGCACGAGGAGCCCAACGTCGCCTCGCGGACCGAACAGGCCGAGCAGAAGCTCGCCATCGCCCGGCACGCACTGCGCTTCGTGCCCGACGGGGGCACCGTGCTGCTCGACGCCGGAACGACGACGGCACGACTGGCCGAGTTGTTGCCGACGACCCGTGAGCTCGTCGTCTACACAAACGCCGTGCCGGTACTGGCCACACTGCTCCGGCGCGGCATCGCCGTCGTCAGCCTCGGCGGCCGGGTACGACCACAGACGATGGCCGCGGTCGGGCCCCTCACCGTCGACGCGCTCGCCGGGATCAACGTCGACGTGGCGTTTCTCGGCACCAACGCACTGTCGTTCAGCCGCGGACTCACCACCCCAGACGTCGAGGAGGCGCGGGTCAAGCAGGAGATGCTCGCAGCCGCGCGGCAACGGGTGTTCCTCGTCGATACGAGCAAGTTCGACCGCGAGAGCCACGCGAGGCACGCCACACTGGCCGACGTCGACGTCCTCGTCACCGACGATGCCATCACGCTCGAGCAACGCGAGCGGTTGCTGGCTGCGGATGTCACCGTCGAGGTGGCCGGATGATCACCACGGTCACGCCAAACCCCAGCCTCGACCGAACACTGCATCTGCACCGGTTCGCACGCGGCCAGGTCAACAGGGCCACCACCACGATGGTGGAGCCGAGCGGCAAGGGCGTGAACGTCGCCCTTGCACTGCACGGCGTCGGGGTCGACGTGCGCGCAGTGCTTCCGATCGGGGGCAGTGCCGGGCGCGAGATCGCCTCGCTACTGGACGATCTCGGCGTCGAACACGTCGACGTGCCGATCGACGGTGCGGTGCGCAGCAACATCTCGCTCGTCGAGGATGATGGGCTCAGTACCAAGGTGAACGAGCCCGGCCCGCATTTGTCCGACGCCGAGGTCGACGCGTTGTACGCAACGACGTTGGCGGGCAGCATCGTTGGTGATTGGGTGGTCTGGGCCGGCAGTCTCCCAGGAGGGTTCACCCCGCAGCGGTTCGCCGACGCCGTGGCCGCTACCAGGGCCCCCGGCCGGCTCGTCGCCATCGATTCCTCCGGCCCCGCTCTGACGCAAGTGCTTTCGCAGCACGGTGATCGACTGCCGCACATGGTGAAGCCCAACGCCGAGGAACTCGCGCAGGTCGCCGGCCGGGATCTGGCGACGCTCGGCGACGTGGCCGACGCGGCGCAGGTGCTGCTAGTGCGTGGGGTGCGCACCGTGCTGATCAGCCTGGGCCACAACGGCGCCCTCCTCGTCGACGCCGACCTGCCCCGGCCGCTGCACGGCCGCGCTGCCGCTGGCCGCGTCGTGAACACGGTCGGAGCCGGCGACGCACTCCTCGCCGGTTGGCTCGCCGCCCTGCACGCCGGCGCGACGACCACCGAGGCGTTGGCCAACGCCCTGCGGTTCGGCGCCACCGCCGTCGAGCACGAGGGCACTCTGCTCGGCGTGCCCGACCCTCACCGTCCGGTCACCATCACCCCGGCCGAGGCCGTGACGCCGCTCGCCTGACGGCCCCTTGCGGGCTACACGCCGAGGATCGTGCTGGGGTCGATGTGGAGTTCGCGTCCGTCGAAGCGGACGCCGCTGAGGTCGGAGACCGCGAGCGTCACCTGGGGAGTGCACGCGTTGGCACCGACTCCGATGATGGTCGCCACCCCGGCGGCGTGCGCCGACGTGATTCCCGCGGGTGCGTCCTCGAATACGGCGCAACATCGGGGGGATGTGTGTAGGCGCTGGGCGGCCAGGAGGTACGGATCGGGGGAGGGCTTTCCGTTCTTCACGTCTTCACCGGTGACGAGTATGGGTGCCGGCGGCAGACCGGCCGACGCCATGCGTGCGGTGGCGATTGCGCGACCGCCCGAGGTGACGACTGCCCAGCTTCCCGCGGGGCTGGAATCGAGGAGTTGTCGTGCTCCAGGGATGGCCACCACGTTGATCGCGTGGTCCAACTCCAGCCGTATCAGTTCGCGGGCGGCCTCGGCGACATCGCTTGGTGTGCTGACCAATTCGGCGACCACGTCACGGATCCGTCGCCCGTGTTCGATGTCGCGGTGGAAGTCGAAGCCGGGGGCCCAGCGCTTGGCCCATAGATTCCATGCGGTGGCAGCGGCGTCGTGTGAGTCGACGAGGACACCGTCGCAGTCGAGCAGGAGCCGATCGACGGCGAGGCTCGCGGTGTCGCCGACCTTCACGACGCTACTTCCGTTCGACTACAGGTCGGAGCTCTCCCGCCACAGGTCGATGCCGGAATCTGACGCGTATCGGTCGATCTCGCTGAGTTCCTCGGCACTGAACTTCAAATTGTCGAGGGCGCCGAGGTTCTCCTGCAGCTGAGCGACGCTGGATGCGCCAACCAGAGTGGACGCGACCGTCGCGTCGCGGAGCACCCAGGCCAGCGCCAGTTGCGCCAACGACTGGCCGCGCCCCTCGGCGATTCTGGCCAGTCCCTGCAGCCGCTCGTGCACCTCGCCGGTCACCAGGTCGTCATCGAAGGTCGGGCGCTCGGTGGCGCGGGCGATGTCGGCTGCGGGCTTGTCCAGATAGCGGTTCGTGAGCAGGCCCTGGGCGAGCGCGGTAAAGGCGATCGCGCCCATGCCTGCGTTCTTGAGTTCGGAGACGAGATCGCCCTCGACCCAGCGGTTCAGCAGCGAATACGACGGCTGGTGGATGACCAGCGGCGTGCCCAACCTCTGCGCGATCGCTGCCGCTTCGGCTGTCTTGGTGGCCGAGTACGACGAGATGCCGACATAGCGCGCCTTGCCCGCCCGCACCGCGGTGTCGAGGGCGCCGATGGTCTCCTCGAGCGGTGTCGTCGGGTCGATGCGGTGTGAATAGAAGATGTCGACGTAGTCGAGTCCAAGCCGGTCCAGCGACTCGTCCAGGCTGGACAGCACATAGCTGCGGCCACCGAGCTGACCGTAGGGTCCTGGCCACATGTCCCACCCCGCCTTGGTGGAGACGACCAACTCGTTGCGGTACGGCTTGAAGTCGCGTCGCAGCAGGCGGCCGAAGTTCTCCTCGGCCGAGCCGTAGGGCGGTCCGTAGTTGTTCGCGAGATCGAAGTGCGTGATCCCGCGGTCGAAGGCGTAGCGGAGCACTTCGCGTTGAGTATCGAACGGCCGGTTGTCACCGAAGTTGTACCAAAGGCCGAGTGAGATCGCCGGCAGAAGCAGACCGGACGTTCCCACGCGGCGATACGGCATCCCGTCGTAGCGGTCCCGCGCGGCCACCCAGGGGTCGTGGGTGAAGGGAACATCGGCGACGGCGAAATCCTCGTTCATGAAATTCATCGTAGGTGTGCACGCGCTGATGCCGCGAGGGTGCTGCGTCGCAGTGTGACATCGTTGATGGATGAGCAGCCCCGAGACGCCAGAAGAGTCGGCCGGCCTGTACAGCACCGATGACGACGACCAACTGTCCCAGGAGGACACCCTCATCGACCGCGGAGTCGACGACGTCCTGGATGAGGGCTATTCGCCGCCGGACAAGTGGAAGGAAGCCCGAGACCACGAGAGCCTGGACGAGCTTCTCGCCGAGGAGGAACCCGATCCGGCCATGCAGCTCGGCGACGACGATCCCGGATCCGATTTCTCCGGGGACGACGAGGTGGGCGACCGCCGCGCGGGCCGGCTCGTTGCGCCCGACGAGGGAGTGGACGTGGACGACGAATCAGACTTGCTGGCGAGTGACGTCGGTATCGACGGGAGCGCCGCCTCCGCCGAAGAGGCCGCCGTCCACGTCATCGACGACGAGGAGTAGCACGCTCGCCGTCCATCGGTCCCGCATTGGAATCCGGCTATTGGCATCGCAGCGGTGAGTCGACCAGGAAGAGCCGCAAGGTGTGCAATGCGTAGTGCAGCTGGGACTTTACGACCGGTTCGTCGATGTTCAGATCGGCGGCGATCTGGTCCGTCGTCCACCCCAGCTGCTGCGCCTTGCGAATCACCTCTCGATGCAACGGCTGCAACCGATTCAAGGCGTCGCTGATCAGTGCGCGATCGACCAGTTTCCTGTTCGCCTCGTCGGCCCGGGACGCGTCGCCGCGCGCGTTCCGGGCTTCGCCACCGTTCGCGGTCACGACGTCAGCGTGGCTTTCATGGCGAATTGACCGTTGCCGCCGCCGGCCATGGCCTCGTTGTTCATCAGATACGTGAGGATGAAGTCGTGCGACGACGCCAGATGGTCGCGAGTAAGCCGGGCGGCCAATGCGGCGTCACCGCTCTCGACTGCGGCAAGGATGCCCAGATGCTCTGAGACCAGGTGCGCGGTCTGACCGACCACCTCGATGTGGACATACATGTAACGGTCGGTGAGGCGTCGCAACCGTTCGACGAGCTCGATCATGCGCGGACGGCCCGCGCGCTCGTACACCGCGGCGTGAAAGGCGGCATTGGCGGCCAACCAAGTGCGGGTATCGGCGTGCTCTTCCATGATCTCGAGCTGCTTGCGCATCGTGATGTGGTCTGCCCGGCCGACATTCGGAACGGCGAGCTGCGTGGCGAGCGGCTCGATCGCCTCACGGAGTTCGTACAGTTCCTGCAGCTCTGCGATGGACAGCCCGGTCACCACCGCGGTCGCGTTCGACACCGGATGCACGAGGCCCTCTCCGACGAGGATCTGGAGTGCATCGCGTACCGGAATACGGCTCACGCCGAACCGCTCGGCGGTGCTCTGCTGCGAAAGTCTTGAGCCCGGCGTGATATCACCCTGCAGAATCTCTGACCGTAGCTCGGAAGCGACCCGCGCCGCGGCACTCGCGTATGCCATTCAGCCTCCTTGGATACCGCCTATAGATTCTGTATACGTGTCCTTCCTGTGGAGGTCCTGCCAGAGTCCCGTGGGCTGGCCGCTGGTCGTCGGTGAGGAATTTCGGTGACGGCGGCCAGATGCGGAATAGCGGTGTATGGGCGCACGCGCCCATACACCGCTATTGCTACGAATCAATCGTCTGCAAACCCAGGCAGGTCACCGGGGGTGCAGAGCGGATCCGACGTCGGCATTCCCGCTTTACACGTAGCCCAAAGCCCTGTTCTCCGTTCTGATCCGCACGTTGAGCACCAGAGCGTTGGCAATGGTGAACACGATCGCGGTCAGCCACGCCGAATGCACCAACGGGAGCGCCGTCACCTCGGCGATGACCGCTGTGTAGTTGGGGTGGTGCAGCCATCGGTACGGCCCGCGTTTCACCAGGGGCGCGTCCGGGATCACGATCAACCGTGGGTTCCAGTGTTTGCCCAGCACCGCCGCACACCACCAGCGCAGGACAGTGCTGAGAGCCACGACCACCAGCATCGGCCAGCCGAGCCAGGGGATGAACGGTCGATGCATTGTCCAGACTTCGACTATGCAGCTGACCAGGAGCAGCGTATGCATCGCCACCATCGCCGGATAGTGACCTTGGCCGAATTCCTTGCCGCCCTGTGCAATCGACCACGCGGCATTGCGCCGGGAGACGACGAGTTCCACTAGGCGTTCGGCTCCGACTGCAAGGATGAAGAGGTAGTAGTACACGATCGACCCCTACCAGCTCAGCAACAGCAGCTCGAAGCTGAAGCCCGGCCCCATCGCCAGCATCACTCCCAGTGAACCTTCGGGCGGTGGCTCGGCGATGGTCCGGCCAAGGACGTCCAGCACCGATGCCGACGACATATTGCCGTGATCCCGCATGGAGTTCCAGCTGTGGGCAAGAGCCTCCGGCGGCAGACCGATCGCGTTCTCGATCGATTCGAGCACCTTGGGACCACCCGGATGGCAGATCCACGTCGAGATGTCCTCGGTGGACAGACCGTGGTCGGCGAGGAACCGGTCGACCTCCTCGCCGAGGTAGGAATCGGCGATCGTGGGGACGTCCTTGGACAGGACGAGCTGGAATCCCTTGGAGCTGACGTTCCAGCCCATGACGTCGACGGTTCCCGGGAAGAGCCGGCTGCGGGTGTCCAGCACCCTCGGACCCGACTTCGCCGTCGGGCTGTTCGGAACCCGGTCCGCCCCGGTGACGACCACGGAGGCCGCACCATCGCCGAACAGGCACACGCCGATGAGAGCCGGGATTGACGTGTCGTCGTGCTGAAGCGTGAGCGAACACAGCTCGACCGACAGCAATACCGCCACGTGGCTTGGGAAGCCACGCAGGTAGTCGTGGACTCGGGCCATCCCTGCCGCGCCAGCTACACAGCCCAGCCCGAACAACGGGATCCGCTTTACGTCCTGCCGTAGGCCGATGCCCGCTGCAATGCGTGCATCGATGGTCGGCACCGCGATTCCGGTGGTCGATACCACCACGATGACGTCGACTTCGTCGGGTGCGATGCCCGCCGCGTCGAGCGCCGACACCACTGCCCGCTGACCCAAATCGCAAGCGACGTCCACGTATGCCGCGTTTGCTTCGGTGAAGCCAGACATGTTCGGGTAGCGCGAAACCGGTAGCGCAAGGTTGCGATGCTCGACCCCGGCCGTTTGAGCGAAGCGCATGAACTCCGGTCCACCGACCTTGGTGAGCTCACTTGCAACCTCTTCCTGGGTGTACCGGTGCGGCGTGAACGCCACCCCGGCCCCGGCGATGCTTGGCGCACCGATTCTGTTGAGTGCGGGCGAGTCAAGCGATGTGGAAATTATTTCATCTGTCATACATAGGCAGACGAACCATGACGGTCGACGGTTCACGTGTTTTAGGCCATACGCTTGAACATATGTGAGTCCAAACACTTTCGATTTCGTGGAAATGGCCGGGGTACTGCATATTGGCCGGTCGAAGGGCCGTTCAGAGGATCCCGCCGATGCCGCCATTGTCAGCGTATTTACTTAGGACAACAAGGTTTTGGGATTCCAAGGTACGGCGCGGAAAGCTCGGCCGATCCGGCCAAGAATGCACGGATCATTCGACGACAATTACGTTTGCATTTCCATTTAGGTCGACGAATATGAACCTCGATTGAAACGGTCATAGAGCATACCGATCGTCGAATCAATACAGCTGATGAAGTACTCGGAATTGGCTGGGATAGTCCTGAGTACCGGTCAATTCGCCGGCGAAGTTGACCGAGGCCGGCGTGACTGACATGCCAGCAGCAGCCCTGAATTCGCTTGTGGCTGACGTTCGGGTTGGGTCAGGCTGCGGCCATGGACATGCACGCCGACCAGTTGACGGTCTCGGCGGCAACCGTGCGCGCGCTGGTCGATGAGCAGTTCACCCAGTGGCGGGCACTGCCGATCAGGGCTGTCATCGGTCAGGGGACGGTCAACGCCATCTTTCGGATCGGGGACCAGTTGGCGGCGCGATTTCCCCTCCAGGCCGAGGACGCCGACATCGTGCGGGACCGGCTGCTCGCCGAGGCGGCAGCAGCGCGGCAGCTGGCCGGCCGGACGCGATTTCCCACGCCCGAACCGGTCGCGCTGGCTGAGCCTGGTGCCGGCTATCCGCTTCCGTGGGCAGTACAGACATGGCTGACTGGCACCGTGGCCGCAAAGCAGGACCCCGGCGAATCGACCACGTTCGCACAGGATTTGGCCGAGTTCATCTACTCCGTGCGCGCGATCGACACCGGCGGCCGGACATTCACCGGCCATGGCCGAGGTGGCGATCTACACACTCACGATGACTGGATACAGACGTGCCTCGAGTGCAGCCGCGGCCTGCTGGACGTGGCGGTCCTGCGCCGGATGTGGGACTCGATGCGGGAACTTCCACGCGGTCGCACTGCCGATGTGATGACCCACGGTGACCTGTTACCCGGCAATGTGTTGGTGTCCAGTGGCCACCTCGCCGGGGTGCTTGATGTTGGCGGCTTGGGGCCTGCTGACCCTGCCTTGGATCTGGTGAGTGCGTGGCACCTGCTCGAGGCCGGCCCGCGCCGGGTGTTGCGCCTCCGCCTCGGCTGTGACGATCTGGAGTGGGAACGCGGTAGGGCGTGGGCGTTTCAGCAGGCGATGGGCCTGGTTTGGTATTACGTCGACAGCAACCCGGTCATGAGCCAGATCGGTCGGCACACACTTGCTCGCCTCGTGGCCGACGTGTCCAACGTCTGATTCCGCCTCAAGCGAGGTGCGGCTCGAGTTCGGCCACCAGCTGCTTCTTGCCTCCGAACCCGATCACGCGGTGGATCTCCTGGCCGTCCTTGAACAAGAGCATGGCCGGGATGCCCATGAAGTTGAACCGCTCCCAGATGCCTTCGAACTGGTCGACGTCGATCTTGCGGACGACGATGCGTCCGGCCCACTGCTCGGACAGCCCGGCGAGCACCGGCGTCACCTGGCGGCACGGCCCGCACCACTCGGCCCAGAAATCGACCAGCAATGGGACGCCCGTCGAGCTCTCGGCGGTGATGTCGTCCGGAGTGATGGCGGTCAGCGTGTCGCGCGCAACCTCGTAGGCGTGCTCGTCCTTTGCTTCCTGTGCCAGGACGTCGGCCGAAACGGGTTCACCCGTCGACCGCACCCAGCTGGTGAACTCCTCGAAGCGCGCGCCAGGTGCATCGTGCATGCCGCAGGCCTCCCTGACGGCTCCGATCAGCGCCTGCAGGGCCTCGCCGACCTGCTCGCCGTTACCTTCCAGCCCGAAGGCGCGCACGGTGACCGTGTCACCGTCGCGCTGCACCTCGATGTCCTGCCAGAGCCGAACCATGTACTGCTCGTCGTCCGTGACGTGCCAACGGACGGTGATCTCGCGCAGCTGCGCCAGCTCGCGGGCGGCGGCCTCCTCGTCGGACAGCCGTGTGCCGTGCTCGAGCACGTAGGCCGAGAAGGGCTCGAACTCCGGCGAGCCGGGGCCGCCGCCGAGCTGCTGCTGCAGGCCGCTCAGCAGCTCCTGGTAGACCTCGGCCTCGCTGTCGCCCTTCGCATCCAGGTCGAACGCGGGCCAGCGGCCGATCGTTGCGCCGTCCTGCTCCACGAGCTGTACGCCCTCGAGCAGCTTGATGACATAGGTGCCCTCGCCGGGCAGGTTGATGGTGAACTCGTGACCGCGCTCCATGGACCCCTCCTGGCGCTCGCAACTCAGTATGCCCGCGCAATATAGGCGAGCGCACCCGCGTCGTCATCGGTTTCGGGCAGCGATCCGTCGCTGCGTTGCAGGCACCTCACCGTCAGGCCATTGGTGGCGAGTTCCCGTTCGCCGGAGGTGCCGACCAACTCCCACGGCAGGCGGGCGACGCCCGTCTGCGCTGCATCGCGCGCCTGGTCGAGGGTGGTGCAGTCGGAGATGGCGGCGTCGCGGCGTGCAGTCGCCGCTTCGAGCATGTCCATCTGGATGCGACCCGTCAGCCGCTGCGCCTCGTCGGCGATGTTGTCGATGCCCACCTTGTTCTTGTCGCGGGTGTCGCGCCGGTACAGGAGCGCAGCGTTTTCCGCGAGGTCCCGTGGGCCGAGTCCCACCCGGATCGGGACGCCTTGCAAGTCCCACTCGGTGGCCCGCCAGCCGAAGGCCTGGGTGACGTTGTCGTCCAGGCTGACCCGGACGCCACGCGCCCTCAGCTCCTCAACGAGGACGGCGGCGGCATGGGCGACCGTTCCATCGGTGTCCTTTACCACCATGACGACGACTTGGACCGGTGCCAGCGCCGGCGGCAGAACGAGCCCGAAGTCGTCGCCGTGGCACATGATCAGTCCGCCCAGCATCCGTGTTGAAGCACCCCACGAGGTGGTCCAGCAGAGCTCGGTCGCGCCCTCGGCGCTGGAGTAGCTGATGTTGAACGCGCGGCTGAACCGCTGGCCAAGCTCGTGGGACGTGCCCATCTGCAGCGCCTTGCCGTCACGCATGATGCCCTCGCAGGTCATGGTGTTCGCCGCCCCGGCGAACCGCTCCTTGGCGGTCTTGCGGCCGACGATCACGGGCATGGCGAGGACGTTGCGCATGAACTCCTCGTACACGTCGTGCAGGATCCCGCGGGCATAGTGCCGCGCGTCGGATTCTCCTGCGTGTGCGGTGTGGCCTTCCTGCCACAGGAACTCCGTGGTGCGCAAGAAGATTCGCGGCCGTAGTTCCCACCGGACGACGTTGGCCCACTGGTTGAGGAGCAGAGGAAGGTCGCGGTAGCTGTCGACCCATTTGGCCATGTATTCACCGATGACGGCTTCGCTTGTCGGACGGATCGCAAGCGGTTCGGCCAGCTCCTTGCCGCCGCCATGCGTCACGACGGCAAGCTCGGGACTGAATCCCTCGACATGCTCGGCCTCGCGTTCGAAGAAGTTCATCGGGATCAGCAACGGGAAGTAGGCGTTCTGTGCGCCTGCGGCCTTGATCCGACCGTCGACCTCCACCTGCATCCGCTCCCAGATCGCATAGCCGTTCGGCCGGATGACCATGGTTCCGCGGGCTGGGCCGTTCTCGGCCAGCTTCGCCTTGGTCAGCACATCTTGGTACCACCGCGGAAAGTCCTCCTGCTGAGGAGTCAGCACCGCCATCTAGTTGCCTCTCATTGCCTTGATGTCGACCTGGCGCGCGACACATCCGCCCGCGATGTGCCCTGGCCAATCTTACTGAGCCCTCATCGAAGTCACGCCGAACCAGCGGCAAGCCAATTCGCTTAGGGGAGTAGCGAGATCTTCTGCCAGATCTTGTTGGACAGCTCGGTGGTCAGGGTCTCGATGTAGGAGACGGTTTCGAGTACGACTCCGTCGGTGCTGTGCTCGGCGCACAGGGCCGCAGTCTTGGCCGTGAGGCTCAGCATCTCCGAGCAGTAACTGAGGTAGTGGTGCAGCTGTTCGGCATCCAGACCGTGCCGAATGCTCTGCTCGGTCGGCACGTAGTTCGGGCTGGCCTGCTCCGGATCCTTGGAGAGCTGGTGCATGTCGATGACGTGGGCCAGCGAGCGCAACCGGTGGAGCAGCCGCAGCGACGCGCGCCGCTCCAGGCGCTCGGGCAAGACCCAGAGGAACACCACCGCGATCGCGGCGAACACGACGTCGTTGACGGCGCTCTCGGTCAGGGGCACCCAGTCTGCGGTCTTGGCGAGCCCGTCGGTGACGGCCGAGCGCAGGCTGAAGACCAGCAGGACCAGCGTGGCCACGACGATCACGATGCTCGCAACGCGGGCGGCCAGCGTCGTGCGCCGAAGGCGCTCGCGAGACTCGTCCGCCTCGCTTTGAACCAGGACGACCAGATGACCGAGGTCGCGCGCCGCCTTGGTCAGTCCCCGCTCGCCGAAGCGCGCGTTGATGCGGCGTTCGAGCTGCGCCACGGTGGTCCCGACGTGGTCAGCGGCTAGCTGGACCTCGTCTCCGGCCGGGCTCGTATGCGCCACGTCACGACTCTAGGAGTTCCGATGCGCCGCCATCGCCAAACTCACCGGCGGGTGATCACCGACCCGCAGCCCTTCCACAGCTGGGTTCCCTTCGAACCGGACCGCCGTCGGCGGATGATGGTCGGTTGGAGAGGTGAGCGGCGTGGACGAGTTGGTAGACGAGCGAAGGCGTGGATTGGCCTTCAGCGTGCTGGGCGGGCCGACCACCGTCATTGACATTGCTGGGCGGCGGATGGTCATGGACCCGACCTTCGACCCGCCTGGGCAACACGGATACCTCGTGAAGACCGCGAGCCCGGCCATCGCGTCGACGGCGCTGGGCAGAATCGATGTCGTACTGGTCAGCCACGACGAGCACCCCGACAATCTGGATGAGGGAGGCCGTCGGGTAGCGCTAGCCGCTCCGCTCCTTCTTACTCATCCGCGTGCCGCACGCCGGTTGGGGCCGACGGCCCACGGGCTCGAGCCGTGGCAGTCCATCGACCTCCCTGGCGGAGACGGTGTGGAACCCATTACGGTGCAGGCGGTTCCGGCGGTACACGGCCCTGCCGACGGACGGCGTAACGAAACGGGGCATGTCAATTGTGAGGTGACCGGGTTCGTGCTGTCGGGCCCAGACGTCCCGACGGTCTACCTCAGTGGCGACAACGCGTCAATCGGCGCGGTCAAGGCAATCGCCGAGCGCGTCGGCGTAGTCGATATCGCCGTGATATTCGCCGGCGCGGCTCGTGTGCCGACGAAGGACCGCGGTCGCCCTCTGACATTTACTGGTCAGCGGGCGGCTGCGGCTGCCGAGTTACTCGGTGCGAAGGCGGTCATCCCGGCTCACGTCGACAGCTGGGCGCATTTCAGCGAAGGCCGCGATGACTTCGTTGCCGCGTTTGAGGAGGCAGGGCTCAGCCACTTGATCACCGTGGCACCGCACGGGCGATGGATCATGTTCGGCCCCACCGGCGCGCGAGTCGAGCCGACGTAGCGGCACGTTCCGCGCGGGCTCAGATGGGTCGGCGTGTCTTGGGCAGCCGTCGTGCAGGACAGACTTCACTCAGTAGTCCCGTCAACGCCGATACCGGTTCAGTGCCGAGGTGTTCGACTTGGTCCACGATCTGGTCGCGCAACGCTTCTCCGGCGTATTGCTCTGTAAGCCAGTGGAACTTCTCGACCGTCCGCTGCCATGTCAACGGCCGGCTGGGTGCGCCCTCGAAGTCTTGCTGCTCGCGAGAGAAGCATTTGCCATCTCGCAGTGTCATTCCGATGCGAACGGGTGTCGTCCGTGGATAGCCCGCAGTCAGCGTTGCGTTGGGCCGGACGTTGATGCGGTGCAGTAGCCGTTGGACGTCTGCGCGACGGATCCGCTCGGTCTGGAGTTGCTCGGGCCCGACCTGGCCGTCGATCAACGCCGCGGCCAGCAGATACTTCAAGTTGTAGTCCGCCTGCTCCTTGGTCCACGGTGATTCCTTGTCGCCAAAGGTTCCACCGCCGGCGATGTCGTAGGCGGTCTGAAAGACCTCGGCGTCGACCGACTCGATGTCCGAATGATTGATCCCGTGCTCGTGAGCAAGTGCCAGCAGGGTTTCGATGGCCGCCTGCCCGTGGATGAGCGAGCAGTACTTCTTCAAGTAGGTGTGGTTGACCACGTCCAATGCGGGGTCGTCGAGGCGGAGGTCGATGCGTTGCGCGAACAGCTGCTGGAGCCCATTGGGTCCCTCGAAAAGCCCGTGCGGCCCGGTGATTCCGCGCTGCGCCAACGCGGTGGTGTACACCGCGCGCTGGGCGGTGATGCCGGGGGAGATGCCCTTCCAGTTCGACACTGGCTCGGAATGGATCGCCGCCAACGACACGTTGTCTGCCGCCGCGGCGGCGATTGCATTGGCCGTCTGTTCCGCGGACAAGTGCAGCAATTTGGCGGCTCCGGCCGCGACCGAGATTGCCAGCTGCAGTGCATGATTGAGGCCACGCGTCATCACCGGAACGGCCGCCGAGAACCGGCATTGCACCTCGTAGGCCACCGCCAACGCCAAGACGAATTCGTCGCCGGTGGCGCCTGCGCTTTCCGCCACTGCCAGGATCGCGCCGAAATTGTCGGCGGGATGGCACAGGCCGCCGGGGGTCAGATACGTGTCGAGCAGGTCCACGTATCGCACCGCAACCGAGTTGAACAACGTGGCCTGATCGACACTCGTTCTGCCGCCTCCGATCAGCGTGGCACGGGGGCTGCCGCCGACGGACTCAACGTGGTCGCGCAGGACGTGCACGGTCTCACCGTCGAGCGCGCCGATCGCGCAACCAAGACTGTCGAGGATGTTGCGCCGCATCAACATTGACGCAGAATCCCGCATGTCTGCCGAATCGGACCTCAACACGAACTCTGCCAGATCCTCCACGGTGTAGCGGACGCGTTCAGCTGTCACTGCGCTCATGACTCGCGCCCTCCATCGACGGGTCGACGCGGGAGACCTGGTAGTGGCTGATGTACCAGCCGTGGTCCACGCGTTTCACCAATGTGCTGAGGTGAACGTTCAGCGTGGCCCGATCGACGAAGGAGAAGTCAACGCGCAGGTAGCCGAGCACGAGATCGTCCGCTAGCTGCCTGGTTTCAAGAATCCTATACCCGGCCGCCATCCCGTTGGGTTGAGCCTCGTAGTAGTCGGCGACGCCTCGGCGTCCCACGCTGTACGGGTGCAGACCTTGGAAGATCGCGTCGTCGGTGAAGAGGGAGGCGACTCGCTGCGGTTCGTGCGCGTCGACGGCGGCTTTCCACTGGTCGAGCACGCCGCGAAGCACCTCCTCGCGCTCTCGCGTGCCGGTGATCGGGGTTCTGCCGCTTGTGATGGGCCGCATGATCAGTGCCCAGCGCTCTGGCCACCGTCGACGTGCAGGATCTCGCCGGTGACGAATGGGGCGTTCTCCAGGTAGACGACGGCGTCCACGACGTCCTCGATTTCACCCATCCGGCCGAGCGGGTGCAGCGCTGCGAGGGCATCGTGGGTCGACGCCGGGTGCATCGGAGTGCGGATGACGCCGAGAGCAACGGTGTTGACCCGGATACCGCGACCGGCGTACTCGACCGCCAGTGCCTTGGTCACCGCGTTGAGGCCGCCTTTCGTCAGGGACGCCAGTGCCGAAGACACCTGTGAGTTGGCGTGATCGACCAGGCTGGTGGAGATGTTCACCACGTGGCCGCCCCCCTCCCCGTTGAGCATCGCGGCGACGGCGCTGCGGGAAACCTCGAAGAACCCGCGCACGTTCACTCCGGCGACCGTGTCGAAGTCTTCGTCGGTGTACTCGGTGAACGGCTTGGCGATGAAGACTCCGGCGTTGTTGATCAACGTGTCGATCCGGCCGAACCGGGCCAGAGCCGCTTCGACGATGCGGGCACCGACGCCCGGCTCGGCCACATCACCGGCGACGGTCAGCACTTCCGGGTCGTCCGACTCGCCGATCGAGCGCGAGTTCGCGACGACCGCGTAGCCAAGCTTGCGGTAGGCGGAAACCAGTTCGGCTCCGATTCCTTGGGACGCTCCGGTGATGACGGCTACCTTCTGGGGTGAACTCATGTCGTGCCTCGCTTCGTTGGTGCACCTCGGTGCTTGTTGCACCTTCTTGAACGAATCGTCCGTCTGCCTGCTGCCCACACGCCACGACCGGTTTGCTTCCTGCTGGTAGGCGCAGGCTTCTACCGCACTACGATTGGCACGTGGAGCTGCGCCAGCTGCGCTATTTCGTCGTCGTTGCCGAGGAGCTGAACTTCGGCCGGGCCGCCGACCGCCTGCACATCGCCGGCCCGTCGCTCTCCCAACAAATCAAGGCCCTCGAGCGTGACCTCAAGGTGCGCCTGTTCGACCGTGACCGTCGATCCGTCGCCCTGACCCCCACCGGGGCGGCGCTGCTGCCGAGCGCCCGCGCGCTGCTGGACCAGGCCGACACGTTGCGCAGGTATGCGACTGGTCTGTCCCACTCCGAACCCGTTCGGCTCGGCTACGTCAATTGGCGGCCCGCTGACTTGGCGGAACGGACAGCGGGAGTCGCGCAGCTACGCATAGACGCGTGGGTGATGCCCTCACACGCGCAGGCCGCGCGGGTGGCAGAAGGCAGCCTCGACCTCGCGATCTGCTGGGCACAGACCACCGACCAGGCCGCGCATGACCTCGACGCGCGGCTCATCGGGGCCGACCGTCTCTACGCCGTCTGCATCGGCTCCGACACGTCGGCGGTCGAGGCCAAGGACACGCTGGTGCTAGTCGACGCGGACACGGCCAGCTGGTCGTCCTGGAATCGCTTCGGCGAGCAATTCGCCCGTGACAGCGGCGCGCGCCCGGTGCGCATCGACGACGGCGGCATCACTGGCCCAACGTTTTTCGAGCATGTGCGTCGCTTGCGCCAGCCGGTTCTTAATTCGCCAAAGGGTCAGACGGCGCCGGTGCCCGCGGACCTGGTGGCACGTCCGGTGATCCATCCCGCGCCGTATTGGACTTGGTCGCTGGTCTCGCGGCGTGACGAAGGTCGACCGACGGTGCTCGCCGTGATCGAGGCCCTCGCTGGCGATATTGGTCCATTGGGCCTGGACGACGACGCCTGGCTGCCCGTAGGCGATCCGCACCGTGAAAGTGCGCTGAATCACCCGTCGGACGACGCGCGGCCGACCGGGTCGTTGTGATGCGGTCGCAGAGGCGTGATCTCGACGGTCATCCAGATATGCAGTGGCAGTGAGGCCAAGATCTTCCTCAGCTCACCTTCGTCGGCCGCGCTGAACAGTCCGAGCGTCCGCCACTCGCCGTCACGCGCTGGCGGCTTCCACAAGCGCAGCAGGTGCCCTTCAGCCGCTAGTTGACCCACCCGTTTCGCCTCGGCGGCCTTGATCTCTTCCACTGTGGCATCCGGGGTGCCCGCCGGGACGTTCGTGACGAGGTTGGTCAGGAATTCCATGTTCGCTCCGCAAGTCGAGGTGTCTGCGAGCTTGCATCCGGTAGGCGCGCACCCGCCACGACGAACTTGCTCGCTGCTGGTAGGAAGAGACTCCCAAGCCCCGGAGTTGCCGCTTAATCTTCCTTGCGAATCAACTTCTGCAGCGCCGCGCGATCGGGCGCCAGCAATTCGTCGATGCGCGGCTGGTTCACCTCGGCGACGATGATCTCCCCGACGTCCTTCTGCACGTCGCGGAAGATGCCGTGGGACTTCATCTTCTCGGTCTGATAGATGTTGTCCTCGGTCGGCGTGACGTAGTAGACCGCCTCGGCCTTGAAACGGTGCACCAGCCAAAGGTGGACCAGGGTCATCAGGCGCTTCTGGCGCAGCTTCTCGGCGAACGTGTTCTGATCGCGCACCGTCAGGATGCTGCGGCCGTTCCGGTCCTTGATCGGGTCGACGAGCACGTTGGCCAGCTTCTCCTCCTCGCCACCGTCGCGTTCGCCGTAGATGCCGAGTTCGAGCACCTCGCCGCCCGCGCGCAGCGGCCGCAGCTGGACACGGAGCTTCTCGCCGAGGTGGTAGTGCTCGTTCCACAGCGCCAGCCAGTCCTCCAGCAGCTTCTTCGGCACCTCGGTCTGCACGAGGTGCTGGTGCTGGGTGGAGCCGGCGCCCATCGACTTGGTGGTCGCCGTGCGCCCCGAGGAGGCAGCCAGAGCGGCGTCGCTGCGCGGCCCGCCGACCAGGGTTTGCGGTGTGCGGTAGGGCGATTCGACCAGGCGCATCTTGCGCTGCAGCCGAGCCAGCGACAGCATGCCGTCTTGCTTGAGTGCGGTGGCGAACTCCTCTGCGGCGACGCCGTCGATCTGGTGTCCGCCATAGGTCATGAAGTTGAAGACGAAACCCATCTTCGCGAGTTCCTCCGGGAAGGCCCGCATCTCGTCGTCACTCATACCGGTGGTGTCCCAGTTGAAGGAGGGGGAGAGGTTGTAGGCCAGCATCTTGTCGGGGTACACGCTGTGAATCGCGGTGGCGAACTGGCGTGCGTCGTCGAGCTCGGCGGTCTTCGTCTCCATCCAGAGAATGTCGGCAAAGGGCGCCGCGGCAAGCGACTTGGCGATCGCGTACGGGATGCCGCCGCGGATCTGGTAGTAGCCTTCGGGCGTCTTCACCCGCTCGCAGTCCCATCCGGCGTCGGCCCCCAGTTCCTTCGCCTTCTACCGGGCCTCATAGAGCGATGCGCGCTCGGCGAAGGGCCGCCAGTCCGCGGCGCTCATCTCGAGCGGTTCGCCCTCACGCCCACGGAACTCCAGCAGCTCCGCGACGGCCTCGCCGTAGGTCTGCAGCCCGGCATCGTCCTGCCACGCTTCGACGAACCGGGACTCCACCTCGTCGAAGAGCGCGTCGACCGATTGGTCCCCGTCCTGCTGCCAGGCGGTGGCCGCCTTGGCGATCAGGCCCAGAATGCCTTGGCGCTCAAGCCAGGTGGTGGCGGCGGCGTACTCACCCTCGGGTAGTGAGTAGAGGAGGTGGCCATTGAGATCCTTGACTCCCGACTCGTAGAAGCTGCGCACCATCGCCAGGAAGCACGACTTGTAGGACGGGATCTTGAGGTTGGTGGCGCCGAGGAGGAACGGCTGATCGCGCTCGTCGGCGCGGCTGTCGATGAGGTTGGCCGCCTCGGCATCGGTGCGTGCCACGATGATGCCCGGCACCCGCATGATGTCCAACTGGAATCGCGCGGTGTTGAGGCGCTTGATCTGCTCATCCGACGGCACGAGAACCTTGCCACCCTGATGACCACACTTCTTCGTACCCGGACGCTGGTCCTCGATGTGGTACCCCGGCACGCCGGACTCGACGAAGCGACGTATCAGGTTGCGGACGTGCGGATCGCCACCGTGACCGGTATCGGCGTCGGCGATGATGAATGGCCGGAAGTCGATTTCCGGTGTGGTGGCGCGTTGCGCGTCCGTCATGCGCAGGCGCAGGTATTGCTGATTGCGGTCAGCGGTCAGCAGGGCGCGCACTAGTCCGGCGGCTTCGTCCGGCACCTGGCTCAATGGGTAGCTGGCGAGGTCGGGGCCGGGATCTTCGCTGATCGAGCCCTTGGCCGACGTGGCCCAACCACCAAGGTAGATCCCCTCGATGCCGTTTCGCTTCATGGTCACGGCCTGGCCCGGTGAGTAGGGGCCGAAGGTGGTGATGCTCTTGTGCTCGGCGTAGAGCTCGCGGAGCCGGTCGTAGAAGGCCGCCGCGGCCTCGCGCGCCACGATGTAGTCCGCTGGGATCGTGCCGCGCTGTTCTACGACCTGGCGGGCCGAGTAGAGACGGACGATCCCGTCGAAGCGAGGACTGTCGAAGTATCGCTGGGTGGCGGCGACGTCTCGCTCGAATGGTGTGCCGGCCTCTGCATCCGCTTCGATGATGGCCATGGATTTACGCTCCTCGTTGAGCCCGGTTCCCGCTGACCTTCCGAGTCTATCTCCGGTTCGAGCGCGCGAAGCCGCAACGACGATGATGGTGGATGGATGGCCCAACAGCGGTCCCATGCAGCGAGAAACGTGGACCCGCCAACCTCATCACCAATCCGGTGCCAACGAAGTCCGTTGCACGACAGCGCAATAGAGTTCACCCTGGCGGCGTGCAGCGCGGTGGGCGCCCCCAGGTCTACGTCTTGAACCGCCCGGCGAAGCCGCGTAGGGGTAGGTCTGCACTGGTCAGTAGGCCTGGTGGTGCGTCGACCACGGAGCGGATCGCGTTGAGGGCTGGCATCCCGGTGACTGTCATGCCGATCGAGGCGAAGGAGTCGGGGTTGGAGAGGTCGACACCCGGCTTCGGGAACACCATGTGCTTGTTGTAGATGCACGGGTCGCCCTTGATCTGGGTGATGTAGCAGCCCTTGATGTCCCAGTGGGGATCGGTGTGCGGGGTCATCTGCCATTCCAGATGCGTCTCGACCCTCGGAACGCCGTCGACCATGCCTTGGTACTTGATGTAGTTGCCGCCGAGCGAGCCCTTCGGCATCTGGTACCAGCCCAGGTCGACGTCCTTGGTGCAGGCGCCGAGTTCGTAGCTGAACTTGACCTCGTCGAGTTCCAGACCGAAGCAGTCGGCCATCATCAGCACGCTGTCGGCGAAGACGCGGGTGTACTTTTCCAGCCTGCCCGGGATGCTCGGGTCGTCGACCGGCAACCCGTAGCCGACCTCGATCCAGGTGTCCTTCGAGTGGTGGCACGACACGTCGACGGACTCGATGGTGACGATGTTCTCGATCTCGGCGACGTCAGCGGAGCACACCACCCCGAGGATCTGGTTCACGCCGGGGTTCATGCCGGTGCCATAGAAGGTCGAGCCGCCCTTCTCGGCGGCCTCGGCCAGGAGTTGCGTCACCGGCTTACCCGAGGGGTGCGGGTGGTTGGTGTCGCGATGCCAGCCGGTGATCCAGTCGGCCGTGGTGACGATGTCGATGCCTGCTTCGAGGACCTTGACGTAGAGGTCCTCGTCAGGGAACACGCCGTGGAAGGTAAGCACGTCGGGCTTGGCGGCGATGATGTCGTCCACCGATCCGGTCGCCAGCACACCGATCGGTGCGAGACCGGCGATCTCACCGGCATCGCGACCGACTTTTTCCGTTGTGTAGCAATGCAGTCCGATGAGTTCGAGGTCGGGTTGGGTCCCGATTCGTTTGATCATCTCAGAGCCGACGTTGCCGGTGGCGACCTGGAATACCCGGATCGGTGCTCTGGTGGGTGCATTCATCGATGTCTGCCTTTCGGTCACTGCGCTGGTGTGGTTGCGACGGCGGTCTGCAACTCCGCGGCGCTGCCGCCACGGCCGTCGGGGTAGAACTGCTTGGCCCAAGTGCGGATGGCCGTGAAGCCCTCGTACTCACTGCTGGAGAGCGCGGGCGGGTCGGAGTAGCGCTGGTGCTGCCAGATGTGAACGTCCTGGGTGAACTGGCGAATGATCTCATTCGCGAACTCTTGCGCCTTCCTCTCCGCCTTCGCCGGATCAGAGCTGGCCGTGCGGCCGATGTACACACTGAAACGAACGTCGGAGGTGCCGTCGTCGACGGGGGTTACCGCCGTGATCGTGCGGTTGTCGACCATGCCCCAACTCTTGGTCACGGCGACGCCCAGTCCGCCGTTGATCGCTTCGACCCCACTCTTGACGTCTTCGATCGACTGGCCGTCATCGCCTTCGAAGGTGATGGTGAAGTCGACGTAGGACACCGGTCGGTCGAAGTCGTGTCTGGTGAACACCGGCACGATCGGGGTTTTGTGCACGAACTTGAAATGGGCGAAGTCGACACCATTTTCGAGCACGTACTGCGGATGCAGTTCCAGGCGCTCCCGATACAGCGTGGCCATCGGGTAGTAGTCGGCCACGCTGCTGCCGTCATCGAATCCGGCGAACACGTCGGGCACGTCGAAGTAGGGGTCGTGCCCCTCGGCGTCGTACCAGATGTAAACCGATTCGTTGCGCTCCACCACCGGATAGGTGCGGATACGACGGCCCCGATTGGGCCGGTTCTCGTACGGAATGCAGACGTTGTGCCCGTCGTGGTTCCACTGCCAGCCATGGAAGGCGCATTCGATGACGTCGCCTTCAACGTGACCGCCGAAACCCAAGTGGGCGCCCAGATGCTCGCAATAGGCGTCCATGACGGTCAGCGGGCCGGACTGCGCCCGCCACGCCACCATCTCCTGGCCGAAATACGTCATCCGGTGGACCTCACCGAATCCGATCTCGGCAGACCACGCGACCTGGAACCACCCCGTCGGCTTCATCGATAGCGGCGGTTTCGCCATCTCGGTGTCCTCTCCTGCACGGCATTGGGGTGGTCTTTTGAACTAGCGTAGCGACTGAATCACAGCAGGTACTGTGAAACTATCACAGCAGCGCTTCGAACCCGTGGACGCCGGCGACCGTCAGGAGGTGAACACCAGTGACCACTAACATCCGAACCATGACCGACGCGGGTGTCTCTGAGCGACGCACCAACCGGCGCGGCCACGCCACCCGCGAGAACATGCTGAAAGCGGCGGTCAAAGCGTTGGCCTCCGGCGATCCCGGAGCGGTATCGGCCAACAAGATCGCCCGTGACATCGGCGCCACCTGGGGTGCCGTGAAGTACCAGTTCGGCGACAACGACGGACTCTGGGCCGCCGTGCTCCACTACACCGCCGAGCGACGAGCCGAAGTGCTCACCTTTGCCGACACCACAGCTCCGCTGCGCCAGCGCGTCGCCGACATCATCGACACGCTCTACGACGGGCTCACGTCCACCGACTCTCGAGCCATCGAGAACCTGCGTGCGGCCTTGCCGCGCGATCACGCCGAACTCGAACAGCTCTACCCACGCACCGCCGCCGAACTCTCCTCCTGGGGACAAGGCTGGCTCGAGACCTGCCAGACCGCATTCGCAGACCTGGATGTGGACCCCGGTCGCGTGGCAGAGGTCGCCGAGTTCATTCCAGGTGCCATGCGCGGCATCACCTCAGAACGCCAGCTGGGCACCTACTCCGACCTCGACAAGGCGCGGCGAGGGCTGACCAACGCCATCGTCGCCTACCTCGAAGGTTCCCGGCCGAGCTGACCCAGCCCTGAATTCACCTCGACTGACGATCAGGGCCCAACGGCGAGGTCGTCAGAGCGTCCGGCTTCGAGTCGCGACCACTGGGCGATGGGACGTCCATTGGTCCGCGTGTTGGACCCGTCGACTTGCCACTCTTGCGGCCAGCCGGGCGGCGAATCCTCCCACGGCTCCTGGCGTCCGAACACGGTGAGGTCCATGAGCGCGTAGACGTAATCCATTTCCTCCACGCCACGAAGGGTCGTCCAGTACGTCTCGAACACGCGGTCGCCGTCGCGTACGTAACAGACGATGTGCATCATGCCGACGGTGCGCCCGGTCAGCAGTGTGTCGAGGGAGGGGAGTGCCGAGTACCACGGCATGTCCCAATCCATGAAGTCGCGGTAGCGGGCGCTCTCGTCGTAGGGGCCCTGACAGAAGACCGCGTAGGTGATGTCGCGGGAATGAAGGTACGCCAGCTCCGCGACCTGCGTGGTGACCCACGTGCAACCTTCGCACTGCTCGGGCGCGGGATTACCGGGGTGCCACATGAAGTAGTAGGCAATGAGCTGCCGACGCCCTTCGAACGCGTCGAGCAGGGTGACCGGCCCGTTGGGTCCCGTCAACTCGAGGTTGGCGTCCACCTCGACCATGGGCAGGCGTCGTCGCGCCGCGGCGATCGCGTCGCCTTCCCGGGTGTGCGCCTTCTCCCGGACCCGCAGCCCGTCCAGTTCGGCCTGGAAGGTGGCCCGGTCGACGGCCGGGGGCATTGATTGATCCGTCATGGCTGTCCTTACCTCCTCTAATCGTTCCGGTGGCTATTCTTCGACATCCGCGTCAGCCGGGCCGAACAGGTACAGGTGCTCGAGCACTGGGGTTGGGTCGCCCGACCAGTCCATCGCGGCGAGCTGGGCGCGGCTGCGCCGGCCCGTTCGCCACCGCAGACCTTCGAATCGCGTAGTGCACAGCCGTATTTCGGCACGATCGTCAGGTCCACTCCGATACTCGGCGTCTTCCACGGTCACGATCAGCGGAACCGGCGTCCGAAGGTTCGTGAACAGTTGGTCGGAGGAATGCCATACCGCCTCGGAATCCTGGGCCCCGGGCCGGCCGATCGCGCCGCGGATGTCGTGCTCGTGACTGGTGATGTCGCCGAGCGGGGGTTTCACCCCTGCGGTTTCGGCCATGCGGTCCAGCGCTGCGGCGGCGTCGGTCCAGGCGGCGAGGATCTCGGCCAGGTGATAGCCACCGAACCGGGCGATCTGAGCTGCCGTCTCCTCGTCGGTGGGCGGCCCTGCCAAACGCCCGCTCACCCAGTCCTCGGCGACTGCCGCCACATGCGCCACCACGTCACGGACCGACCAGCCGGGGCATGCCCCAACGGCGGTGCTCAACGCCGCGTCGTCTAGTCCCACCACCAACGCGACGATCCGTTCCCTCGTCTCCTGATACACGCGGGCAATCAGGCGCGGATCAGCGACCGACGTGATCTGCGGTGTCTCCATGTGTTGTCCTTCCGCTTCTGCTGCAACGGTTCTGGTCATGTCGGGAAACAACATCGTCCAGACGTTATACATTCCAGTTGAATGTCTTCGCGTTCAGCACACCATGAGCGACCCGCTATAGTCAATCGAATGGTTGAAGATCAGGTGTTGGATCGGGCGTACGGGGCGCTCGCCGATCCGACCCGCCGATGGCTGCTGGAGACACTGCGCCAGGGTGATGCCCGCATCACCGACTTGGCCGCTCCGCTGCCGATGACATTCGCCGGCGTATCGCGCCACATCGGCGTCCTGGAATCGGCTGGCCTAGTGCGGCGCGAGGTGCGCGGCCGCGAGCACTGGCTTTCCCTGCGGCCGGACGGATTGACGATGGCCCAGCAGTGGATCGACGAACAGACCGACTTCTGGTCGACGCGCGCGGACGCGCTATCGGCGCGGCTGCGCCGGAAGGGGAGCGCGCACCGGGGCGAGCGAAGCGACGGGAGATGATGGGGCGAGCGAAGCGACGGGAGAGATGATGTGATGAACGACG
>Ga0193743_1000642_pt1 | contig 27351 bp, 26 predicted proteins | sample L2c2metaG_FD_143038 | JGI IMG/M metagenome (GOLD analysis project Ga0193743, IMG submission 143038) | Soil microbial communities from a riparian zone of the East river system, Colorado, United States - L2c2 | ecosystem: Environmental > Terrestrial > Soil > Riparian zone | place: USA: East River...
TGGGACCGACCATCTCCGATGGTGTGGCCTACGTCGTCACGGGTTCGGGCGCATCCAGCGCAACGGACGTGCATGCGGACAGCATTGTGGCTTTAGATAAAGATGCTAAGGCGAAGGACTGGTATACGCCGGAAGGCGGCGGGGGACTTAAGAATGCTACGCCGGTTGTCTTTACCTACAAAGGCAAGAAGCTGCTGGCTGCTCCTGGAAAGGATGGGAGCTATGTTCTGCTGAATGCTGAATCGCTGGGGGGAGCCGATCACCATACGGCTCTGGCAGCGACGCCCTCGATATCGAAGGCGAAGACCGAAGCGGTGGCTGCGCTTGCCAGCTGGCAGGATGCGAATGAAGCGTGGGTGCTGGCCTCGGTTCCAGGACCGGTCAGCGATGGCGTGAAGTTTGAGAACAGCAATGGAGCAGCTCCTCATGGGAGCATCGTTGCCTTCAAAGTGGAAGAGGCCGGAGGAAAGACTACGCTGGCTCCAGCATGGGTATCGTGCGATCTGGTCAATCCGGCTCCACCTGTGATTGCCAACGGAATGGTGATTGCGCTTTCGCAGGGAGATACGTCCACGCACGCGACTTTGTATGTTCTTGATGCCGCGACGGGCAAGGAGCTGTACTCCAGCGGAGATGCGGTGAATACCTATGCGCATATGGCCGGAGTTGCAGTGGGTGACGGTCATGCGTTCTTTGTCACCCATGACAATACGATGTATTCCTTTGGGGTTGGGATGGAGCACTGATACGGGAAGGATTGACTTGTTTGGTCGCTGACCTGGGACGCGGTTGCGAATGCACCGACTGCAAGAGTTTTTATAGATAAGGAAATGGACAAGATGGTGAATCGATCGCGCGTAGAAGAGGCTGTCAATGCAACGGGTGGAGTTCTGAGGCTGGCGCCGTGCTGGGTTCCTCGCTCTTTCATGATTCCGGGTCGCCGCCTGAAGCTCCATCCTGACGATCTGTATGCCTTTGGCGGTCATCGAGGGGGAATCAACGAGCGCTGGTTTTCATCGACGACCAAGGCTTCCAACGGTCCGGCAGCTCTTCCGGACGAAGGATTGAGCTACGTGAATCCCGCGAAGGGAGATAAGTTTCTTTTGCAGGAAGCGGTTGAAGCGGCCGGGGACCTGCTGCTTGGCGCGGATGTAATGAAGCGGGAGGGTGGCTGGAACCTGCTGTGCAAGTTCTTCGACAATATGGGGCCGATTCCGCACCACATGCACCAGACCGAGGAGTTTGCCAAGCAGGTAGGGCAAAAGGGAAAGCCCGAAGCTTATTACTTTCCACCGCAGTACAACCAGATTCAGAATAATTTTCCGCATACCTATATGGGATTGGAGCCGGGCACGACGAAGGATGATATTCGCCGTTGCCTGGAGAGGTGGAATCAGGGCGATAACGGAATCCTGGCGCATGCACGCGCTTATAGGCTAGTTCCCGGCGAGGGATGGCAGATCAATCCCGGAATTCTTCACGCGCCGGGATCGCTGGTGACCTATGAGCCGCAGGTGAACAGCGATGTCTTTGCCATGTTTCAGTCTGAGGTCGAGGGGCGCATCGTCGACTGGGAGTTGCTGACCAAGGATGTGAAGCAGGAGTTCAGCAAGGACATCGATTACCTGGTCAGCATGCTGGACTGGGAGGCGAATATTAACCCTGAGTTCGCCAAGACGAACAAGACGTTTCCGCGAGCCGTGAAGCCGGAAGAGGAGATGAGGGATCAGGGGTATCGTGAGGTGTGGATCACCTATGGCACGCCCTTCTACTCCGCGAAGGAGTTGACCGTTCTACCCGGACGCAGCGTCACGATCAAGGACAGCGAAGCGTATGGTGTGATTGTCACTCAGGGGCATGGAAAGCTTGCTGGCCAGACTATCTCGACGCCATCCATGATCCGTTTCGGCGAGATGACGGAAGATGAAGTGTTTGTGACAGCCGGAGTCGCAAAACAAGGTGTTGTGATCGAGAACCTGAGCTCCACCGATCCACTGGTGATGCTCAAGCACTTTGGTCCGGGAAACCCCGATGCAGCATCGCTGATTAAGAAGTGAGGAAGTTGTGAATGTGACTACGCAACACACGAAGCCCGCAATCCACAATGCGATGTGGCCTGGGCTGGTAGGCAAGGGGCCGGACTCCGAGCCTCCGATCGATCTCGACACGATGCTGGATCTGACGGCATCGGCTGAGGTGGATGGCGTAAAGTTCGATGGCGTGGATCTGTTTGCCTCTCTTCCACACATCGATATTGATTCCACGCGCGACGATCTGGCGCGGATTGCGGAAGGAATCTCGGGGCGTGGCCTGGTTGTCGGTTCATTGGTCGCGCCAGTGTGGCCTCCGACGGGCGGTGGATCGGCGATGGGCTCGGAGGAAGAGCGCGGCCGATTTCTGACTCAGGTGAAGAAGACCTGCGTGATGGCGAAGACCTTTCGCGATCTTGGAATTCGGAGTTACGGTGTGATCCGCATTGATTCGGCATCGAGCCCAACGGACTGGGCGAAAGATCCAGCTGGCAACACGAAGAAGATCGCAGAGATCTTCCGCGAAGCGGCAACGATTGCGGAGGGATACGGCGAGCGACTGGCGGCAGAAGGCGAGATCTGCTGGGGTGGCATGCATGGGTGGAAGCCTATGCTGGAGCTTCTGGAGTTGGTTGACCGTCCCCAGACCGTAGGTTTCCAGGCGGACATGGCGCACTCGCTGCTGTACACGCTCGGTTACAACGCGCCGGAGGATCGTCTGCTGCCTGAGAACTTCGACTGGTCGGATCAAGATGCGTTGGTGGAAGCGCTGACGAAGTTAACTGACGCGCTTCGTCCGTGGACGATCGACTTCCATGTTGCGCAGAATGACGGCACCGTCCACGGAACCGGATCTCACGATAAGACCGGCCGTCATTGTCCGGCGAAAGATCCAAACGGAAAGATGGATATCGTCAAGGTTGCGGGACTGTGGATGAGAGAGAAAGATGGAACGCCGACGAAGGCCTTTCAGCACATCTGCTGGGACGGCTGCATGTTCCCGAACGAGACGATGCTGTCGCCCGGCACCTGGAGCGATGTGCTTGGGACGTTGATTTCAGTTCGCAACGCGCATGGGTGGGATTGAGGCGATGGCAAAGAAGATACTGAATGTAGGACTGGTTGGATATGGCTTCATGGGGCGCACGCACTCCAATGCTTTTCTGCAGGCGCCACGGTTCTTCGATCTGCCCTATCAGCCTGTGTTGAAGGCGGTGTGCGCACGCAATGCAGAGCGAGCAAAGGGATTTGCTGAGAACTGGGGGTATCAGTCGATCGAGACGGACTGGCGAGCCCTGGTTCAGCGGAACGACATCGACCTTATCGACATTGCCAGCCCGAACGATACGCACGCCGAGATCGCGATTGCCGCTGCGAAGGCGGGGAAGATGGTGCTTTGCGAGAAGCCGCTTGCCCGCACCGCTATGGAAGGGAAGACGATGGCCGATGCCGTCGAGGCTTCGAAGAGTCCCAACATGGTCTGGTACAACTATCGCCGTGTTCCGGCGCTGGTGCTATTGAAGGATCTGATCGAAGAGGGCCGCTTTGGCCGCATCTTTCACTATCGGTCACAGTTCCTGCAGGACTGGACGATCTCCGAGGACCTGCCTCAGGGGGGCGAAGGTCTTTGGCGGCTGGATGCATCTGTTGCAGGGAGCGGCGTGACCGGAGATCTGCTGGCCCACAACATTGACATGGCACTGTGGCTGAACGGTTCGCTTACTGAAGTTGCAGCGATGACCGAAACCTTTATCAAGGAGCGGAGGCACAGCCTGACCAATAAGGTTGAGCCAGTCGGTATCGATGATGCGAGTTCCTTCCTTGGACGGTTCAACAACGGATCGACGGCGTTATTTGAGGCCACCCGTTATGCTCGCGGGCACAAGGCGCTGTTCACGCTGGAGATTAATGGCGAACGCGCATCGGCCAGATGGGATCTGCATGATCTGCATCGCCTGGAGTTCTTCGATCACCGCGACGAGAGCAGGCTGCGGGGATGGAAGAGCATTCACATCACCGATGGGGACCATCCCTACATGAAACAGTGGTGGGTTCCCGGCCTGCAGATTGGATACGAGCACACCTTCATCCATCAGGTTGCGGACTTCCTCAAAGCTGTAGGCGAGGGAAGCGAAGCGGCGCCGACGTTTAAAGACGGGCTGGCCGTGGACTATGTTACGGATGCTGTTCTGAAGTCTGCGAAGACAAAACAGTGGGAGACCATCCCGCAAGCCTGACTCTTCAAGTCACGTGGTTCTCAAGGAGAACGCTATGTTGAATTACATCGGATCACGATTCTTCACGCCAGCGATGCTGGCCTCTCTTTGTCTAGGGACGTTTTGTGCCGTGTCTCTTCAGGCGCAGAAGCCGGCGACCGCTCCTGCCGGTGGCAGCCGCTTTGTCCAACCGGAGCCGATCGACTTTAACGATCACGACGGCTGGACGCAGATCTTCGACGGCAAGAGCCTGTCTGGATGGGACGGTCCGCCTGAAGTTTGGCACGTTGAGGGCGGCTCTATCGTTGGCGTATCCAGCGATACGCACCCTTCCGGGACGACGAACATCATCTGGCGCGGCGGAGAGGTCGGAAACTTCATGCTCAAGGTGGAGATGAAGCTTGAAGGAACGGGGGCGAATGGAGGAATTCAATACCGCAGCGAGGGTGTTCCTCCTCAAAAGCGTCAGATCTCTCCAGAGCGCCTGGCTCAGATGACTGAGGAGCAGAAGACGCGGTTCGAGAAGAACGAGGCTCTTCTACAGCAGCACGCCAAATGGAATCTGACCGGATATCAGGGCGACTTCGACTACAATAATCGCTACACGGGGCAGCTCTATGAGCAGGACAGCCCTCGCGGAATCATCGCGTGGCGCGGCCAGGTGGTCACTACAGAGCCAGATAAGAAGCCCCGCCTGTTGGGAACGTTGGGGAACCCGGATGAGCTGAAATCGTACATCAAGCCCGGCGAATGGAACCAGGTTGAGATCATCGCCGATGGCAATACCTTGACCCATATTGTGAATGGTCATGCGATGGCAATTCTTGTGGATACCGATCCGAAGTTTTACAAGGCGAAGGGACTGCTGGCTTTTGAGATTGAGGGTGGGGGAGACGTGAAGATCTTGCACCGTAACGTGTGGTTGAAGAAGCTGCCCTGATGCGCAATGAGAGGAAGCGTTGATGCTGCCGTGGAGTTCGCGCGAAGAGTTGTTGAGTAAAGTTGGACGGCTTTCGCAGGTGGGAGGAATCACACCCTTCCTCCACGCGCAAGGCAAGGCGAAGGGCACAAGCACCCTGCGGGTCCGCACGACCGCCGGCTTTGAGTTCTGGGTGGTTCCCGACAAGGGCATGGATATCTACGAGGCCAGTTTTCAGGGGCGCTCCCTGTGCTGGCACTCGCCGACGGGAATGGTGCATCCTGCTTACTACTCCAATCGCGGCCTCGAGTGGCTGAAGGGATTTACAGGCGGCCTGCTGACAACAGGCGGCCTGGAGACCGTAGGTGCGCCTTCGCAGGACGACGGTCAAAGCCTCGGACTGCACGGTTCTATCTCCAACACGCCAGCGGAACACGTGAACTGGTCAGAGACGTGGGAGGGAGACGACTGCATCCTTTATGTCTCGGGCAGCGTTCGGGAGGTTTCTGTACATGGGCAGAACCTCGTTCTCAACAGAACCATCACGACCTCGCTGAAGAGTGCATCGCTGACCATCCACGATGTCGTCGAAAATCAGGGAGTCCGTACGACACCTTTGATGATTCTCTATCACTTCAATTTTGGTTTTCCCCTGCTTACGGAGAAGGCAACGGTCTACGCTCCCTCCGTGCAGGTGGAGCCGATCGATGCCTGGTCTGCTGAGATCGTGGATCAGTGGGATCGATTCGATTCGCCTGAGACTGGTCTGCAGGAGAGGGTCTACTTCCATCGAATGAAGAGTGATGCGTCGAATCAGGTTACGGTCGTTCTTGTAAACGATGGGGACGATCCGGGCTTCGGCATGGCCCTGAGCTATGATGCCGATACTTTACCGGAGTTCAACCAGTGGAAGATGACCGGAGCGAATCACTTTGTGCTGGGGCTGGAGCCGGCGAATTGCAGAACGCAGGGAAGGGAAGCGGAGCGCAAGCGGGGGACGCTCCAGTTTCTAGCTCCCGGAGAGCGCAGGGAGTTCAATCTACAGATTCGTGTTCTCGAAGACCGTCAGGCCATAGAGGCCGCCATTCGTGATGCTACAGCTTCTCTCTGATCGAAGTTAAAAGTTGAGTTGATCGATATTGGATCGGTTGATGATCATCGGTGTGCCAAGAATGATCTCGCTTCCTTGAACCTGGAGACCGCCGAGCCTGCCAGCGACGACCGTGGTAGCGTTAGGGGCAATCTTTTTCTGCGAGGCAAGCCACCCGGCATACACCGTGAGATAGCCCAGGTCGCGCGTGTTCCAGAGAACGATGGTCTGGACGACTCCACTATGGATGTAGGGCCTGCAGATGGTGGGGAGCGACAGTCCGATCACGGCGACTCCACGTCCCGACTGTTGCACTGCCTCCGCAGCGCCGGGAACGGCCGGGGCAGAGATGGCGACGATGAGCTTTACCTCGGGATAGACCTTCAGGATGTTCTGGGTCTGAGAGAAGGCACGATCCCGGTCGTCGTCGCTCGGCAACACCGTCGCCAGCTTCATCTGCGGATACTTCTCAGCGACCCTGGCTTTGATAAATGCAATCCACTGGTTCTGGTTTTCGGCACTGAGCGCTCCGGTGATGATGGCGAACTGTCCTTTGCCGGAGAGAAGGCGCGCAGCCTCGTCGGTCAGGGTGTTGGCAATTGCCTCGGGAGTGGCTTGGTTGAGGAAGTAGTCTCGCGCGTCGGGCTCGGCGTCGGCATCCCAGGTGAGGACAGCGATATGGTGTTGCCTCGCTTTTCGCAGAACCGTGGAGATGCTGCCTTTGTTTTCGACGGCAACGACGATTGCGTCCACGCCGCGCGTGATCCAGCTTTCAACCAGCTCGTTCTGCAGGGAGGCATCAAGGCTGGTGGGGCCATCCCATATGAGATCGACTCCGAGAGCCCGCGCAGCCTCTTCGGCTCCTGCGCGAGCGCTGAGGAAGTATGGATCTCCCTTGGCTTTGGGCATCACTGCGATAACAGGCCGAGGATGTGTTCCTGCTGAGTGGCTGCCCCCGCGCGCAGAGATGCGAACCATAGTAGCCAGGAGCACTATCAGCAGCAGCGCTCCTGCACTCGCTGCGAGCAGCACCGGCCTCTTCAGTCGTGTCCGGCGATCGGAGTCGACAGCGAGCCGGCTGTGAAGCAGGTCCGCGGTTATCACCAGGATCAGGAGCACACCTGTCAGGACGCCGGTTACCTCCGAGGGCAAAGCCAGCAGGTGCAGGCCATTTTGCAGAACGCACAGAAAGAGGAGCCCGAGGATACTTCCCAGAAGATTTCCGCGTCCTCCGAAGACCGAGGTTCCTCCAATGACGATGGCGGTGATGGCCTGTAGTTCAAAGCCGGTTCCAAGGTCCGATTTGGCCAGGCCCAGGTGTGAGACGTAGATGATCGCAGCAACCCCGGCGATCGCTCCCGCCAGAAGGTAAACGAACCCGAGGTAGCGGCGAACAGGGATGCCTGCGTAACGGGCTCCCTCTGCGTTGAAGCCGATAGCATAGAGCCCGCGTCCGATCGTCGATCGGTGAAGAAGAACTCCATAGAGGGCAATGAAGAAGGCGAAGACAAAGATCTGAATTGGAATCTTCCACAGATAGCCTTGTCCGAGCATCAGGAAACTGTGCGGGTAGCCTGTAAAACTCTCAGCTGCCTTTGTGATGCCCTCGGCGATTCCGCGATACAGAGAGTACGTCCCCAGCGTGATGATCAATGCGGGGAGGCGAAGGGAAGCGATAAGGAAGGCGTTGATGGCGCCGCAAACGCAGCCGACGAACAGGGCAATGGCGATAGCGGCAGGAACAGGAAGATGAAGGTTATGCCAGGCGATTCCAAACGTCACCGCAACAAGGCCGATAGTCGACCCGACGGAGAGATCGATACCGCCCGTGATCAGGATGGGAGTCAATGCTATGGCCAGGAGTCCAAGCTCGACACTGAATCGTAAAATCTCCAGCAGATTGGTCCATGTGAGGAATGCAGGCGTGGCAAGGCTGAAGATCACCCCCTCCACCAACAGAGCGGCGACCAGGATCCACTGAATGCCCGAAAGCGCGAGCTTAGGTCGAAGGCGTATATGCATGGTCCCTGCGATGAAGATTCAGTGTGTCGACGGCGACAGCGATCAGGATGATCCCTCCCTGGATGGCCTTCTCCCAATAAGCATTGATTCCGAGAAAAGTAAGTGCCGAGCCTATGCAGCCCAGCAGAACTACTCCAAGAACCGTTCCAGTAATCGTCGCCGATCCGCCTGTGATAGCGGCACCGCCGACTGCGACCGCAGCGATCACCTTCAGCTCCAGCCCCAGCCCGGAGTTGCTGGGAACCTGATTGAAGCGGACGGAGTTCAGAACCGCCGCCAGACCTGTGAGCACGCCCGTTGCCGCGAAGACACCAAAGACGACGCGGTTTGTCTCGATCCCCACGATGTTGGCGGCCGCCTTGTTCGATCCTGTTGCGAGGATCGACCTTCCCACCCGCAGATGACGAAGTCCCAGTGCTGTAGACAGTGCAATCAGCACGGTTGCAGCAAGACACAGGGTGGTAAAAGCGCCTTGCGACTGACCGAACCACTGGAACTGCCGCGGCAGCCCCTGAATCCATGCGCCCTGAGTCCACCATCGAAGGCCGTCGCGAAGCGCAACCATGGTTGCCAGGGTCGCTACGATCGAAGGAATCCGGACGTAGGCGATGAGAGCTCCATTAATCGCCCCGAGCAGTGCGCCCACAATACAGGCTACCAATGCGCTCACCACAACAGGCATGCCTCGGCTTGCGCATACTCCCATCACGACACTGCAGATTGCGAAGATAGAGCCGACCGAGATATCGATCTCTCCGGTCAGGATAATCATCGTCATGCCGACCGCAATAATCATCACCGGCATGTTTGCAAGAAAGAGATCCGTAAGGTTAGCGAGGGTGAAGTATCCTGGCGCGTGCCAGGCCAGCAGCAGCATAAGCGCGACGATGGTAAGGCACACCCCTATCTCTCTTGCGCGGCTGCTCATGCGCGTGCGCTCTCCTGAGGCGGAGTATCGGCATGCCCGAATGCCAGAGCCATAATCTTCGGTTGTGTCGCCTCTGCGCGCGAGAGCGTGCCGACGATGGTTCCCGCGCGAAAGACCGCGATCCGATCGCACATTCCTAGAATCTCCGGAAGCTCGGAGGAGATCAGGAGAATCGCAACTCCACGTTCGGCCATCTGAACGATCAGTTCGTGGATCTCCGATTTGGAGCCTACATCTACTCCCTGGGTCGGCTCGTCGAGGATCATGATCTGCGGATGAATGGCCAGCCACCGGGCCAAAGCGACCTTCTGCTGATTGCCTCCGGAGAGCGTCTTTGCTGCCGTTGATGCGTTCGATGCTTTAACGCGAAGGCTGCGAATGTAGGACTCGCCCTGATCCGTCTCCTGTGTTCTCTGGATCAAGCCCCAGCGAGACACGGCTTGCAGGTTTGCCATGCTGATATTTTCCGCAATTCCCATCTCCAGAATGAGGCCGTGTTGCCGCCGATCCTCGGGAAGATATCCAATCCCCATGCGGATGGCCTGAGCCGGAGAGGTGATTCGCACGGGCTTGCCATCGAGTTTGATCGGGGAATGAGCCGGAGAGAGGCCGAAGATGGTTCTGGCGAGCTCCGTTCTGCCTGATCCTACGAGCCCGGCGAAGCCGAGAATCTCCCCGCGTTTTACAGTGAAAGAGATATCGTGCAGGCCAAGAGCAGCGTTGGACAGATTGTCGACCTCAAGCGCGGTCTCGCGAACAGGTACCTCGCGTTTCGGATAGATCGAAGCCAGTGAGCGGCCCACCATCAGCTCGATTAGTCCGGCACGATCGATGCCGCGAGCCTCTTTGCAGGCGATCGTGCTTCCATCGCGAAGTACCGTGATTCGGTCTGCGAGGGCTTCGATCTCCTCGAGCCTGTGCGAGATGTAGACGATTCCCGCGCCGTCCTGACGAAGCTGCCGAACCAGCCGGAAGAGATTGTCGACCTCGCGATCGGTTAGCAGGGCCGTGGGCTCGTCCATCAGCAGAATCCGCGCATGGGAGCCGATCGCCTTTGCAATCTCGACGATCTGCTGCTCTGCCATGCTGAGGGAGCCAGCCAGGCGTCGTGGATCGAGGCTGATTCCCATGCGAAGAAGAAGATCCCGGGCGTCCGCATAACGGCGCTTCCAATCGATCCTCCACCTGGGTTTCGCGCTCTCGAGCGGGAGGGCGATATTCTCCGCAACGGTCAGGTGAGGGAAGAGAACAGGCTGCTGGTAGATTGCCGCCACGCCCAGCGAGCGGGCGTACTGTGGAGTATTGTCATGGACGTCGTTCCCCTGGATCGTGAGCCTGCCTGAATCGGGTCTTAATATGCCGGTGATGATCCTGGTTAAGGTCGATTTTCCGGCGCCATTCTCACCAATCAGGGCGTGAACCTCGCCTTCTTTCAGCTCGAAGGAGACATCTCTCAGGGCATGAACTCCCGCAAAGCTCTTTTCAATCGAAACTGCGTTGAGAAGGATGGCCATAGTAGGAGAAGGTGGAATGATTGATGGAACTTATCAATAATGAGACGTCTCACGGTATCGCCCGACGTCGATGACTGTCAACGAGTCCGCACGGCACGGCCACGCGTTTGTCTTCGCGCAGTGCTCTCCTTGCTTGCAGCGAGGGCCAGGGGCGCGCCTGAGGACTCGCGAACCGTAAGCGTAGCGGGCAGGCGAACCCTCGTGCGCCGGCTGCCGTCCTCTTTTCCCTTTTCTATCCGCTCCAGAAGCACCTCTACGGCGCGATAGCCCATGTCGAAGGTGGGCTGAACTACGGATGTGATGCCTGGTCGAAAAAAATCTTCTGCCGTAATTTCATCAAAGGTAATGAAGGCGAAGTCTTTTGGAGTACTCAGCCCGACGCTGTAGAGACTTCGCAGCGCCGCCAGGCCGGTAACTCCATTAGTCGCGAACAGTGCAGTGGGCCTTCCCGTTGGGCGAAGCATCCCGTTCTGACACACCCGCGCTACCTCGTCCTGCTCAAAGCTGCCATTCCATATAAGAGATCGTTGAACGGCAATTCCGCCCTTCTGCAGTGCCTGGCGATATCCGCGTACCCGCTCCTGTTCATTGCGAAGCGACAGGGGGCCCGTGATGACGGCGATCTCTTTGTGACCACACCCCATAAGGTACGAGATTGCCATCTCCGCGGCGCCGCAGTCGTCCACGCACACCGAATCGATATCGAGATTTACGGGAAGCCGATCCAGGCATACGACGGGAAAGGATGAGCTGAGCGCGTCCCATTTCTCCGGGGTCAGCTCCTCTCCACTGGCTGTAACCAGCAGCATGCCCTCAATCCTCTGGGCACGAAGCAGGGCAAACATCTCGGATTCGCGCTCCGGACTACCCTCTGAATCAAGAACGATCAAAAAATATCCCCGCTCTCGCGCGGCGCACTCGGCCCCGCGAATAATCTTCGGAAAAAAAGGAATTGTGATGTCGGGAATGACGATCCCGAGCGTGCGGGTTCGGTTGGTCTTCAGGCTGCGGGCAATGAGATTCGGATGATAGTTCAGGACCCGAATCGCCTCCAGAACCTTTTGTCTGGACCGTTCGCTTACCTTCGTAGACCCGCTTATGACATTGGAAACCGTACCCGAAGAGACACCAGCAAGCTTCGCTAGCTCCTTTTGTGTTGGCGGCATAATGACAAAATCCTACATGAACGTTTCTTGCGTGCCCCAGGCTTTCGCTCCCGGCAGGTCATGGCGCCTGAAGCTTCGCTCTGGTCTTCTATCTCCGCCTCAAAGGATTTGACCGGTTCGGGATGGAGAATCCAGATTCTCTTGACAGGCCTGCGGAGGTCTACATAGCATCTCTCTGAATGAGACGTCTCATTTCGGGAAGATGTTTCCTGAACTGGCATCGAAACTTGAAGGCACGTCGTCTAAGACGATAATTGGACAAGAGAGCTCAGGCAGCCCAGATCGATTACAACTGATTACAACGATAGATACGATAGATACGATAGATACGATCGCTTGAGATTCCTATTTTTATGACAGGTGCAATTCGAAAACGTATGGCTAAAAAGAATGGATCAGCAGGATATCTCACCCGCCCGGCATGGATTGCGACGCTTGCCTTCGGAACCGGGCTCGTAATCGTATCCACCGCAGCGGCGCTTGCATCTACAGGCTTTCAGCAGGGATCGCAGCCGGCGCAGAGTTCATCGCAATCGGGCGACTCTCAGTACCCACAGCTCCCCGAGGGCTCGGGGAAGCAGACCCTCATCCGGGTCTGTGGCAAGTGCCATTCGCCGACCAATGTTATTGCCAACGGTCAGAACCGGCAGGGGTGGGAGGATACCATCACGAAGATGGCCGGACTGGGTGCCGCGGGATCCGATGAGGACTACACCGAGATCCTCGATTATCTGACCAAAAGTTTCCCACAGGTCACCTCGAAGACCAACATGAACAAGGCGACCGCGGCCGATATCGAAAGCCAGCTTGGATTCTCGAAGAAGCAGGCACAAGACATCGTTGCCTACCGCGAAAAGAATGGCGACTTCAAATCTTCCGATGACCTTAAAAAGGTTCCGGATTTGAATATTATGGAGATCAACTCACGACGGAATCGCATGACATTTCAGTAGTCGTAACCATAAGATTCTGCTTCGGATACATGGAGTGTCCAAGCTCCAGGTCTATACTGCCTGGAGCGTTTTTGCGATCCGCTCCACCTGCAGGAGATGGTTCAGATCGTGACCTGCAATGGTCTCGACAATCGTCCACAGGGTCATGGTTCCGCGTTCGGGGTGCGTGGTTGGGTGATGACGATCCGCGTCGGTGACGGTCGTCAGAAACTTGAGATTCCAGTTTCGAGCGGCGGAGAAGAGAGCGAGAGCGGAGCCCAAATCGTAGGCCCCGTAGCGTTCGGCCCAGATGCTCTGGTCGAAGGGCTGGATAATATGGTGTTCCTCCGCCAGTGTCTGGCGGAGACGGACTGCGAAGACCAGCTCACAATCCGCGAGATGAGCGACGATCTCGCGGATGCTCCACTTTCCCGGCTCGGGGCTGCGATCCGCCTGTGCGGGTGTGAGTGGATCGATGAAGGCATGGAGCCGTTCAACGGTCGCCGTAATGACTGGAATCGGCTCCTGATCGCCGAGAAATTTTGCGTACGGATTCAGCTCCATGGCCTGACGTTATCACGGACAAAAGCAGACGTCAGCTATGTTTCCCTTTGCCACTATGCAGAGGTTTGCCATGGGTCGTAGGTCCCGATGCTCCAGAGATGTCCTTCCAGGTCGCGACAAGTAAAGCCACGGCCTCCGTAGTCCATGTCCTTGATATCGAGGACCATCTTGGCTCCTTCCAGCTTGGCGGTTTTATACGTGGCATCCGCGTCGGGGACGACAAGGTAGATGCCTTTGGTCTCGCGCAGGCCAATCTCATCGGGATGTGCCATGAACTTGCCGTATTCGCTGAGATTGTCGACAGAGCCGAGCATGATCATTCCACCCTCACCGAGGGTGAGCTGGGCATGGATGACAGCATTGTCGGGACCGGTGTAGACGGCGTTCTTCTGAAACCCGAAGGCGCGTATAAGCCAGTCGATGGCGGCGTGGGCGTTGCGGTAACGGACACAAGGAATCGCAGTGGAGGATGTCGGTTTTGTCATGGCATAAACATGCCTTACTCGCCGGTAGGCCGTCTTGGAAAAATCGGCAATGGCATGATTATCGGAAAAGGACTATCAAAGCCGTCGCTGTCGAGGGTGCGCATCTATTAAACTGGAGACCTTAGACGGCGAGCTGGCATCCCCTTCTGAAGACATGAAAGCAATTGTCGCCTTCGTTGCGTCCGCTTATGCCATGGCAATTGGCCTGAGCCTTGTCATCGGACTTACCGGCGGCCATGAGAGCCCGTTCATTGGCCTGGCATATCTTTCCATGTTGCTGCCGGCTGTCTCCGTGCTGATTGTCTATCTCACCATGAAGGAGCCTCTGCGTATTTGTTGGGATTGTTTTCCGCTGAAATACCTTCCTGTGGCGCTCTTTCTGATTCCTGGAGTGATGCATCTGGTAATGCTGCCCCTGATGGCGACTGTTGGAGGTGGCCTGCGATGGCAGGACTGGTTGAAGCCTCAACCGGACGGTTTATACCATTCCCCGACGTCGCGTGGATGGGGCGACCTGACCTTCCACGGACTCGTCGGTCACATTGCTCTCAATGCTATCGTTGGCCTGGCTATCGTCTCCTTCCTGGCGTTTTTTGAGGAAATAGGTTGGCGGGGCTGGTTGCTTCCACGACTTAGGGAGCGGATGGGGGCTCGCCGTGCCGTTGTGGTCACCGCAATCATCTGGGCGTTATGGCATGTACCGTTTCAACTTTCGGGGGTACATCACATTGAGGGGATCTCCCCGATAAGGCTGGCCCTGACGATACCGCCGGGCACCGTGGCCGCAGGTCTGACTCTCGGATGGTTATGGCTGCGCACAGAGAGCATCTGGCTGGTCAGCCTCGCTCATGGCGCTCTCAATAACTGGGGACAGTACGCGTTCAAGTACATGAAGGAATCCGCTAACCCCCACACTGACCTGGCAGTGCTCAGTGTGGGGTCTCTGGCTTTGTTCCTTGTTGGCGTTTTTCTGCTTTGGCCAGTATCGCGTCGCAGCTAGTTGCTCAGGCCTACAACCTGCCGCACATACTGTGGGGCGATGGTCTCCTGGAGCATGAAAGACGCCACGTCGGCGCGCGAGATAGTAAAGCCTCCCTTGGGGAGATGTCCCGCCACGACGCGGGCGCGGCCCGTAGCCGGAGTATCGAGAAGGCGTGGAGGACGGAGGATGGTCCAGGCGAGATCGTGCTGGACCATCTCCTCTTCGCAGTCGCGGCTGTCGCTGGTGACGTTGGTGAATAGAGAATGCGCCATCAGATTGACCACCAGGCCGCCATCGCGGAAGAGGAAAGCCGTGGACACATGGAGAAACCGTGTGACTCTGGAGTTGCGGAGAGCCTGAACCAAGGTACGGCCAAAGTCGCGGCGCAGATGCGTTCGGCGAAAGGTGGTTGGCCCGAAGGCCGACAGGACGGCATCGCTGCCGCGGATGGCAGAGGTCATCTGGTCCGCGTCGTAGAGATCGCCTCCAAGGATGCGAAGGCGGGAGCCCGTGTGCGTGATCTTTTCAGGTGCGCGGACAAACGCTGTGACCTCGTGACCCTGGTCGAGGGCAAGTGGCAGGAGCAGACGGCCAATGCCGCCGGTGGCTCCGAGGATGGTAAGTCGCATGAGTTCGTAGCTCCTTAGGGTGTTGTTTTTTGAAGCTGCTTTAACGTGCTGCGGGAGTAGGTTGAGGGCCGCCTGGGACGGGGGCTCCAACCTGCTGGAAGACGCCCCATCGGTCGACCTGCAACCAGACCTCGGCGATCTTGCCGCCTTCAAAGCGGTAGAAGACGATGCCGTGCTGCGTGACGGGCTTCCCGCTGGGTGGCAACCCCGCGATAGGTCCGGAGTTGACGGCGGTCATGGTCCAATGCGCTGCGGCCTTGTCCCCGTCGGCGACGACACCGTTCACCGTGAAATGCTGGTGGGAGAACATGGCTTGTACAGCCTGTACCCCCTGTTCGAAGGCAGCAATACCGGTCTTGTCGCCTGTATAGGTGTGGTTGATGACATTGGCCGAGACCAGCTGAGGCAGCAGGTCCAGACGGTTCTGGTTAAGGCATTCTTCGTAGAGTCGGCGGACGGTTGCGGCATTGTCGGACATGGGGGCTCCTGTGGGTTGGGCGTGGAGAGCTGGAGTGAGCGCGAGCAGGAGGAAGACTGCGGAGCGAAGTTTCATATATCTCCTATTATTTAATATATGAACATCTATCCAATAGATACCTGTACCCTGAAAAGGTGGCAAAGAATTTTTCAAAAAAGATTGCGAAGAAAAAACCGGCTGATGGGCCGGTCGATCTGCCGCTAAGACCTGGTGCGAAGAGGGTGTACGAGTCCCCGTCGCGACAGCGTCAGGCCGACGAGACGCGGAAGAGGATCGCGGACGCAGCGAGGCGGCTTCTGGAAGAGATCGGGTACGCAGGCATGACGATTCCCGCGGTGGCGAAGGCGGCGGGAGTGGCGGTGCCGACGGTCTATGCGATCTTTGGGTCGAAGAAGGGGATCGTAGCTGAGCTGCTGGATGCGGCACGTTTCGGAGAGGGATACCAGTCGCTGCTGGCCGAAGCGAAGAGTGTGACCGATCCGATGGTGCTCATCGAGTTTCCCCCACGGTTTTCTCGGCGAATCTATGAAGCGGAGATTCCGGTGGAGAATCTGCTGCGTGGTGCGGGAATGGTGGCTCCGGAGCTGGCCTCGGTAGAGGAGGAGCGCAACTGTCAGAGATACGACTCGCAGGTGATGGTGATCGATGCCTTGGACCGGGCGAAGCTGCTACGTCCCGGACTGAGCCGGGATGCGGCGCGGGCAGTGCTGTGGACGCTGACGAGCCGGGAGATCTTCCGGATGCTGGTCAGGGAGCGTGGGTGGACGGGAGAGCAGTACGAAACATGGCTAAGAAGCGCGCTCCGAAGAGAGCTGGTGGATGCCTGAGCGGGCTTAGTCGAGCGCGATATGGTTGCTCCAGGGGCGGCTCGCGGTGCTGTAGGTGGTGGGGCTGATGCCGGAGAAGGCACGGAAGTCGTTGGCGAAGTGAGACTGATCGTAGTAACCGCAGGAGAGCGCAAGTTCAGACCAGGGGAGGTCGACCCCACGGTGCAATTGTTGAACAGCCTGCTGAAAGCGCTGGATGCGGCAGTAGAGCTTGGGGGAGACGCCAACCTGTTCGCGAAAGAGCTGAGAGAGGCGGCGCGGGCTGAGGCCGGTGGTGCGGGCCAGCGCGGCGATAGTGGCGGTCCCGGGCGAGGCATGAAGCAGGTTCAGCGAGAAGTCAATCAGAGGGTTGCGTGCCGGTGTGTGTGCCCGGGCAAGTCGGCCAAGAAGCGCAGCCTCGAGAGCATCGAACTTTGTGTCGGGCGTTGAAGCCTCGCGCAGGCGGTCGCGAAGAGCGTTTGCAGAACTCCCCCAGATGTCTTCGAGTGAGGCCTCGAGATTTGTAAACAGATGGGTAAATGGGGAAAAGAACGGTATCGTCCCGCCGGGGTGGAAGAGAATTCCGATGAGATGGGCGAGATCGGCAGAGTCGATCACCTGATAGTGGGAGTGAATGCCGACGAGGACGGAGAAGGGCTGCGACTGTGAAGAAGTACCGGGCTCTCTGGTGCAATCTGTGAGCTGATTCTCCGTGAGCGAGATGACGACCTGGAGATGGCCCGTGGGGAGAATGATCTGGCGCTGATGAGGGGCGTCGGGATAGCGGCAGTACCAGAGCAATTTGATGTAGGGAGCGAGTGCGGGATGGGGGCGGCGCTCGAGGTAAAGCATGGCATCGACCTCTGAAGACAGGGCATCCAATAGGCAGACCGGCGGTGGGCGCCGCATCTCCATGCAGCGATTGTAGGACAATAGAAAGAAAAGGATCTGGCTTGATGGCTGAAGAGCGCGTAGTAGGGATTGACCTGGGGACGACGAACTCCCTGGTGGCATACATGCAGGGGGAGACGCCGACGGTAATTCCGGGTGAGGATGGCGACCGGCTGGTTCCGTCGGTGGTGGCCTGGACGGACGATGGCGTAGCGGTGGGGAATGCCGCGCGCAGCACGTTGCTCTCGGATGCCGCGAGTGCTGTCTATTCCGCCAAGCGTCTGATGGGACGTGACATCGAAGATGTGCAGGAAGAGCTGAAGCTATTTCCCTTCAAGCTGGCCGATGGTTTGAAGGCAGGCGAGGTGCTGAAGGTCAGCGTCGGGGGGCTGCTGCTGACGCCGCCGGAGATCTCGGCCTACGTGCTGATGCAGCTCAAGAAGAACGCCGAGAGGTTCTTTCAGGCTCCGGTGACGAAGGCGGTCATCACGGTTCCGGCGTACTTCAACGACGCGCAGCGACAGGCGACGAAGGATGCCGGAAGGATCGCCGGTCTGGAAGTTCTGCGGCTGGTGAACGAGCCGACGGCGGCCGCGCTGGCCTATGGGTTGCAGAAGAACAAGGACGGCCTGATCGCCGTCTACGACTTCGGCGGTGGAACGTTCGATATCTCCATCCTGAAACTGCACGAGGGAATCTTCGAGGTGATCGCAACGGGTGGAGATACGCACCTGGGTGGGGACGATATCGACAACCTGCTGATCGCGATTGCGCTCGACGATATTGCCGGCGATCTGGGCGAGGACGTCCGCAGTGACGGCGAGGCTGTGCAGGCCATCCGCAAGGCTGTTATTGATGCAAAGATCTGGCTCTCGTCGAATGAACTTGCGCGCCTCGACGTAATGCTGCCCAGCGGAAAGCGATACACACGGGAGATTACCCGCGAGCAGTTCGAGGGCCTGATCGCCGGTGTCATCGCCCGGACGGCGGGGCCTTGCAGGCAGGCGTTGAAAGACTCTGGGCTCGAAACTTCGGCGATCGACGAGGTGGTATTGGTCGGTGGCTCGACGCGGATTCCAGCGGTGCGCAGGCTGGTGGACGAGGTCTTCGGGCTGAGCGCGCGAGGCAAGAAGCCGCACACCGAGCTGAATCCCGATGAGGTCGTCGCTCTGGGTGCGGCAGTTCAGGCGGAGATTCTGAGCGGGAGCGATTCGAAGGCGATCGAAGACCTCCTGCTTCTGGATGTGACGCCTCTGTCGTTGGGCATTGAGGCGTTGGGTGGAGTGGTAGCGAAGATCATTCAGCGCAACTCGACAATTCCGGCCAGCGCGACCGAGCACTTCACAACGGGCGTGGACGGTCAGGCCAACGTGGCCATTCATGTAGTCCAGGGAGAGCGCGAGCTGGCCAAGGACTGCCGCTCTCTGGCGCGGTTCGATCTGAAGGGCATTCCCCCTATGACGGCAGGTCTGCCGCGCATCGAGGTGAAGTTCCTGATCGACGCCAATGGCATCCTGCACGTCAGCGCGCGCGAGCAGCGCAGCGGTAAAGAGGCCGAGGTCGAGGTAAAGCCCACCTATGGCCTGACCGATGAGCAGGTAGAAGATATGATCCTCTCCTCGTTCGACAACGCCGAAGAGGATATCCGCCAGCGCCAGGTGATCGAAGCGAAGAATGAGGCTGAGACAATTCTAGCCGCGGTGGAGAAGGGCCGGAAGCACGAGGCGTGGCAGCAGCTGTCTGCCGATGAGATCGGAAAGATCGAGCAGACCGAGGACGAGCTGAAGGCTTCGGTGATGGGTGATGACTATAAGATCATCCGCTCAGCGATTGAGCGGCTGGATCAGGCGACGCGCAGGTTCGCGGAGCTGATGATGGATTCCGCTGTGACCGGAGCGCTCGGCGGCAAGACGATGAAGGCCGCGGGTGAGAGCATAGGAGAGGGACCAACGGCGCCGCATCCATTCGCCAAAGCGCAGGTATTGAGCGCAGCGGAGGAGACGGCGGCGATTGAAGATTCACTGAAGCAAGAGGCTACGGCCGGAGAGTCGACGGAAGATTAAGAGATGAGTGAGATGAACAAGGACCAGGTAGTAGATCTTTCAAAGCCGGCTGGCGAAGGCATGGTGCGCGTAACCTTTCTGCCGGAGGGCCGGACAGTAGAGTTCCCCTTCGATTCGCTTCCCTACGAGGGGCACGGCGAGCCCATGTCCTTTCTGGATGTCGCCGAAAACTATGACATCTTTCTAGACCACGCCTGTGGCGGAGTCTGCGCATGCACAACCTGCCATATCTGGGTAAAAGAGGGAGAGAAAGGGATCAGCGAACCGGAGGACAAGGAGCTGGACCGCATGGAGACCGCCGCCGATGTTCAGTTGAACTCGCGTCTCGGATGCCAGGCTATTATCGAAAAGCCCGGAACCTATGTTGTGGAGATTCCCAAGTGGAATCGAAACTACGTACAGGAAGGCAAGCCCGTAGCAGTCAAAAAAGATTAACTTCAACCGGCGCTCGACGCTGATGCGAATCAAGGAGAACGATATGCCGCGTGAGATCGATTGGACGGACGCAGAAGAGATTGGAATCCTGCTGCAGGAGAAGTACCCGGAGATTGACCCGTACTCGGTAAGGTTTACCGATCTGCACAGATATGTCATCGAGCTACCCGGGTTTGTAGGGGATCCGGCGAAGTCGAACGAGGGAATTCTTGAGGCCATCCAGGCCGCTTGGCACGAGGAGTACGAGGACGCGAAGTAAAGAAAAGCACTACGATGCCAGATCTGGTGTGAAGTAGCGTTCAGATTCCACAGAAGAGGCCCCGGTGATCTGCCGGGGCCTCTTGCATGAAAAGATTCGTCCTCAGATCTCAAGAGGGCTGAATGGCGAGCGTATCGGCGAGCTTGAAGCGCACGACCGACTCGGAAGGAATATCAATGTCGCCGTTGCCGGTGAGGCCTGCTGCCGCGGTACCTGCTCCTCCGCCGGCCAATCCGCCGATCAGAAGTCCGGTTCCTCCTGTGGCAAGACCGCCAATCAACATGCCGAGACCGCTGCCGCCGCCGATAAACGCCGCGGAGCGTTTGCCTTTCCCTTTCTTGGTCCGGGTAAAGCTCTGCGTCTCGAGCGGATACCGTGTTCCATTCAGGGTCATCGAGGTAAGCCGAAGCTGCAGAATCGAGGCGCCCTTGAAGTGGCCGCGCTTATGCGCAGCTGCCACCACGCCGCCTACCTGAGTTCCCCTGGGGACGATCAGGTGCCCGTTGTCCCCTACCACCGGCTCTGCGATCTCACCGTCAAAACGGTCGCCCGCGCGGCTTCCCTTTACGCTGATGTGCTGGTTGATGCGGATCGCTAGCGTCGTTCCTGCGGGAATCCGAACGTCCGCCGGAACAATCACCGGATTACCCGGCGTCGGTGTTGCTGCTGGACTGCTCGCAGCGGGTGCGAGGTTCTGTGAAGCATCGGCGGTTGCTGGCTGATTCGCTGGAACTGCCGCCTGGCCTCCTGCAATTGCAGGTGCATTCGCCGGAACTCCCGAAGCAGGGGTGACGGTCGTCGTAATCTGCTGTCCGGTCTGGCCGGGCACAGGCGGCTGTACCGTCGTCGTAACGCTATTGCCATCCTTGTCTACGGAGATGACCTGCTGGGCCTGCCCGGTTGCTGCAGCCTGCTTCTTCGCCTGCTCAATGGCCTGGTCCTGTTTGGATTTACTGCATCCGGTGAAGATCGCAACGGACAGGACTGCCGCCGAGATCCACTTGATTACTGGGGAGGGATTCATAGTGTCGTTCATCGTTCTTGCGGGCCCCTTTTCGTTCTGAGTCGCTTCTTTTCGACACACAGAAAATTCATGCAACTTCTGATGAACTTTCATGTGGACAGATAGTTGGATGCCTCCGGCACCGGGAACGACTGCCTGCGGTGTGAAGGTTTAGGATGGATTCCATGAGCACTGGTGCACCGATTCGCCCACAACTTGCCTACCTTACAGAGCAGCTCAACGAGCTGAAACAACGCGGAACCTACTTCAAACTCCGTATCTTAGAAGACGAGCAGGGCCCCATCTGCACCTACGACGGCAAGCAGGTGATTAACCTCGCCTCCAACAACTACCTCGGCCTCTGCGATCATCCAAAGCTGCGTGAAGCGGCTATCGCGGCAACGCAGAAGTATGGCGTGGGCTCCGGCGCCGTCCGCACCATCGCCGGAACGATGCGCATTCATATGGAGCTCGAAGAGAAGATTGCTGCCTTCAAGGGCGTAGAGGCTTGCGTCGTCTTTCAATCCGGCTTCACGGCTAATGCGGGAACGGTATCGAGCATTCTAGGCAAGGAGGACTTCATCCTCTCTGACGAGCTGAACCACGCTTCCATCATCGATGGCGCCCGCCTCTCGCGCGCGAAGATCAAGGTCTTTCGCCATAAAGATGCCGCACACTGCGAAGAGCTGCTCAAGGAGATTCAGCACGAGCCTGGAAGGAAGCTCATCATTACCGACGGAGTATTTTCGATGGACGGCGACATCGGCCCCGTCGATAAGCTGTGCGACCTCGCAGAGAAGTATGGCGCGCTGATGATGGTCGACGACGCCCACGCCTCCGGTGTGCTGGGAAGAAACGGACGCGGTTCGGTCGATCACTTTCACTGCACCCAGCGCGTCGACGTCCAGGTCGGCACCTTGTCCAAGGCCATCGGTGCTCTCGGCGGATACGTCTGCGGATCGCGCGACTTGATTGATTATCTCTACCATAGGGCGCGTCCGTTCCTCTTCTCCACCTCGCATCCGCCATCGGTCGCGGCTACCTGCATCGCCGCCTTCGATCTGCTCGAAAGCGAGCCGGAACGCATCGAACGCCTATGGGCCAATACACACTACTTCAAGGAGCAGTTGTCCGCGGCCGGCTTCGACGTTGGTGGAAGATCGACTCCGCTCAGCGAGACCCCCATCACGCCAATCATCGTCGGCGACGGAAAGAAGACGATGGAGTTCTCCCGCGCCCTCTTCGATGCGGGGCTGATGGCCACTGGAATCGCCTTCCCCACTGTTCCCGAAGGCAAGGCTCGTATTCGCACCATCATGACCAGCGAGCATACTCGACAACAGATTGACCAGGCCCTCGAGATACTCACGACCGTTGCCAAAAAGATGGAGATTGGCGCCGGGAAGAATTCATGAGGAAAATCGTGCAAGGATAATGCGTTCATTGCGATAGGATGGCGTCTTATCCCACTATGTCCTTAAGAACCCGACGTACCTCCACTTTTCTTGTTTTCTGCGCCTATGGTCTGTGTCTGTCGCTGCTTGCTGCGCCCCAAAGTAAAGCTCAGGAGACTCGGGACGAAGATCTGCTGGCTGATACCGCGTCTCTGCCTGACGCTCCGCAGCCCGGCGATCAAGCGGCCACTCCACCTCCGCAACAGCCGCAGGTGCCATCCTCTACGTCTACGCCGCCTCCGTCTGCCCCGCAACAAACGAGGAGGATCCTGGGGATCATGCCGAACTTCAGCGCCGTCTCGGCAGATACGAAGCTCCCACCGCAGAGCCCGAAAGAGAAGTTCATCATCGCAGGCAAGAACAGCTTCGATTACTCGTCCTTCGTGATTGCTGGAATTCAGTCAGGAATCTCGATGGCAACCAACTCCTATCCGGAGTTCCATCAGGGCGCGGCAGGCTTCGGCCGCTACTACTATCACACCCTTCTGGACACGGCCGACTCAAACTTCATGGTCGCAGGCCTGTGGCCCGTGGTCTTCCGGCAGGACAATCGCTTCTACACGCTGGGCCATGGCAATGCCGGAAAACGCGCGCTCTATGCGGTGACCCGTGTCCTGATCACCAGAACGGACCGCGGTAACAAGACCCTCAATATGTCTGAGATCATCGGCACGGGCTCAGCCGCCGGTCTCTCCACGCTCTACTATCCCGACGCATACGGTACCTGGACCAAGGTAGGCCAGAGATGGCTGACCGCTTGTGTCGTCGACTCGATCAACTACACCCTGAAAGAGTTCTGGCCAGACATCAACCACAAGTTCTTCCACACGAAGTAGGCGGTTTTTAGAAGAGCAACTTGCCGGCTACCTGCACCACGCGAGGATCGGCCGTCGTCGCCGTGATCGACCCGAAGTTCGCGACTCCGACAATGGCGTTTGGCTGAGCGAAGGCTGGCGTATTGGTCACGTTGAAGACCTCGCCCCGCAGCTGCAGCGTCAACCGGTCGCCGAAGCGGGTGTCCTTCACCAGTCGTAGATCCAGATCGCGATACGCCGGTCCGCGCGCAGGATCACGAGATGCGTTTCCTAGTCTGAACTGCGGTGTCACCGAGAAGGCGTCCGTATTGATAAAGTGCGCGACGGTCCTCTTATCCGCGGAAAGGTTTGCGGGGCCCTTGATGGTGGGACGCTGTGTCCCGAAGCCCGCGAAAGCGTTGAAGTTGTCGCCTGCGTGATCGCAAAGGGCATGCCGCTCTGCAGCGTAACCAGGCCATTTACGTTCCATCCGCCCAGAAGCCACGAGAGTGCTCCGGTTGAGGCAAACTGGTGGCCTCTTCCCATGGGGATCGCATAGACCAACGAGCCTACCGTGACGTTCGGCATATCTCCAAGCGAAGCATCGCGTTCAAGCGACGGATTGAAGCTGTCCGCTACCGGATAGTTTGCCACCGGGTCCGGTCAGGATTGACGAGTCGAAGACGGAGGAGGCATCGTCCATCAGCTTTGAATGCGTATAGCTGAGCATCGCTGTCAGGCCATAGCTGGTCCGCTTCTCGACCTTGATCTCAGCGGCGTTGTAGTTGGTGCGCCCGTATTGTTGCGGAAGGACGAGACGGTCAGAAAGCGCGGATAGGGCTTCATCAGCTGCGCGACCGAGATCGTTCTCCCTCCGATCTACGAGGAGACAGGGATCTGCCCATAGTAAGGATTGGTCGTCGTCGCCGTCAGCGCAGAGCCCTGCGCAAGCTGATTTACCGTCAGCTGATTCAGATTCACATCCGGAATGCCAACCCGCGTAATGACCGAACCGGTGTAGACGAACTCGATCGCGAGGTCGCGCATCAGTTCATGCTGCACGGCAAGGTTCCACTGCTGCATGTAGCCGGAACCAAGTTTACGGTTGACGGTAAACACTCCTTGACCAAGACCAGCGTCCGCGGTCAAAGGAATCGGCGCAATCGAAGGTCCGCTCGAAAGCACAAAGGCCGGATGAATACTGTCCAGCGTCGCCTGCTGTACCGTCTGCAGAAACGGAAACTGCGGCGTCGTGAAGGGAGTCGTGATGCCTGTCTGCTCGATGAAGATCAGCCCGTAGCTCGCGCGGACGACGGTTTTTGGGGCTGCCATATAGCTGAAGCCCAGCCGTGGACCGAAGTTGCCGTAGTGAAGTTCGCGCGCCGAGCGGGAAATCCATCCTGCCCCAGGTATTGGTACTTCTGGGTCTGAAGGTTGAAGACCGCGCCCTGGTTGTGCGCCTCGGTCGAAGGGAAGTTCAGCGTCCAGCGCAGCCCTGCATTCACCGTCAGCCGTGGGTCACCTTCCAATCGTCCTGCACAAAGAACTCCGCAATGTGGGCGCGCGGACGGATCGTGCTGTTCTGCAAATAGATCGAAAAGGTATTCACCTGTCCCAGCAGAAAGCTTGCAAGAGAGCTCCCTGAATTGGTCACCCCTCCCTGGTTCGTGAACAGCGTCGAGAAGCTGAAGTTACCCGTAGGATTCGGCGGCTGCACCGCATCCAGATGCTCCCAGCGCAGGTCCACGCCGGCCTTGATCGCATGCTTGCCCTGCACCCACGAGACCATGTCGAAGACCTGGGTGACGTTGGTGGAAAAGTTCGAGAAGGTACTGGGAGACTGGCCAAGCTGCGTGATCCCGGCGATGGCAAACACAGGCAGCGCGCTGTCGAACGCCGCATTCGAAGGAATCCCAGGGATACCAAGCGTCTCCGAAGCCGAGCCCGGAGCACAACGCCGGCGCGGCCCAGAGCACGCCGCGTATATCCGAACCGAGCCTCGTTCACGGTCCGCGCGTTGAAGCTGTGCGTCTCATTTGCTACATACTGCTGCCCCAGCGTGCGCGAAAGCCCGGTGACGTTTCCCGTCGAAAAATCGTGCCGCTGATCACACCACTTCCATCCGGCAGAGGAGTGACTGGCTCTTCCACATCGTGGAAGTACGTGTAGCGGGCAAAGCCGTGGTCCTTCCCGCTCAGCTGCGCATCCAGACGAATGTCGAACTGATTCTGATGATCGACATCGTTGCCAACACGAACATAGTTATTCGTCGCCGCCGAGCTGGTAGGCAGAGGATAATGATCGCCAGGGTCTAGACCCCGCTTTGCCTCAGGCGCGATATACGACGCGGCCCTCGCAGATCGTGTACCGCACCCGTCCCAGCATCGCCGCACCGTCAAACGGAGTATTCCGCGACTTCGACCGCGACGTTCTCGCAGCGAAAGTCCATTCCGCGCCCGGGTCGAACAGCACCAGGTCGGCGTAGTGGCCCGGTCCCGCCGCGCCCCGGCCAGCCAGCGAAGCGATAACCGCAGGCGAAGTGCTCATCAACTCGATAACCTTCGCCATCGGCATTCCATGATCACGATGCAGCACGCGCAGCGCGATCCCCAGCGCCGTCTCCAGCCCCGTGATTCCGTTGGGCGCGCGCTCGAACTCCTGTCGCTTCTCAAACGCCGCATGGGGAGCATGGTCGGTCGCAATGCAATCCGCAGTCCCATTCAGCAGCGCTTTCACCATCTCCGCCCGGTCCATCTCCGCACGTAGTGGAGGATTCATCTTGGCATGCGTATCGTAGTCCCCCACCGCCTCTTCAGTCAGGGCAAAGTGGTGCGGTGCAATCTCGCAGGTCACATGCAGCCCCTCGCGCTTCGCAGCGCGGATCGCCTCGATCGCGCGAGCAGTAGAGACATGCTGCACATGCAGGTGCGGCCGCAGGCCCTCCACGCGCTCAATCTCCCGCAACAGTTGCAGGTCGCGCTCGACGATGCGAGCCTCCGCCTCCACCGGCATACCGCGCAGCCCAAGGCGAAACGCCATCGGCCCCGCGTTCATGCTGCATCCCCCGGTCAGCCGCGTATCCTCGGCGTGCTGCGACACCGGAGCCTCGGCACGCGCGGCGGCAACCAGTGCGGCCCGCATAATGTGGTCCTCGAGCACGGGCTTGCCGTCATCGGTAAACCCAACAGCACCGGCAACGCGCAGAGCATCGAAGTCCGTGAGCTTCTCTCCCATGCTCCCCACGGTCGCCGCAGGCATGGCAAACAGCTTCACCACCGGGCCGCGCGCCGCATCCAGCATCCATTCCAGCTTCGCTACCGTATCGTTCACAGGAACCGTGTTCGGCATCGCGACCACAGAAGTGAATCCGCCCGCCGCTGCGGCGGCTGTTCCAGTGGCGATGCTCTCCTTGTACGTCTGCCCCGGCTCGCGAAGGTGAACATGAATATCGATCAGCCCAGGCGCGACGATCAGTCCAGCCGCATCGATCGTCTCTGCGGCCTCGGCCCCGCGCAGACCTCCCGGCTGTTCCACTGCGGCCACACGTCCATCGCGCAGCAGAAGATCACGAGGACCGTCCACGCGGTTCGCTGGATCCATCAGGTGTCCATTCAGAATCAGAGTCTCGCTCATGCTTTGAAGACCCCCGCACCCAGCGCTCGCGCCAGCAGCGCCGACCGAATCGCCAGGC
>Ga0193743_1000644_pt1 | contig 27344 bp, 29 predicted proteins | sample L2c2metaG_FD_143038 | JGI IMG/M metagenome (GOLD analysis project Ga0193743, IMG submission 143038) | Soil microbial communities from a riparian zone of the East river system, Colorado, United States - L2c2 | ecosystem: Environmental > Terrestrial > Soil > Riparian zone | place: USA: East River...
CAGTTTGCTGAATCTATTGAGAATTAATCCAGAATGATATGTAGAAGGATACATTACATATTGGGCTAAATTTAGGTAGAATCTTACATTCTGTACAGATTCTAATTGTCTTGAAATTGATACAAAAGGTAATAATCTACTAAATGCAAAATTGAGGCAGAACATATAAATCTCGCCAGATTCTAATTATCTTTTGCACTTTGGCAGAATTAAATAAGAATTAATTATTCTGCTATGCGTAGATTTTAATGGTTTTGCAATACATTCTACTGTGATTCTGCACACCGCAGAATAGTCCCCTTCCAGCAGTGATACTCAATTTAGCGTGCGTCTTCGCTTCGTGAGAAGGAGGTTTGAGGGCAGGTTCGTAAATAAGGCAGTCACCTGATATCTGATCATAACTTGGAGTCATATGCCTTTTCCCGCATAAGTTCAGGCGACATTAGTGTCTGCCAAGCGACAAGTCCGAGTCAGAATTTATATCGCAGTCAAAAATGCAGGATCACAAACGAAAATATGTAATCTATGTCTTTTGCATACCTTCTCTGGTATATAATAATGTTGACTGCGGATTAGCGCGGTGGGTAATGAGTCTGCGGTTTATGTTTAGGGTACTTAGCTGAGACTCGGCCGTGACTCAAGTTTCATAATACGAGACATAAGTTTATAAATTCACTTTTGCATTTTTCAATCTTCATTCCAGCGACCACTTCGACATTGAAACATGGGTCATCCATCTTACCTCTGCTTCGTTCCTCCTTCTTCGGCGGCTGTACCCATTGATTGGAGTAAAATCCCGGAAGCATCTCAAAACCTGGTGCTTGGATTGGGAAAAAACGAACCGCGCCCCTTTCCGGCGATCTTGCAAAAAGGTTTCCACGAACAGGTTTGATAAATGATTCTTGTCCAAGGCGGTGGGGTTGAGATTGGTGACTGGTCGAGTCCCGGATACAATTCGCACCATCGGGTCGCCCGTATGAGCATTGACAGCATCTGGGTTAAGAGAAGGAATGACAATTCTCCAGAGTGTAGCATTGAAATACGAGCAAAAGAATCCGAGGAAGCGAGGAAAGTCTGCAATAATGCTAATGCCATCAGATCGAATAACACCTTGCCGGTCAGAGTACCAACTCACCCATAACATATCATCTATTCAACATTCTGAGCGATGAGGAGGTCTAGAACGTAGGAAAAGACTTACCAACGATCAATAGATTGATAGCATGATGAACACCTAAGCCATGCGACATCAACTCCAAAGCATAGGTAGCAAGCTTAAGCTAGACACGATGAGAAACCGCCTCCTCGGACTCTCTCATACCCATAAATTCGCTTACCGAATGAATGCTGGGTGATCTGCCAGCCATAGATTTTTTCACTGCAGAGCTTTTCCAGCCTCAGAAATCTGGGTACTGGTGGAAGAGCAAACCTTGGACGCTGAACCTTCCACATGATCGGTCAAGGACTTGCGTTTACTCTGGGATTGCAGTTACCCGTCATAGATAATGGCAGGAGTCGTATCTGCGTCGTCTAGCATACTTTGTTCGATTGTCTCCGCGGTTATAGACGTGAAGTCGACCTGGGCAGTATCCTCAAATTGACGCACAAGATTCTTCTAGAAGCTCGAATTCGACGGCCATAAATGGCTCAAGGATATCTTTGGGGCCGTTCGAACTTTTCCTGTTAAGCCACATCGAGCACTGCCACTCGAGACTTGGCAAGGACATCTGGATTGTGGAATTCGAACCACGTTAATTTTAGTTCCGTCATATTGTGACTGAAAATATTTAGGATCTGTGCATTGAAAACAGAGGTCGAGTGGTGACTGTTCTCGAATCCCCGATTCCTCCGAATCGACATCCTTCAATTTCTCCAAAGCGAGGTTGCACAATGAAACATATTTCCCATAGCGATCCTTTCAACCATTGAACAACTAAACGATTAAATTAGTATGAGCTCAGCCAATCATGAATAGGGTCTTACTACGACTTTAATGTGTCCTTCAACCGTCCATCATTTGCTATATCCAATATCTCCCGCAACAACTTATCCCTACGGCCAGTAAGAATGAATTCCCTCTGCCGAATTAGCCCAAGCTCTTCATCCACAAGCTCTTCATCATTGTCAACAAGCGTCGCCTTTCCTGCAGTTTCATAGACCTATTCCCCGGCCTGATGGTAATACCGTTGCTCCTGCAGCTCTTTGATCTTACTCTGTAAGTTGTCGAGTGTCTTTTCTTATCGCCCTCCTCATTAAGAACAAGGTATATGAAGTAATCTAAGAGGCGGTCGAAATCGCATTCTATGGCGTTCGCAATGTCGGCGTGGAGATCGCTCTCGACCTATTCAATTCCATAAGTGGTGAGTTTTGGGTGAGTTAGCATTCGTCCATAATTTAATTAATCATTGCACAGGTTGACTCAAGATTCCCAGCTTGGCTTTTATTATTCTCGGCCCAGTCCTTACAAGGCGTTGATTTTATTAGACATAGTAGCAGATGCAGTTTTGGTAACCTATTAGTGGCAAGTAACGTTGCGTTAAGCTTACATAAGCGTCGATAATTCACGAACGCAATGGTACCTTGAAAGGTTTCTCGCTGCTGCGGTGGGACTATGAAGTCTGATTCAAATACAATTTTCAACAAAAGGAAGCCAAAATATCAAAACAAAATTTTGGCACCCCCACTATAAAAATCACCTGCAAAATGTCATCGGGAATCATTCTTTTATGCCGCAGGTTCAGTTTTCAAAATGTAATATCTTTATAAGTCAATTTCAATTCCCTTGTTGAACTGGCAGTTCTGCAGGTGCATTGGTAAATTGATTTCAACCAGGTGTATCTCTGGCTCTGAAACGAAGGTATTGGTTCCTATTTGAGCTCTTTTCACAACTTCAAAGACTCGAGCCAATAAAAGGTTATTCTATAGGACGCCAGTATGGATGGTTTATTGGAGTTGGTTCTATTTCAAAATGGGCTCTGTCTGATCGGTCATGAACCTGAGCTATGCATTCGACCCGCAGAAGATATACTGTACCTGAGCTGGGAGTTGTCTAGACAAGGACTTGAGATCATAGAATCGATAAACGATTTGAGAAACGACTCCGGGTAGCTTAGAGAGTCAAACGTCGTTGGCTGAGTCAACGACGCCGCGCGCATGACTATTTAGCCTACCCAGAGTCAGATGGTTACGCACCTTGAGCACCTCCCGAACGCAACGACGACGCCTCATTTGGGGCTTGTAAGATTTATAACTAGATAAAATAGCTCAGTGTTTGCGTTGCAAACGACTGACTATAAGATTCAATTACCTAGACAAAATAGCTAGATAGTAGGTTAGTAAAGTATTTCGTATGGTGATAAAATATTCACCTCAGTGTTATTTGTATCCGACCTTATACTACAAATGAGAATGAACCGTAAACTATTGTAAGTAGTTAGACCATAAAAGAACAATAGCTTTGTGGCACGGATCTTGGATCCGGGCATTCACGGGCGAAATCCGAGTACATCGCTGACATCATAATTCCAACAAGGCTCTTCGTCTGGACATTTTATGCTTGTGTGATTTGCAACAAGTCCTCTTAAGCTCGGAGACGCCTTGTTACGTAACCTTCCTAAGCGAGGCACGTGATGATGCCATCATCATGCGGATATCGTCACGCAACTGTGATATGTGACATGTAACATCCACGTCGACTGCAACCTCGTCGTTAGTTGCTTCAAATTTTGAACTGGTTAAAAAAGCAAAATGGTAGGTTTTCAAATATTTATGTTTGGGGCTCGTGAATAACGGAAACTCGTTACAGGCGTCGGCAACAGTGTCGGACTCCGTCCCTATCGAAACAGCCCATGAGGATATGATCGTACGGGCCCCTTGATCTTGGAATACATGTACTTAACATAACTCGCAGCATGATGCTCAACTCGACTACTACGGTAAAAGACTTGCAACTTGCTCTTCAGATCGAACGGTCAAGGTGTTTGATGTAGTGGATGGGGAGCCGCAACGATCGGCTGGTGCAGGACATACTCTTAAAGGGTGCGCGCATCTCTACTGTTGTCAGACTTTGTTTAGGCTCATGGTTTTAACCAAAAAAAAGTCACACAGGCCCCGTGTGGCAGGTTGCCTGGGCTCACCCGAAGTATGGGCATATCCTGGCATCATGTTCGTATGATGGAAAAGTTTTGATCTGGAAAGAACAACAAGGGCAGGGTAGTACTGTGGGTGGTTGGATCAAGATTAAAGAGCACACTCTTCATACTGCGTCAGGTATCCGAATTTATCATGCTTCCACGATGGCTTAACCTTATCACTTTTTTCTCGCCAGTTAACTCCGTTTCATGGGCGCCTCATGAACTTGGTGCTATCCTTGCCTGTGCGTCTTCAGATGGGAAAGTTTCAGTTTTGACATTCAAAAGTGTGTTGATCCTACTTTCTCAAAACGAGCAGTCGTTTTAGTAACATCCATGGCTTCTTAGATGATGGTCAATGGGACGCCGACATATTTACTGCACACGCCATTGGCTGCAACGCCGTATCATGGGCGCCAGCCATTCTCCCAGGGTCTCTCATAACATCTCAACAAGCTCCAGCTACCGTTACTCCTGGTCAACCTCCGACCTCTGTATCTCAAACATTCTCCGTTAAACGATTCGCCAGTGCAGGGTGTGATAACCTTGTCAAAATCTGGGGTTATCGTGAAGAAACGCAATCATGGGTCGAAGAAGAAACACTGGAAGGTCACGCTGATTGGGTCAGAGATGTGGCTTGGGCACCCAATATTGGGTTGCCCCGCAGTTATATTGCCACAGCTTCTCAAGATAAAACTGTGATTATTTGGACGAAAGACACCCCTACTTCGCCTTGGGTCAAAACTGCCTTGGATCCTTCGTCGACTGCTGCAACGACAGGGGCTGGCCCGCCCCCGCCTGCAGGCAAGTTCCCTGACGTCGTTTGGCGTGTTTCATGGAGCTTGGCGGGCAATCTGTTAGCCGTAAGCTGTGGAGATGGGAAGGTTACCCTCTGGAAGGAGAACTTGAAGGGCGTTTGGGAATGTGTTAGTGATATGAATAGTTGAAGGAACAAATTCATTCTTTGCCACAAGATAATAATGTCACTATCTTCATGAATCTTCTTGGCTTTCGCCTTAGCTAGCAGACGGATGGCCACGCATCGATGTCTCCGAGGCCGACTCCCAATATTCATGTTCACCTTCGTCCGTATGTCTTCGTAATCTCAGCGTATCCCGGTCTGTTGCAATTGGAGGAGTCCATTCAGTTTGGAAACCTCAGGCACTAGCAAATGCTTCTATGTTCCCCTCGAATGTCCACAGTTGGGGTTTGGTGTCTGTATTAATTGCAAACGAATGGAACCTATTACAGAATTCTTTTCTGGTGGTCAGCTCCCAAATATCGGCATAGACTGTCATATCTGCTTTAAACAATTTTTCTCGATTTTTAGTAAAATGGATTCCAGCTTCGCGAATGTCTCTTCCTCTCCCAGCAGGTGTACCTACAATCACGGGATATACGACCAAGCAAAGACAAACATACGCGTCGCGATGTACGTCGATCTAACAGCGAAATATGAACTTCGACTTATTCGCCGTCCTTTGCGCAGCCTCCTATGGCTATGGCCGGCGAGGTGGTAACCCTTACTTTGATGGTGATATAAACCGCGACAATTTCGCCCAGGTGTCGCAACGAGCCTTAGGCGCACTTGAAAACGTTTGTCGCGTCTTTTTTTTTTCTACCGTGATTCGTGTTTATCTTTGCACCTTATGCTAAAACTTCTTCTATAATAGGCCAAGAAAAATTTCCTCACTCATCTTGCCACAGTGGACACCAGCCAAGGGTCTGTCACGGCTGAGATCATCAAGTTCCATTTCGTACCGCACATGAGGAAGAAGTTCAACAAATTTGTCAAGGAATATGGATGCATGTATGGCTCTTGTTTTTAAATGTCTCATTTTGAATGCGGGTGGCTCATCGTTTTTTTTCGATATTTAGTGGGACATCACGCGTGCCGAACAGGATTTGATCAATAAAAATCGCAAATCTGTTCATCCAAATACATATTTTTATCTTGAACGGAAGTCTTAACTCGTTCAATTATAGCTCCTGCATTTCACCTTCGTCAAAGTTACTCCGAATCCTCAACGCGAATACTTGGCGAAGAATCTTCACCTGGCTGGTGTAACAGCCGCCTCTGTTGAGAGTGGCTCCGTATCTTCCTCGTCGACTAACGCCAGCAACAATATCAATATTTTTGGTCCGTCGCGGGATATCGCCGCCCAGAAGTTAAATCACAAGCACAACGAAACTGCCGTTGCCCATGCGCCTTAGAGCTCCTAGAAAAAGATCAAAAAATTAATTAAAAGGCGGCCCAATTCGCCTTTGTCGTGGTGGTCCGGCTCGGAAGTTTTATAAACATGTTGCACTCAGCTTTCAAATGCTACTTCAAGCTTCGACAGTAATTTATACGTACAGCTTCCTAAAGCTTATGTATATTAGTTTCTACAGCTGTTACAACTTTGATTACATTGTTTTATAACTACACTTACATAAATTCCAGAAAATCATCGAGGGAAACCATGGACTTGTAAAATCATGCATCGGTTCAGACTTTGGCTTTCGTTTCCGACAAAGCGCTTTGGACGGCTCGTAGAACTTGAGCATGCACACCCTTACCCGCAGCGATTACACCAAAATTTTCTCCGAGTGTCCGACCTAGTCCAAAGTCCAAATGCTGGCCTCTGGAATCTGTCACTACTCCACCGGCTTCTTCCACAAGAATCTGGCCAGGTGCGTGGTCCTGAAAATAAGGATGAAATTCAGCACATATACTTCTCACCTCAAACGCATACAGAGTAGCAAGGATGTCGTAAGCATACCCAGATTTTTTCACGATATCCCACACCTGTTGGCATACGGAGGTAGGCCCCTCCCTCCCCTCTGGCGAGGCAGCAGTACTTGGCTTGGCTATCCATACGAGTGGGGGGTCGTGTGATATTGAGTAAAGAAGACACCCGATCATTGAACGAATGAGAAGAGTGAGCAGCTTCAACAGATTCAAGGAAGTTGAGCGATGAGGGCGTACTAGGAGGGATAATTAGTGGGGTAGGGTTGGAGCCGTTAAGAGTCAACTGTAGTACAACCGTTTAACAAATCTGTATACAAGATAGAAGCGGGTGCAACCTTACCTGTCGCGCTCCTTGGCCCCGGACGGCCACAAAAATGCAGCCAGTGTCTTGTTCAGAACTTTGGGGGTTGGCGGGAAGATTTGGGCATCCGATAACGCCCACTTGCACTATTGAGTCCACGATGAGGGAGAGGCAAACGGCGTATTGTTCGCCACGAAGAAACCCTTTGGTTCCATCTATAGGATCAATAGTCCACATACCTGACCAATGTACAGGTAGTCAAACTTTTTGTGCATCAACGACAACGAATGTAACCCACGTCCAATCCTTCCACCTTCATAGTTGCCACGATCAATCGCATCCAGGAGCTCGGCATCGCTCTTTTGCTCCGCAGGGCCGATTACCCAACTACTGTTATCACCGAGCCCTAGCTCACATGTCAGAGCCTCATTAGCTAGCTCCACAATTCTGTCTTTCATCTCCTTCCCAGACTCAGCACGAAGATCTGAAGCATCCTCCTCTCCTACGATAGGATCATCAGGGAAAGCACGATGCAGTATCGAACTGATGACAGCTTGCGCCGCAAAATCACCAACTACAAGTATAAAAAAGGAGAGCAAGAGAGAACACGAATCTTTTTTCAGGTTTTACAAAGGAAAACAACTGGTATGATCGCACCGGTCACTGGAGATTTATCTTCCTTGGTGAGAGTCTCGTTTTTGACTAGTTTATTAAATACTGAGGAGGTTAAATGACATGCCCTTCGCACGGCGGCGACCGCTACTTGTTCTTCTTTCTGGTATGCTTGCGACATGTATGGTGATTGATGAAGAAAGCGGCGAAGAAATCGGTTCATATATCTCAACGGACACCCGGATCGGAAGCAATCGTCGCCTCGATGCCTGTGGCAGTGCAGTCTTCAGAGAGTTGTAAGTTGTAACCTTCGGTAACTACTGTCACAGATGTCACAGTAATTAGAATGACTGCTTGAAGTTGAACAGCTATATAAATTCAACTTCGTTCTGGTAGGTACATTTCTCTTTCGTATTTATACTACTTGATGGATAATGAGCCAGATAGGTAAATATAGTACATACAAAGAAAAGAGTATGGTGCCCTAGACTTAGTCAAAACCACTACTTTTGTACAACAAAATTTGCGGGCCGAAAAAACGCCCTTTTTCTTATCTGTCTGGTAAAAATGCTCCTTTTAGCAAGCTGATAAAAACTACGAGACCGATTTTTATTTACTTCAAAACTGGTGGAGATAAAATATGTCGATACAGCCGATTTGGCCGCCTTATGTATTATGTAATATTATTTGGTATGGACATGATAAGATAAGATAATGGTCACAAGCATGGTGTTCCCATTTCCGAGTGCAACAGCATCCATAGCTTCACAATTGATTTCTTCTTTGACTTGCTTTTATAGGGCATTTTAGAGAGTATATATGATTAAAAACACTCTTCGATACTTCTAATTGGGTTTAACACATGTATTCAAACCTCCTTTTGGCTAAATCGGAGGTCTAAAAAAGAAAAAAAAATCGCGGCCGATTTGGCCGCTGTACAAAAGTAGTGGTGACTAAATCTGGTGCACCATAGAAAGGTAATAATAACCTACTCAACATTATTATAAAGTACATGTGATTTCTTAAAGAGTCATTCGGACTATTGCCGAATTATTGTCACAATGTCACATATTTGTTACGGCAGTAAGTTCAACTCTGCCTCAACACCGGTCCAACAGGTAGGCATAGCATATGTTACTACCGAATAAATTATTACCAACGAACTTGCAGCTACCTACCTTGAATGTTTGCCGCAATAAGAACCCTATTAACCCAACTGTGCGATCCGAATTCGAGTACTACCGCGGACTCTACAGACTCTGGAGCTCTCTCATTGCCAACCATCGCGAAGCCAGACTTGGAAGATGGATTACAAGCCTTGACATTAGCAGATGACGCTCTCCAAGCATCGTCAACAACTCCCTGGTCAGCATCACAGAAAATTGGCTTGCTCCCCAATGAACTCATTGCCGAGATATTTGCCACCACTTGTCATGCCGACTCCTATACGTTCTCAATGGACGTGAATAGACGCAAGCGAACGACACCACTTATCCTTGGGAAGGTCTGTACCCAGTGGCGAACGATCACCTGGTCCACGCCTTATATCTGGAGCCACATATCCTTGAATCTGTCTACTCCGAGATACGAAACACAAGTCAAATTGCTGTCAGATTGGTTGAAACGTTCTGGTGTATGCCCCCTAACGATCAATTTAATTTTCGACTGTGAAGACGAATGGACGGATATTATACCCTCTGAGCTCATACAGCTGCTCGTGGTCAGTGCAAATCGATGGCGGGCTATCAATCTCGTATTACCAGAGTCATGGTACTCTTTTCTGGCCGATCTGAAATACAGCTTCCCCCTTCTCGTCACTGTTGTTTCCCAACCGTTGTGGGCAGATTGTGGTCTCACCCCTTCGAAACGCAAACGATTCAACCTCTTCGAATTTGCTCCTCTACTTCGAGATGTTCATGTCGACGGTTACTATCTTTCCAACGTGGATATCCCATGGGAGCAACTTGACCGGTTCACTTTACAGCACGTTTACCTCGACGAATGCTTTTATGCTCTTGTGAAGACCCCTAATCTCACATATTGCCGTATTTATACAATTCTCATAAACGACGTCAATCGAGATACCGCAGAAAATTCCATTGAGCTTCCACTTCTTCAGGAACTTGTCATACACAGCGCTTCCTGGGCCAACATCTCACGTCTCCTTAGTAAAATGACAGTCCCATTACTCGAAACCCTGAAAATATCTGCATCGCGATTTGAAAGTGAACCAGTCGAACTACCTGCGTCGTTTCTCTGCGACCCGAACTGCCTCCTCAAACGACTGAGACTGAGTGAGTGGTCATTCATTGGCGAAGACTTTGAATTCGTCCAATATCTTCGTAACATTCCTTCCCTCGAAGAACTTGATATTTACATGCAATTTGGCCCTCCCATCACAGAGCTACTCCACCATATCCTTGAACTTGCTGAACCTAATTCGCCTAGTTCTTCTCCCTCTGACGACGATACCACCTTTCTTCCCAATTTGCAGATTTTCAAGTTCTCCGGGTCCATTCATGTCCCAGACAACACCTACGACGACAACTTGACCTCGTTGATTGAGAGGCGATTGGAACATTCGAAACGATGTTCGGCAACACCACCTGTCTCACGGCTCAAAGTGCTTGAGGTCATTACAGAGGAAACATATCCTTTTACCCCCACCCCGAGCGTCAAGCAGAGGTTATGCAAACTTGCAGATGAAGGCTTACAGCTGAAGGTGAAGTTTTCAGAGGCTTCTTGGTTTTGATAGTGCACGGACTCGTAGTGATGGAAAGGTATCACACACTCTTACAGCTGTTTTCATATCGATAGGCCGAGACCCTAAACATACACACATAGCTCGCTTAGGCGGAGCCAAAGTTTAGAACTTCGACAGCTGTCATATACGTGTACGGCAGGACAATTTTAGTAGTACATATATAGTACATGCCATCGTTCCAGACTCCCGGCTGGCAGGGATTATTTAGAGTCCGCCCAAAATACACCTATACGTGTGATTTTTGAGTGCAGGCCTATCGACATGAAAACAGCTGTAATGGAGTATTTTTACGTCTAGTGCCACAGACTTTTCATGCGCCTTGTATTTTTGTTTCATTTTTTATCTCAATATGCGTAAAACCATATATATGCACCTACTCCGTACAGACAGTGTGGGCCTGGGTCACCGAGCCCGTTCGCACCAGGTTCAAGAATTTTTTATTGAACAGCCTATTACAGCGAACGAAATAGGCTGAGAAGCTTTTACGTAAGCAAAAAATTTGACACCCCATTCCTACGAAGAGGAATCGCTCGAGCTTATCTTACCCTTCTTCTGCCTCTCTACATACGGGGGCTGTCATGTTGTTGGCTCGGTCGTGGGCGTCGTCGTGTCCATCACGGTCTTTTCTTCTATTAGATTGGCTAAAATGCGGTTGGCGTTCAGCATCTGCTGCAGCAGCACTGAAACCCACACCTGAACACAATGAACCCATACCAGCCATTGAGTACACTTTAACGGAACAGGACCGCAGAAAACTTGCATTTCAACGGAATATCGGAGTTTCTGCTCATATTGATTCGGGAAAGACGACACTGACAGAGCGTATCTTATACTATACCGGGCGTATTCGGGAGATTCATGAGGTTCGTCCTCTTCGGTGTCTATGAAAGAAAGGAAGGTTGAGTGAGCAACCTCTCCCGGCATATTTTGTGCCCAGAGGTTCGTTTCACGTCGCCATTCCATTCCTTTCGATCTTGCAGTCCGTCTGAAACTTTGCCGACTAACTACATTACTCCTCTCTTAGGTTCGTGGACGGGATTCTGTAGGTGCCAAAATGGATAGTATGGACCTAGAAAGAGAGAAGGGTATTACTATTCAAAGCGCTGCCACGTTCTGCGATTGGGAGGCTGCCGACCCCATTGACGGCACGAAGCAAAAATATGCAATAAATATCATTGACACTCCAGGTATGCGATGAATGACCCATGCATTTTCAACCAAGTTGTAACTCAAATATATGGTGCAGGCCACGTTGACTTTACCATTGAGGTTGAACGTGCTTTGCGTGTGTTGGATGGTGCAGTTCTCGTTCTTTGTGCAGTTGCGGGGGTTCAGGTACGCTAAAATAGATACACTCTTGTATAGCCGCTGCTCACTTTTAAACAGAGTCAAACTACCACTGTAGATAGACAGATGCGACGGTATAACGTTCCTCGGATATCCTTTGTTAATAAAATGGACAGGTACACTTGACTTCCATTTAAGCTTATCTCTTTCTAAATTTCATCCAGGCCTGGCGCAAATCCCTGGCGGATTGTGAACCAGATACGGACAAAGTTACGAATGCCAGCGGCTGCTGTGCAAGTTCCTATCGGTACCGAGGATGAATTCAAAGGCGTCGTCGATCTTGTGCATTGGAGAGCCATCTACAATGAGGGTGTAAAAGGGTATGCAGCCAATCCTTTTGACGTCCCTCTGCGTCTATAATAATATTCTCGTAGAAATGATGTTGTCGTCTCAAAAGATATCCCGGAATCGGTATTAGAGCTCGCAACTGCGAAGCGTACTGAACTCATCGAACAACTTGCGGAAGTGGACGACGCTATCGGTGAAATCATTCTCAACGACGAAACGCCAAACAATGTCGATATTGCAGCTGCTATCCGACGGTCCACCGTTGGTCTCAAGTTCTCCCCAGTCTTCCTTGGTTCAGCAATCAAAAACACCGCGATTCAACCTCTTTTAGATGGTGTATGCCAATATCTTCCTGATCCTTCTGAATCAGAGGTATGGGCACATGATACAAACTTGCCGGCAGCCGCTCCCCAGGTTCGACTGAGTCCCGCTGCTGAGGCACCCATGGTTGGTCTGGCTTTCAAGTTGGAAGAAGGGCGCTTCGGGCAGTTGACATACATGCGTATGTATCAGGGAAGCCTAAAGAAAGGGATGCAGATTTTCAATGCTCGTACTGGAAAGAAAGTGAAAGTTCCGCGGTTGGTGCGGATGCACAGTAATGAAATGGAGGTGAGCATTTTCGGGTTCGCTGTTATTGTTATTGATGGTTAAACTCATCGATAACTCATCGAACTGCTAACAGGATATTGAATCCATTGGTCCTGGAGAAATTTGCGCTATCTTCGGTGTGGAATGTTCATCAGGTGATACCTTCACAGATGGGTCGACAAGCTTTTCGATGGTGGATATTTCGACTCAGCCTACTATCTTCGTGCGCTTATGTTGATCCATAGACATCCATGTATGTACCTGAACCCGTCATCTCACTTTCGCTCAAGCCGAAAGGTGTGGAAACGCCCAACTTTTCTCGAGCTCTCAACCGATTCCAAAAAGAAGACCCCACTTTCAAAGTTCATGTCGATCACGAAAGCAAAGAGGTATGTCCCTTTCTCAACTGCTCTGGTATTTCCATGATTTATCTTATTCACATCTGAAAGACGATTATATCTGGTATGGGTGAATTACACCTCGAGATCTACGTTGAACGAATGCGGCGGGAATACAATACGGACTGCATTACTGGAAAGCCCCGGGTTGCCTTCCGAGAGACTATCACGCAACGTGCCGATTTTTCCTTTACACATAAGAAGCAAACGGGAGGAGCGGGACAATATGCCAAAGTTATGGGTTTCATTGAACCGATGGAATTAGACCCAGAAACCGGAAAGGATGTTGAGTTCGAGTCAGTAGTGATGGGTGGGAATGTGCCGAGTAACTTCATCCCCGCCATTGAGAAGGTTCTTTTATATTTTTGTTTCTGATGTTCCAAATCCTGATTTCTCATTTCAGGGTTTCCTTGAAGCATTAGAGAAAGGATCCCTGTCTGGCAATGTCGTGTCGGGCTGTCGCATGGTTTTGAAGGATGGAGCCTTCCACGCTGTAGATTCTTCAGAACTAGCCTTCCGACTAGCCACTATTGGTGCCTTCCGCGAGGTTTACAGAGCCGCCCGTCCTGTCATCCTGGAACCCATCATGACGGTTGATGTTGTCGCTCCCGTTGACTTCCAAAGTATGATTTCATCTCAAATGGGTATCTTTTCTTCCGCCTGATTGCCTTTTCCTATTCCAGGTCAGGTGATCGGCGGATTAAATACAAGGAGAGGCACCATTGTGGACAGCGAAGTTCGTGATGATGAGTTTACTGCTATCGCTGAGGTCGCGCTGAATGATATGTTTGGATACTCAAATCAACTACGCGGGTCTACTCAAGGAAAAGGGGAATTCAGCATGGAATATAAGGTATGTCGATTTATTTTATTTTGCTATCCATATCGATTTTGTTCATGTTAATAACTCTTTCTTCTTTCAGCACCACATGCCAGTTCTTCCAAATGTGCAAAAGGAACTCGAAGATGAATATCGAAAAACTCTTCCAGCTGCCAAGAAATAGATATATTAGATACTTATTTTTTATTTGGGTCCGCTAATCATTAATCATCCCTCAACACTTGCGAGAGAGAAAAGGCTTTCAACTTTGTGCTTTATCACACCGTCGCTAATGGTTTTTTTTTCCTTTTCTGTTGCTCATGGACGTGCACTAATTACAGCAGCTTGTGGTACTTAGGGCAGGAGTTGATTTTTTTCTGAAATGGATGGTAGGTGCTGGCTCTGTAAGTGTAGTAATTTGTATGTAGCTCAATAAACTGCACCATTTGAGACCAAAGTACAGTAGCTCAAAAAACTGTCCCAATGTTTGGCAGAGATTGGTTACAGTGAGTGGTTTCTGAAAAAATTGTCTTGCTCTTTTTTCTTTTTTTTTTTTTTCTCAACTTGTCATGTGATGGAATCTGGCTGATGCTGAAAGCCCTTCTTTTGGTCTCACATACTCAACTCCTACATTTCCTTCCATTCTCACTTCCGAACCCACATTCTTTTTTTTTGAGTGATCACTATAAATATGCAATGTTTCCAAATATACCTGGTGGATCACCGCCACCTGCCTACACTCCTTTACCACAAAATCTACCACCCTCCTTGCCCCAGACAGGCCAACTGCCATCTCCAACCCTCTCAGAGTTGGAAATCCAATATTTGGGTATGTTATGTTTGGGTTCAGTCATTTACAAGCAGGTAAAGACTGTGTTCTTTTGATATCCCTGCTAATGTGTCAAAAAACCCATGGAACACTATCAATCTTGCCTTTGTGGCACAAGAAGCTCTCGGCATCACCTGGATTCCATCACATGACAAGTTGAGCAAAAAAAAGAAAAAGAGAGCAAGACAACCTTTTTGGAAACTGCTGTAATAACACCACCATTTATTCTAAAATTTTGAAATTTGGATATTCTCCATCAATACTACCAATTTGACCAGATGCCGAATGCTCCCCCATGTATTGGGCAGCTGAATAGAATTGACATGAGGTTGCCAGGTTTTTTTTTCTTGCAGCTAGAAAGTGAATTGAAAAATTTATTCTGTCTTCTAAGGGGCTTTTCATGATCTGCTGGGGAGACATATTGCAAAAGTGCCATCATTTTTTGTTGGGGGTATTCTACTTATTTGTATACCTCAGCATGATGAGGCTTTTCAATTGGTCACAGAATCACATCATTTACTCACTGTGTGACATGAACTGCTTTGAAACGTACAATTATGTCTCAAGAGGGCATCTGAAAGTCTGCACACATTCTCAGTTCATTGTATCACTGGTGAACAACTTGGAGTTTGCCTAAACTCATTTCTGTGTGTTCTTCCATTTATATAATAAGACAATTTTTTTTTGATTCTTCATTAATTAAGAATGTGGCAATGTCATTAGCCAGAGCTGTAAATGCACATCATCAAATATGTGTACAACCACAAGGTGTTAGGGCAACTGCGGCTGCGACTTAGTCAAAATCTAGCAGGGGATCCTAAAAGAAAAGGATGGAGTCCTGCTAAGGTGGACTGTGTGTTTATATACAAAATCAGAGTCGAAATAACAGAATGATGAAAAAATGAGGAATGATGAAAAGAGTGATAGGAATGCATAAGGTATCTATGTCATGGGTCTGTCAGACTCCGCTATCAGAGCCATGAGTACACTCCGTCTTGAGTTAGTGACAATGAGGAGGAATGTACAGAGGCAACAGAGTGTTGTCGGATGGGATGGAGCATTTATCAGAAGAAACATCGGATGAAGCAGAACATCCCCTAACATCCACCCCCCCTTCAAGGCAGTGATGCCCCAGCACTGAACAGAAAGGAATGGAGTAGAAGTCGACTGCATGGATGTGACGAGCAGTGCCAGGGTGCCTCTGGTAAAAATCTGCCACTAGTTCCAGTGCATGAACATTATCCCAAGGTTCCCAGGAGTTGTGTTCAACACCGAAACCCTCCCACTTGACCAAGTAATAAAGTTTCTGGTTGACCATCCTACTATCCAAGATCTCCTCCACTACCCACTCTTCTTCACCATCAACAATTTCTGGAAACAGAGGTGGAGCCGTCCGTCAGCCAGGAATGGGGTCCGATGGAGCCAAAGACAATTTGACCACATTGGAGATGGGATGAAGTCGACCCATTGATGGAGGCAGGCGGAGGCGGTATGCACCATTACCAACTTGACTGTTGATTGGGAATGGTCCCAATCTCTGTTGAGAAAGCTTCCATGAAGGTTGAGTGGTTTGAATGTTGCTAGCATCAAGGAAGACCATATTGCCTGCCTTGAACTTCAGATCCAGGGTCCGCTTCCAATTGTAATACAGCATCATGTTGTCCTTTGACTTGGCCAGAGCCACCTTCGCTTCCTCCAAGGTGTCCTTCATCTGGTCCTTGAACTTGTTAATGGACTCCACATGGGATTGAGGTTGGTCCGGTTCAAAGCCCATCTGGGGAACACATCTGGTGTCAAGGAGGAAAGGAGGATGTTGGGTGGAAGAATGAACCTGGTTGTTGTACTGGAATTCCATGAATGGCAGGAGCCCCACCCAATCATCTTGTATTTGGTTGGTGAAGAGTCAGAGATATTGTTCCAGTTCCTGGTTGACCTGTTCCGTCTGTCCATCTCCCTGAGGGTGGTAGGCTGTGGTGGCTGCCAACTTAATTCCAAGCAACTGGTAGAGTTCCTGGGTGAATTCTGCTATGAATTGGGGACCTCTTTCTGAGACGACTTTCTGAGGGAGACCATGACGTTTCCACACATGGCTGAGGAAAAGGTGTGTGGCTCTGGCAGCAGAGGTCATTGTGACAGTGGAAAAAAAATGTGCACGCTTGGTGATGGAATTGACAACAACCATGATGGAATCGTGCCCCGCAGAATGTGGCAGCTCGACAATGAAGTCCACACTGATGGTGTCCCATGGAGCAGATGGAATGGCAAGAGGGTGGAGTTCTCCGGTCGGAGGATGTCGGAATGACTTGGTCCAAAGGCACATGTCACAGGTGGAGATGTACCTGCCAACATACCCCAACATCTGTGGCCACCAGTAATTCCAAGACACCAGTTCCAATGTCTTCCATCTTCCGCTGTGCCCAGCCAATCAAGAGTTGTGAGAGAGGGTGACAATCCTTCGACGGAGATTGGAGGTGTCTGGAACATAGATCTTGCCCCGGAAGTACAAAAGTCCATCGGATAAGGACCACTCCACAGACTTGATGGAGTGTGTCGACAAACCTTGTAGTGCCCTTGCAGCCCTCGCCACTCATTCCTCTTTCTCTCCATCTTGTGTTCCCTTCTGGATATCCTTCAGTATCCCCTGTTCCTCCCCTGCTGCTTCCAACCTTGCAATGCTTGGACTGTAAAGAAATTGGAGTAAGGAGGACCATATTGTCATTGTCCTCCAAACCTGTTCCATGATTGGACCGACGGGACAGTGCATCTGTCTTCCTGATGCTCTTTCTGGGATGGTGATGCATGATGAAGTCAAATCAGGCTAAGAACAGGGACCACCTAGCTTGCCTCTGGTTGAGCTTCTTGGCTGGCATGAAATATTGTAGGTTTTGTGATCAGTCCAAATCTCACAGCAATGCTCCGCTCCTTCCACAAAATGCCTCCACTCTTCTAACGCCCTCACAATTGCTAACTTGTTGTGGATTTTGTAATTCTGCTCTACCGGAGAAAGGGACTTGGAAAGGAACACTACTGGGTGCCATTTGTTGTCTTCTGGCAACTGTTGAGACAATATGGCTCTGGTTGCAAAATCCAAACTGTCTGCCTCTATCTGGAAAGGTCGTGCATTGTCTGGCAGGGTGAGAATTGGAGCTGTTGTAATCTGTTTCTTGAGTGAATCAAATGCTGACTGCTCCTCCGCTCCCCATCTCCACTCCATGTCTTCCATGTGAGATTGAACAAGGGACAGGCTAGGTGAGAGAATCCTTGGATAAACCTACAGTGGAAGTTGGTAAAGCCCAGGAAGGACTGCACTTCCTTCCTGTTAAGTGGAGTAGGCCATTCCGGTACTCCAGCTACCTTGACTGGGTCCATCTTAACAGAATTCTGGGAAATAATCACTCCAAGGTACTCCACTTTGGTCTTCTCAAACTTGCACTTTTCAGGTTTAAGGAAGAGGCTATGTTTTTAGAGCAACTCCATAACTCTCCAAGTGACCATCCGGTGCTCCTCTAGAGTTTCCATGAATATGAGGATGTTGTCCAGGTATACCACAACAACACCTTCCAATATCAAGTCATTGAAGATGTCATCCATCATGGTCTGGAATGTTGCTGGACTATTGCACAATCTAAAAAACATGACCAACGGTTCAAAGAGTCCTCGGTTTGTTTGAAACACATCCTTTCACTCATCTCCTTCCTTCATCTGGACATTGATGAACCCATCAGACATCAAGTTTGGTGAAGTACTTGGCTCCTCTGAGTCTATTGATGAGTTTGGAGATGAGAGGGAGCAGGTACTTGTTCTTGACCATCATCACATTTAGGGCCTGATAGTCCTGAACAAGCCAGAGAGTACCATCCTTCTTTTCAATGAAAAAGACTGGAGATGCCATTGGAGACTTAGATGGATGGATCCTGCCTGTTTCCAAGTTTTCCTTAAGGAATTGATCAAGTTCCTTTTGCTCCATTGGAGCTAACAGATAAACCTTGCAGTTAGGGGCCTTCTCTCCAGGGATCAACTCAACTGCATGGTCCCATTTTTTGGACTCTGGTAGGGCATAAAAGGACTCCTTGGAAAAGATGCCGTCAAACTCCTTCAGATACTCTGGAACAGACCATCCAGAGGGAACGGAAGCTTCAGAATTACGTTTGAATGCTTCAGCTAAGCGCTGAGAAACACTGGAAGTGGCTTGGATCTCTGCCAGGGCTAGAACAAGGCCAATTGTGAAAATACAATCTCCTGGTTTGATCAGTTCTTCAGCTCTTTGGGCTCTTCCTTTTCAGAGTCCAAGTGGAGTTCTAATATAGGCCCATTGGAGACAGCTTCTGTCCATTGAATTTCAGCTTTCCAAGCGATTATCTCTGCTCGAGCTTTGTCTCTCCATCTAGAGCATGTAGGTAAAACAGAAAAACAATTGTGGTATGACAACAAGGGCGTGCTGTTCACTCGTTGCAATGTGAAAAATCCTGCTCCTCAACCTCTGCTGCGGGCTCTGGGTGTTTTGCATCCAGTTCCACAAGGCGATCCTCTAAGTAGGTCTGAAGGTCATCTATACTCAACTCTCAGATATCGAACCAGGTAGGACAGTTGGGTGCCTTTTGCCCTGCTTTTCCACATCGGTAGCAAGAGAACGGAAGCAGCTGAGTTTTCTGACTAGTGTCAATATCCATCAGAACAGGGTTTCTGGGAGTCTGAGCATGTTGGTGGTTTGCGCTCTGCTCCGGAGCCTGAAATCAAACATCATTGAAGGTGGATGGACAGGTCTGAGTTGGAGCAACACTCAGAGTTTGGTAGGAAGATTGGAAGGCTTCATTGGTGGCTCTGTTCTGGTCAATGGTCCCGGCTGCAGTATACCAGTCTGTTGGAACCATGTTGGAAGGACATCCAGAAGGCATGGTTGCTATAGTGTTCTGAATTTGAGAGTTGAGTCCTTGATGTAATTTCACCACTATGGTCTTCAGATCAGAGTAGCCGGCTTCCATGATAAGGTCTTGGAATTCATCAAGGTATTCATCCACAGAGCAACTCTTTTGGAAATAAGCCATGGATTCCAGTCGGTTGATGGCTACTGAGTCTGCATAGACTGGACAGAACTCCCTTTTGAATTCATCTCAGAAGTCTTCCAAATTGATGAATTTATGGTAGCCTACATTTTCCAGTTGCTCCTCCCATTGGAATATGCAAGCGGACCACTTAGCTGCTCATCCTGCCTTCATGTAGGACATGGCCTAGACAATTTTGGCTCATTCATTTGAGAAGGAGTTTGGACAGAGACGAATATAGACCTGGCAAGAATTAAGGAATGCCATTCCTTTGGTGCAGTCTCCATTGAACTCCGATGGAAGGGCCAGTTTTAAGCCATGGGCCTTCGGAGTGACAGGTATGTAGGTTGTGTAGATTGGATCGGATTTTTGGACTGAGGAATATGGGAAATAAGGATGTCCAACTTGTGTTGGGTGTTTGCATTCTTCACCTGTAATTTGAGTCGTGGCTTGCACTTTTGTTAACAATCTATCGGCCTTTGTCGACAGGCCATTGTGCACAGTACTGGTGATTTTATTACAATGCTATTGTAATTGATTGTAATTGGTTGTAAATCATTGTAAATCATTGTAAACCAACATTGATCAATATACCTCCTAACCTTAACTGGACCCTAAGTGAACCCTAAGTGAACCCTAAGTGAACCCTGACCAAACCCTAACCTAACCTAAATTATTCAGAGAAGCCATGAAATGACATCAGCAGTGAGCTAAAATGCAAAAGAAGATTTTTCTGAAGCAGATTATGTAATCAAACATTTTCAATTGACAATCAGTCACAATTCAAAGCCATTGACAATCAATTACAATCCAAGGTCATTGACAATCAATCACAATGGCCATTGACCATCAATTACAATAGCATTGTAATAAAATCATCAGTACTGTGCATAATGGCCTGTCGACAAAGGCCGATAGATTGTTAACAATAGTGCAAGCAACCTATGGTAATTCAGCAAGGGCTTGCTCCAGGGTCATGAGTTGTTTGCTTTAAACATATATAGACATAAAATACAACAGGAAAGTGCACCTAGCAGGGGATCCTAAAAGAAAAGGATGGAGTCCTGCTAAGGTGGGGTGCATGTCTATATACATAAATCAGAGTCAAAATAACAGAATGATGAAAAAATGAGGAATGATGAAAAGAGTGATAAGAATGCATAAGGTATCTAAGTCATGTGTCTGTCAGACTCCACTATCAGAGCAGTGAGTGCACTCTGTCTTGAGTTAGCAACAATGAGGAGGAATGTACAGAGGTGAAGGAGCGTTGTCAGATGGGATGGAGCATTTATTGGAAGAAACATCAGACAAAGCAGAACATCCCCTAACAATGACCCTATTGAATGCAAACTTGACACACTGTTAGGGTCATTCAAGAGGATGTACAAGATGTGACACACTCCACAAATGGGAGATGCGACACACTGTGCTTCAGCTGCCTCCCAGCAGCTGGAGTTCTAACTGCCCTAACTGTTAGGGGACACTCCACTTCATCCAACATTTCCTCCGATATCTCTCCATCACCTCTGTATATTCCTCCTCATTGTCACTAGCCCAAGATGGAGTTCACTTGCGGCTCCGATAGTGGAGTCCGATGGTCATGTGACATAGCATTCCTATCACCTTTTCACCATTCCCCATCTTTTTCATCATTTCATTATTTTTCATCATTTTATTATTTCAACTCTGATTTTTGGTATATAGACATGCATCCAACCTTAGCAGGGCTTTATCCTTTTCTTTTAGGATCCCCTGCTAGGTGCGCCTTCCTGTCATATTTATGTTTATATATATGTTTAGGATCCCCTGCTAGATCTCGACTAAGTCGTTCCGCAGTTGCCCTAACACTAACCTCACTCAAGAGTGCACTACCACACGAAAAAAATAACCCCCTAACCTTAACCCAAACCTTAACCCAAACCCCTAATGCTAACCTAATGCTAACCTCAGCCTTAACCTAGCAGAACCCAAGCCCTAGAGGCACTAACCGGCAGATACTTTGGAGTGTCAAAATTCTCTTGGTGGCAAGCTCCAGCATGTAATTTAATGGGACATCAGTGACACATTGTCATTTTGACTTATCCTTGAAGTTCTCAATGATTTTAGTATCCAGAATCAGTTCTGGAAATTCACTCCATGCATGGAGCACTGTAGCCACACATGTAGACTCATCTGATAATGCATAATGAAGTTTGGTGACAGTTAACCCACCCTGGGAAAAGGCACATTTGACATCACATGATGATGCTAGAGCACTTAGAATCAGCAGTAGATTATAGACCTAAGTTTGAGCACATACCGGGTGCTGACATGAAGTCGCACCCCATCCGGGCAAGAGGGTTGTCACCCATCATATACCACAAAGCAAGAGGGTCCAGCACTGTTGTGATGGGAGGGGCTTTGAGATATTCTTCAAGTATGTCCTCAATGGTAGATGCCCCGAAATTATCAAGTTCTGCAAAAAGGTCATTGTCGGTGGTTTAATGCTGCAGGTGTGTGATCATGTGGAGTCATAGACATAAGTTTGAGTTCATATTACATCAGACAATACAACATGCTGATTTGGTAGTTGCCTCCTGAGTATTGAATGGCTTGTAATTGTTCACCCAATGCTCTCACAAAACACTCAATGCTCCGTCAATCCATTCCTCAGGCCATTTCTTGGCATGAAAGTATGAAAGCTTGTATTTGGGATTGAAAACTAGAGAATAGTCAGTCAATACTTGAAATATCAGAGGTGGACATACTCATGGCAATACGGTACATAATAGACTCATTGGTTTTGAAATAATATTTGTTGAAAATTGCGAGGCCTTTCTTAGCACCCATCCAAATGGCAGGTAAAAGTGCGCTGTCGTTTCCAGCATCCTCAAGTTTGTTATTGAGAATATCAATAACAGGAATAACTTCATGAAGAAGTGGTATACACTTCTGTGATAAACAAAGAGTAGCTCTAAGGAAGTGCTAAAGATGTTTTCAGTTAAAAAATTAGATGTAACAGATGAAAATACTCACCGAAAGGATGGGCCTAAGCTGAGTAAGAAGCTTTTACTCATTGGCTGTGAGTTTATAGCATCGCAATTGAGTTTTCACTGTCTGGTTGTGGCGATCAAGGTCCACCAACTTCTCAAGCATCTCAGTGACAGAGTTCCAGCAGGTTGGAACTGATCTCTTGATTTGTTTTGGCTCGATATTTGACCTGGTAAACAGTTGATGAGATCCTCCCAAAGAACTGGACTGCGGAAGATTCATTTGGCAAGTTTTGTAATCTGAAGAGTGGTTATTGATTGAAGCATTTATATGAAGCGATTAAACTCACCTTCAACAATGCATTCCTCTCCAGCAGAACATCTTTATCTGTTATGTACATGCTCAGCTCAACCCCATCTGACATATCCTCTATTTCCTGTGCATCACTAGCTTCCCTATCGGGGTCAACCTCAGCTGCAGCTTCGAGCTCTTCTTCATCAAAGTTGTTGTCATCATCAACTTCTTCAGGCTTGGCTTCATTATTGTTGGAAGATCTGGATGAACTTTTTTGCATGAACTAAGAGAGAATGGCCTGAACCAGGAGCTGTCAGATTCAGATACCCTGGCATCAATCACGGACTTCAAATTACCTTAACTACCAGGTTGAGAATGTGACAAATGCATCAAATGTGTGTATGAACCCTGCTCACTCTTTCTGGAATATGAATCTTGAGCTCAGACAGCATCATATCATTGTTTGAAGCATTGTCGCATGCCTGCCCAAGGATCTATAATATGAACAAGCAATTCATTAACTTGTTAACCATCAACAACATTTAGAAGTTACATTTTTGGAGATCCCAAAGTCCTTGAGGCACTTCTCAAGTTCTTCTGCTATATATTTACCAGTGTGGTTCTTCTTCAAACTAAGATTTTCAGTCAGTTGTGATACATATGAAAACTAGTCAATTGGCATACATGACAAAGTCAAGAGTGAATGATCTCAACTTTCCTTCTTTTGCATAGTGAACAACAACTCCGAGGAACAATATCACATTTGGTGAGGTCCATCTATCAAAGCCAATATGAATTTGACCAATGTGGGCCTAGAATAAATAAATATGAGCAAGAACGCAACAAAAAGATAGTTCTGATAAAATACCTTCAATACCTTCGCAACATGCTTCTTCGAAATCTGATATACTTCACTCACATCCCTTGAAACTGTGGTGTCTGATGGGATCTCCAATTCACATACAACATCTTGAGCATTTTCTGAAGGGGTGGATCCTCAATGATGCTGAAAGGCTGATAGCATTGGGTTACCCAGGTCGTAATGAGGTAGTGGAACTCTCTAGCATTGTACGGTGAGCCATGGGCAAAAGTGGTAATTGCCTGGTTGTCTGAGGCTTGCTTTCCATCACAAGTCTCAATGTGCTGGACAAGGTTGGTTGTGCTGTTGTTGGTGCATGCATGAGTGCATGAGATTGGGGGATTTCTAATACAACAAAAATTAGAATACAAGGCATATAAAAATACTGATTGAACAACTTACATTTTACAAATGAATTTGTACTTGACAATGCTATCCTTGACAATAATAATTGGGTCTCAGAAATGCTCATAAACCTTCATTGAACATAAGACAGAATAATATAAAAAATTAAGCCAAATCATCATGAAAATTGGACTCATATTTATTATCATGTTGGATATTGGCTATTACATAAGCAATAAATTAGTCACTTAATAATTATTTAAATGAGGTTCCACTGGGCAAGTACTTGCAAATATGAAAATTCTGTACTCTGAGCCATGATGAGCCATGGGAAACAGGTGACTTGCACTCATGGGTTATTGACCTGCAAGTTTACCTGGATTGACTCACGGGTCACCCGCACTTGTGAATAGCCCTATGCTGTGCCTGAGTGTGTGTGTGTTGATTCTTGTCTATCCTGGTCATTCAATAGGCAACTTCAACTTGATGAGACACAAAGTATGAGGAACACTTGTTTCACTGATTTCTTTCAAAAATCATAGATTCTTTCATTTGTTTGGGCCTACATTTAAATTAGCAACTTATTCTCATAGGAATCTGTAGAGGATATATGTACAGCAACACACTCCCCAAATGTGGAATTCAGGAGATGTGACACACCCTTACCTCAGCTACCTGCTGGCAGCCGGAGTTTTAACTACCCTAACCACCAACCCAAGAGCACACTACCAGACATAGACCCCTAATCCTACTACTAACCTTAACACTAACCTCTAACACTAACCCCTAACGCTAACCTGCATCCTAACCTAGTGCTAACCCAAACCCACACCACAGCGGCACCTATCTGGCAGAAACCTCGGAGTTTCAAAATTAGCTCTGTGGCATCCTCTGGCATTCAATTTGATGGGAGATCAGTGACGTTGTGCCTGAGTGTGTTCAGTGTCGAAGCTCGTATACACTGGAATCTGTAGTCCTAATATTTTACTGAATTTTACTGAATTTTTCGTGAATTTTTGAGCCTATTTTAGCACTCCTCTTGAAACCCATAACCTGTGATAATCCATAGCCTGGGCCATCCACCGAGGGGTATGGGTTATGACAGGTTAGACTGTACAAGTATTCCCCCCCCTTCAATCTTATCTTTCATCTATATCTTATCATGATTATTACATAATCTTCTTTCTTAGGATTTTATTTACAAGTCTCAACTTTCTATTTGAAGTTGAGATGTGAGTGTTAAATATATTTCGCAGCTAGAACAGATTTGTCTCAACTTCAAATAGAAAGTTGGTATATTATAGATATATACCTAGAACAGATTTCTAGGTAACAATTAGCATATGTACAAATGAATAAAACTATACTACTCACATCTCAACTTCAAATAGAAAGTTGAGACTCCTAAATAAAAAATGTGATGGTTTGGCAACATGATTACATAACAGAATCAAAAAGAATAAACAAAAAGGAAAAGAATAGATAACCAGTATATAAACGAGCTAAACTTGTATATACTCAACACTCCCCCTCGAGTTACGCGAGTTTGTTGATCTAAACATGTTCATGTTTGTCATGTGACTTGTCGCATGTGATTGTCGTTATTGGATCAGGTTTATTATTTCTCTAACGCCCTCAACCCCAGCATTTCGACAAATTGTACAAATTTCGGTCTCGCCAATGGTTTTGTGAAGATATCAGCCACATTTTCACTTGTCGGTATGTACTTCACGTTGATCTTCCCGTCCTCGACTGCCTCATGGATAAAGTGATAACACAGATCAATATGCTTTGTCCATGAATGGAATTTGTTGTCCTTGGCTAACACGATTGCCCCTTGGTTATCACATAACAAGGTGATTCCTTTTTCCTTCTTGCCTTGCACTCCACTGATAAAATTTCGCAGCCACATGGCTTCCTTCGCCGCGTGGGTTTGTGCGATGTATTTGGCCTCCGTACTCGACAGGGCAACAACATTCTGTTTCTTTGAGCTCCACGACACAGTGCCATGGCCAAAATGGAAAGAAAATCCAGAGATTGAGTGACAATGTTGCTGACTAGCCCAATCTGAATCACAATACCCCTCGACCATTGTCCCATTATTACCTCCAAAAGTCAGCCATAGATTCTTCGTGCTTCCCAGATAACTGATGACTCATTTCAAGGCTTCCCAATGAGCTGGACCCGGGTTCTTAATGAACTGTGACAAGGTCCTGACAGCATATGCCGCATCTGGCCTGGATATAATACGCTGCCTATGGCCTCACTGTATGGCACATTTTGCATATGGGCCGATTGGTTTACTGTCGATGGGCTTTGCTGGACCGAGAACTGCACATTTGCTTCCATAGGGGTCGATACTCACTTTGCTCCGGTGAGTCTGAATTTTTCCACCATGCTCTCGATATAGGCTTGCTGATTTATTGATATAATTCTAGCCTTCCAATCCCTTTTTATTTGGAAACCCAGAAACCATCTAATAGGTCCGTGGTCCATTATTTCCCAGTGTCTTGCAATCTCTAGTTTGAAGTTTTCAGCATCAATTTTCCCTTTCGACGTGAGCCATATCATCTGTTGCCACAGCGACTATGGTATGTTCTTCTGCTTTTCGTCGGTATAATACCGAATGGTCAATTGCTGACCTCTCAAACCCCAGCTCCTTCAGGAATACCCTACTCATTTTGAGGTACCAACCTCTTCCTGCATGCTTCAAACCATACAACCCCTTCTTCAACTTCAAGACCATCCCCTCTTGTCCTGGTTTTAACACTCCCCTTGGCAGTTTCATGTGGATCGTCTCTTTCAACGGTGCATTCAAATAGGTGCTTTTAACATCTACGTGCTCGATCTCCCAGTCCTGGTGGGCTGTGTTGGCTAGGACGACTCGAACGGTTGGCATTGTTACGACTTCGATTGGTTCAGACTTTACAGTCGTGACCAAAGACAGTCGAGGCTAAAGACGTTCGGTTTCTTAAGGACTCAAAAGAATGCTTTGGGTTTTATTCCAAAGTATTGTCTTAAGGTCG
>Ga0193743_1000645_pt1 | contig 27330 bp, 17 predicted proteins | sample L2c2metaG_FD_143038 | JGI IMG/M metagenome (GOLD analysis project Ga0193743, IMG submission 143038) | Soil microbial communities from a riparian zone of the East river system, Colorado, United States - L2c2 | ecosystem: Environmental > Terrestrial > Soil > Riparian zone | place: USA: East River...
AGCAAGAGCGAAAAGGAGCTGAGTAAATGGAGAGATGCCCTTCGTGAAGCGTTAGATCCGAACGGACAGCTCATTGTGGATCTGGTTCCCGAATTGAAGCTCATCATAGGAGAACAGCCACCGGTTCCTGAGCTGTCACGACAGGATGCCCAGGGCCGCTTCCAACTGGTGTTCCGTCGATTTATCAGCGTATTCACACGGGAACATCCGCTAGCCGTGTTCTTCGACGATTTGCAATGGCTCGACGCGGCAACGCTCGATTTGATGGAGGATCTGTTGACTCAACCGGACGTGCAACATTTGATGTTGATCGGCGCGTACCGGGACAACGAGGTTAATCCTACCCATCCGCTGATGCGAAGGCTCGAAGCGATCCGCCAAGCTGGCGCGATAGTGCAGGATATAGTACTTGCGCCCCTAGCTCGTGAAGACCTGCAACAATTAGTTGCCGATTCTCTCCACTGCGAACTGGAGCGCGCCAAACCGTTAGCGCAACTGATCCACGACAAGACTGCTGGCAATCCATTTTTCGCTATTCAGTTCTTTTCTGCGCTTGGCGAAGAGAACCTCCTCACCTTCGATCACGGCGAACGCCGATGGTCCTGGGACCTGAATCGCATTCAAGCCAAGGGTTATGCCGACAATGTCGTGGACCTCATGGTTGCTAAGTTGAACCGGCTACCCGTCGAAACCGTGAATGCATTAAAGCAGCTCGCCTGCCTTGGCAGTAGCGCCGAGTTCGCCTTACTGGCATTGATGTACGAAGGTTCGGGGGAGGAACTGCATAGCGATCTACAGGAAGCGCTGCGAACCGGACTGGTTCTCCATTCAGAAGGCGCTTATAGGTTCCTCCATGACCGCGTTCAGGAAGCAGCCTATTCCTTAATCCCGGACCATCTGCGCGCCGAGGCGCATCTCCGAATCGGCAGGCTGCTGGCAGAGCACACTCCCCGCGAGAAGCGAGAGGAGGCGATCTTTGAGATCGTCAATCAAATGAACCGCGGCGCGGCCTTGATCACCTCACCAGACGAGCGTGAGCAACTGGCTGAGCTCAACCTGATTGCGGGCAAGCGCGCCAAAGCTTCTTCGGCCTACGCCTCAGCTCTCAACTATCTCATCGCCGGTGCGGCACTGTTGGCAGACGACTCTTGGGAGCGCCGGCCGGAGCTCATTCTCGCGCTGGAACTGCACCGGGCTGAATGCGAGTTCCTTACTGGCGAACTGGCGACTGCGGAGGCGCGCTTGACCATGCTTTCATCTCGCGCTGCCAATGCTATCGATCAAGCGACCGTCGCCTGCCTGCGCGTTGACCTGTACACGACGCTCGATCGGAGCGACCGGGCGGTCGACGTCTGTCTCGCCTATCTGCGTCATCTGGGCATCGACTGGTCGCCGCATCCACCGCAAGAACAAGCGCGACTCGAATACGAGCGTACCTGGTCACTGCTCGGAAACCGCCCGATTGAAGATCTCGTTGATCTGCCGTTGATGAGCGACGCATTGTCCCTCGGAACCCAGGATGTGCTGACCAAGGTCGTGCCGGCGGCCCTGTTTACCGACCGTAATTTGCTTTCGCTCGTAATCTGCCGGATGGTGAATCTCAGTCTCGAGCACGGCAACAGCGACGGATCGTGCTTCGCTTATGTGTTCCTTGGCATGATCGCCGGACCCCACTTCGATAATTATGAGGGTGGTTTCCAGTTCGGCCGGCTCGGGTATGCGCTGGTCGAAAAACGCAGTCTGCATCGTTATCGGGCTCGAACATACATGGCATTTGGCAGTTTCGTTATGCCATGGACGAGGCATGTTCGGACGGGTCGTGATCTGGTACGTCGCGCGTTCGAGGTCGCGAATAGAACCGGTGACCTCACGTTCGGGGCATATAGCTGCAACAACCTGAATACAAATCTTCTTGCAGCGGGAGATGCGTTGGCCGAAACGCAAGGTGAAGCCGAGCAGGGTCTCGAGTTTGCACATAAGGCGCGATTTGGCCTCGTCATTGCGATCATTACTGCGCAGCTCCAACTGATCCGGACGCTTCGTGGTCTGACGCCGGCATTCGGATGTTTTGACGAGGAGCAGTTCGATGAACGCCGCTTCGAGCACGACTTGGCGAGCCAGGCGGATCTGGCACTGGCGGAGTGCTGGTACTGGATTCGGAAGCTGCAGGCTCGCGTGCTGGCGGGCGATTATCGTTCCGCAATCGACGCATCCTCAAAAGCTCGACCGTTGCTTTGGACATCACCTTCCTTTTTTGAGACGGCGGAATATGAATTCTACAGCGGCCTCTGTCGCGCAGCATTGTGTGATTGCACATCGGCGGACGAACGCTGCAATCATTTCGAAGCTCTGGCCGCCCACTATCGCCAACTCGAGGTTTGGGCAACGAACTGCCCGGAAAATTTCGCGAACCGCGCCGGACTGGTGGGCGCAGAGATCGCTCGCCTAGAAGGGCGAGAACTGGATGCCGAACATCTCTACGAAAAGGCCATCCGGTCAGCGCATGCAAACGGCTTTGTCCACAATGCGGCACTCGCAAATGAACTCGCCGCACGATTCTACGCGGCGCGTGGTTTCGAAAAGATCGCAAACGCCTATTTGCAGGACGCTCGGTACGGCTATCTCCGTTGGGGAGCCAATGGCAAGGTGAAGCAACTAGACCATTTGTATCTACACCTCGGGGAAGAAGCGCTCGCTCGCGGCCCCACGAGCACAACCGTGGCGCCCGTCCTGGTGTACCCATACCTCAGGAACGAGCCCGCTCGCCGCCCCACGAGCACCATTGTGAAACCGGTCGAAGTCCTGGATCTGGCGACGGTGATTAAAGTCTCGCAGGCAGTCTCGGGCGAGATGGTGCTGGAAAAATTGATCGACAGGCTCATGCGCGCGGCTATCGAGCACGCAGGCGCCGAGCGGGGTCTCTTGATAGTTCCGCAGGGTGATCAGCTGCAGATGGAAGCGGAAGCAACCATCGGTGGAGAGGGCGTAACCGTGCATCTCCGGGATGGCGCCCCTGCTCCAGCCGCGCTGCCGGAGTCGCTCGTTCGGTATGTAATGCGCACTCGAGAGATTGTAATTCTCGATGATGCATCATCTCAGACTCCGTTTTCTGCGGATCCCTACGTCGTTCAGTGTCGCGCTCATTCCATTCTGTGTCTGCCATTAGTTAACCAGACGAGGCTCATCGGTATTCTCTACCTTGAAAACAATCTGACGCCATACGCTTTCACTCCTGGCCGCGTCACGGTGTTGAAGGTGCTCGCATCGCAAGCAGGAATCTCGCTCGAGAATTCGCAGCTCTATCGCGATCTCGAAGATCGCGAAGGAAAGATCCGGCGCCTGGTCGACGCCAACATTCTAGGGATCTTCATCTGGAACCTCGAAGGTGCGATCGTCGCGGCCAACGAAGCGTTTCTGCGCATGTTGCGATACGACCGTGACGATCTTGTCTCGGGCAGAGTGCGCTGGACGGATCTGACGCCGACGGAATGGCGCGAGCGCGACGAACGCGGCGTGACAGAACTAAACGGAACCGGGACGGTTCAACCATACGAGAAGGAGTTTTTCCGGAAAGATGGGAGCCGCGTTCCGGTGCTGATCGGGGGCGCGCTGTTCAAAAAAAGCGGCCGGGAGGGTGTCGCGTTCGTTCTCGATTTAGGTGAACAAAAGCGGGCCGAAGCTGAGATCAAGGCGCTGAAGGAACAACTCTACAGGGAGAATCTGGCGCTGCGGGATGAGGTGGAGCGGGCCTCGATGTTTGAGGAGATTGTCGGCACCTCGAAGCAGTTGAAGACCGTTCTTGCTCGGACTGCCAAAGTCGCGCCGACCGACTCCACTATTTTGATCACTGGAGAGACTGGCACTGGCAAGGAACTCATCGCCCGCGCCGTTCACAAACGATCCCAGAGGTCTGGACACGTTTTCGTCAGTGTTAACTGTGCCGCGCTTGCACCGTCGCTGATTTCTTCCGAGCTATTCGGCCATGAGAAGGGAGCTTTCACCGGAGCCGTGCAGCGGCGGCTGGGCCGGTTTGAACTGGCCGACGGCGGAACGATTTTCCTGGACGAAGTGGGTGAACTCTTGCCCGACACTCAGGCGGCGTTATTGAGAGTGCTACAGGAACGGGAATTCGAGCGGGTGGGGGGAGGGCGGCCTGTCCAAGTCGACGTTCGCGTTATCGCTGCCACGAATCGCGACTTGAGCGCTGCCGTCGCCAATGGTGCCTTCCGACAGGATCTGTTTTATCGGCTGAATGTGTTTCCCATTGAAGTGCCGCCTTTGCGAGAACGGAAGGAGGACCTTCTGATGCTGGTCGAGTATTTCGTGCAACGCTACGCGGACCGAGCGGGCAAGAATATCCAATCGATCGACAAGACGACGCTGGACGTGTTGCAGTCCTACGACTGGCCAGGGAACATTCGCGAGTTGCAGAACGTAATTGAGAGGTCCGTGATTCTGAGCTCGAGTGACGTTTTTTCAGTCGACGAAGTGTGGCTTTCCAAAGAAACCTCTCGGCCCGCATCTCGAGTTGCAACGTCGGTAGCTTTCAAGCGTGAGGCTGAGCCGCAAAGCGCGCGGAAGATTATCGAGGCCGCACTGGCCGAGAGCAGAGGTCGGGTTTCCGGACCATCAGGAGCCGCGGTCAAGCTTGGGATGTCGCCCTCTACTCTTGAGGACAGGATCAGAGCCTTGAAAATCGATAAACGGCGATTCAAGTATGGCTGACGCTGCAACTTTCCTCTGACCTAAAAGCAACCGAACGGGAGCACATATGACGACGAACCAACGTTCAGTGGAACTCGCCGGGGTCAATCTCGCCGGGCAAAATCAGGTTTCGGGACGGATTTTGGTCGCATTTAGTCGCAGTGACTGGCAGCCTAACTCTGACGTGGTCTCTACTCAACATAATTAGCAGCACCAATAGCACCGATTGCAAGAAATAGGAGAGCAATGCCAAAAATGAAAGGCCTATAGTTTGCGGACTCACAGCCAGCCCACTCGCCCGTTATGATTGCAGCAAATTGGCCGCACAGCACAATTAAACTCATGAAAAGCGCGAAACCGATGGATACACCAAGTGCGCCCAGATAAGCGGTTCCACTACTGTACAACGCTATGCCCCCCATCCACAAACATCCTGCCAATATCGGATTAAATGCCTCCCTTGCTCCGATAATAAAGCTATTACTTATAAATCTACTCCAAGTATGATTTATTGATAATAAGTAACTCGCGTATGCAAAATTGACCAAAGAACCTCCGAGTAGCGCAATTGGCCACACGGCGAAAGGAGCCCATGAGGCTTGGCCGCCCTTCGCCTCCACCTTTGCGATGATGTCCCCACCGTAGCCCAGAGCGACATTTAGCAAGGATGCTAGGACTCCTGATACCGCCCCTATGGCCAAATCGACGACGTAACGGCCACGTGTACCTGTGATGTGACTCAGGGCTGCCTCTTTCTGAGGGAAGCCGGATTCGCGACCTTGGCGTCTGGCCGCTTCCTCTCGCTGATAACCACCCCAACCGCAAAGAGCTACACCGGCGATCATGAGTGCTGTACCGAAAAGAATAAGCAACCCAGCAGGCGTGAAGAGCATTCCGCGGTGCAGCAGAATTAGCGGGAGGAGTGTTCCAAACGCTGCGCCGATGCCAATTATGAGGGCATTCGAAATAGCAAACCCTAACCTATGAATGCATATGCCGTTTCCAAGCTGAGCGAATCCCCAAAATGTGCCAAATAGCATGGGTTTCCAAAACTCGGCCGGTGTTAATGATGCGTACGCGCGATAGAGATGTGGTAACAGTAACAAGGCGAGGCCTGAAGGAACAAGGATCAAGGCGAACAGAGTGTAGAGTAGCCAATAGTTTTCCCATTTCCACGCCCTCGCCCATTTAATTGACCACATACAAACGCCAACACTCACACCGCCCAAAAAGGTCAGGCAAAAGCCACGAATAAGAGTCATAGGTATATTCGAATTATCAACCGAGAAGCGAGAGTCAGTGTCCAGCCCGTTGCGCGTTGCACGGACCTATCAATTGGATATTGACAAACAAGCGCACAGTCCGCTGCCGAAAACGACTCAGACCTTAAAGTTGCGCGCACTGGTAGTGTCGCAATAGGGTACGGATTGACGAGGCTGGAAGTGATCGTACGGCTCAGTTAAGATCAGGTTGCGACGCCGAGCGTGGGATCGATGAATTGCGCTTGGCCAACAAGTTGGCCTTCGGCAGTCACCGAATCTGTCCCCTACGGACAATGTTCATGGCTTCGTATCCTGCGATTGTCCTCAGTGCGCCGTCAACAGATCGGAACCATTGAGTGCTTATCATGCGCTTTTTGACGAAGCGATGATTCTGCTCAATGGTGTAATCGCAAATGACAAGTCTGTTTTATTCGCTCTTAGCCGCCTAAAACTGCAATGGCACGCCGCCGCGCAAGAATAGTATGGCTCTCTGCGGTAGACTGGACTCTTTGTACAGATCGAGGCTTGGCCCAATTGGACTCGTGGCTGTCGACCCACGAAGCGTCCTGAAGTTGGAGGACAACCATCGTGGAACTATCACAGTATGTCCTCGAAGTTCTCCGCAGGGATGAGGAGTTCGTTCTCTACCGGGGCGAGCCCTCGAACCAGCCCTGTTCACCATCAGTTCTCCTGCTAGCTCCTGCTTCTACCCTGCCGGGGCTGGAAACGCTAAGAAAAATTAAACACGAATACTCGTTAAGGGATGAACTGGACTCAGCATGGGCGGTTCGGCCCCTGGCCCTTTCCGAGCAACGTGGGCAGACGACGCTCGTGCTCGAAGACCCTGGCGGTGAACCTCTCGGTCGATTCCTTCCAGGCCCGATGCAAATGCCGCAGTTCTTACGCATCGCCGCCGGCCTCGCAACGGCACTGCACGGGTTGCACAAAAGGGAGCTGATTCACAAGGATGTGAAGCCGGCCAATGTTCTGGTTGATCCCACGACAGGTCAGGTCCGACTGATGGGTTTCGGGATCGCTTCGCGCCTTTCGCGCGAGCGCCAGGTGCCCGAATCTCCCGAGTTCATCGCCGGAACACTCCCTTACATGGCTCCCGAACAAACCGGGCGAATGAATCGCTCGATCGATTCGCGGAGCGACCTTTATGCGCTCGGGGTGACGCTTTACGAGATGGTCACCGGGACTCTTCCATTCACGGCGTCCGATCCGATGGAATTGGTGCACTGCCATATCGCAAGACAGCCGACACCACCCTCGGAGAGATTGAAGGGTATTCCGGGCCCGGTTTCGGCAATCATCATGAAGCTGCTCGCCAAGACGGCTGAGGAGCGATATCAGACGGCGTCCGGCGCCGCAAGCGATCTTGGGCGTTGCCTTGCCGAATGGGAAACGCACCATCGCATCGACGAGTTTCCGCTTGGCGAACAGGACACGCCCGACCGACTGCTGATCCCAGAGAAACTGTACGGGCGAGAATCCGAAATCAACGCCTTGCTGGCTGCCTTTGACCGCGTTCTAGCCGGCGGCAGGCCGGAGCTCGTGCTTGTCTCGGGATACTCCGGCATCGGTAAATCCTCCGTTGTCAATGAGCTTCACAAACCTCTGGTTCCGCCGCGCGGTCTTTTCGCAACAGGCAAATTCGATCAGTTCAAGCGCGACGTCCCGTATGCCACCTTGGCACAGGCATTTCAGAGCCTTCTGCGTCCGCTTTTGACAAAAAGCGGAGCAGAGCTGAGCAAATGGCGCGATGCCCTTCGCGAAGCATTAGATCCGAACGGCCAGCTGATCGTGGATCTGGTTCCTGAATTGAGGCTCATTATAGGGGAACAGCCACCCGTCCCCGAAGTTCCGCCCCAGGTTGCGCAAGTGCGTTTTCAGCTGGTTTTCCGCCGATTTATTAGCGTATTTGCCCGGCCAGAGCATCCTCTGGCCCTGTTTCTCGACGATTTGCAGTGGCTGGACGCGGCGACACTGGAATTGCTGGAAGATCTGTTGACCCGGACGGATGTCCAGCACCTGCTGTTGATCGGCGCCTACCGGGACAACGAAGTCAATCCTGCTCATCCGTTGGTACGCAAGGTCGAGGCGATCCGCCGGGCTGGAGGTACAGTTCACGAAATTAGACTTCTGCCACTCGGCCCTGGAGACTTGGCTCACTTGGTTGCGGATTCCGTTCGCTGCGAACCCGTGCGGGTTGCATCATTGGCGCACCTGATACACGAGAAGACGGCTGGGAATCCATTTTTTACAATCCAGTTTATTTCGACGCTTGCGGAAGAAGGTTTGCTAACGTTCAACTACGACGAACGTCAGTGGCGCTGGGACCGGAACCGCATTCAAGCTAAAGGCTACACCGATAACGTCGTGGACCTCATGGTAGGAAAACTGAACCGCCTGCCCGTCGGAACGCAGAAGGTGTTACAGCAGCTTGCGTGCCTTGGCGACAACACCGATTTCACCCTATTGCGCATTGTTTCCAACGCCTCGGACGAGGAAATCCACGCCCAGCTTTGGGAAGCTGCCCGGACGGGCTTAGTTTTCCACTCTGGCGACACCTACAGGTTTCTCCATGACCGAGTCCAGGAAACAGCTTATCTTTTAATCCCGGAAGATCTACGGATAGAGACCCACCTTCGGATCGGAAGACTGATAACTGCCGCGACGCCTGCAGACAAGCGAGAGGAAAGAATCTTTGAGATCGTGTCCCAACTCAATCGCGGCGTGCCGCTCGTCGCGTCCGAAGCTGAGCGGCTGCAAATCGCCGAGTTGAACCTGGTCGCCGGGCGGCGCGCGAGGGCAAGCTCTGCGTACAAATCGGCTCTGGTCCATCTGGCCGCGGGAGAAGCTTTGCTCTCCGAGGAGCAGTGGGAGACGCACTATGGCCTCAGGTTCCCGCTGGCTCTTCACCGGGCGGAGTGCGAGTTCCTGACGGGTGAGTTTCTCGCCGCCGAGGAGCGTTTATCAAGATTGCGACTGAGGGCCATCGGCTCGACAGATCTCGCCGCCGTAGCCTGCCTGCGGATAGCGCTCTACACCACGGACCGCCCCGATCGCGCGGTCGAAGTCGGCGTGGAGCAGTTCCGAACATTTGGAATCGAATGGTCGGCTCATCCCAGCGAGGAGAAGGTTCGCGAGGAATACGATGCCCTCCGCCAGCGCATCGGAGAGCGTCCGATCGAGACTCTCGTCGATCTGGCGTCGACGAGGGACCCGAATTTACTCGCGCTCATGGAGGTCCTTTTGGCCATCCTCCCGGCCGCGTGTTTTACCGAGAGGAAGATCCATGACCTCGCGGTCCTCCGCATGGCGAACCTCAGCCTGGAGCATGGTTACTGCGATGCATCACCCCTAGCGTTCGCCCAGTTGAGCTTGGCGATCGGTCCCCGCTTCGGCCACTACCGCGACGGGTTCCGCTTCGGTCATCTCGGTGCCGCGCTCGTGGAACGAGAGGATCTCGCGCGTTTTCGCGGCAAGGTCTACAACGTCGTCGGCTACCACGTCTTGCCATGGACCCACCCTATCCAGGCAGCGTCCTCGATGATGCAGCGCGCGCTCGACCTAGCTCAAGAAAAGGGCGACCTGCTGTATGTGGTCTATTGTCAGGCTCAGTTGATCTCGCTGGGCCTTGCATCGGGAGCCCCGCTGGATGACCTCGAGGCGGAAGCTAAACGCTATCTCCAGTCTACGCAGCCAGTTCTTGGCATCGTCTGGGAGTCAGGACCTCCTGTAGTTCTGTGGGGCTGCATTCTACAGCTTGCGCTTATTCGGACGCTCCGCGGCTTTACGCCGAAATTTGGCCGTCTCGACGATGGGAATATTGATGAACTTCGGATGGAGCACCATATATCCGGCAACCCGATGCTGGCGATAGCCGCGTGCTGGTATTGGATTCGAAAAATGCAGGCTCGCTATCTTGCGGGCGACTATAGAGAGGCCGTAGATGCCTTATCTAAAGGGCAGCCTCTGCTTTGGATATCCCCTTCACATTTTGAAGCGGCAGAGTTTTACTTCTATGGCGCCCTTTCCCATGCAGCATCCTGGGATTTCGCCCCCTCGGATGAAAAGCAGCAGCATTTCGAGGCTCTAAAAGCTCATCACAACCAGCTCGATATTTGGGCGCAGAACTGCCCTGAGACTTTCGAAACCCGCGCAGCCCTCGTGGCTGCGGAGATCGCGCGCATCGAAGGTCGCGACCTCGATGCAATGCGCCTTTACGAGCTGGCAATTCGTTCCGCACACGCAAACGGGTTCATCCACAATGAGGCGATCGCCTACGAGATTGCCGCACGATTCTATGCGACACGAGGCTTCGACAAGATATCAGATGCGTATCTTCGGGCAGCCCGGCACGGTTATCTCCGCTGGGGCTCTAACGGCAAAGTGCACCAACTCGATCAACAATTCCCGCAGCTTAGCCAGGAGAAGTCGGTCACTACTTCCACCAGCATGATCGATGCACCCGTCGAACACTTGGATCTAGCGATGGTGATCAAAGTCTCGCAAGCAGTCTTGGGCGAGATGGTTCCGGAAAAACTGATCGACAGGCTCATGCGCGCGGCCATCGAGCACGCAGGCGCCGAGCGAGGTCTTTTGCTTGTGCCGCAAGGTGATGAGGTGCAGACAAAGGCGGAAGCGACCATCAGTGGAGAGGATGTAACGGTGCGTCTGCGAGACGGCGCCCAGACTGCAGCCGCGCTGCCGGAGTCGCTCGTGCGGTATGTAATGCGTACTCGAGAGATAGTGATTCTCGATGATGCATCATCTCAGACTCCGTTTTCTGCTGATCCCTACATTGTTCAGTGTCGCGCCCATTCCATTCTGTGTCTACCCTTAATTAACCAGACCAAGCTCATCGGTATTCTCTACCTTGAAAACAATCTGACGCCACACGTTTTCACTCCTGAACGCGTCACGGTGTTGAAGGTGCTCGCGTCGCAAGCGGCAATCTCGCTCGAGAATTCGCAGCTCTATCGCGATCTCGAAGATCGTGAAGGAAAGATCCGGCGCTTGGTCGACGCCAACATTCTGGGGATCTTCATCTGGAACCTCGAAGGTGCCATCGTCGGGGCCAACGAAGCATTTCTGCGCATGCTGCAATACGGCCGTGACGATCTCGTCTCGGGCAGAGTGCGCTGGACCGATCTGACGCCGACGGAATGGCGCGAGCGCGACGAACGCGGCGTGACAGAACTGAAGGGAACCGGGACGGTTCAACCATACGAGAAGGAGTTTTTCCGGAAAGATGGGAACCGCGTGCCGGTGCTGATCGGTGCCGCGCTGTTTCAAGGAGGTGGGAACGAGGGTCTTGCATTCGTGCTCGATCTGAGTGAACAAAAGCGTGCGGAGGAGGCCCTCCGAAGTAGTGAATCGTACTTGGCGGAGGCGCAGAGACTCAGCCAAACAGGCAGTTGGGCATGGACTCCCGACCAGAATATCAGGTACTGGTCGGAGGAATGTTACCGTGTTCTGAGTTTCGATCCACAGGATGGTTTGCCCCGATTCGAAGACTTCCTTCAGCGGCTTCATCCAGACGACCAACCCGGCTTCAGGGAACTAATCCAAACGGCTATCCGCGAAAAAGCAGAGTGGGAGGCGGACTACCGCATCGTGCATCCGGATGGCCCCGTCAGGGACATTCACGTCGTAGGTCATCCTGTTCTGAGCACGTCCGGCCATCTCATTGAATTTGTGGGCACTGTGATCGACGTCACTGAGCGCAAGACGGCCGAGGAAAAGATCCGGGAGCAGGAAATGGAGCTCCGTCAAATGCTGGACCTCGCGCCCCAACAGGTTGCGGTAGTGGGACCCAATGGCGAACGCCTTTGTGCCAACCGCGTTGCGCTCGAGTACATCGGCGTTAGTCTTGAAGAGTGGCAACAAACCCCCGGAAATGTTTTTAGTCCCGGTGGTTTCTTTCATCCTGACGACCGGGAACGGGTGGCGCGTGCCAATTCCGATAGTACTGGCTTCGGTGGCTCCGAATACGAGTTGGAGTTGCGGGTGCGCGGAGCGGGTGGGAATTATCGCTGGTTTCTGGTTCGTTTCAATCCGCTGCACGACGACAAGGGACAGGTCAAGCGTTGGTATGTTGCGTTAACGGATATTGAAGACCGCAAGCGGGCCGAACAGAAACTTCAGCTGGAGAACGTTGCCCTTCGCGAGGAGATCGACAAGGCTTCGATGTTCGAGGAGATTGTCGGCACATCGAGGTCTCTGAAGGCCGTTCTTTCCCGAATTGCCAAAGTCGCTCCGACCGACTCGACCGTTCTGATTACCGGGGAAACCGGCACAGGCAAAGAACTCATCGCCCGTGCCGTTCACAAACGATCTCGAAGATCTGGTTGTCCCTTCATTAGTGTGAATTGTGCCGCGCTTCCGCCGACGCTGGTTTCCTCGGAATTGTTTGGCCATGAAAAGGGAGCTTTTACGGGAGCCACGCAGCGTCGGCTTGGCCGCTTCGAAATGGCTGAGGGCGGAACGATTTTCCTGGACGAAGTTGGCGAACTGCTACCCGACACACAGGCGGCGTTATTGAGAGTGCTACAGGAACGGGAATTCGAACGAGTGGGGGGAGGGCAGCCGATTCACTCCGACGTTCGGGTAATCGCTGCCACAAATCGCGATTTGAACGCCGCCGTAGCGAGTGAGACGTTCCGCCAGGATCTCCTTTATCGGCTGAATGTGTTTCCCATCGAAATGCCGCCTTTGCGCGAACGGAAAGACGACATTTTGATCCTGGTCGAGTATTTCGTGCAGCGCTACGCCAACCGGGCGGGCAAAAATATCCGATCGATCGACCAGAAGACCTTGGATCTGTTGCAGTCCTACGCCTGGCCTGGCAACATCCGTGAGTTGCAGAACGTAATTGAAAGGTCCATCATTCTGAGTTCCACTGATGTTTTTTCAGTTGATGAGTTGTGGCTTTCCAAAAGGACTTCTCCACAGGCATCGCGGGTTGAAATGTCACCGGCATTGAATGCTGAGCCACGAAGCGAGCGGGAGATTATCGAGGCGGCGCTCGCTGAGACTAGAGGCCGGGTTTCCGGACCGTTCGGTGCGGCGGCTAAGCTTCGAATTCCACCATCGACCCTCGAGACCCGGCTCAAGGCATTGAAAATCAACAAACAACAGTTCAAATTCGGCTAAAGGTCTCTTGCTGGGCTCTCCAGAACTCCGATTCGCGGAATTCGCTGAATTCACGGAATTTGTGTGATTCACGGGAGCGGGGCCCGCCATTCATGGGTCTTACCTTTTAGTTTCATAAACTTGGAAGTGGCAGGCGTCGTGCTTTCCTTAGTTCGGTCGCGAGATGGCGCAACGTGGTCGCTGCAACAGGAGGAGAGCAATGAGGAGTCCAAAGCTAGAGACTCGCTTCCGTCGGAGCATTCCCACTGTTCGTGGCAGGATTTGCGTTCACTCTGGCCTGGGAGACTTGGAAAACCAATCGCGTTGGTGCGGCGCTGAGTCGACGCTAGAGGAATGGAAGGAACCGAAAGCCCACAATGAGCTGCAGAATCGAGCGAGTCGTTAGCGCTGAAAATCTGGTGGTGTTGCTCATAAGCGGCCGGATTACAGGGGAACATGTCGACGTGCTTCGAGACGTACTAGAAGAGGCAGCGGACGCGCTGGCCATTGATCTCAAGTACGTGTCTCTCGTTGACCGAGAAGCGGTGAAACTGCTTGCTCGCTGCGAGACGAAGGGGACTGAACTCAGAAATTGTCCGCCCTATATCCGTGAATGGGTAACGCGAGAGAGGGCGGAAAGGAAGATGCGCCGGTGGGAACAAGAGATACAAGGAACAAACGATATCGGAGATGTCTAATACGAGTTGTCACGCGCTGGGCCTTGTTTTGGACGGAGCAGAGCTTGGCGTGGAACAACCAGAAGGAAGCGGCTATGCATGACGAGAAGAACCTGATGGGCTTGCTTGCGAAATGGAAGACAATGGCGCGCGGCGCGTACGGTATCGCTTCGCGGAAGGAGGGATAATGAGCACCGCACCACAACTCGCTTTTGACGAAGACGACCGGTTTGTGACGCCCGTCTCCCCTAAGCACTTCCAACTCTTAACTGGTCTCGCTTCGCATGCGCGCAGCAAGGTCGAATTTCGCCCTCTCATCGAAGGCTTCGTTGACTCCATCGCTGGTTCCATCCGCTGCGATTGTGCATACATTGCCTTGCTGGGTCCGGACGACTCTCAGACGTTTCAGGAATTTGCGCTTCAGTATGCCCATAGGAACCACCGGGTGCAACAATTGCCGCTTATTTCAAGGGAGGAAGCACGATGGTTGTCGCGAGTTGTTGAGCTGGGCCAATCGGTCAGTCTTGTCGGTGCCGAATCGGAGTCCCGCTCGGTCGCCGGCGTGACTGGTTTCAAAGCGCAATGTCACCTTCCGCTAGTGAATCGGGGGCCCGGGCTGGGTGTCCTAACGCTGGCATGTTTTGATGATGCTTTCCCAGAAGCGGAAATTCCTTTCCTTGAACAGGTGGCGGCGCAGATAGCAATCGCTATCGAGAATGCGCGCGCTTATCGTCAAATCGCCGCACTCAAGGAACAACTGGAGGGCGAAAGAGTATATGTTGAGGACGAGATTCTAGCCGGGGCGAAATTTGAGGAGATTGTTGGCTCATCGGAGTCGCTTGTGCAAGCTCTCGGTCAGGTTGCCAGAGTTGCACCTACAGACGCGACAGTCCTCGTTACTGGCGAGAGCGGGACAGGCAAGGAGCTTGTAGCTCGAGCGATACACAAGCGTTCACGGCGCGCTGGCAAGCCGTTCATTCGTGTCAATTGCGCGGCGATTCCGCAATCGTTGATGGCATCGGAGCTCTTCGGTCATGAGAAAGGAGCGTTCACAGGAGCCACTGAGCGGCGTCTTGGCCGTTTTGAGCTAGCCAACGGCGGGACGATTTTCCTCGACGAAATTGGCGACATCACCGCCGATATGCAAGTTGCGTTGCTCCGCGTCTTGCAAGAACGTGAGTTTGAGCGCGTCGGCGGCGGCCGCACGGTATCAGTCGACGTGCGCGTGGTCGCTGCCACGAATCGGGACCTCAAGGCCGCCGTTGAGGCGGGTACATTTCGGCTGGACTTGTTCTACCGGCTGAACGTGTTTCCCATCCGGGTCCCGTCGCTTCGCGAAAGGAAAGACGACATTCCGTTATTAGCCAAGTATTTCATTGAGCGGTACGCGCGTTCTACCGGGAATAAAATCAAGAGCGTCAATAGAAAGACGCTGGAGCTGTTGCAGGCTTACGCTTGGCCGGGCAATATTCGGGAGTTGCAGAATGTGGTTGAGAGAGCGGTTATTCTCTGTGACAGAGAGACGCTTTCGATTGATGAAAGCTGCATGCATCGAGAGACGATCGACACCCTTCAAACATCGACCCGTCTGGGCGAAGCCCTGATGAACACGGAGAAGGAAATGATCGAGGCCACTCTTGCAGAGACCGACGGCCGCGTGTCCGGTCCGTCAGGGGCGGCAGTGAAGCTCGGAATTCCACGATCCACTCTGGAGTCAAGGATCAGAAGCCTACAGATCAATAAACACTTGTTTCAATCCGAACGTCGCGCACCCAGCGGAGGGGGTGTGGCGCCTCTTCGGGCCAGGCAAGGGTGTCAGGCGCGCATCTTCGGGCCGCTGAAAGCGGTTCTTCCAAACTGCGCTTCAACCGCAGCGCGCACGTTCCATGTTCCGCCAATGCCCGGCAAGTTCTGATTTATCGACTCATTGGTCGGTTCTGCCCGGTCGAAAATCCCGTCGCGATCTCTTTGGCTAGAGAAGGGGTGAGTAGGCGACTAGGGCAGAGACTTGAAGCTCATGGTTTCAAGGTTGAATGCATGCGACGGTCAAAAGAAGAGAACCTTTTTGTAGGCCAGAAAGGGGCGGCTTGGGTCAAGACCGATCATGGAATATTCGAAGCATGGTTTTTGCCAAGCGGTCAGTCTTTCGAAAAGCTTGCGATCAAAGAGACCGTAGGAGGAGACGGGCGCTATTTGTATTCCTTTAGCAGTCTGTCGCACGTTCCTCCTACCCTAGACAGTTCTCAGCCAATGGCATTCATTGAGGACGGAAGTGTGCTCTTTCAGGTATGGGGCAACCCAGCATTTGCGGCAGAATTGCGCCGACGTTTGATGGCATCAATATTGAAAGCCCCCGCCGCGGCGCCAGTTGCCAGCGCAAAAATTCCCATAGTCCAGTTGAAAGGTATTCGCCCCGTGGGAGAGGGGCGAGGCGCAAGTGTGAAGCCATCTCAATAATGGTTGGGCCGTCTCGGAATCGGCGTCTTTTCAATGGCTTGTGGTGCCCCAAAGCTATTTATGAGATAAGTTATAGTTGTTTCGGTTCGATTGGGTTTGACATCAGGATACTGTTGACCACCAGGTTTGCTTGAAGGATAGGTGCACGGCAAGAATGGCAAATGTTGCACAATTGCTAGCGGACAGAAAATGCCGCACCACTGAGGTCTAAATGGTCAGTTTCTCTCCATGGCGCCAGCGAAGTTGGTGTCATCGCTTGAACCGATGTAACCAGAGGTTCCAGGCACCCCCGGTCGCATACGGGTCTGCTGGACTAAGTGTCTTTTTGTTTTTCTGCATCTTCCTTCTTGATGCGTGTCAACGCGGCATTTCTAGGCCTTCTATCGAATTCACCAAAATTCCCTTGGCGGCGGTAGGCGGTCTGGACAACATGGACACCATCGAGGGAGGGGTGACTAGTGTTCGCCCAGAACAACGGGTCGTTTTGTATGCCAAAAGCGAAGGCCGTTGGTGGATACAGCCGTTTGCTCGAGACCCGTTATTCACCAAGATCCACGGGAATTCCAAATGGAAGAATGTAACCCACTTGGGTGAGGAGTATGCCGCTTTGTTGGTTGATCCCAGCTACTCTCCGCCAGAAACTACGGAAGTGCTGCCTGCCGCAGGCGGCGCGGTCGCAGCAGTCGCGGTCGTCAAAGGCCAAACCGCCAATCTTTCTCCGCCTAAGATGCTCCATTTCAGCGGCTACGATTGGTTAGTACGCGATTTATTAAGCTATCGCGGTGGCTCAATGAACTCGTTTGATCCGGCCAACGCCTGGACCGATGAAAATGGGGCTCTGCATCTCCACATAACGAAGAACCAGGACGGATGGAGTTGCGCGGAGGTCAAACTTACCCGCAGTCTAGGATACGGGACGTACCTGTTCGTGGTACGCGACATTTCCCACTTAGAACCCTCCGCTGTTCTATCGCTCTTTACATGGGATGGCACGGGTACGGACGAAAATCGTCATGAACTAGATATCGAAATGAGCCAGTGGGGAGTGCCGAATAGCGAGAATGCGCAATACGTGGTGCAGCCCTATTACATCCCAACAAATACCGTTCGATTTAACGTACCAGCCGGCGTGCTCACTCACGCGTTCCGGTGGGAGCCTGGGCAGGTGACCTTTACGACTTACGCCGGGGCACAGCTTGCCGGACGAGTTCCTGCCCTGGACCAGCATGTTTTTACAGCGCACGTGCCGACGCCAGGTGGCGAGGTAGCGCGCATAAATTTGTACGTCTTCGGATGGGGGAAAGTGCCGCTGCAACGAGAAAACGAAATTGTAGTTGAAAAGTTTAAGTACTATCCGTGATCCGCATGCCAAGTCTGTCTCGATGGCTCGCCGCTGGACTAACACTAGTCTGTTCGGTCGGTGAAGCGCGCGCATTGGATCCCGATCATACCCTGTCACAGTACTTGCGTGAACAATGGACTACCGACAGCAACTTTCCGGGGGGAGCCATCGACGCGATCACGCAGACGTCCGATGGCTATCTATGGATGGGAACGGCAAAGGGCTTGGTGCGTTTCGACGGGGTTAACTTTCGTCTGACGTCATCGTTTTCAGAATTTTCAGGCGATCCTGTTTCAGGTTTGACAACCGACGGCGAGGGCAGGCTCTGCGTAATCTTCTGGGGTGCAGGTGTGCTGTGCCATCGCGACGAAAAATTTGTGAACCTGGCGCCTATTCTTCGAAGAACGACCCTCGAAGCCATAAGCAGTTGGCGAAAAGAAGACGGGGCCTTGTTGCTCACAGATCTAATAGATGGAATTCTCCTGGTCCGAGGAGAAAACGTCCAAGTATTGGCTCCGCCCATCTTGCTTCCGCCGTCTCTCGTCCTAGCCCTGGCTGAGACGCGCGACGGCAAAATCTGGTTAGGGACTGCATCGGGCCTCTTCTATTTCGCAGATGGCCGGACTACACGCGCGAAAGGTGTTTCGGATAAGAAAATTAATTGTTTGTTACCCATTGCTGACAGGGAATTGTGGGTGGGTACCAGCAAAGGTTTATATCGATGGAATGGCATTCTACTCAGCAGAGTTCAGTTGCCGCAAGCCCTGGCCGACGTCCAGGTTCTCGCTCTTTTGCGGGACCACGATGGCAACGTCTGGGCCGGGACAACACGAGGCCTTTTGCGCATCAACGCCTCTGGCGTTTCCGTTTCCGATGAGGGTGGCTTCGAAAGCGCAGGTATCAACGCTCTCTTTGAGGATCGCGAAGGGAATCTCTGGGCGGGAGGTGGACGCGGCCTGGAGCGGATTCGAGACGGCACATTTGTGACCTACACGCTGGGCGCTGGAAGCCCGCCCTCCAAACAGGACGGGCCAGTCTACGTTGACAGTGAGAATCGCACGTGGTTCGCTCCGGCCGGAGGTGGTTTGTACGTCATGAAGGACGGCCAAGTGCAGGCGCTCAAATCTTCTTTTGTTCATGACGAAGTGGCCTACTCCATCACAGGCCGAAAGAACGAGATTTGGATCGGCACACAACGCAGCGGCCTAAAGCGTTTCGAATACAGAAATGAAGTGACAGGTGGCAAGACGTATACGCAAGCAAATGGTATGGCCGAAAACAGCGTGTTTGCGGTGTCTCAAAGCCAGGATGGGGCAGTGTGGGCCGGAACCTTAACAAGCGGAGTCAGCAAGTTCAAAGACGGGAAATTTGTAACGTACACGACGGCTGATGGCCTCGCGTCGAACACTGTTTCGGCAATCCTGGACACACGCGACGGAACAGTTTGGTTTGCCACTCCGAATGGCCTGAGCGCATTGTCGCACGGGCATTGGACGACCTACGCAACGGAAGATGGGCTGCCCTCTAATAGTGTGAACTGTCTTTTTGAGGACTCCGCCGGCGTCCTCTGGATTGGAACGTCGAGAGGACTGGCCTTTTTCAAGTCGGGGCGCGTCCAAGTTCCTCGCTATATTCCAAACTCGCTGCGCGAAGAGACGTTTGGAATGTCGGAAGACAAGGAGGGATGGCTTTGGATCGCGACTTCAGATCACGTATTGCGCGTATCAAATCAGAAGCTATCCAGTGGAGTCTTAAGCTCGGCCGAGGTTTTCGAGTATGGGGCCGCCGATGGCCTGCCAAACGCCAAGGGAGTAAAGAGAAGCAGATCAGTGGTTGCGGATTCGCAGGGAAGAATCTGGTTTTCGACGAGCCGTGGCGTGTCGGTTGTAGACCCATCTCATATCATGAACAATCCTGCTCCAGCTGTGCCTCACGTGGAGGCCATTATGGCGGACAACGATCCCATTACTGTGGGCGAGCTAGTTCGAATTCCGTCTTCTCGTAAACGAATCACGTTTAGGTATTCGGGGGCGAGCCTTGCTGTGCCGGAACGCATTCGCTTTCGATATTCTCTTGACAGCTTCGACCGTGGCTGGAGTGAGCCAACCGCAGCCCGGGAGGCTGTCTACACAAATCTGAGCCCAGGCTCATACCGGTTCCGTATAATCGCAAGCAATAGCTACGGGCAGTGGAATGATTCCGAGGCTGCGGTTTCGCTCGAAGTTGATCCGGCGTACTACCAGACGATTTGGTTCCGTTCGTTGTGCGTGGCCGCGTTTCTGGCATTGCTCGGGACGCTCTATCGACTGCGGCTGCGGCAGGTGGCGCAGCAATTCAACATGCGCCTGGAGGAACGAGTCAGCGAGCGGACACGAATCGCGCGGGAACTGCACGACACCCTGCTACAGAGCTTCCATGGGCTTTTGCCGCGTTTTCAAGCCGCCCACAACCTGCTGCCCGGACGCGCTGTTGACGCCAGGCAGGTATTGCAAACCGCGCTCGATGACGCCGCTAAAGCCATTACCGAAGCACGCGATGCGGTTCAGGATCTGCGCTCGTCCCCAACCGTCACCAACGATCTGGCAAAGGCGATCGAAGTATTGGGCGAGGAACTGAGGGCACACCAAACCTCGGCGGATGGCAACGCAAGTGACTTTTTGGTACAAGTGGATGGCACTCCACAAGACCTGCATCCGATGTTCCGAGATGAAATTTACCGAATTACGGGGGAAGCATTGCGCAACGCGTTCCACCACGCGCATGCGCGTCGGATCGAAGTGGAAATCGAGTATGATCCACGGCAGGTTCGCGCCCGCGTGAGGGATGACGGCATCGGCATTGATGCGAGCATGCTCAGTCAGGAAGGACGCCCGGGACACTTTGGCCTGAGAGGGATGCGTGAGCGCTCCAGGAGCATCGGCGGACAATTGGAAGTATGGAGCGAACGCGGAGCGGGCACGGAGGTGGAATTGACTATCCCCGCAACGGTTGCCTATGGAGGTCATGTCCGCCGGCGTTTTCGCGTGTTCAAGCGCAAAGCAGGGACGACTTGATGAGCAGCGATTTGTCTCCGATTCGCGTGCTGGTGGTCGACGATCATCAATTGATTCGCATAGGCATCGCAACGCTTCTTCTTCCGGAGTCGGATATGAAACTGGTGGGCGAAGCGGTGAACGGCCGGGAAGCGATTTCCCAATTCCGGGAGTGCGACCCGGATATCACACTGATGGACCTCCAGATGCCGGAGATGAGTGGCTTTGACGCAATTCTAGCCATCCGCGACGAATTTCCGGGAGCCAGAATCATTGTGCTGACCACGTACACTGGTGACGCCCAGGCACAACGCGCGATTAAAGCCGGCGCTCAGGGTTACCTGCTAAAAAACCTCTTACACAAGGAACTACTGCAAACCATCCGCGCAGTTCATGCCGGGCGCAAAGCAGTAGCGGTCGAGGTCGCCACCCAGCTTGCCGAACACACTGGCGAGGAAGGTTTGACGCTAAAAGAAATCGAGGTGCTGCGGCTCATCGCCTCAGGAAATGCCAACAAAGAAATCGCCGCGCAGCTTAATATTTCGGAAGAAACCGTCAAAAGCCGTGTAAAGAACATTCTTGACAAACTAGCGGCAAATGACCGGACCCACGCTGTCACTATCGGATTGAAGCGAGGAATCATCGAACTGTGATCACTCGAAAGAGTGAATATTCAAACCTGCTATTGGGGTATCGAAAGCCCGATGAACTTGATTACGCTGACAAAGAGAACCTACGCTTGCAGCGGCTGTATTCTACCTTTGCTCGTGGCTGGCCCGGTGCCGGCCTCTTGTGTCTTCGGCTAACTGCCGCAATTGCTACATTGCACGACGTCATAAGCGGTTTCGTCTCGGATCCAAACGTGTTGCGGATTCTGATCGAAGGCGTGGCTGGGCTGTTGCTTTGTGCCGGGTTGTGGACACCGATTGCGGGCAGCGCGCTCGCGGTTGTGGGGTTGTGGTTCGCGTTCTCGGAACATGGCGATTTCTGGGCGCAAATCCTTTTGGCCACAATGGCTGCTGCACTGGCTATGCTCGGGCCCGGGGCCTGGTCGATCGATGCTCGTCTGTTCGGAAGAAAACGCCTGATTCGCGAGCGATAGCCCTCAAGCCTTATACCTCGAAAAGGGTAAGCCTGCTCCCCTCGGGATGGTGAATCGGGTTCCAACTATCCAGTCACCGCAATTCACTCGATTCGGGATGGTTGAATGTCTCCGCTCGGCGCAGAATCGGGGTAAAGAGGCCGAAAAATGCCCTCAGCGAAAGGATAAGCATCGTGATACCAACAGTTGCTTCCAGTCTTTATCGCGTGTTCTCAAGTTGCAGTGGCCAAGTAATGAATGTCAGGAAGCCGGCAACAGCACTTCATTCTGTGACTACTCCAGTTGGAACGGGCTAGTGTTGCTGGATGCCGCGGTGACTGGGACGAAAGCGAAGGATCTGAGACAAGACTTCATCACCTCGTCATAGGACAGGAAGAGGCTGATTAACGAGATCGTAAGCAGTTATCAGACTTATCTCGCCGGGCTCTCACCGGAAGAGGAAGCAGACACACTGGCCATTGATCTCAAGAACGTGCCTCTCGTTGACCGAGAAGCGCTGAAGCAGCTTGCTCGCTGTGAGGATGAGGAGACTGAACTCAGAAATTGTCCCCTCGATATCAGTGAATGGATAACGCGGGAGAAGGCGGAAACAAGGCGCGCCCGTCGGAGCTAGGGCTAGATGGGAGAAAACGATATTGAAGATGTTTGATGAGAGTCGTGACTGGCTGAGCCGAACTTTGTACGGAGCACGGCAGACGCGCCGCCGACAGTATCACTTCGCAGAAAGAGAGTATATGAGCACCGCACCACAAGTCACTTTCGAGGAAGGCGGCGAGTTTGTATCGTCTGGGGTCTCCCCTAAGCACTTCCAACTTTTAACCGCTCTCACTTCCCAAGCGGCCGAGAAGGTCAAATTACGCGCCCTTATCGAAGGCTTCGTAGACTCCATTGGTCATGCCTTCCACTGCGATTGTGCGTACATTGCTTTGCTGGATCCGGAAGACCCTCAGACATTTCGGGAATTTGCCCTTCAGCATCCCCATGGGAACGACTGGGTCGAACGATTGCCGCTCATGTCGACGGAGGAAGTACGATGGTTGTCGCGAGTTGCTGAACTGGGCCAATCGGCCAATTTGGTCGGGGCCGAATCGGAGTCCCGCCTAGTCGCCGGCATCACTGGTTTCAAAGCGCAATGCCACTTGCCGCTAATGAATCAAAGTTGCGGGGTTGGTGTCCTAACGCTGGCATGTTTTGCAGAAGGTGCCTTTCCAGAAACGGAAATGTCTTTCCTTGAACAAGTGGCGGGGCAAATAGCGATCGCGATTGAGAATGCACGTGCCCATGATGAAATTGCGACACTGAAAGAGCAACTGGAGCGCGAACGAGTGTATGTGGAAGACGAGATTCTTGCCGGGGCGAAATTTGAGGAGATTGTTGGCTCTTCGGAGTCCCTTGTGCGAGCTCTCGGTCACGTTGCCAGAGTTGCACCTACCGACTCGACAGTCCTCATTACTGGTGAGAGCGGGACAGGAAAGGAGTTGGTAGCTCGAGCGATACACAAGCGTTCACGGCGCTGTGACAAGCCGTTCATTCGTGTCAATTGCGCGGCGATTCCACAATCATTGATGGCATCGGAACTCTTCGGTCATGAGAAAGGGGCATTTACAGGAGCTACTGAGCGGCGTCTTGGCCGCTTCGAGTTGGCTAATGGCGGGACGATTTTCCTAGACGAAATTGGCGACATCCCCGCCGATATGCAAGTTGCATTACTGCGCGTGCTGCAAGAGCGTGAGTTTGAGCGCGTCGGTGGCGGCCGCACGATATCAGTCGATGTGCGCGTGGTCGCTGCCACGAATCGAGACCTCAAGGCGGCTGTCGGGACGAGTACATTTCGGCTGGACTTGTTCTACCGGTTGAACGTGTTTCCCATCCGGGTCCCGTCGCTTCGCGAAAGGCAGGACGACATTCTGTTATTAGCCAAATATTTCATTGAGCGGTACGCGCGTTCAAACGGGAAGAAAATCAAGAACATCGATAGGAAGACGCTGGCGCTGTTGCAGGCTTACGATTGGCCGGGCAATATTCGCGAGTTGCAGAATGTGATTGAGAGAGCGGTTATTCTGTGCGATGGAGAGACGCTTTCGATTGACGAAGGCTGCATGCATCGCGAAACTATCGAGACGCTTCAAAGATCGACGCCGCTGGGCGAAGCGCTGACGAACACGGAGAAGGAAATCATCGAAGCCGCTCTCGAAGAGACCGGCGGCCTCGTCTCCGGTCCGTCGGGGGCGGCAGTGAAGCTCGGGATTCCGCGATCCACTCTGGAGTCAAAAATCAGAAGCCTACAGATCAATAAGAACTTGTTTCGATTCGAACGTCAGCATAGGCAAGGTGACGCCTCTCGGGAAAGGTGTCAGGCGCACATCTTCAGGCCTCTGAAAGCGGTTTTTCCAAACTCCGCTTCAACCGCAGCGCGCACCTTCCATGTTCCGCTAATGCCCGGCAAGTTCTGATTTATCGACTCATCAGTCGGTTCTGCCCGGTCGAAAATCCGTCACGATCTCTTTGGCTAGAGAAGCTGGTGAGTAGGTCGATTTCACGGAACAAAATAACGAATGAGACAATGAGACCCTTGCCGACTGCGTCGATCAATCCGCTGGGTTCCGGCGAGTGGCAGCCAGAACTTTCGCACCCAGCCCAGGCGTGAGCTTAACCTGAAGGCAGAGCCCGTGACTGGCTGATACGGCACTGTCAAATTGCGCTGGAGAAGACAGCTGTGGGCGTGAAAGCGCCTCTACTTGGACGAAATGATGGCGGAGCTTTTGGCTGAGTGGACCTCAAGCTGCGACGGTCTCCACCCCTGAGAACGATTCGGACTTATGCCGAGCTCGGCATGAGCAGGATCACGCCGAGTACCGGATCATGCCGAGTTAATTGGTGCCCCTCAACTAAATCGGATTTTGGCGCGCTTGTCGCTCGGCATGATCCGCCCAATCAGAATCAGAGAGTGGCTAGTGTCACGGCCGGTGCAAAAATCCTCATATAGCCGGTTGAAAATTCCCCACGCTTTGGCGGGGTGAAACCGCGGGGACGGACCCTCGAAAGAGGGAGGGACCGGACCTTGCTGAGGGGAAGAGACGTGTACGAGATCACAGAACTGAAACGTGAGGGCCTGACTATCCGGGCTATTGGCGATTTGCTTGGTTATGATCGCAAGACAGTCCGGAAGTATTTGGTGGACCCAGAAAGCGTCCCTGGCTATGGACCACGGGGGCAGGCCTCAAGCTAGATGCATTTAAGCCTTATTTGGCAGATCGACTGAAAGCAGGTGTCTGGAACGCGCAAGTCTTAGTGCGCGAACTCAAACAACGCGGCTATCAGGGTGGCTGCACGATTCTCAAGGATTGGCTGCAGCCACAGCGTGCGGCGGGCAGCGCCACAGCGGTTCGACGATTCGAAACACCACCAGGTCGGCAGGCCCAGGTTGATTGGGGAGATCTGGGCTATCTGGATACAGAAACGGGACAACGGATGGTCTGGGGTTTTGCGATCACCATGGGCTACAGTCGACGCTTGTGGGCCGAAGCTGCATTGGATCAAAAGCTCGGCACGCTGCTACACATGCACGAGTCGGCGTTCCGCGAATGGGGCGGCGTGCCGGAAGAAATTCTCTACGACCGGATGAAGACGGTCTGGCTTGGCAGCGAGGAGCGCGGCGAGATTTTATGGCATCCTATGTTTCTGGATTTCGCCCGATACTGGGGATTCAAGCCACGGCTCTGCCGGCCCTATCGTGCACAGACCAAAGGGAAAATCGCATCGGGTGTGAAATACCTTCGGCGGAATTTCTTGTGCGGGCTGCTGGGCCGGGAGCCTTCGTGCCTGATGGACTTCAATACGGAGTTGCGACAGTGGGTCGGAGCTGTTGCCAATCAGCGCGTGCACGGAACCACTCACGAACAGATCCTCGTTCGCTGGGATATGGACCGGTTCCATTTGCAGCTTCTAAACGGGCGGCCGGCGTATCCTTTTGTCGACGACGAATTGCGCAAGGTTGCCCGTGACGGTTATGTTGCCTGGCGTGCCAGCCGCTACTCAGTTCATTGGAAATACGCCGGCAAGGAAGTGTGGGTGCGTGAGCGTGGCTCCGAGATCGAGGTCTACTGCGGGAAGGAACGCATCGCTGTCCATCAGCAGGCCGCCGGCAAATATCAGGTAATCACGCAGAGCGGACATCATGAGGGCATTCCAAGCGAAGGCCAGAGAACTGGCGGCAAGATCCTGGTGCGGTTGCGCGAGGATTCGCCGTCGGTAGAATTGCGACCGTTAGCGGCTTACGATCACCTGGCAATGGGAGGTGCGCGATGACGCCCTTTGAGAGGCTGCAAGGTTCTCTGTCTACGCTAGGACTCAAGGCCGTGGAAGCGCGACTGGAGGCATTACTGGAACAGGCCGCCAAGGGCGAACCCAGTTATGCGGAGTTTCTGGATGAGGTGCTCAGTTGCGAAACCGAGGCGCGTCGCAGCCGCTACCTACGAGCTCGGTTGCAGCTAGCGCATCTGCCATTTGTGAAAAACTTCGAGCAATTCGATTTCGCCTTTCAACCGTCCATTGATGAACGCCAGATTCGCGAGCTACGTTCGCTGCGGTTCGTTCACGAGGGCAGCAATTTGATTTTTCTTGGACCGCCAGGTGTGGGGAAAACGCATCTCAGCGTGGCTTTTGCCGAAGCCTCTATTCAGTCGGGCTTCGGCGCCTACTTTATCACTGCCCATGATCTTGTCGCGGATCTAGGTCGCGCCTATCGTGAAGGGCGGCTCGATCGTCGGTTGCGAATTTATCTCGCGCCTAAAGTCCTGGTGATCGATGAAATGGGTTATTTGCCGCTAGACGACCTTGGAGCGACCATTTTCTTCCAGTTGGTGAGTGCACGCTATGAGCGCGGCAGCATCATCCTGACCAGCAACAAAAGCTATGGCGATTGGGGTTCGATCTTTGGTGATCCGATCATCGCGACCGCAATCCTCGACCGTTTACTTCATCACTCAACCACCGTCAACATCCGCGGAAATAGCTATCGGCTGAAGGATCGCCAAAGCGCCGGTCTTCTGACCAGGCCGGAAGACCAGCCGCCCATACTGCCGGTGCCTGCTGTCGCCCCGGGTCGTCGCGGCCGGCGGGAGACTGCGTAGGAGTTTTTAAGGCATGAGCAGATCTTTCCTCCGATGCTGGGACGGACCCGTCTTGCTGTTCCGTCCCATCCCTCATCGTTTGGATGAGTCTGCGACCAGCTATTCCTTGGCGAGTTGCACTCCTGCATTGCTCGCCTCCGCTTCGCCGGCTGAGTTCATCTTGAACTCCGGACCGGAAATCCATCAACCACCACCTAGCCGGGGCTGGGGAATTTTCGACCGGCTATATGGGGATTTTTCATCCGGCCTTGACACTAGAAAGGCCAGCAGCTTATCGTCAGGTCGAAATTGCGTCTCGTTGCCCAGGATGGGGGCAATTTTGTCGAGAGCTCGCCGTTTGGTTGCTAGATCAGCTTCGACATAGCAATGTGTTGTTTCGATGCTTTCGTGCCCAAGCCATAGAGCGATGACCGTGATGTCAACGCCGGATTGAAGCAGGTGCATGGCCGTCGTGTGTCGACTATGTCTCTGGAGACATA
>Ga0193743_1000647_pt1 | contig 27310 bp, 24 predicted proteins | sample L2c2metaG_FD_143038 | JGI IMG/M metagenome (GOLD analysis project Ga0193743, IMG submission 143038) | Soil microbial communities from a riparian zone of the East river system, Colorado, United States - L2c2 | ecosystem: Environmental > Terrestrial > Soil > Riparian zone | place: USA: East River...
TGTCAAAGCTAAGCTGGAGCATAACCAGATCAAGATTATTTTGCGCTTACAAACTATCAAAAGAGTAAGCTGGAGTCAGGGGAGATCAAGATGGTCTTGCACTCACATCCTGTCAAAAGAGTAAGCTAGAGTCATGGCAGATTAAGATGGTCTTGTACTTACAGACTGTCAAAATAGTAAGCTGGAGTCAGGGCAGACCAAAATGGTCTTGCACTTACAAACTGTCAAAAGAGTATAGTAGAGTCAATGCAGATCAAGATGGTCTTTCACTTACAAACTGTCCAACAGAGTAAGTGGGAGTCAGAACAGATCAAGATGATCTTATACTTACAAACTGTCAAAAGATTAAGCTGAAGTCAAGGCAGGTCAAGATAGTCTTATACTAACAAACTGTCAAAGGAGAAAGCTAGAGTCAATGTAAATCAAGGTGGTATTGCACATACAGACTGTCAAAAGAGTAAGCTGGAGTCAAGGCAAATCAAGATAATCATGCACTTACAAACTGTCAAAAGAGTAAGCTAGGGTCATGGCAGGTCAGAATGGCATTACACTTACAGACTGTCAAAAGAGTAAGCTGGACTCAAGGCAGATCAAGATAACCCTGCACTTACCTCCTGCCAAAAGAGTAAGCTAGAGTCAAGGCAGATCAAGATGGTCTTCCACTTACAGACTGTCAAAAGAGTAAGCTGAAGTCAAGGCAGATCAAGATGGTATTACACATACATCCTGTCAAAAGAGTAAGCTGGAGTCAAGACAGATTAAGACAGTCTTACACTTACAAACTATCACAAGAATTAAGATTGAGTCAAGGGAGATCCAGATGGTCATGCACTTACAAACTGTCAAAAGAGCATGCTGGAGTCAAGGCAGATCAAGATGGCCTTGCGCTTACATCCTGTCAAAAGAGTAAGTTTGAGTCAATTGCACATCAAGATGGCCTTGCACATACGGACTATTAGAGGAATAGGCTGGAGTCAAGACAGATCAAGGTAGTTATGCACTTACATTCTGTGAAAAGAGTAAGCTGGAGTCAAGGCAGATCAAGATGGCCTTTTACAAACTGTTGAAAGAGTAAGCTAGAGTCAAGGCAAGTCAAGATGGTCATGCACTTACCTCCTATTAAAGAGTAAGCTGGGGTCAAACCAGATCAAGATGGTCTTGCACTTACAGACTGTCACAAGGGTAAGCTGGAGTCAATGCAGATCTAGATGGTCTTGCACTTACAGACTGTCAAAGTAAGCTAGAGTCAAGGTAGATTAAGATGGTCTTGCACTTACAGACTGTCACAAGGGTAAGCTGGAGTCAAGGTAGATCAAGATGGTCTTGTGCTTACATCCTATCAAAGAAAATAAGCTAGAGTTAAGGCAGATCAAGCTGGTCGTCTACTTACAATCTGTCAAAAGAGTAAGCTGGAGTCAAGGCAGATCAAGATGGCCTTGCACTTACATCCTGTCAAAAGAGTAAGCTGGAGTCAAGGCAGATCAAGACAGTCTTTCTCCTACCTCCTGTCAACAGAGTAAGCTGGAGTGAAGGTGGATCAAAATGGTCTTGTGCTTACAACCTGCCATAAAAGATTGAGATGACAAGTAAGATAATATGATGACTCTTTATACCCACATACTGTCATAACAGATGTTAGTCCAATGTTGTGAACAAAAATGTCCAATATAACACTCTACAAAAGTCACTCAGTCTCAACAGCTTCTGTCAGTCTGCCAAAACACATACTACAATTTGTGGGAAATATAACAGCACAATTCCCATAAAACATGTCCAATCTCCCTCATTCTTCTTAAAATATTTCAACAGACTTGATTCTGTCAAATTCAGAATTCTAGGAATCATGTTAATAAGTAATTTAAGAAACCATAGTTGCCCACCTTCGAACTCCATATTCAACACATAACTCTAGATTGTTTTGCTGCGTTGATAGAAAAAGCTGTTGCAATTCTTCACTAGTGAGTGCACCTCTTGTTTTTTCAATCAAGTCATTGCAATCAGCTCCAGGCTTGTGCATCTCTGCACCACACAATTAGCCAGATGGGTACTAACTGAGCAGTGGGAATAAGTGTAACACTTACTTCGGAATACAACATATGCCTTTGGTGGATATTTAAACCCATCTATGTGCTGATGAATTTCCTTTTCATACTCAGCCCAGGCTTTTTGGGGAGCTTGTTGCTTTGCCTCTGACATGGTGCTACCTTCATCCATGAGTTGTATAATTTTATCATCATCAAGAGCATCAGTCTTAGTCCACAAAAGAATCACTGGCACTTCACAGACTCATCTTTCACTGTAACATACATATTTGATAAGATGACACTTACCAAGCCCTGTCCCACATTCATTGAAAAACACCTTCTCTGCTTTGGTGATTGGTCGGTCATCACTTGTTGGAATGCAGTACCTACTCAAAACACAAAAAAAAATCGCCTGCATCAAGAAACTTGTTCTTCCTAAATGCACACACCATGGCCCACCAGATTGCATGGATTTGCTCATTCACATTTCTTGCCCTCGAACGCTTCTCGATGAACCCCTGAACCAGATTTAACTCTTCAGCATCGCCAGCTTCGAAACCACCGGAATCATGAAAGATAAAACCGGGGTTGCCTTCAAATATCATTTGGTTCTCAATGTCATGTTGTCCACGCTGCGTATTAGGGATATTAATTGAACGTGACCGTGGCACAGGTACATGAAAACTTACTCCCAAGGATGGATTAAGGGCCGATGACTCGATCTGAGATCATGGACATGATCAGGATTTGGCATGAACTATCACCATATAAGGTCTCACCTTTTCACCATTCGGATTGAAGATTATAGGTTCTCCTGTAGTGTTGCAGAGTCTTCGCAGGATTGTTGTCTTGCCCGCGTTGGCTCGCCCGATAATGAGGATACGGAACCGAGTAAACTTTGCTCGTATATTATGAGTTTGCTTGGCAGTGGATTGGGGTTTCGATGAAGTAGACATTGCGAATAGACTCGGATGTGAACGATTCAAGGTTGACTGTGCATGCACACGAGCTGTATACCGTAAATGTGACTGTCACTAATATTCGAAGGCGTCCCTTGTCCCCACAAACAATAATTGTTCTTCAAGTTCTAGTCTTACTTAGGTTCCATGAAACTAGTCCTTTGAGCCGTCCGTGTCAAGTTGCAGTTCGAAATCTACTTCCATGATAAGTAATTATGTAGTATAGGACCAACATATCTTTTATCTCATTCCCAACTTGTTCATTTTTCTGAACTGGTCGTGGCTTTGGACGAGGCAGCGCAGGTATAGAGGGAACTGGGACTGTGGGCCAGTTGGAACATTAAGTGGAGGTGGGGGTAGTATTGGTCTTGGTCTTGCCGTGAAGGTTGAGATGCAGCGACTTCAACACGAGGTTTGGGTATAGGCTTTACTAGATGAGATTTTGGTGGCAGCGGAGGTTCTGCTTTGGAGGGATGGGAGAAGAAGGCTTTGGGGGTCGAATTACTTCTTCCTCTTCTTCCTCTTTATGAGCAGTGGATCCCACCTCAGGTTTGGTGGTATCAATCGATGGTGGCTTGAAACTAACTGAGAGGGACATCCAAACATCAGCTATCATGAGCTAGAGAACAGGATACGCCAAGAACATACACCGAAAGGAGTAGAAATCGCGTTCAGGGAGATTCAATCGTTTCATGGTGGCCGTGATAGCAAGGGAGGCCTTCTGCCGCCTTCAGTTCTGGCTTTAGTCGCTTTGCCCACTGAAGGGCCTGTATCGACGGGTGACAGCGACGGCTTAGCGAACTGAGGAAAACACCCAGATTGAGTGGTATGAGAACTTGAAGAAAGAATCAAATTCTGGTCGTCCTTTGGACGAGGTGATGACAGCAGGAGCAGGTACGCCTGCAGTCACACTGGGTGGTCTGCTTCCGAAGCGTACATCTCCACTGTCAAACTCTTCGGCCATCTGCAATGGCAGAACTGACATTGTCTTCGAGGATCTTCATTAGTCGAACTGGATGTCGAAAGTACGGGAATCTGCGACATTGGCATTGAGTTGATCAATCACGGAATTGTGAATCGCGATTTAAAGCGCCATAGGCTCTAAGTGAAAAGTGAGGACAACGCTCATATGCGTGAACGTCTGTGCTCACATTGTTCGTCACGTAAATCAATTCAACTCTCAGAGATTGTCAATTTTGCTTGAATGAAAAAATTGGAGGAGAGTTCACTACATGGCGTGGACCTTTATCGTCGTCGTGGCGTTCAATCTGATGATTCTGGGGCATAAAGTGGTATCGCAACACTCACGACAATGATATTCAACGTCGGCTCGAGAAGTTCTAGGCAAATGTACGGGGGTACGTGAGTATCTTCCATCGTCCTATAGCCAAGATCGAATAAGAATTTCGTTAGTTGGTCAGGGCCAAAAATTTGCCTATTGAAAAAGCCATTTGCAAGTGTCTCTTTTTAGGATGAATTGACGATGTTACTTTCTGTTGTAAGCTCTTTTAAATCGTAGTTGGATCGTAATGTCGAGCACATGTCGAGATCCTGAAACAGCAATAAGGTTGCGGAGTCTGATTCTATATCTGAACTCTTCCACAAAACTGATTTTTTTTTATTGCACTGGTGTACCAAGTCGACGAACGCGTTAGCTCATGCGTATTTCGCGACGTTCAATCCAATTTGACTAAAAAAATTGTTCTTCGGCTCCCATGGCACCATCTATGAAATCCCAAAGTCAAATGACCCGTCAGAAACCAAAGGCGGCCTCGACTCTTCGCGCAAGAACTATCAAGCTTGACGCTGCTGCATCTCCTCTATTATTAAAACGGCTGGATCCGTTGACAGCTGTAAGTATTTTTTTTCAATAATTAGTAAAACGGGATAAATAACTGAACCTCAAGAGACCAGTTCTCGAGGGGCTTGACCCCTACACCTATTTCATCGGGTACTGTCAGCCTTGCAGCCTCATCGTCTCAAAGCCAAAAGGGAAAAGGAAAAGCCAAAGAGAAATCTCGTGTTGTTTCAACTTTCAGCACGCCTGACGATGTTGGTATGTCGCTGGAAATTGAGGATCTATATATGTACACCAACGTATTCTTTTGCAGACGATCAGCTCTGGGTGGACAAGTATGAGCCTACAACTGAGGTGTGGCATGATTAGCTTCGTGTTTTTATTTGTGTCTAACTATCATGCCAGGCAGAATTAGCTGTACATGTCCGGAAAGTAGAGGATGTTCGTCGTTGGTTAACCGAAGCCTTTGATGGCGGTCCTTCGGGTAGATTGAAAAAGTACAGGGTGTGTCCTTCTGCTTTCTGCTACCTCAGTTATCTAAGATATAAAAAGTAGAGAATCCTCGCATTGACCGGGCCCGCCGGCACAGGGAAGACGTCCACAATTCGAGTTCTCGCTCGTGAAATGGGGTTCGAGATCTTGGAATGGCGAAATGCAGCAGGGGAGGCATCCTCAACAATATACGGTACGCCGACGTATCTGTTTCTCCCAGCCTCTACCAACCTATTTCGTAGATGAATCTTCATCTCTACCTAGTACTTCAACTGGATTTCATTCCGAATTTGATCCGAATTATGAAGGCATTTTCACCAAGTTCGAGGCATTTCTGAGTCGAGCCTCAACTTGTCAAAATATTTTTACCAATCTCGATACTCAACCCTCTCAATTTACTAACACCACTAAATCTACACCAAGGCGCCATATCATCTTACTTGAGGATCTACCCAATATTTTACACGCAAGGACTCAAGTACAGTTCCACGAAGCTCTCAATTCTCTAGTAGCATCTGCACCTGCCAATCCAGCCGTACCACTTGTGATTATCATTAGTGATGCTGGAATGCGAGGCGAAGCCAGTGATGAACGGATAGCGGGTGGTTCAGAGCGAAATAAAATGCAAGTTGTGGACGTAAGGACTGTCTTGTCGAAGAACCTTTTGGGAGGGCCTTTTGTTACTGAAATAGGGTACTTATCATTTTCATTTATCTCTCTTCCTTTTATATTCAAGGCTCACTATGCACTTTTAGATTTAATCCTATCGCCCCAACGCTCCTTCGCAAAGCTGTCCAAGCTCTCCTTAAGACGCACTTCACCTCATCATCCTCAGCATCTGCTATAGTACCTTCCAAAGAAGTTATTGACATCATTGTCGAATCTGCCAATGGAGATATCAGGAGCGCTATCATGGCCCTACAGTTCGCATGTATCGTCCACAAACCTAGCCAAAAGAAGAAAAATATAGGAAACACAGTCGTATTAGAGGCAGTAACGAGACGAGAACAGAGTTTAGCACTGTTTCACCTTCTGGGAAAGGTATTGTACAATAAGCGTCCGTCCTTTCCTTATCCTCTTACAACATTGCAACTAATTTGTGGTTTGGTTTTGTAGGCAAAGACGATCCCCCTAATCCGTCTGCATCAGCAAAAGATCTGCAAAAGGAACGAGATCTTGATGCCTTGCTCAAGGATCCACTCAAGCTTCCTCCACATCTCCAACATCATGAAAGAAAGGCTAGCAGGGTCGATGTCGACGTACGCAAACTTCTTCATCTTTTTCTACGCACATCCTCCTAAGACTTTTTTCGTTCTAGACGCTGTACGCGGATTCGCCAATCGACTCTTCCCTGTTCTCTCTTTACATCCACCAGAATTATACTCAGTTCTGTGATGACATTGAAGAGAGTGAGGGCGTAGCGGATTGGCTCAGTTGGGTTGACTCCAGTGGAGGAGAGGCTGTGTGTACCTTTCTCTCTTTTCTCTCTTTTCAATTTCCCCTCCCCCTAAAAATGAACACCTAGAACTAATATATTTTTTTATTTTTCTTTGTTTTGTTTTGACAGTGGTATCAAGCCAACCCTCACCAATTCCATCTAATAACATTAGGAACCTTGCATTCGTTGCCATCTCCAGTTATAAGACGGTCCCAGAAAAACTGCAAGCCAGATTTTTTTGCCTTTCTCCAGAAAGAAAAGAATGCTTGGGATGGTGTACGTACCACCAAAGATTGGATCGAAAACGAATTAACCAAGGTCTGTTATTCCAAGATCTTTTCTTTCTTTCTTTCTTTTTTTGATAACATTTGATTGATTGTTTTTTTCATCTATTTCAGGATACGTCTGGGTGGCGAGCAGGTGGATGGAGTAAAATTGATGTAGTGCTAGAGCTCGGTGGAATCCTGAAAGCAAAGGATGCAGCCCAGTCGCCTCCTTCGTCATCGTCGTCGTTCAAGCCTCCGCCCATACACAAACTATTCTCAAAAATGGAGTTCATACGTGGAGGAAGCGGTATGAATGCTCAACAGCTCGAGGAATCGGATATCGTTGAAACCGGATACCACTTTGATGAAGATGAGACTCTTGGTACTGACACTTGCTCGATGACAAAGGAGCGGCAAGGAGGATGGTTAGACTCTGATGATATTGAAGAATTTTTTGACTAGTTTTTTTTTTCTTTTCTTTTCTTTTTGTCCGTTTCACTCTGAAATTTATCTTGGAATTTTTCGATTACAATCCTGATTTTTTTTTTATATCTTGAGCCATGAACTTGTACGATTTTATTTTTCTAAAAAAAGCTTGTTTTGCATCGAGGCATACACACCTCAGCCTCCGATTCAACCTTTCGCCGTAAACAACACATCAACGTCATCTCATCATGACGACAAGGGTTGCGGAAATCATCGGGCGAGGTGATTGATATCTTCGCATGAGATACCGGTTAGCTTAGTAATCTCAACGTCAAGGCGTTAAAAGGCGCACAAGTGGTTAAGATCAAGTTCCGAATCCTCTCCTCAAGCTTTTACGAAAGAAAGGGCGACGTAAGCTGAGGGTAACTTATGACGGACGTTTGGACAAGTACATCATCGAGGGTGGATTTAAAGAGGTGAAAGAAGGTAAACAGGAGTTTGGTGTCGCCAAATGTCGGGGAAAGGATAGGTGTATCGCTCATGGTAACGTTGAATAATGAAAGGGAGTATGTATGTTCCAAAAAGAATTCTAGAACGTGTTTGATGGAAGATGAGCCACTCAGAGTTCAAGGTGTGTGTGCAAGGTACAAAGGAATCCCGCGATTTCGGTGAGGGATTCAAATAGGATGGGGCCTATATCGGGATGCTTCACATCTCCGAGCATAACGCTGATCGAGAATCTTCAAGAATAAGAAGAATAAGAGATGAGAGTAATGTCGTTGAGCCCGGCAAAAAGATGCGGATGATGACCAGCGACGATGACTGCATCATTTTACCAAACCAGCGTTGGCAACCCGAAACGAAAAAGGAATCCTTGAGTTGAAGAATTTGATGGCATTTTTTTGTTTTGTTTTTTTTTTTGAGATACGCCAATACCGGGGAATAAGTGGTATTTGGAGTCCACTGTTTGCAGACCAGAGCGCAGGAGGGTTTCCGAATGTGAGTGGAAATGGTCAATGATAATATCAACAAGGTCGGGGGCATTCTTGCTTCTTCCAAGTGTTGGTTAGGTTCTTTACATGAAATGTGGGCGAAAATAGACACTTTAAACCGAAGTGTCTTTTTTTTTCCAGGGTGTCTCGAACGAAAGACCCAATACGAAACCATCGCTGGGTAGACCAAAATCCGTATGATTGAATGGCGTAGCGAGAGATGGAGGTACAAGCAAGGATATCCTGTACGAGTATTATGCAGACACACCAAAGCTCCGTTGCAAATCGGGATTTGGTTGCGAGACGATGTTGTCATGAGACGTCGAAATAGGATTGTTTGAAGGGCGAGTCGTGGCAATTCCGTTATTATAATCGCTCCCCGATGTCTGAAAGGATGGAGGATAGTCTGCAAAACTATCGTTGTGTGAACCTCGCGTCGATTGGGGTGTCGTAGGCCCAGTATGTGAAGACCAAAATGAATCGTAAGTTAGATTACTAGATGAAGTAAAGTTGAACATGTCTTTGGTTGATAGCGTGGGTGGTGCTTTAGGCGCAATAGGAGCCTTTTGGGACCGACCTCGTTGGTGTTTAACAGTAGGAAGAGGATTCATTACTGATGGTGCAGGATCAACTGGTGATCTGCTATTCCGAGGGGATGGAAGACCATGGTCTCCCAAAGGCATAGCATGATCCGTACCAGTCTGAGATGGTGGGGTGGGCAAGGACAGAGTGATTTCCGCATCCTCTAGTATGTCAACAAAGTCCGGTGTCGTTAACCTCAGAGATGGATCAATATTGGAGAATATAGTGTAATCATTAATAGGGTAAGGCTGTTGAGCAGGATTAGCAGCGTTTGCATCTTCGTTAGAAGTATGATTCTTGCTTTGATCGTAGCCCGGTAAGGTGTCCGCGCTAATAGAATTACGGCCTAGAGTTGAAGTAGCAAGTTTGAAGGATAGCGAGGATTGGACTGAGCTTGTTAACGGACCAACGAAGGACGTAGCCTGCTGATGAGTGGCAATGATGGACGGCGCGGGAAACGGCTTCGGTCCTCGTAGATGAGAATGGTGGAAATAAAGGTTCTCTACCTCGTTTAGATTCTGTTTTTGCTACAAATCAATTTGATGAGCATAATTGGGACTACTATGGCGCCGATATAGATATGCCACTCACCCAACCGTGTTCAACTTTGAGCCTGGCATATTGCAGTCGCATTTGCAACTGCCTGGAAAGCTAACAGTAGATATTAAATTTCTCAAAAGACCAGCATTACTTAATTGACGCACATGAACTGCTTTCGCTCTTTCCATCGTTTGCTTCCGTCGTTTCTCATTCTCAGACGCCTGTGCTGCAGCAGACAACGACGAGACCATTATGTTTGATTTTGTACCCTTAAGAGATGGTATTTTATCCTTCTAGTTCCGGACCCACGATATGGGGGGATAGCTGGTAGGAGATAAACTTGAAGGAAGAAGAGCTTTGACCAACCATGTTCGAGCAAGAGACTCTCACGTGATCTCACAAGACTCATCACGCGAGTTCGACCCTATTGCACAATGCCACTGCGTCTACATTCTTTAAATACAAATTTCCGAGCGGGCCCTAGGCTAGTAGTGTTGTCGAGTACTCCACGAAAGTACCCCACAGCGCTCTCCGTCTTCCGAAATCCCAAAACCCAAATCCCAAATCGGCAAGCTCCTAGCTTGGCACGACGACAGTTCCTAGCTCCCATTGAAATGACCAGTTATTGCATAATCGTTCCTTCAATAACACCAGTTGCCTTACGGAAGTCGGCTTACCCACCGAGGGCAAGTTCTCGTGGCAGTACATTACTTCAAATACACTTCCAGGCCCGAAAGTCTTGAATTATGTTCAGCAATGACGACGAAGAAGCTCAATGCATGGCCGTGTGGGGGATCATAGGATGCCAAAAGCAGCCCAAAGATTCAAGATATGAACCTTTTAGATTAGGATTATATATTAAGTATTCGATTTTTCACCACGATCATGGAAATAGTATCTGAAGGCGTACTTACTAAGTTTCTGGGCCATAACCAAGGTTTGAACGCCAGTAGCTAGAAGTGATGGACCACGACCTTGGTAGTATCACAGAATGAAGTATATTCACGCGGTGTTGGTGGCCCACGCGTATGGTGGGGCCTGTGAACCCGCTGTGGATGTCCGGCGAGAAATTTTTCAACCTGGGGCCCAAAAACAAGTATATGAGCTCAAACCTTGTTGGGATCCTACTGTTCTAAGATATTATGCCTCTTTCACCACCTTTAAACTTCACAAAGTGGCTAAATGACAACCAACATTTGCTACAACCCCCTGTAAACAACTTCTGCTTGTATAGAGGCGATGACTTCGTGGTAATGGCGCTTGGGGGTCCAAATCAAAGGCTGGACTATCATATCAATGAAACAGAGGTACGGATACAGGCAATAATTTGTGCCCACCTAACCTCCTTGCATCTGTATAGGAATGGTTTTACCAACACAAGGGTGGTATGCTTCTGCGAACGGTTGATGACGGAAAGTTTCGGGATATCCGGATTGAAGAAGGGGAGATGTTTTTACTTCCGTGTACGTTACACCTCGTCCTTGAGGGTCACTGTTGAGAGTATTCAAATTTTGTAGCAAATACGCCTCATAACCCCGTCCGATTCGCTAACACTATTGGCCTTGTGATTGAACGCGTTCGACCAAAGGGATCTTTAGGTTGGTTAGAGAGAGAAGTTACCCATGCCATAATCTAATTGAGGTTCTTAGATCGCCTTCGTTGGTATTGCTCTAACCCTGTTCATATTCAGCCTACCATCATAAGGGAGGAATCGTTCCATGTCACCGACCTGGGAACACAGCTGAAGCCTGTCATTGAAAAATGGATGAACGATGCCGATAGTAGGAAGTGTCCTCATTGTAGCGTTATCGCCAATACAAAATAACACCCTGCATGTATGTACATCCTTTTCAATGATTGACACCTCACAAGATGCGGCTGACAGCAGTGCACCAGATAAGCACAGTAACATTGTATCTTACAGCGATATTGATCCTCGAAAACTCTACCTGTTAACTCAGTTGCAATGTCCCCGATGTCTGACGGATCAAGAAAGGTTCCCTTGTCCGGATTGTCTGGCAATTCACGATCTCTAGTGAGTAGAAGTTTAGAACTGTTCTTCTCAGGAGGTCCCGAGATCTGGTACTATGTATAGTCAAAATCTCGCAGGCTTAATTTATTTTGGACCAGCTGACACAAAAATTTAATTGATCCATATGGTTTGCCTGTCACTGTCACCGGTCAGTGACAGTGACAATGACAGACGCGCCTATCTGTATTCTTCGTCAGCAGCATTTTCATTGACAACAAAACCTTCGAGTTCTCCGTTAGCTAGCAGTATATAGCTAGCTTGGCTACTGTTTTTGTATTTCTCAGAAGATCTTCACGATCTTCACGAATTTACACAGGATTTTATACACTGTCTGTCGTGCTTTGGATCCTCCGCTGCTGACTCTCAAAAATTGACAGTCGCGCCTTCGACTACCGATCGGAAGAAGTCCAATCCCGTTCCGCTTCGGCGAAGGCCTCGAATCAGATAACGATGGGCCATACTTTAGGCTCACCCCACACTGCTCCAAGCTGCTCCATCGGCGTCAGAGGGCCAAACATGCGTTGTGTCGCTTCAATAACTTGACAAGGCAAGATTGACTACAATAAGCTATGGCTTGCGGCCAGCAACCCCTATCTAATACGCAATTATCGCGATTGATGAGGCGGTTAGGACCACATCACAAGGTATCATTCGCCTGTCAATTTATTTAAATGATCAGAGCATTTCAAGCCATGATTCGTTTATTAATAGCTCCAAGCTAGGTGCCAAATGTCCAGCTGGGACAGTGATTTTTCCAGGCAGTGCAATTCACAAGAGACATTCAATTGTTCCATTCAGTTTCCCTTTACCTAATCCTATAAAAGCTACTCCATACCCCCCACAACTTTTTTCTGTCAGGTAGTTGCAATCGCCTAGCTTTTGACAATGTCTTACAACAGTAACAACAACAACGATTCGTACGGATCTTCTCGCAACAACGACAACTCCTACGGCTCTTCTAACCAGGATTCTTATGGTTCGTCAAACAACGACTCCTCTAAAAGAAACACCGACTCGTATGGCTCCAACAATAACAATGACTCGTACGGCTCAGCTAACAAGAAGAGCGACTCCTATGGGTCGTCTGACAAGAACAACGACTCTTCCAACAACGATTCCTATGGGTCGTCTAACAAGAACACCAGCTCGTACGGTTCTTCCAACACTGACTCCTATGGGTCATCCAACAAGAACAACGACTCTTCCAACAACGATTCCTATGGGTCGTCTAACAAGAACACCAGCTCGTACGGTTCTTCCAACACTGACTCCTATGGGTCATCCAACAAGAACAACGACTCGTACGGCTCTTCCAACAACGACTCATCTAACAAGAACACTGACTCTTACGGCTCTTCCAACAATGACTCCTATGGGTCGTCCAACAAGAACGACTCTTCCAATAACGACTCATCCAACAAGAACACTGGCTCGTACGGCTCTTCCAACAATGACTCCTATGGGTCATCCACCAAGAACAACGACTCGTACGGCTCTTCCAACAACGACTCCTATGGGTCATCCAACAAGAACACTGACTCGTACGGCTCTTCCAACAAAAACGACTCCTATGGGTCGTCCAACAAGAACGACGACTCATATGGCTCGTCTAACAAGAACAAAAACTCCGACGAGTCTTCCAACAACAACAACAACAACAACGACAACAACAACAATTCCGGGTCGACTGGCAACCAAGGTGATTGGATTGGTAGCACTATCAAGTCTGCAGCGAGCAAGGCCGGTTACAATATTGTGAATTACTACTTGTTTCATCATGGGTTTTTCTTGACTGACTTGAATTGTCTATTTACAGGACGAGGAAACTGCTACGCAGATTGGAGGAGGTTTGAAGGACGCTATAGGCAAGTTCGGTGGAAAATGTAAGCATTCAACATTTTCTATTATATATATATGTACCTTCACAACTCATATACTGCTCATAGTCGGAAATTAAGAAATGAAGAGGGACCAATTCCCCGTGTAAAATAAAGAATCAGTGTAAATAGATCAAATGAATTGAAACAATGGAATTGCGAAGCTTTAAAATCTGTCCAAGTTACTGAAAGTCCGAATCAAATTACCTAGAGCAGACGGTGTGGTTGGCAATTGAATTTAGACCATACACTGTCAGGTCGCCTCTGAGGACGGTCCGCAAAACAAAACAAAAAACGAAACGACGCAATCTTCATTGCATGAGAGTTTCTCCGAGCGTGATAGTTATAGCTATGCATTATGTACAAATCTAAGGAGGGGGAGTCCGACCATAACTTTTCGCAACGCCACTTGTAAAAAAAATAAAAACCTAACGGAAAAGTATAAAAGCTACGGCGTAGCTTTTATGTTACAAGTGTTTGCTTCGTCTTGCTTAGGTGGGACATAGTCTCATCAGAGAAGCCCAGATGAGCTTTGACCAGTTCAGGTGGTGTAAGCGCAAGCCATTGGGTTAGAGAAATATCTTGGAAGAGATCTAGTGACACGATAAAAAAGACAGTTCATCAGATAAAAAAAATTGACCACGTACTCGTTTTTAAGATTTCAATGAACTTCAAGGTTGTGTTTCCGGTATTTTCTATGTAATGGCCTGAAGGAAAAAAAAAGAAGGGATATTTGAGAATTTAAAAGTAAATTGTCTTTTGAAATGTGCAGACCGAATGAAGCCGGGATATACGCAATGTCACCAGGCTAGGTATAGATCCGTCAGATATCTAATCATATAGACACAGAATACAAACGTACATAGAAGTCGTATGTGGCTGCATTACTTTGTGATGCAAAGAGTGTGATTCTTGCCTCACCAGATCTGAACGATAAGGTATGCTGCATCAGTCATTTTAGCAAGCAACTGTGACAACAAAAAAAAGTTACATAAAGAATGTCCATTCAGGCTGTGTAGGGTGCCACTGAGAAAATCAATGTCAGGGTGGAAAGACTTGGGTGAAGGTATCGTGAATAACGAACATGCAATTCTCTGCAACGTTAAATAACTAAGATTTCAGTCGTTATGTACGGCGGAGAGCTGAAACGACTTACCTCATCCCTCCGACATCAATTTCGACCTCAGCGGCAGAGATCTTTTCAGAAACAGTGAAAGTTCTCGTGTCTACCACCTTGACAGAACCTCCTATCTTCTTCACAGCAGGGACCTTGGATAATTGGAAAGTAAATGGATGTGGCGTGTTATTGGGAATGACCACGTCCTTGTTGATGTCTCGTGGGGGTGGTTGTGCTAGGACAAGACAAGGTAAGGCTTTTCCTTTTCTCATTTCGAATGCAGCTCGGTTTGAACACCTTACAGGGAAATATATAGAGTTCACTTTGAGGAATGTGGTCAAAGGCTTGTAAGTTGCCATCCATTCCAAAATTCTTGGCGAGTACAGATTTTGGAACATGAGCAAGCCAATCAGTGAGCAGGAACGTGGCGTCTTCTGAAAAATTCCCCTCGTCGAAGATGAGAATGAACTCAGCACCGTCTGGTGTGGTATCTTTCGCTTGAATCGAATGTGGGTTACCGGCAGGAAAATACCACAGATCGCCTTCAGACTAGTGTGGATCGAAATTGATGACGGAAGATGTGTTTTGGTACACAGAAACTCACAACATCTCCCACCCAAACTTGGCCTTCCGGCGTAATTGTGCTAATCCTAAGATCGCCCTGGGTGATCCACTCAACAGAAAGATTATAGCGGCGTCTGTCATTTTACTCACTTTAAGAACATAGGCCCACTAGTCATCGTTGTCAGTGCCTGTGGTGTGGTATTACAACGTCAAAGAAAAAACCTCAGCTGTGAGATGCCAATGCATTTCCCTGAAAACGTGATTAATGAGCCTGTTGCTCTATTTTTTTTTCGACCTTACGAGAAAAACCTTACCGTATTGCACCTGCTTTGAGACGCATGTTAACACCTTCGATCTGACCGTCAACCATTGATGCTCAAATGATGTTTGTGAAATTTACCAGCAATATCGGTTGCCTGGGGCAGAACATCAACTGTGGGAGAAGATAGAATCATATCGAATAAAATAAGAAAATGGAAGAAGCACACCATTCTGTTGCCTGGCCCAGCCCCCATTGCTGAGCCTGTTATGGCTCAAAGAAAACGGCCACTTGAAGTTTTTTACATCGCCGTGGTCAGTGGTGGGAGGTGCCAGTAGGTCAGCGTTCTGGAGATCCAATGGTACATTTTGTGGACCCAGAACAGAAGCACCCAGCTGACCCCGTTGCGGACTAGGGAATGGACCAGAATTAGGAGTCCACAGTTCATTATTAGGATCTGAATCAGTGTATGCGATCTTGAGTTGGGAAGAAGAGGCAGGTGCAGCGAACGATGTTGAACGTAGAAGCAAGTATGCAAAAACCACTAAAGCTTGGCGCCTCATGATGAGATCGAACTCTGGCAATAGTTATGGAGGTACTGGAAGTGCAAAGGGCGATGGGAGGCATAAACGCAGTAGCCAGGCTGTAGCTTTAATCTACTTACAAGCACCACCGAAAGGGATAAATTGATATCCTACTCGCCAGCAGCTCGTTGAACCTTGCGATGCATCACCTTAGAACCATTTACTACGCCAGAAGCTAGGCTAAGTGGAATCCTCGGAGATGAAACAGCAAAAACCCCGGTGGCTAAAACGTCCAGCTGAGAATGGAGCTGATAATAGAAATCCGCTGTGTCACCAAATACTCTGGGGGACAACAACGTAAGTGAAAACTAATGACACGGGGAAAGGGCTTACAGTTCTTGGGGAAAATCAACAGCTGATGATGCATCGATGATGAGTAACGGTTAACGGCAAAGCATACCGGACGCCGTAGTAGGCTTGATCTCATTTCGCTGACAACAGGGACATCTTCGACGGATTTTTGAGTTTGGGTTCGAGCAGATCGGCCAGTATTACGGCAGGATCTCAAGCTCAAGATGGATAGCTCCTTAAAATTGATCACAATGTTGCCGTCATACGCGATTAGAGCGGTTTTGATTTACTTCTGCAGTAGTAAAAGACAAGGGCGAAAGCAGTAATTTTTTTTGAAAAAAAAAAACAGGGGAATTGTCAGGCATACGGATTGTCGTCAAACGAGATCATCGTATCCAGGCATTCCGCTCGACAGATGAGGGCCTTTGGAATCCAAGAGATGCAAGACCTCTGCCCAAGCGCTGCACATACCGGCTAATCCTTCATATATACTCCAAGGATGATCGGGGAGGCTCATTTGTTTTGATGCAGTCATTCTCCTATGGAAAGTTGCCAGATGCGCAAGATGGACAGCTTGTACAAAGAATTGTCTATTGAAGGACTCGGGGGTATTAAGTACGGCAGAGGCAGACAACAAGGCATACACTGAACCCGCGGTACCATGACAGAGGCCTACACCTTTGCGCAGAAGACCACACTTGTAGACCAAAGCAGCACCACGACGGATGGCAGTGCGAATCTTTGCTGTTACTGCATCACTCATATGTATGCCTTCTCTGTTCTCTTTGAAGATCCGTAGCGCTGTGGCAAGAAGAATGATAATGCCTGGCGCCCCGTGACACCATCTATGAAATTTAGTGAGCATAGCGCTCAGTTGATTCAATGGCGAGACCGTACTGGACGAGGTGATTTCCACTAGAATCACCACTTTGAACCCTATTAGTTGCACATTTTGACGGCCAATTACCTGATTCGTCTTGGCAGTCAACAAGCCAGAGGATCGTATGTATGATATCCTGTAGGTGTGTCTGGTAAAGGGGGAATGGGCAATTCAAGATAATCTGCAGAATGCCCGCTATCGGCAAAATGAAATGAAAAATGAATGACGACCCAGCATTCAAACAAAAAAAACCTACCTACTCCGTGAGCTCCGCCCAGGTAACGTTTACCATGCCACTTCCACATCAACGGTGGTAGGGAGGATGTATCGCAGGACCTAAGGTCGGTGGAAAGGATCTGGGATCCGTGCTTTCCACGAGTTATGACAGATTCAATGAGACAAGATACGTTGATGTCGGAGGCAAGAATTTCTAGGGGACCCTGCACGACAGCGGAATGCGCGTCAGGGTAGTCACCACGAAGAACCTTTCGAAGGTAAAGAAGAGCGTAGAGTAATCCTGCGCGCCCGTACAAAATCTCACATCCATCGTCCTGGTTTTGAATATCGTCGCTACTAGCAGGAGAAACTGCTACTTGTACAGCAAGCTCTAGATATTCTTTAGCCGCTTGGGAACTATCGATGATGACTTGTTCAGAGGTAATGTGGTTTCGCGCTAAGACCAGGGTGGCAATTCCAAGCTGAGTCTCGATGAACGACAAGCGTGTGTGCCTCGACGAGTGTATGTGGGCAGGGTTGATAGGATTTTGGCGTAGCACCCTAACTAAATCCTTGTCTGCTATAGAGAACAAGGTTTCACAGTCTAAGATCCCTTCCGACAGTCGAATGTCTTTCTCTGCAATATGATATGCCATGAAGGCAATCCCTGGGTAGGAAATATTCATTCAATGAAGTTGGATTATCTGTCTAATTATACCTCACCTGCAATCCCGACATAAATGCTATCAAAGCTGCTGATTTTAGTGGTCTCTTTGGAATGGCGTTGCACAACTGCTAGGTCTCGAAGAAGCGTTGATGATATGGATTTGATCGTGGATGCCCAGTCTTTCTCCAGAGTGGGAAGTTCAGTAGGCAATGGGATATCAGCCATTCCCAATGTTGCTACGCTGATGTGGAAGGCATTCCAAGACCGGTGACCGGTCTAAAAGAGGAATCCAAAATTCAAGCCTGGCTGAGCGTTCCCAAGCCAACACATCATCCGAGGGCTTCCAACTCTTCCCGACAACTAACTTCCACGAACTCAATGGCCGTCAAAACACACAGATGGATTTCACTCTGGTTCCTCCTCTCCGCGCCGATCATTGCATGGGACGTTGGGTACTGTATGATGCGGTTAGTTCGTTCAAACTTTCTAATAACCCCTCATTGACACGTTGTTGTATTCCCCAGACCACGGTCAATGAAGGTCAAGGTTTTCTCAACCTGAGCAAAAGAAATACGACGCTAAATCCTATTTGTATATAGGGCGGTGACCTTCATTGGATCTGGAAGCCATACGCACTATACCAAGAGGTGATTTGCCTCTTACTTTGGTCCTCCTTTTAGATGGGTTAATCATACTCCCCTAGGTCGACTATGTGCGTTAGATTTGGAAAGCGTCAATTTCTCCTTTTGATCATACATATACCAGGTCTATGGAATGCCCTCCTTGCTCTCCGGTAACGGATTTACGAATGCTCAATGTACGTGTTCTGTCAGGGCAAGCTGCTCTCCTTTTTTTTGGCAAGCATTGAGTCTTTGATGATCAATACTAGCTCTGCTCAACATCATCGAAACCCTGGCTAACATCACCTACTTATACCTGGCACATATTGCTCAATGGTCTCCTGCTCCCATGATCGGTTTCGGCGCAGCTCTAATGACACTCTCCAAGACCATCTTGTACTGGGCTCAGGAGTATTACTGCGGATTCTGTGAAATCGGACACAACAAACTTTGGGATTTGGTCCTCCTCTGGATCATCCCAAATGGGTACATAGCCCTTTTCTCTTCTTCCGAGTAGTCTGCACCTTACTGAGGTTACTTTATAGATTGTGGATTGTCGTGCCCACCTTCGTTGTATTACAGCTCGGAAAGGATCTCGCCGAATCTCTCAATTTAGCTGCACGCGAGTCCAAAAAGATATCTGCGAGTAAAAGGAAATGAATACATATATTTGGATATCTAAGGAGGTAGCATATACTTACTATTGTACTTATAGTTGGTTGATGTGTTTTTTGTGACGAAGCTCGAGTTATAAACCCTTGATTCATGCCAAAGAATTCTATGTACTATAAGATTTTCTTCACCGTTCCGAACTATTGACTGGACATGCAAGATAGGTAGAAAGTTATTCTACAAATACTAATGCAACCTATCGAAGGAGAGGTGGATTTACAAAAGGTTATGAACAACGTCAATTTAAGACGGTATGGCGGACTATACTGGCTGATTTCAAACCTACAAATAACCACGACACTGACTCGAGCCACACAAACAGGGTATAGATCCTTCCGGAATCTCTTCTGGTCTTTTCCCTTTCTTCTTCTTGCTTTTCTGGAGTGCTTGTTGCGCAGCTTTTGGATCGTAATCAAAGGTAAACTCGGTCCGAGCGGGTATATCGCATGATGCCACGAACACAATGAAAGGCATCCCTGTCTGATAGACAAACTCAAATAAACATGCAAGGAGGTATATCAAAAAGACGTACGCCTGGAGGGGTGTCGTGCACTACGAGGTATATCCCCAGGTTTGGAGAACATGAATGGCTGGGCATCCTATGGTCAGTAAGATACAAGAGAAAGATAAGAGATGATTGAGCCAACTTGATGAATCGAGTCCAATTCCCTATCGAATAATTCAATATACGTCATAGAATGGGGTTGAAAAGGGGTCCGTACCATGGAACCTTGAATCGACAGTAAACTTTGCATGTGCAGGCTCCCTATCTTCACCTTCATCGCCATCGAGGTCAAAACAGTATGAAACCAAACCAGATGCGGCTTCCCGTTTTCTAGCGGGCGAAATAAGTAACGTCGGATACGTGCTACCAAAACAAAGGAAAGAATTACATTACAAGCCTGCGGAGTGACCAAAATGTCAGATAGTTGTACTTCAGCCATGCAAAGGAGAAGAGACGCAAACCCTGTATATAAGCCAACGACTCTGCCGAATTTCACATCGATAAGTGGCCTCACACCCCAACCTCGTCCGGAACTCTTAAATATCTCGATCGGGATATCTCGAGGGCGTTGTGAAACACGATTCTTGCAGCTATAAAGGCTGCATGAGCAGAGCTGCCGAGAGAATGTCAACGAGCGTGCCTATGGATGAATTAAGAATCCCTACTTACTTTATTGCATTCGATAACTTCTGTTCCAGGACGGACACCAAAATCAAAAAATCCCTATTTCATAAGCTAGATCTAAGATTCACAGACGAAACGAAGATGAAATGTAACCCAACCGAACGTGTATATGCGAATACACGATTTTCCTCGTCATCCACAATTTCAGAGGCGTCTTGACAGCCACAAACGGCAGCATCAATGCATTCACGGCAAGAACATGTCACCAAAAAGTCATCTGATGGCTTCCTAACATCAGGCGCACTATATTAAAATTAGGTAGAATGAGTAAACATCCGGAGTAGTCATTTCGGACGAAAGATAGATGGGTTGAACTCAACAATTTGTAGCTGGCTTCGAGATAGCAGAAATTGGGGCCAATTGAAGGGATAACTTCATCGTCAACATCATTACAGAAAGATATCGGCGCAGCACCCTGTTTTTCTGCTTTTCTAGTCCATAAATTTTGCAGATTCATGCGTCTATGCGCAATCGGATTGAGACATTAGAAATAATAGAGAATCGTACTACTTACCGGATAGCAGGTGTCCTGATAACCGGAACAGGCCGGCTTTGTGATGTAGAGGGGCTCATGCACGGACGGACGGGATGGGCAACCGACGATTCAGAATCTGGAGATTCAATGCGCTTCCTGCTGCGTTTCATGGGTGAGCGCATCACGGGGGATTCACCTGAATCTAAACGATCTGTAGTTGAAGAACTGCTGGGTAAAGATTTGAGCGTTGTAGACGATGAAAATCTGCCAGAATGAGAAGAGGAAGCTGGTGTAGATCCGAATGGCTTCTCGGGACCTGAGCCTACGCTAGCAATGGACTGCCTAGATAATCTTGACCGGCTTCTAAGGAGAGCAGACGAAGATGAACTGGCAAGCGATATTTCAGTCTTTGTTCGGGTTCTTAAACTATAGGAAGTAGGCATGTTTCCGACGTCTATCTGATGTTGCACAAGATTTCGGTTCATCTCTTCCAGGAAATTCGGCTGAGGCTCTGCTCTCAGTCGCTTCGCCTTCTCTTGCCCTGCCTGATCGCGGAGGTGTGTTAACGTGTTGTGGATATCCGTCGTGTGGAGAACCTCAATTTCGAGTGAAATGTCGGCTTTTCCTTGGCGAAGGTGACGTTGTAGAGTATTCCATGATGATGTAGAGAGCGTAGACCCATCCTCCCATGTTGTTTTCGTTCCATCGGCGCGGCTCCAGTCATCCCATCGAACCTTGTAAACCTTGGTGAGCAGGAATAGAAGATATCTGTGATATCGACGCTCATACCTCATACCTAAGAATTTAACAATTAAAACAATTAACGATCCAGAAAAAATATAGGAGTCGATGAGATGTACCAGACTTTGCCAAAACCATCAACTTCCTCCCCAACTATCTGGTACCGCCATTCCTGTCCCTCATCAACATCGCTGAACGACTCTTCTGGAGGCACTGAGGCTCTCCACCAGCCCTTGCATTCCTGCACCAGAGAGGAAGAATTGAAGTCACTGTCACTGATCAGTTCATTCATGTCGTATAACGGCCTAAGCAGTTGCTCATAAGTTATATATATGTTAATCTACCAGCGCTCCACCAGCGAAAGACCTGAGGAATCGCGTCACACGTGATACGTGACGCGACGCGTTTTATTCAAAATCGTCGTCTACTACCCATGTACTTTCTTGAATGAATTTTTGATTTGGTTTCGAAGCCATGTTTTGCATTTTAAATACACTCCGAATTATAAAGATATCACGCAAATAGTATGCAACGGATGCGGGCTCTGGCACGAGTTGCCGCGACTGCAACTACGCAGACTTTGACCTTTCAAGGAAGACCAAGAACTCCTGCATACGACATGTATTATGTATTGCAGAGTGGATAAGAGAGACCAAACCAATTCAGAGGGCCGGGCCGCACAGTCACCAGCAATGGGTTTATTTTCTTCCTGATAGAGGTGTCCGAGCCCCGTCGACGTCTTGTTCTTTTTGGAAACTCATAAGTCACTTGTCAAACCAGTCAGACTTCTAGCAAGGATGAACAATAAATCCAGGGCCTAAACCAATACAAGCTCCTCCATTAGTATGTTTATCGAATTGATTTGGTGGGCAGCGACACGGTTCAATAGACCTAGATAAAACACAATAAGCATTGGCAGCAAAAAATCATGCCAGTTAGAATCACGGACCAAAATTGCCAAGATATAAGATCGAGGGATGCGTTGATCGCTTTGAACAACTCGAGGGATCTGACAAGTCATTAAAATTGAAGGACATAAGTCATAAGTAACTGTATAATCTGCAATCTGAGTGGAAAAATCGGACGATCCCTCAGTTTAAATGAGTCTGCGAGAAAACATTGAGAAAAAGTTGGTTCTGTAATCGTCCGTTCCTTTATGTGGTCTGTTGCCAGTGGTCCGTAGCAAAAGAACGGATGAATCTAACTCGGCCGGAGAGAGGTCTTCAATTCCCTCCCTCAAAGTGCAGAAACCTAGTCAAAGTCGGACCATACTACTAATAGCCATAGAAGGTTAGAATTTCCGGTAGCCTCGTATCAAGATGTCCAAAGAGGGGTGTAGATTCAAGTTAACCCTAGAGTTTCCGGCTGCACGGGCAGTTTACTAGTAGTACCACCATCCTCATCCGTGTCCATCGCAAGAGCGCACGCTAGTAACTTCAGCTGTGATAGCAAGTAAGGTCTTCAGAAGACGTGACACCAAGCAGAAGAACTAAATTCAACTGATAATAGCAAATGTTGATTAACCTCTTTAGGTCAACCCTAAAGGATCTGAGAAATTGGCAAATCGGACTTACATACTGGCTGGACAGGCAGGTGTCGGTTTGTGCCGTCCTGGTACCTTGCTATAGCACCACTGGCAATCATTCCGAGTTTCCTGGATATTACAATTAAGTGTTAGCGAGCGCAAGCCGCTCTTGTTCGGTTCCAAGAGCACTGTCTCTATCCCCCGATTGTCCAGGGCGTTGTCCCGGCAGTCGACTTGTGGTTATTCATAATAGTAAACAAGAAGTACAGAAATTCAAATTCCAAGTCAGGTGTAAAGTCAAAGTTGTTCCGAGAGTCCAAAGTTCAATGCAGACAGCTCGTTTCTGAACCATCGTAACAAGTACAGTAGCCCACAAGTGCTTCTGATTATGTGCCAGGCGCTTAAGAATCTCATAGCCTGAGGATCAGCCAATTCAACATTTTCGGGAAGCTGATGAGGTCCAAATGGGTTAAGCTGGGGGTTGAGAACGGTGAAGAAGACTCGGTCATTTCATTTTTGAGATGCATTTCATATTCAGCATTTCCCTTGCATCCAGGGGGGGTAGAACCGAAAGACCAGTTTGACATGTCAAGCAACCGTGAAATGGGAGTGGAATCTTGAATGAAATCCAAGTTTTTGTGGAGTCGGAGGTTTTCCTCCTCACTAACTCTTGTATGTACTACATATCCCACGTCAATAAGAGAAGAATTTGGATTGTTGATTTACAAAATGAAGGTGTAAGCATGCGTTTCTCTCGCAATCATCGAAGCGACGGCATGGTGTGCTGTGAACCGGGGCTCCGTTGGATACACATCGAGCACAGTATCTTTGCGGATTCCATGCGCATCACCAGCTTCCAGGAGCTTCTAGGATGTGGTATTTTGCCTTTCCAAGCTTTGGAGAACAGACCTCCATGACTAGGAGCTTTTTCTGTGATTAAAATCTCACCTTATTCGCACCTTCGCGCTGTGGATTCTGCCGGATGACCCGTTTGATAACTACATGAGCAATGGTTCGTGATTATTTTGGGGAGAAGACCCACTCGGGAAGGGCGTGGATTCTGTCACTTGTGTAAGATATCGGGGTAATCGACGTTGACGGTCGTGAGAATTTGAACTTGAAGGAACGACTCCAGGGTCTTCCGTTTTGTTCCCTTCGCCAGTTCCTTGGCACCGCTGCCAGTAACACATGCGAGCCGAAGCCCCATTGCGTAATAATTTTTCTTCAGATATTCTTCTTCCCCGCTCTTCCACAGCCTGTCCGAAAGTACCCCATATGCCCACATCCAGGTCGGCAGGAGGTTCTGGGATGCCTTTCACCACGGATACCAAGATTGTGCGACAAAACATCTTCATCCCAGACCAGAATAGCAACAATTGAAGATCAACGTCTAAGAAAATAGGTTGTGCAATCTAAATAGAAAAAGGCAGGATTAACAATGGCACGAAGTTGTTGGAATCCTTACTATATTGTCGAGCTTATCCAGATAATTGAGGAGTATGCCAATGGTGCGGGTGAGGCGATCCGGAAATGAGCGTCTGAATTTGTTACCAGAACCTCCTGAAGTATGGAAAGCAGGGAGCCGCACTTGCCGGCCGAATGCCAAGTGCCAAAAGTTGATAGGACTCTGAGCACTCAGCATATATATAAAATAGTATTTCTATATAACTTATCCAGGATCATGAGGAAAAGTGGAACAACGAAAAAGAAATTGGTGTATCAAATCACAAGGGTTTTTGCTAACCTCGAATGCAAGGAGTCTGACTAGGCAGTTCACAACATTTGCATGCCAACAACAACCAGTAATGCCTAGTATGCCCTAATTTGGAACTATAGCAGGAGGCCCCTGTACATACAGATAACAAGCTGTCAATGATCAACTTGAACATGGCACTCCTGCCTGGAATATTCTGGAATTTGAAGTGCTTGGATACCTTGGCAGAAGGATGAACCCCAACAGAGTGAAATCCTGTGCCATGTATCACCAAGCCATTGCATAAGTGGCCTTACTAGGAGTATTCAGGACTTCAGTGACATTACTGTATTGTTGTGGTGTGTGCCAACAAATGATGCTGGGCTTTTTGTTGTTGATGCATTTTTATGCTAGAAGATGACACTAGCTACTGTAGTCTATGGTCATTCCTTTTGTGAATAAACAGATTTACAAATTAAGCATTACTTACTCATGCAAAATGGCCTCACCAATGAATTACATACAGATAGCTGAGACACTAGTGCACAATATTTGGACATGTAGGTGTTAGGGGACGTTCCATTTCGTCCAATGTTTCTTCTAATAGACACTCCATCCCATCTGACACCGCTCTGTCATCTTTGTACATTCCTTCTCATTGTTGCTAACTCAAGATGGAGTGTACTCATGGCTCTGATAGTGGAGTCCGATGGACATGTGACGTAGCTACCTTTTGCATTCTTATCACTTTTTTCATCATCCCTCATTTTTTCATCATTCAACTATTTTGAGTCTGATTTTAAGTATATAGACAAGCACCCCAACTTAGCAGGACTCCATCCTTTTCTTTTAGGATCCCCTGCTAGGTGTGCTTCCCTGTCATATTATATGAATATATTATTTAGGATCCCCTGCTAGATTTCAACTAAGTCATAGCTGCAGTTGCCCTAACAGTAGGCATCTCACAATCCAGTATGTAATAAATTGATAATGTTTACACATGGCCAGGTGTTAATTTGATGTCCTACAACTAGTGTTTGGAAGTCTGGTCTCATGACTGAAAAAAGACTGCAACCAGACTGGACCAAGACTGGAAAAGACTGGATGAGCAGTCTGGTCTTTTGATTTTTTAGAGTCAAAGACTGCAAAAAGACCGGTCTTTGCAGTTCAGACCAGTCTGAACCAGTGAATTTATACCCCCAATCTACCCCTCCAAAATGAGCCCAAGACCACTCAAAACGGTTAATATTTGGCTGAGAAATAAATTAAACTGTACAATGTTGACTGAAATAGTAGACTTTGCTGAATACCATTGTAGAAAATTCAGTTCCTAGCCATATTGAACATTCTTGAGCTCATTTTCACTGTTGGCACTAGGTGATGTTTCCAACCTATTTTTAGACATATTTTGTAATTTCCAAACTGTTTGGAAATCACAAAACCTGTCTAAAAATATGTTTTTTCAAGGGAAACACCACCTGGTGCCAGCATTATTTGAAGCTTATGTTGACCTCAACAAATATTATTGATGAATACATGTCCAAATTTCAATGCATCGGGTCAAAAAACTGGTCATAAACCGGTTAGGACTGGTTAGGGCCAGCAACTGGTTCAAGATCACAAAAAACCAGTCCTGAGTGGTCCAGTCCTGTTTTTGAGGTATTGTGACTTTGGTGGACCGGTCTCAGTCTCAGTCTAAGCTCTTGGAGGTCAAAAACTGAGACCAGACTGGACTTTCAATCACTACCTACAACTAGCTATGATGGTTCTTGACTTTTTTTTTATTCTGTTGGAATTTGTTTTAGCAGTTATTGTTAGGGGATGCTCCGCTTTGTCCGACGTTTCCTCCAATAACGCTCCATCAACTCTGTACATCCCTCCTCATCTTTGCTAACTCAAGATGGAGCACACTCATGGCTCCAATATTGGAGTCCGATGGTCACGTGACATAGCTACCTTTGCATTCCTATCACCTTTTCACCATTCTTCATCTTTTTCATCGTTTTATTATTTCGACTCTGATTTTTGGTATATAGACACACATCCCACCTTAGCAGGGCTTTATCCTTTTCTTTTAGGATCCCCTGCTAGGTGGGCTTTCCTGTCATATTTTATGTTTATATATATGTTTAGGATCCCCTGCTAGATCTTGACTAAGTCGCAGCCGCAGTTGCCCTAACAGTTATTACCACTATACCAGCACTGGTATAAGGCCACCTCCTTTACCCCAGTTTATAAACCAGGTGCCTCTAGTGCTGGATCTGAGGTGGCCCTAATCAGTTGGGTTCAAACCATGAACCTCTTGCACCTTAGCTTCCTTTAGGTTGGAATTTGTTTTAGCAGTTATTACCACTAAAACAAATTCCAACATATTTTGGGTGAGTTCTGTAT
>Ga0193743_1000648_pt1 | contig 27301 bp, 29 predicted proteins | sample L2c2metaG_FD_143038 | JGI IMG/M metagenome (GOLD analysis project Ga0193743, IMG submission 143038) | Soil microbial communities from a riparian zone of the East river system, Colorado, United States - L2c2 | ecosystem: Environmental > Terrestrial > Soil > Riparian zone | place: USA: East River...
TTCGCCTGCCCTATTACTGGGCTCACATGGCCATCAAGCCCCAGCAGGACGGCCGTTTTTCCTATCGCAGCGATCGCCACTTGACCCGGCGGCCTGTGCGTTTCCGCGCAACGTATCGCGGGCTCGGGCCGACCCGCCGCCTTGCGCAAAGCACCCCCGGCACCATCGAATACTTCCTCACCGAGCGCTACCGGCTCTACACCGCAGACCGGCGCGGCCACCTCTTCCAGGGCGAGATTCACCATCTGCCCTGGCCGCTCGAAGCCGCCGAGGCCGAGTTCGAGTTGAACGAGCTGCCGGCTGCGCACGGCATCACGCTGCCGGATACGCAGCCCTTGCTGTTCTATGCGCGGGAGCTGGTCGTCTACGTCTGGTCTATCGAGCTGGCGAAGGGTCTTCAGTCCGCCCTCGGCGCGCGTCGGCCCGTACCGGCCGCGGAGCCGCTGTAAGTTGTCTGACTCGCCGACTCGCTTCCTCTTCGGCGATACTTTCCCTCATGACTGATCGCACGACCGATCTCGCAGAAAAAATCGCACTCGTCACCGGAGCATCGCAGGGCATCGGACGCGCCTGCGCTCTAACCCTCGCCGCACAGGGCGCCACCGTCGCGCTTGCCGCACGCAATGAGGAAAAGTTGAAGTCTGTCGCGCAGGAGATCGCAGACGCCGGCGGCAAGGCCGAGGTCTTCGTCCTCGACATCAGCAGCGAGGCCTCCATCAAGGAGACGGCAAAGGCCGTCCTCGCAAAGCTCGGCCGCATCGACATTCTGGTCAACAACGCCGGCATCACCCGAGACACGCTTTTGCTGCGCATGAAGCGCGCCGACTGGGACGACGTGCTGACAACCAACCTGACCGGCAGCTTTCTGCTCACGCAGGCGGTGCTGAGTTCCATGTTGAAGGCGCGCTGGGGACGCATCATCAACATCTCGAGCGTGGTGGGCGAAACAGGCCAGGCCGGCCAGGCCAACTATGCCGCTTCGAAGGCCGGGCTGATCGGGTTCACGAAGTCGGTCGCCCGCGAGATAGCCTCGCGCAACATCACGGCAAATGTTGTCGCTCCCGGAATGGTCGAGACGGCCATGACCGCGGTGCTCGACGAAAAGCAGAAGGCCGCAATGATGCAGTTCATCCCGCTGGGACGCGCCGGCACCGATCACGACGTCGCCAACGCGGTCGCCTTTTTGGCTTCGGAGAAAGCCAGCTACATCACCGGCCACACGCTCGATGTCAACGGCGGCATGCACATGGCATAGGATCGGCAGGTCGCCGACCCACTAGGCGAGAACAGCGGCAATCAGGCAGAAAGCAAGCAGCACGATTGCCGTGATTCGTTCCGCAGCCGCTCCTGCTTTGGACTGTTCTTCCCTCTTCATCGCGCGGCCTCCCTGGCAAGATGCAGACATGCGGTTGCGGTGGAAGGTGGGAAGCGCCGTTCCATCGCATCGAAAGCCGCATGTCTGCATCTTGCTGAATACGGCTCTTCCGGATGAACCATATTTCCGGCATCGAGCACCAAAAAACCATCTGCGAGAGCCGTCGCGATGTAGGGCCGCGCAAAGACGGGCACCGAATCGGCATCGGGAACATCGGTGAGGACATCCGCTGTTTGCTCCGAGGTGAGGAGGCTGATTCGTTCCCGCGTATTCAAAATGCCGACCAGCACGACTGCCGCTTGTGCTCGCGTCAGAGCATTCTGCGGAGAGAAGCGAGCGTCCAGCGCACATTCCGGGCAGAGGAGCTGCCGGTGCAGGAACGGGTAGACCGCCTGCGCCGCTGCATAATTCGGGTCGTTCGGGGGCAGGTCATCGAAGGCAATCGGGTCGCTGGGCTGCGCCAGCCGGAACTTTTCCTGCACCGTTTTCGCAAATTCGGCGAGCGTGGCTGCATCGCGAACGCCGGATACATTCGCCCCAATCGGAATGCCGCCTGCGGATGAAGCAGCGATGGTCACTTCGGCTCGATCGATGAGCGCAATCGTCCCCGCCACAACGATGCAGGTCACGAAAATGAGAAATGTGGTCGCCAACGATTTCATCGCATTCTCCGGGCCGGCCGGAGGATTCGCCGGCCCTCAACCTCTCATAGTGGCGAGGAACGGGAAAGCGTTACAGATGGGAATCGGCTATTGCGATCGACCCACGTGCCATCACGCAGCGGGAGCGCCTTTGACCTTCTTCGGCATCGCGGTCGTGGCCGGCTGCTCGTGCGCGGCCTGCAGCTTCAATAGCTCGGCATTCAGCTCCGCTCCGACGACAAACAACAGGGCAACCACATAAAACCACAGCATCAGGATGATCACCGCGCCCAGTGACCCATAGGTTTTGCTGTAATTCGCGAGATGGCCGAAGTAGTAAGCGAGCCCGGCTGAGCACAGAAAGATACCTAGTACCGCCACCAGCGCTCCGGGCAGCGTCTCCATAAAGTGCTGCTTTCGGTTGGGCGCGAGATAGTACTGAATCTCAATCGCCACCACGAACGTTACGAATATCGTGACCAGGCGCAACACCGGCCAGATATCTCCAAAGCCCTGTGGAATGGGGAACAACTCCGTTAGCAAATGCCCGAAGTGCGGGCCGGCGATGATCATCAGGAGGCCAAGAAGGATCAGGCCACCGGTGGTGAATGTCAGGAGCAACGCCTGCAGGCGGTCGCGCCACCAGCTCCGCTCTTTCTCCACGTCATAGGCGACATTCAGCGCTTCGATCAAGGCTGCAAAGCCGCCTGAAGCGCTCCATAGGTAGCTCAACAGGCCAAAAGATAGCAACCCGCCACGATGGGGCGCCAGCAGGCTGGCCAGGATGCGTTCAACCATCTCCATGGCTTGGGGCGGAACCAGGACAGCCAGGATGTCCAGCAGCTGATCGAAGAGATTGGGTATCGGAAGATATCCCAGCATTGCCGACAAGAAAATCAGCAGCGGCACGAGCGCCAGCAGAAAGTAGTACGAGATCGCCGCCGCCATGGTGAAGGCGCGCGTGCGAAAAAGTTCCTCGTAAACGATCCCAAAGAGGTCCCGCGCCCGCTTTAAAGAGGGATGGGTCGTCAGACGTTCTAGTGGACTCGGACCCATTTTGTATCAACGAATGCGATGGCGCGAACCGATTTCAAGATGGCCGCCCGGCCGCGCGGGTCATTTCTTTTTCTTCGATTGTGCAACCTCCGCCGCGTTTCTGCAGGGCGATCTTCTACAGGCAATGGGACTTGCCGGTAGCTGCACGGAAGCGCCATACTCCTCGAGTCATAGTTTTCGGGTCACAGTTTTCCTGTTTTTGATTTCTTTCGGAATCCGAGGCCAATTTCATGCCTGCTCTCAAGAACCACGTCCACGCGGTGCTGTTCGCCGTCGCCGCCGCAGCCCTCATTCCCGCCGCTCATGCGGCAGCGGATGCCGCGGCGCCAGTGGATGTCTCCTATCCCAGCGGGTCGGAGACGGTGCACGCGCTGCTCTATAGCCCTGCCGGCGGAGCAGCAAAGCATCCGGCGGTCATCGTGATCCACGAATGGTGGGGCCTGAATGACTGGGTAAAGGAGCAGGCTGCCGACCTTGCAGCTCATGGCTACGTCGCGCTCGCCATCGATCTTTACCGTGGCCAGGTGGCCGACGACACCGACACTGCTCATCAACTCAGCCGGGGCCTGCCACAGGATCGTGGCATCCGCGACCTGAAGGCTGCGGATACCTACCTGAGTTCGCAGAAGAACGTCGATCGCAATCGCATCGGAGCCATCGGCTGGTGCATGGGTGGTGGGTATGCCCTCGACTTCGCGGTTGCTGACCCAAATTTAAAGGCTGTAGTGGCCAATTACGGTCCGCCACCCACCGATCCCGAGTCGCTGGCGAAGATCCACGCGGCCATCCTCGGCAACTACGGGGGGTTGGATAAGGGCATCACGCCGGACAGCGTCAACGCCTTCGCGGCGGAGTTGAAGAAGATCGGCAAGCCCATCGACGTGAAGATCTACCCGGATGCCGGCCATGCCTTCGAGAACCCAAATAACAAAACCGGCTACCGTGCCGAGGATGCCGCCGATGCCCGATCGCGATATCTCCATTTCTTCGCCCGCGAACTGGGCGGGAAGCCGTGAGCTATCCGTAAAACCCCTTAACCCTTCTGACACGTTTATGGAAGGACACATTCCTCGGAAGTTGCAGCTTCGCCCAATTTGTGGTTCCCGCCGCAAATTGTTCTTGCTCTTGATGTTGTGAGCATGTTAACTATGCAGCCAATAAAACTAGAAATGAGCCCCTCGCCACTGCAATTGACCGGGCCAGGCGTGGGCTTTTGAAAGTCAGGCGTGCATGAAAATTGGAACGACGATCCGGGGTTACCGGCTGCAAAAGGGTTTATCACAGGGAGATATCGAGAAACGAACCGGTCTGCTCCGCTGCTATCTCTCCCGAGTGGAAAATGGGCATACCGTCCCTTCGCTCGATACGCTTGCCAAGATCGCTCAGGCCCTCGATCTTCCGCTTGCGCAATTCTTTGCCGAGGATTCGCTGGGCCGGGAGATGAACACCCAAAAGCTGACCGACGAGGAGCTTCGCTTCCTCACGCAAATCCGGCGCTATTCCTCCAACCTGAACGACAGCGACCGCAAGTTGTTGCTGGCGATGGTGAAGAAGTTCGCGGCGACCGCCGTCCGCTAATTCTCCAGCCGCAACCCCACGAGCCTGAAGGTCCTTCAGGCTCCGCATGTCATTGAATTGGTTCAGGGAATCGGTTCAGGCACGCAAGAAGCTGGCGAGGAAGCGCGCACCGAGCAGTACCAGCAGCAGCACACTGCCAAAAGCCAGCCACTGCCGCCGAATCCAAAGCTGACGATCGGACCCCAGCTTGGGCACCAGCAGAAATCCCAGCAACAATCCTGTGAGAAAGCCACCCAGGTGGGCCATGTTGTCGATGCGGATCGGCGAATTGAAGGCATCCGCGCCGAAGCCGATGACGAAGTTCAGGACTGCGAAGTAAATCACGCTGCGTCGCAGGCGCGCGACCTCCGCGCGGTTCACCGGCAGCAGTTTCGACCCCAGCAGAGGAATCAGGACACCGGCCAGGCCAAAGACCGCGCCCGACGCCCCGACGCTGATGACGCCAACATCCATGATCTGGCCTGCGCTGACGACGCCTGGATGCAACGCCACGCTGAGCAGGTTGCCGACGACGCCCGTCAGCAGGTATGCGGCGACTATGCCGAAGGCGCCCATCAAGGGCTCGCCCAGCAGTCCGAGGTTGTAAAGGCACCACATGTTTGTCGCAATGTGGATGATGCCGGAGTGGACGAAGGTCGAAGTGACCAGCCGCCACCACTGGTGATCCGCCAGCACTAGCACGCCGACGTTCGCGCCCCAATGGTTCATGAGCTGGGCCGCCGAAGGTGCGGTTGGCGAGACGCCCCGCAGCACCATAAGCAGGTAGACAGCGATGTTGATGCCCGTCAGGACGTAGGTCGCCGGTGCAAGCTGCCATCCGGAGCGCCGGGGACGTGGTGGAGGCATATCCGGCGGCTGCTGGTAGCCATAATCCGGCAACGCGCCGGGAGGCAGGATCTCCGGATGGGCCTGTGGGCCGTTCCCCGCGCGAGTCTGCCATTGTTGCTGGTTCATATGCCCTGAAGCTATCACGGCCCTGAGACTCGCACCTGCACGGAGCATCGCTCTTCATGAAACACTAGACCTTCGACGTCACACCCAAGGAGAGATCATCACCGTGCAAGGCCAGCAGGAGGGAAAAGCGCACTCGGAGAAGACGGGACTGAAGCCCATCCGCCGCGCTCTGCTCAGCGTCACTGACAAGACTGGTTTAACCGAATTCGCGCGCGCGCTCGCAGGTCATGGAGTGGAGCTGGTCTCTACCGGCGGCACCGCGCGCGCGCTGCGCGAAGCCGGACTCGCGGTGCAGGATATCTCGGAGCTCACCGGCTTTCCCGAAATGCTCGATGGCCGCGTGAAGACGCTGCACCCCAAGGTGCATGGCGGCATCCTGCACATCCGCGACAACCCGGCTCATCGGGCAGCGGTGACCGAGCACGGCATCGTCCCTATCGACATGGTGGTGGTCAACCTCTACGCCTTCGAGAAGACCGCCTCGAAGCCCGGCGTGGCCTTCCACGAGATCATCGAGAACATCGACATTGGCGGCCCATCGATGGTTCGCTCCGCCGCGAAGAACTTCGAGGATGTCGCGATAGTCACTGCAGTATCGGACTACGCTGCCCTCACCCAGGAACTTGCAGCCAACAATGGCTCGCTCGGCCGCGATACTCGCTGGCGGCTTGCCCGCAACGCCTTCGCACTAACCGCTTCCTACGACAGCGCGATCGCCGGCACGCTCGCCACCCTGGGCGAGCCCAAAGCCGATGAGCCAGCCTTTCCAGATCCGCTGCGCATCAGCTATCCACTGGCTGCTCCTCTGCGTTACGGCGAGAATCCGCATCAGGCTGCCGCGCTCTACACGGATGGCAGCGGCACCGGCGTGGCCGGTGCAAAGCAACTGCAGGGCAAGGAGCTGAGCTACAACAACCTCGTCGATCTGGATGCCTGCTGGGATCTGGCGCATGAGTTCACGGAGCCGATGGTGGCCATCATCAAGCACACCAACCCTTGCGGGGCCGCAACCGGTGCAACGGTCGTCGAGGCATACACCAAAGCACTCTCCACAGATCCGGTTTCCGCCTTCGGCAGCGTCATCGGCGTGAATCGCGAAGTGGATGAGGCCGCTGCCGAGGAGATGGCCAAGCTCTTCGTCGAGGCCATCGCCGCCCCGTCCTTCACCCCGGGCGCCCTCGCGCGCTTTGCCACCAAGAAGAACCTGCGGCTGGTGGCGGTCAAGCCGGCAGCGCGGACACGGGTCATGAAGCAGGTCTCCGGCGGCATGCTGCTGCAGGATGCCGATACCGGCTCGGTTACGGCGAGCGGTTTACGCACCGTCACCAAGCGGCCTCCCACTTCCGACGAGCTTCTGGACCTGCTCTTTGCCTGGAAGGTTGCCAAGCATGTGAAATCGAACGCGATTGTTTACGCGCGGGGCGGTCAGACCATCGGAGTTGGCGCGGGACAGATGAGCCGGGTCGATGCGGCCCGCTTCGGAGCGATGAAGGCCATTCTGCCCCTGGCCGGCACCGTGGCCGCATCGGACGCCTTCTTCCCCTTCCCAGACGGGCTCGAGACCATCGTCGAGGCCGGTGCCACCGCTGTCATTCAGCCTGGGGGTTCTGTGCGGGACGACGTCGTCGTCGAGGCGGCCGACCGGTTGGGCATCGCCATGGTCTTTACCGGCATGCGCCACTTCCGGCATTGAGAGCGGGGTTAGGGATCAGGGGTCTCTGGCCCTTGCCCTCTGACCCGTCATAGCACCAACGGCATGGAATTCGCGATTCTGCCCCTTCCATTCCGCATCCCTCGCGGGGGTACAATCGTCTATCAGAACGAAGGAGAGATCCGGCGAGCGTGCGTCCCCTCTCGGCCCGAGAGCGTTCTCACCGCAAGTCTATGCAAGGGCCGCTGTCCGCGTGACTTTTCCGTTAAGAAAAGCCGCATTTCGCGGAAGTTGGCCGGGGCATAGCAACGGTGAAACGCCCTACCTCCGGCCAGGGTTCCAGGCATCCGGTAGCCAACCCCGCATGAATCGCCGTCACCGCATGACTTCCCTGTTCTCACCTCTGGGTACCGCTTTCCGCCCGCTCTCTTTGCTGGTTCTGGCAACGCTGGTCATTGCCCCGTCTGCGCTCGCCAAGGACAAACAGGCGGCCGCCGCCCCCAAGACCGAGACCGCCACTGTTCCCGCGCAGGAGACGGCGCGCGGCGCCGCCTATTATCACCTGGCGCTGGCCCACACTTACGAAGATATGGCCGCCAACACCGGCCGCCAGGACTACGCCACCCGCGCCGTCGAAGAGTACAAGCTCGCCCTGAACGCCGACCCCAGCTCCGCCTTCCTGAACAATGGTCTGGCGGAACTTTACTTCCGCACCGGCCGGGTCCGCGACGCCGTCGTGACAGCGCAGGAGATGATCAAGCGCGATCCCAAGAATATTGCCGCGCATAAGCTGCTCGGCCGGGTCTACCTGCATTCGCTGGGTGACATGCAGAGTGGCGCTTCGCAGCAGGTCCTCGATGCCGCAATCAGCGAATACAAGCAGATCAGCGCACTGGACCCGACTGACATCCAGAGCCATCTCGTGCTCGGTCAGCTCTACACCGTCAATCATGAATCGCAGCGGGCGCAGGAGGAGTTCGAAGCAGCGCAGAAGATCGACCCCAATTCGGAGGACGTCGCCCTCAATCTCGCCCGGCTCTATGGCGAAAGCGGCGATCTGAAGCGCGCCATCGAGACGCTCAAGGCTGTTCCGGAGGACGATCGTTCCGCCAAGCTGTCCTTCGCGCTCGGCGCTGGCTACGACCAGATGAAGGACACCAAGGATGCTGTCACCGCCTACCAGCAGGCCGTCGACATGGATCCCGACAACCTGGACGCCAAACGCGCCCTGGCCCAGGCGCTGTTGAACAACAATCAGCTGGATGATGCCGAGCATGCCTATCAGGAAATCGCCGCCGCCGATCCGCAGGACGCGCAGGCGCTTGTACGCATTGCCGAATGCCAGCGCCGCCAGGGCCACTACGAACCGGCGCTGGCCACGCTCAAGAAGGCGCAGGCGCTCTCCACTGATTCCGAAGAAATTCTCTTCAACGAGGCCCTGACCTATGACGCGCTGGGCCGATATGCCGAGGCCACCCAGGTGCTGCAGGGTCTGGTGTCCCGGTCAGCGAAGCCCGATAACCATTACAACGACAGCGAGAAGATCAACCGCTCTATCTTCCTCGACCGGCTGGCAAATGTAGAAAAGGAACAGAACCACGTCGAAGCAGCGGTTGCTGCATACAAGCAAATGATTCCGCTGGGTGGCGAGTATGCGGAACGCGGCTATCAGGGAGCTGTCGACGTTTATCGCGATGCAAAAGAATATGAGAAGGCAACCGATGTTGCGCGCGCGGCTGCGAAAGCCCTGCCGGCCAATAAATCAATCCAGTTGATGCTGGCGGGACAGCTCGCCGACACCGGCCATGCGGATGAGGGTGTTGCACTGGCCAACGCGCAGCTCAAAAACAATGACAACGATCGCGATGTGTACCTGGCGCTGGCACAGATCAACACGCGTTTGCGCCGTTGGAAGGAAGCCACCGCAAACATCGACAAGGCAGCGGCGCTCCCCGTCCACGGTGACGATGACTCGCGTTATGTTTTGTTTCTTCGCGGAGCGCTCGAGGAGCGGCAGAAGCACTTCGATGCCGCTGAGGAGCAATTCCGCAAGATCCTGGCGCTCGATCCTAACAACAGCATGACGCTGAATTACCTCGGCTACATGCTGGCGGACCGTGGGGTGAAACTCGATGACGCGCTCGCCATGCTGCAAAAGGCGGTGCAGCTTGATCCCCAGAACTACGCCTACCTTGATTCACTCGGTTGGGTCTACTACAAGCTGGGGCAGTACCCGCTGGCCGAAGAGAATCTGCGCAAGGCCAGCGAGCGCGTATCTACTGATCCGACTGTGCATGATCATCTGGGTGAACTCTACGAGAAGACCGGACGCCTGCGCCTCGCCGTCGCGCAATGGGACCAATCGCTTGCGCAGTATGCACGCACGGTTTCGGCCGACGTCGATGAAGGCGACGTGAGCAAAGTGCAGAAAAAACTCGAGAATGCCAAGGTGAAGCTGGCCCGCGAATCTGCACCCGCCACTGAAGCGAAGCACTAACCGAATTGCCGGCTTTTGTGGAACGCCCCGCACGCGCGTGAACCAGCCGTACACAACATCCCGCTTTTTTCCGCTGCCTGCGTCATGCGCGGTCAGCAGCGATCCCGCCGAGCCCCTTACTGCCCGCACATACAGCGAACCGGCGCACGCGTACCGCTCGCCCTTCCAGCGTGATCGCGCCCGCATCATTCACTCGCGGGCGTTTCGTCGTCTGGCCGGCAAAACACAGGTTTTTACCCACGGCGACTCGGATCACTACAGGAGCCGCCTCACGCACACGATTGAGGTGACGCAGCTTGCGCGGACCATCGCTGCTGCGCTCGGGTTGAATGGCGATCTCACTGAATCGCTCGCGCTGGTGCACGACATCGGCCATCCGCCTTTCGGCCACGCCGGTGAACGCGCACTCGACGAGTCCATGCAGGCGCATGGCCTGCGCTTTGACCACAACCTTCACGCGCTCCGCATTGTCACCGTTTTCGAGCAGCGCTACGCTGCCTTCCCCGGCCTCAATCTCACGCTCGGCGTGCGGGAAGGCATCATCAAGCACTCGCGCGACTACGCCCCTGCCGCATATCCCGAGCTTGCTGAATATTTCCTCGACCAGCAGCCGCCGCTGGAAGCGCAGCTCATCGACCTGGCCGACGAAATTGCCTACCTTACGGCTGATTTCGATGACGGCTTCTCTTCCGGAATTCTCGATCTGGCCGACGTCCGCGCGCATGTCGCGCTCTTCGAGCGCTACTACGCGCCCATGGAGGCACGCTATCCGGCTGCAGCCCCGGAGCGGCTGATCGACGAGTCCCTGAAGCGCATGCTGAATGCCTTCACCAGCGATCTGATCATGCACACCGGCGAAGCCATCGCCCAGGCCGGCATCGTGGACCTCACGCAGGTGCGCCAGGCAAAACGGCGTCTCATTGCGCTTTCCTCTGAGATGGAAACGCTGCGTCGGCAGGCGAAGCAGTATCTCAGCACGCACCTGTACGAAAGCGACGCGGTGACTCCAGAGCGTGAACGCGCTCATCAGATCATCACGTCACTGTACGAATGCTGGGTGCGCGATCCATCCCTGCTGCCCGCCAATTGCGCGTCGGCACTCACTCTCGACGGCGCCCCACGAACGGTCGCCGATTACATCGCCGGCATGACCGATCCATTTCTGCTCGCGCAGTACGAGAAGTTCCGCCCGCTCTGCGATGAATGATGCCCGGAAGAAATATCTACTGACGGCGAGCGGCTTCCAGCGACTGCGTTAACCCCTGGCGCAACGGTGTCTTCTGAAGGCCGCCTAACAAACCGCTCAGCGCGCTGTCATCCATGATGAACGGATCGGTAAGCAGATAGTTCATCTCCACCATCTCACGCAGAATTGGTTGGAACAGTCCAATCACGCGCAGCATGCCGAGACCGAGGACGCGCGTCTTCAGGGGCTTGCCTGCAAGATCGCCGACCATGGCTACGATCTCCTGAATGCTCGCCGTCCCGTCGCCGGCCAGATGCCACCAACGCCCACGCGCCTCCGGATGCCGCAACAGATCGAGTACGACAGCTCCCACATCCGGCACGTAGACAAATTGATGCGGACGATCGATGGGCGCGATCAGGTTCGCCATTCCGGCGGTTGCAGCCGCCGTGAAAACACTATCGAGGAAACTGTTCTTCACCCGCGGTCCATAAAAGTCCGGTAGACGCAGCACCGTGCCACGGATCTTTCCCGCGGCATCTGCCTCAAGCAACAAATCTTCCTGCTGCTTGCGCATCTTTCCTTTGAAAGTATGCGGCTCGCGCGGATGATCTTCGCGCGCCGGAGTCTGTTGCGCACGTCCGTACGGATAGACCGTACCGACCACCAGCATCTCCGGGACGCCTTCGGCAATCGCCGCATCGAGCGTCTGACGCATTACCACCGGATGCAACTCAAAGTGGTTGTAAGGCACGCCAACCAGATAGACGATTGCGCCTGCACCTCGCAGGGCCGCTCGTGTAGAGGCTGCGTCGTCCGGGTTCCATGCAACAATCTCAGCCAGCGAGTCGGACCCAAAGGCTCGCTCCAGCGATGCCCGATCACGGCCCACCACACGATAGCTCTCACCGCGCTTGCGCAACTCCGCGGTAATACTCGCGCCAATTGTTCCTGTCGCTCCGAGCAGAACGGTCTTCGTCATGGCTGCCCTACTGTACCTGCCCTTGCGGACGCAGACGCCGCATCTCCAGCGCACAGGCCACGGCGTTGATCGCTGACAACTTCAGATTGTCTGCTGCTGCCCACAGCCAGAAGCGATTGGATGCCGTCGTCTCGTCCTCCGCGGACCGCACGCGCACCAGCACCTGCTCCTGACCCGCGGCCACCAGATTCGATGGCGCGTCCTCATCGCTGCTCGCGACTTCGATGTGCTCGCTCGCCGCCAGCAGTTGACGCAGTTGCTCCGCTGTCATGGCCCGCTCCAGATCGAGGCCGATGGACATCGTATGCCCATGGAAGACCGGCGCATGCACGAGCTGAATGGCGACCGCAGGCAGCCGGCCTCCCGCCAGCAGTGCATAGTGCCGCCGCACGCGTGCTTCGGTAGCCTGCAGATCGATCTTGCCGTCCGGGCCAGCGGCAGGCGTCGCGTTGAAGGCGATCTGGATGTCATACAGGGCCTTGGGCAGGCTCTGAAAGGAGAGCAGGCTCACCGTCTGCTGGTGCAGCTCATCCATCGCGCCCCGGCCATACTCCGAAGCAGGTTCAAGAACGGTGGCAAACGCCGCCCGTACAGCGGACGCCAGACGCGCCTGACCCAAGACCAGCGCCAGCATCAAGGCCGCGGGATACGCCGGCACCACAGCGGGTGTCTGCAGGTTGAGCGGCTTCACGGACTCTTGTACCCACGGCGCCAGCACGACCGCGTCCTTCTCCGTGTCGAGGGCGCCCGACAGATCAATAACGGCTGAGCCAGCGCGCACCGCGGTCTCCCAGTGCTTGCGGGTCAGTTCGGCATTCCCAGTGAAAAAGGTGAAGTCGGCGTCGACAAATGAAGCAGACGTAATCTGCTGGATGAACGTCACCTCGTCGCCGACCGCTTCCAACTGGCCAATGGCCTCCTGATCGTCCATCAGGACAAAATCGGCTGCGGCAAATGGCGACTCGCCAAGAGCTTCGTTCAACTCTTTGCCGCGCAATGATGCGGCTCCGACGATAGCAATGCGTTGGTTTGCTGGCATTAGTGGCTATGTTCTTCCGGGGCTTGGATTGTGATGTTCTCGAGCGGTCCTCTGTCGTGGTGGCGACCTTTGCGCCGCCGCTGGGCCGAGTAAGCTGCGCGCGCTGCAAGACCAGAGAACATATAGGCGAAGCAGCAAAGGAACAGCAGTACCTCGGAGAAGTGCACGAGCACATAGATGAGAACGCCTACCAGCACGATGACCTGGAACGGGTGGCGCCCCGAAAGATTGATCTCTTTGCCGCTCCAGAAGCGCCAGGTGCTCACCATAAGGAAGCCGGCCAGGCCAACGACCCCGATCCATACGGCTGCCAGCCACCAATAGGGCACCGGCGTACCGTTCACCAGATGCACGACGGAGACGATCACGCCAGCCGCAGCCGGTATTGGCATGCCTACGAAGTATTTGCGGTCCGGACGGCCGGGGTTCTTCGGCTGTGGATCGTGGCTGATGTTGAAGCGCGCGAGACGGCTGGCTCCGCACAGCAGGAACACAAAGCAGACGAACGCCCCTAACTCGATCAGCAAACGCCGTATCGAAGGGTCGGTGGTCATGGGCAACGTGCGAAAGCCCCACGCGAAAGCAAGAATGCTGGGCGCAACACCGAAGGTGATGACGTCGGCCAGCGAATCCAGCTCCTTGCCGAAGTCGCTGGTGGTATTCGTCATGCGCGCAATGCGTCCGTCCAGCGCGTCAAATGGAATGGCAAACAGGATCGCGAGGGCGGCATAGTCGAAATGCCTTGGCTCCAGGCGCGACCCCTGCAGGCTTTGCATGATGGCGTAGTAGCCGGCCGCGATGTTCCCGGCGGTAAACAGCGAGGGCAACACGAACATGCCTCGCCGGCGCGGCCGTTTGCGCTCCTTCACCGCCGCGTCTCCATGACTTCTTTCAGTGGCCTTGACTCGTAGGAAGGCACCTCGACATCCGCCAGGATGCTCTGACCACCCTTGACGCGCTGTCCGCGCTCTACGCGAATATGCGCGTCGCCAGGCAGCACCAGGTCACAGCGCGAGCCAAACTTGATGAGGCCGACGCGATCGCCGCGCTGCAGAACGTCGCCCTCTTTGGGCAGGAAGACGATGCGGCGGGCCAGCAGACCCGCGATCAACTTGAAGGTGATGCTGCACCCCTCCCCTTCCATCGTTACCACGCTCTGCTCGTTGCGCTCGGCGGACGCCGGATCCATGGCGTTCAGGTATTCGCCTTTCTTGTACTGGATGCGGCGAATGGTTCCAGCGATGGGTGAACGATTGACATGCACGTCAAAGACGCTGAGGAAGATGCTGAGCCGAATCCGGTCGCCATCGGGAGTGTGAATCGGGGCAACCTCGGTGATCTTGCCGTCGGCGGGTGAAACCACCAGGCCCGGACCTGCCGGAATCGCGCGCTCTGGATCGCGGAAAAAACACAGAAAAAACACTGCTAGCAGCACGGGAACGAGCACCAGCAGCCAACTGGCAAACCAGTCGGCGGTAAAAAAGCGTACTACGGCAGCGACGAGCAGCAAACTGATCGCGTACCAATATCCATCACGAACCATGCGGCTCCTTAAGGCGTCATTATACGGGCGCGTCCCCGGGGCCATGCTCGATTCGGCCACGCATCAGCACCGCATCCTCCGGGGGATCGGCGTAGTATCCCGGCCGGCGGCCCACGATGGTGAAGCCGCACTGCTCGTAGAGCCGCAAGGCACGCATATTTGACTCTCGCACCTCGAGCCAGACCTCTTCCGCCTCCAGGTCACGCGCCCAGGCAAATACCGTTTGAACCAGCCTGCGGCCAATTCCCTGCTGCCGCGCTTCCGGTGACACAAACACGAATTCGAGCTCGCATTCCGCCGGTATATTTGGGATGCACAGGGCCGTCGCCACGACAAAGCCCATGGCCGATCCGCTCTCCTCCTCGGCGATCCATCCCCTGCGGCCTCTTCGCTGGCCGGCTGAAGGCGCTTCGACAATTCCTGCGAGATCCTCATCGCTCCATGCCGGAGCCTTCGGAGCATCCCGCATCCACGCTCGAATGAGTGACAGATCCGCTTCTGCAAGCGGGCGAATCCTCATCACGACGCCGATGCAGAGACGGGTCGTGCAAAGAGCTCTGCGTCCGAGCGGCGAAGATAGTTCGCGTCCAGGGCGGCGAGATCGTCGGACGCGCCGGAGCGCAATCGCGACAGCGCAGCCCGCGCCGCAGCACACGCGCCCAGCGGCCCAACCCGCGCGGGTCTCCACGCCGCAAACCGATCCGCGACCTTCGTCTCAGCCTCTGCCGCAGCGATGATCAGCGGGACGCCAGTCTCGGCCAGAGCCGCGATCTCCTCAAAGGAAGCTAGCCACTCCCGTTCCGAGCGGCGGGCGTAGAACTCGTTGCGTCCTGCATCGAGCAATGCAAGATAATCTCCCTGCATATCCGCGAGACTGGCCAGCACAGCCAGGCGAGAGATCGCGACGACCGGTATTCCAGCAGCGTGCGCCAGGCCCTTGGCCGTGCTCAGCCCCACGCGAATTCCGGTAAAGCTGCCCGGCCCGTTGACGACGAGGATGGCTCGAAGCACGCGGAGATCAAGCGCGGCCTTCTGCAACATTGCATCGATGGCGGGCATCAACTCGGCCGAAGCCGACCGTCCACCCAACTCCGTCTGGCTTATACACGTAACCGTCGTCGCGCCGTTTTCAAGATCGACCAGTGCAACGGACCCGATCTCTCCGCAAGTGTCGAACGCCAGCACCGGATGCTCGAAGATCACGCCGGGTCCTGACAGATGGGAACCTGGCAGATTTCGAGCAGCACGCCGCCCGTACTCTTCGGATGCACGAAGAAATAGAGATGGCCTCCGGCTCCGGTCTGGATTGCCGGCGAGACGATGGTCACTCCACGCCGCTGCAACTCCGCCCACGCCGCTTCGATATTGTCGACGTGCAGCGCGACATGGTGCAGGCCCGGGCCGCGTTTGCTGAGAAACCGGCCCACGGTCGTTTCCGGACCCAGCGGCTCCAGCAGCTCCACGCGACTCTCCCCCAGTGGAATCATCGCAGTCCGCACCCCCTCGTGCTCCACTGTTTCTTCATGCGTCACGCGCAGTCCAAGTGCCTCGTACAGGCCGCGCGCTTCAGCAATGCTCTCCACTGCGATACCGAGGTGGTCGATCCGTGCACCCCCGATCCGCGCACCCCCGACGGATGCTTCCATTTGCTTACTCATCCGCGCATGCCTCCCGTGATCGCCTTGACCATTTGCGCGGCCGTCACAAACGGATCTTCCTGCCGCGCTGTAATGCGGCGAGCGTGTTCCCGAAGCTCCTCCGGTTTCAGCGCATGGGCGCGCAGCCCACGCAGCAGTTCGGCTCGGACCATCTCCGTCAGCCGCTGACGCCACTGTTCCTCACGCCGCGCCTGCAGATGATCGTCGTTTGCCAGCCATACAGAGAAGTCCCCAATTGCCGCCAGCAGTCCATCCATTCCCTGCCCGGTCGATGCCACGGTGCGCACCACCGGCGGAATCCACGAGCCATGCGAGGACGCGAACGACTGCATCGCCTTCAGTTCCTTCTCCACGCGATCCGCTCCCTCGCGATCGCACTTGTTCACGACGAAGATATCCGCGATCTCCAGAATGCCCGCCTTGATGCTTTGCACATCGTCGCCCATGCCGGGCACCAGCACGACGACTGTGATGTCTGCCAGCCGCACAATATCGATCTCATCCTGGCCCACACCAACCGTCTCGATCAGAATACGGTCGCGCCCGCTGGCCTCGATCAACATGGCAGCGTCCGTTGCAGCTCGCGCCAGCCCGCCCATGGCGCCGCGCGTCGCCATGCTGCGCGTGTAGACGCCCTCATCCGCGTGGTGCCGCTCCATGCGGATGCGGTCCCCGAGAATGGCGCCACCGCTGAATGGGCTGGTAGGGTCCACCGCAAGAATGCCGACTCTGTGCTGCTGCTCGCGGAAGACGCGCGCGAGCTGATCCACCAGCGTGCTCTTCCCCGCGCCGGGAGCACCGGTGATGCCGATACGCAGCGCCTTGCCTGTGTGCGGGAAACACGCCGAGAGCAGCGCCTGCGTCGCGGGCGCATCGTCTTCCACTAACGAAATGGCGCGAGCCAGCGCGCGCGGGTCGCCGGTGCGCAACCGCTCTGCCAGCTTCGCCACCATGGCGTGAGCGGCAGCACTATCGGCTTGAAGTGTGGTCTGCAAGGAGCGAGTGTATACCGTTCTTCACCAGCATCCGAGAGGAGCAGCTGTTCTTATCGGAAAGCTGCGTCCGGATCTCTGTCGGACCGGCACAGTTTGTGAAAAAGGCTGCGGGGTCAGGGGCGCTTGAGCACTTCGCGCGCGATCACCATGCGCTGGATCTCACTGGTTCCTTCGCCGATGGTGCAGAGTTTTACGTCGCGATAGAACTTCTCCACCGGATAGTCCTTGATGAACCCGTAGCCCCCATGAAGCTGAACCGCCTCATCGCAGATGCGCACAGCCACTTCGCTGGCAAAGAGCTTGGCCATCGCGGATTCGCTGGTCGTTTTGTCGCCGGCGTCTTTCATTGCAGCCGCCCGCAGTGTCAGCAAACGTGCGGCATCCAGTTGCGTCGCCATATCGGCCAGCTTCCACTGGATGCCCTGAAACTCCGCGATGGCCTTACCGAACTGCCTGCGCTGCTTCACATATTTCCGGGCTGCATCGTATGCGCCGCGCGCGATGCCGAGAGCCAGAGCGGCGATCGAGATGCGGCCGCCATCCAGGATGCGCAGCGAGTCCACAAAGCCCTCGCCTTCCTTGCCCAGCAGATTTTCAGCCGGCACCTCGCAGTCTTCGAGGATCAGCTCGGAAGTATCGCTGGCTCGTAATCCCAGCTTGTTTTCTTTTTTCCCTGGACGGAAGCCGCGCATCCCCTTCTCCACGATGAAAGCCGACAGGCCGTGCGTGCCCTGCGTCTTGTCAGTCACCGCAATCACCACGGCAACATCGGCATGGCTCCCGTTGGTGATGAATGTCTTCGAACCATTCAGCACCCAGCGGTCGCCCTTGCGCACGGCGGTGGTGCGCGCACCCGCGGCGTCGGAACCGGAACCCGGCTCGGTCAGCCCCCATGCCGCCAGCCACTCGCCGGTGGCCAGCTTTGGGATGTAGCGGCGATGCTGCTCCGCATTGCCGGCAAGATAGATGTGGTTCATGCCAAGGGAGTTATGCGCGGCCATAATGATGCCGATCGAGCCATCGACCGCGGAGATCTCTTCGATCGCCATCATGTAGTCGACATAGCCCAGATCCGCTCCTCCCAACTCGCTTGGAATGAGTATGCCCAGCAGCCCCATGTGACCCAACTGCTTCACCACAGCAGCGGGAAACTCGCTTACCTCGTCCCATTCCATGACGTGCGGAGCGATCTCCTTGGCCGCAAAGGCGCGTATCTCTCGGCGCAGTTGCTCCTGCTCCTCACTCAGGCGAAAGGAGTGGCTGGCTGCATTGGGGAGGGTGGCTGAACTCATCGATAGGTCTCCGGTAAAACCTATGATCCTACCATGCCGGGCCGGCCTGAGGCGCGCTAAAATGCCCCGTTCAAAACCAAAGACGGCAGAGCCGCGGCGTCCTATTTGTGGCCTCCGTCGCCGAGATCGTGCCTGCCTTAACTGCCGATTGTGCCGGGCAATGGTAGGTTGGTTGCGCCGATACCTGTCCTCAGGTGAAAGCGTCCGATGAATACGTTGGACGCGGCCGAAAACGACAAGCGCCGACCTGCTCGCACGCAACGTTCACGCAACGCAAATGAGGCGTATGTCATCTGCGGAACAACCCATCGAAACGCCGCGCCTGCTGCTGATCAGCGTCACAGAAGCCATGCTGCTTGCCGAGAAGAAGGGTCAGGGCCTCGGCGAACTGCTTGGAGCGGTCGTGCCCAGTAGCTGGTCACCGGCGTTCTGGGATCAGAAGGCAATCGACTACCTGCATGAGCGCGTCCACCGCAATCCGCACTACCGGGGATATGGTGCCGCTACGTCGTGTTGAAGCAGCTGGAAGCCTCGCCCGTGGTGATCGGCGGCTGCGGATGTACAGAGTCGCCCGAAACGCTGGACGAGGTAGAGATCGGCTATTCACTCGTGAAGGAATTCCGCGGGCACGGCTATGTTACGGAGGCGATCAACGCCCTCATCTCCTGGATCTTCACCTACAGCCCAGTACATTCCGTGTGCGCGCAGACCGATCCACACCTGGCGGCATCGATCGGTGTTTTGCGCAGATGCGGATTCGTTCTCGATGGAACCGGCAAGGACCCAGGCACGGTGCTGTTTCGGCACCGGCGCCCCGTCGCAGACTAACCGCGGCTCTCCGTTTCCACCGTTTCACTCCAGTGTGAAGTCCGCAAAAACCAAGTCGCCGTGTTGTTCGACAACGCCTGGGACGAGCGAAATTGGTTGGGCAAAGATCGGCCCGGCATAAGCACAGGTGTGGAACTCGCCGTTTTCCGCGCATGGGTCCGTACCAGGCGGCAGTTCTGCCAGCAACGACCTATCCAACTCTCGCCCGGCGAAGGATCGAGGCAGCTTGCGCGGATCGACACAGGTGATCCGCGCCCGCGATTCACCATCGAGCATCTCGTGCACCAACGCGCGCGTCTCGCGTCCCCACAACGGAAATACCGGCGTGATTCCAGTGCCCGCCAGACGCTCCTCGCGATAGCGGCGCACATCCTCGAGGTAGAGGTCCCCGAATGCCATCACCTCGATCCCGTCGTGCACAGCAGCGGCGCAGGCATCGCGCATCGCTGCTTCGTAATGCTCATTCGAGCAGGGCCAGGGCAGCGGCACCTCAGTCAGTGGCAACCCGGCGGCCGCAGCCTGTGCGCGCAATATCGATGAACGTGTGCCGTGCATCGCGACGCGATCAAACGCGGCATTGATCGTCGTCAGCAGTCCGACGACCTCGTACCTGCCCTCTTGCCGCAGCGTGTGCAGTGTCCATGCGCTGTCCTTGCCGCTGCTCCAGGACAATAGCGTCCGGATTCCCATGGCCGGACTCTAGGCCAGCGCCTGCTCGAGATCCGCCAGCAGGTCCTCGACATCTTCGATCCCGACCGAAATGCGCACCATGCCGTCTGTGATCCCGATCTTGCGGCGGCCTTCTTCGCCCAGAGCGGCATGGGTCATGGTTGCGGGATGCGAGATCAGCGTTTCCACGCCGCCCAGGCTCTCGCCCAACGTGCACACACGCACACGCTTCAGCACATCGTTTGCGCGCGCGAGTGATCCCGTCTCGAAGGTGATCAACGCGCCGAAGCCGGACATCTGCCGCTTCGCGAGTTCGTGCTGCGGATGCGTGGGCAGGCCCGGGTAGAAGACCTTTTCGAGACGCGGGTGTTGTGCCAGCCATGCCGCAATCTGCCGTCCGCTCGCATCGTGCTGGCGCATCCGCACCGCCAGCGTCTTCACGCCACGCAGGATCAGGTACGACTCGAACGGAGAAAGAATGCCGCCGGTGCACTTCTGAATGAACGCGAAGCGCTCCGCGTGATCGGGCCGAGTACCGACCAGCACGCCGCCCAGGCCATCGGAATGGCCGTTCAGAAACTTCGTCGTCGAATGCATCACCAGATCGGCGCCCAACTCGATGGGGCGCTGAAAGTAGGGCGACATGAAGGTGTTATCCACACACAGATCGACCGGCTCGCCCGCCCGCTTTGCCTGCTCGCGGCACACCGCACTCACGGCGCGGATGTCGGTCAGCTGCATCAACGGGTTTGTCGGCGTCTCGATATGGACGAGTCGTGTGCGCGGTGTAAAGGCGCGGCGGACATTCTCCGGATCGCTGGTATCGACATACGTAAAGGTGATGCCGTAGTGCGCCACGATCTGGTTAAAGAGCCGCGGCGTGCCGCCATAGACATTCGAACCGCAGATGACGTGGTCGCCCGTTTTCAACATCGCGACCAGCGCTGAAATGGCCGCCATGCCGCTGGCAAAGACGTGCGCGGAAGTGCCCCCCTCAAGCGAGGCCAGATTCTGTTCCAGTGCCGTGCGCGTCGGGTTGGAGACGCGCGAATACTCATAACCCTTGTTCTTGCCGATCTCCTGCTGCGCGTACGTGGAAGTGAGGTAGATGGGCACATTCACCGCGCCAGTGGTAGCGTCCGGCTCCTGGCCGGCATGAATGGCGCGCGTGGCAAAGCCATGCTGCAAATTGCTCATGAAATCTCCAGGTAGTCTTACTTCCCGCCTTCAAAGATGTTCTTCGATAAATACCGCTCGGCCGAGTCTGGAATGATGGTCGCGACGCGCTTGCCCGGCCCCAGCTTCCGTGCGACCTCCAAGGCAGCGTGGACCATGGCCCCGGAGCTCGAACCGCCCAGCAGCCCCTCTTCGGCAGCGAGCCGCTTCACCATGGCGAATGCATCGTCGTCGGTAACCATGATGACGTCGTCGCACAGTTCGGGATGGAAGGTTTTGGGGATGAAATGGACGCCGATGCCCTCCACGCGATGTGGTCCCGGCGGTCCCCCTTGCAGAATCGACCCCTCCGTCTCCACCGCGATCCCGACCAGGCGCGGATTGCGCTTCTTCAGTCCGCGCACTACGCCGGAAAAGGTCCCCCCGGAACCGATGCCCGACACCAGCGCATCGACGCGGCCCTCCATCTGCTCCCATATCTCGGCCGCGGTAGTCGCTTCGTGATAGTCCGGGTTCGCCTGATTCTCAAACTGAAGCGCGCACCACGATCCGGGTGTGGACGCCTGCGCGGCCCGGGCTGTTTCGATTGCGCCCTGCATCCCGTCCTTCTCTGGCGTGCGAATCACTTTTGCGCCGAAGCCGCGCATCAGAATGCACTTCTCCTCCGCATAGCCTTCAGGCACAAACAAGGTGACCTTGTAACCTCGATTGACGCCGATCAGGGCCAGGCCGACGCCGGTATTTCCCGCCGTAGCTTCGAAGATCTGCGCTCCAGGGGCGATCAGGCCTTCCTGCTCCGCGCGCAGGATCATGCCGAGCGCCGCGCGGTCCTTGACGCTGCCGCCGGGGTTCAGGAACTCGAGCTTGGCGAAGACTTCTCCCATCTCGGGAGTGCAAAGGCGCGTAAGCCGGAGCATCGGGGTCTGGCCGACCAGGTCGGTGATGTCGTCGGCGACCCGCAGTGCGCCGCGAAAGGTGAGAGTGGAGCCATCAGTCCGCATAAAAGAACCGTTTAGTGTAGCAGCGCGGGACCAACCGCCCCGAAGGCTGGGGTGCTCACGAAGGCTGGGCTGCTTTTGACACGAGCATGAGCCGGGATTTCGCGACGGACCTTCCGGCCCGGAAGTCTGAACTGCCCGCCTACTGCTTCTTGTTTTTGCTCGCGGCAGATCCCTCGGAGTGGGGAAAGTAGCCGGGCCTGGTGCGCACCGTCAGCTTGCCGTAGTTCTTCGCCTTGGCATCGACGTGCACGACACGATAGCCGCCCAGACTCGCAGGCTTGCTGGAGTGATAGCTGATCGTGTACTGGTTCCGGATGTCGCGCGCCACCTCGGCCGCAATCTCGTCGACCTGATTAAGATTCTTGGGGAAAAACGCCAATCCACCCGTCTCATCCGAGAGCAGTTGCAATGCACGCTTCGCCCGGCGCGACTCACGTCCGCCGCCGCCCATATCGTCGAACAGCAGGCCGATGGAGTAAACCACTGGACCCTGCAGGTCCTGGATGCGGCGCACCGTTTCCTCAAGATTGGTGCCGGAGGCATTGTCCTCCCCATCGGTGATGATGAGCAGGACCTCTTTGGCCCTCTTCGCGTTCTTGGACATGTAGTCTGCGGATGCGATGACCGCGTCATAGAGCGCGGTGCCACCTTTGGAATCGATGTGCGAAAGGCCTTCGTGTAGCTTGTTCAGATCCGCAGTGAAATCCTGGTCGATGTAGGCCTCGTCGGCAAAATTCACCACAAAGGTCTCATCCTCCCGATTCGACGCGCGCACCATGTCAACCGCCGCCTCGTTCACCGCCTGCCGCTTGGTTCGCATGGAACCGGAGTTATCCACCAGCAGTCCGATGGATACCGGGACGTCCTGCTCCTGGACCGAAGTAATGCTCTGCGGCTGGCCGTCCTCAAGAACGCGGAAATCATTCTCGTGCAGCCCGGAAATCAGACGGTTGTGGTCGTCGATCACATTTGCAGCCAGGACCACCTCGTCGACATCGCGGGTCAGCGTGTAGCCGCTTTTTCCGCGAGTGACCTGGCCGGGCTGTTCGCTTGCGGCAGGCGCCGCGGCGCCGGACGGGGGCGCAGGCACGGGATCCCGATCCACGTTAAGAGCCGGCTGCTGTTCAGCCGGAATGGGTGGCGCAGCAGGCTGCTGCGCCGGCAGAGCCAGGCCCGAAGCGAGAAAAAAAACAAGTGTGAGAGTGGTTCGCAAATGTGGGCTATTGCGAGGGCGCATAGTATCCGCTTCGGGCATGTACGGTAAGCGGCGGCAGCCCCGGGGGTGGCACCAGCTTTACCTTCACTTTACGCCATTTGCCATCGCGTTTTGCATCCGAAGGCTTGTAGCCAATCACGTATTGATTTCGCAGTTCGGCACTGATCTTCGTAGCGATATCCGTCATATCCGAGATATCGTCCACGCGAAAGAGCTGCCCGCCCGTCTCCTCGCTCAGGTCATGCAACAGCAGCGGACCATTGCGCTCCTCGGCCGTAGCGGCATATGCATCGAAGATGCCGATCGAGAACAACTGCGTATCCGACTCCCGCACCAGGTTCCGCACCTCGTTTTCGGTGTACCGGCTGCGGTTGTCGCCGCCGTCAGAGACGATCAGGATCGCTTTGCGTTCGTAGCGTGCCTGCTTCATCTTGTTCAGACCATAGTAGATGGCATCCAGCAGCGCGGTGCGCTTCCCTGCTCGTACCGTCTGCAATCGCGCCTCGATGTCGTCGATCGACGAGGTAAAGTCCTCGATCAACTCCGGCCGGTCGTTGAAGCCGATGATGAAGAACTCATCCTGCGGATTGGAGGTGCGAAGAAACTCGATGATCGATTCGCGCGCGCGCACCACCTTGTTGCTCATGCTGCCGCTCAGGTCCATGATGACGCCGATCGAAACCGGCGTATCCTCCGCGGAGAAGCTCTTGATCTCCTGCGGGGCATTGTTCTCGGTGAGGAAGAACTCGTTCTTCGAGAGCCCCGTGACCAGCCGGTTCAGAGGATCGGTCACGATCAGCGGGATGAGCACCAGGTTCACGTCGACGCGAATCCGCTCTCCCGGCCGCGCACGCAGTGCGGCCTTGCCCTCCGCTGGAGGAGGACCCGACGGCGGCGCCGGCTTGGGCGGAGGAGGCGTGACGTGGATCTGATTGAGCGGATCGTCCTGCGCATGCAGGGGACGGACCAGCGCCATGCCGGCAACGGCAAGCACCATGAGCAGCGTACAAAGTCTTCGGCTCTGGCGAGCAAGCCGCGACATGGACCAGCCTGTAGACGTGGATACCATGCGGCAATCCTAGTGAGCGCCATGCTACACGATGGCGCACCGCCTGACCCAAGCAGAATTACAGCGCGATGTCATTCTAATGTCACTCCCAGATTGGAACCGATTGCGATTGGTTCACACTTCGCAGCCCGCCAACCGTTGTGATCTGTCTTCGCAGGCTCGGAGCTCCACGCGCCGTCTAGTACAATCGCAAAAACTGATGGCACGCATCTATCCCTTCCGCGCCACGCGCTACAATCCCACCGCTGTTCACATCGAAGACGTGGTCACCCAGCCGTATGACAAGATCACGCCGGCGATGCAGCAGGTCTACTACGGACGAAGCCCCTACAACCTGGTGCGCGTCATCCTCGGCCTGCCTGAACTCTTTGATGAGCCGGGCGTCAATGACGTCTACACCCGCGCCGCGCGAGATTTTCGCGAATGGCGGGAGAACGGTGTCCTGCAGACCGAAAATGATCCGTCGATCTTCGCTTACTCGCAGCGCTTCCAGGTTCCCGGGCGGCCCGACGAGGTGCGGGAACGGCGCGGCTTCATCGCGCTTGGTGGACTGGAAGAATACACCGCCAAAGTGGTCTTTCGTCACGAACAGACGTTGTCCAAGCCCAAGAGCGACCGCCTGAATTTGTTGAAGGCCACGCGCGCCCACTTCGGGCAGATCTTCATGCTCTACTCCGATCCGGCGCAGAGCATCGAGAAGATCCTCTTCCAGAACTTCCAGCCGCAGGTCGAGGTCACGGACGACTATGGCGTGCTGCATCGCGTCTCGCGCATCACCGACCCGCACGCGTTGCGACTGGTGATTGGCTCGATGAGCGACAAGAAGTTGATCATTGCCGACGGCCATCACCGTTACGAGACTGCGCTGAACTATGGCAAGGAGCATGCGCCTGCCAATGTGCAGCACACTCGCGAGCGCGACCTCGCGTCCACACTGCCCCATCCGCCCTATCCAGAAGCGGCGGTGATGATGACCTTTGTGAACATGGACAGCGAAGGGCTGGTCATTCTGCCAACCCATCGTGTCGTCTTTGACCTGCAGGATTTTCGTCCCGAGGCTTTCCTCGAGCGCGCGGCCCCATTCTTCGAAATCGAGACGTTCAGCGCGACAGAGGCCCCACAGTTCACCGCGAAGCTCGCCGAAGCGGGGGCCGATACCTCCGTGTTCGTGGCTGTTCTCGCAAACGGCTCCCACCTGCTGAAGGCGCGACCAGACGCGGTGGAAAAGGCGCTGGGACATCTTCCGGAGCGGCAGCGTCAACTGGATGTGGCACAGCTCCACGGCCTGATCCTGGAGCAGTTGCTGGGGCTCTCCGCGGAATCCATCCGCGAGCAGCGCAATCTGCGCTATCTGCGCGATGCCGCGGAGGCAGTCGAGCAGGTGACCAAGGGCACGGTGCAGGCGGCATTCCTGATGAATCCGGCCACGCTGCAGGAGCTGCGCGAGATCGCATTCAACGGCGAGGTGATGCCGCAGAAGTCGACCGACTTCTATCCCAAGCTCTTGAGCGGCCTCGCCATCTATGCGCTGGACTGATACAAGCCGGCGGGCAAGGACTTCCCTCGCCCGCTACGTCCCGCTCGTCCTCTGCGCGCTCGTCGCATCCATCTCCGCTTCTGCACTGCAGGAACCAGCGCAACAGCAGCCCACTCTGCCTCCGCGTTCGTCCGTCACGGTGCAGCCGCAGTTCCTCATCGTTCTCGATGCAGCACACGGCGGCACCGACTCCGGTGCTCATCTTGGCGCTCACTTTGACGAGAAGGACCTGGTGCTGGCGCTCTCTATCCGGCTGCGTTCCATGCTGGCAGCACGCGGCGTACCCGTCGTTACCACGCGCGAGAGCGACGTGACCTTGCCGCCGGCAAAGCGCGCCGCTCTGGCGAATGCGCATAAACCCGCGGCTTGCCTCATCCTGCACGCATCGGACAGTGGCAGCGGCATCCACCTCTTTACCTCGTCGCTGCCGCCGGCGCAGGCCGCCACGTTTCTTCCCTGGGACCAGGCGCAAGCCGCTTATCTGCAACAGAGCCTGCGCTGGGCCGCCGAAATCAACACCGCCATGACGCATGCCGGCGTTCCGGTGACGCTCGGCCGCACCGCGATGCAGCCTCTCGACAACATGACATGTCCCGCGGCCGCAGTGGAAATTGCACCGCTGACCAAGCAGGGCGAGATCACCGCGGCGCTCACCGACGCTGACTATCAGTCCCGCATCCTTGCCGGACTGGCAGCCGCCATCGAAGGCTGGCGTCATGACTGGACCGCGCAGCCATGATTCCCCGCTACCAGCGCGTGCTGTTGTGGGTGCTCCTGCTCGTCTCTGCGGTGATGGCAATCTTTCTCATCCGCATGCGGGAACGCGCTTCAGACAAGCTGCAGGCCGCCGTCGATGCCGCCCCGCTGACGCCTCCCAGCGCCATGCCCACGAGCGATGTCACCCTGATGCTGGCCAACGATACCGATGGATCTCTGGTGAATACCGAGAGGAGGCTCTCCCTTCCGGCGGAGCCGCACGCACGCGCGCGATATCTTCTCAATCAGCTTCTCGCCGAGTATGCCAAACCCGGCTCTGCGCATCCGATAGCCGCCAATGCCGGCGTGGACGATGTCTTTCTCATGCCGCTTCCGGCGGGCACCACAGGGGGCGGCACGTTGGCGGTGGTCAACCTGAGCAGTGGCCTCCTGCAGGCACATCCCTCGGGCATAGAAACCGAGACCATGACCCTGCTCTCGCTCATCGGCACACTGCACGCGAACATGGCCGAAGTCGCACAGGTTCGCTTCCTCGTGGATGGCGCGCCGCGCGAGACGCTGGCCGGCCACGCGGACCTGGCCCGGACCTATCTCGCTGCCAGCGCTGCACCGCCACCAACAGCGGAGGCCAAATGAAGCAG